>Ga0335074_10005681_pt1 | contig 17255 bp, 11 predicted proteins | sample Lox_Sample_23_FD_206715 | JGI IMG/M metagenome (GOLD analysis project Ga0335074, IMG submission 206715) | Soil microbial communities from Loxahatchee National Wildlife Refuge, Florida, United States - Lox_Sample_2.3 | ecosystem: Environmental > Terrestrial > Soil > Wetlands | place: USA... | reverse complement strand
CCCTGCTCGACCTTGTCGCCGAGTTCCTTGTCGACGTTCTTCCAGTACTGGAAGGCGCGCTGGAGGACCGGCTCGGTGACGCCGTTGAGCAGGTGGCCGGTGATGTTGCCGGCCAGCCGGGCGCGGGCGGCGTCGTCCATCACGTCGCGGACGAGGGTGCCGGGCTGGCCCCAGTCATCGTCCTCGGCGTGCAGCTCGTAGGCGCTGCGCATGATGTCGCCGTCGGCGTACCAGGTGGGCGGCTTGTACTTCTCGGTGTCCGCGCTCGGGCCGCCCTTCGAGTTAGGCGCGTAGACCGGGTCGGACACGTTCTGCATGCGCATCGCCCCGTCCTTGCTGTAGCTGTGCACCGGGGCGGTCGGGGCGTTGACCGGGATCTGCTGGTAGTTCACCCCCAGCCGGGCGCGGTGCGCGTCGGCGTAGGAGAACAGCCGGCCGAGCAGCATCCGGTCCGGGCTGGCGCCGACGCCGGGCACCATGTTGTTGGGCTGGAAGGCGGCCTGCTCGATCTCGGTGTGGTTGTCGGTCGGGTTGCGGTCGAGGGTCATCTTGCCGACCTCGATCAGCGGGTAGTCCGCGTGCGGCCAGATCTTGGTCATGTCGAACGGGTTGAACCGGTAGGTCTTGGCGTCCTCGAACGGCATGACCTGGACCTTCAGCGTCCAGCTGGGGAACTCCCCGTCCTTGATCGCCTGGAACAGGTCCCGGCGGTGGAAGTCGCCGTCGATGCCGGCCATCTCGTCCGCCTCGGCCTGGGTGAAGAACTCGTTCCCCTGCTCGGAGATGAAGTGGTACTTCAGCCAGACCTCCTGGCCTGCGGCGTTGATCCAGCTGTAGGTCTGAGAGCCGTAACCGTTCATGTGCCGCCAGGTCCGCGGGATGCCGCGGTCGCCCATCAGGTAGGTGACCTGGTGCGCGGACTCCGGGGACAGGGTCCAGAAGTCCCACTGCATGTCGTTGTCGCGCAGCCCGTTGTCGGCCCGCCGCTTCTGCGAGCGGATGAAGTGCTGGAACTTCATCGGGTCCTTGATGAAGAAGATCGGGGTGTTGTTGCCGACGAGGTCGTAGTTGCCCTCGGTGGTGTAGAACTTGACCGCGAACCCGCGCGGGTCCCGCCAGGTGTCGGGGGATCCCCGCTCCCCCGCCACGGTCGAGAACCGCACGACGAGGCGGGTCGTGGTACCGGGCTGAAACACGGCCGCCTTGGTGTACTGGCTGACGTCGTTCGTCACCTCGAACCGGCCGAACGCGCCGCTGCCCTTGGCGTGCGGCTGCCGCTCCGGGATCCGCTCCCGGTTGAACTGGGCCATCTGCTCGATCAGGTAGCTGTCCTGGAGCAGGATCGGGCCGCCGGGGCCGACGGTCAGCGAGTGCTCGTCGCTCTCGACCGGGATGCCGGCATCCGTGGTGGTTGGCTTGGACTGGTCGGTGGTCATGCGCGCGCCTCCCTCGTGGATGGAACCCGGGCCGTGCTTCGCCCGGGGTCGAGTTACCTCCCCAGCAACATCCGTCCAAACCGGTTCCTCCCCAGTGCCTTCCGCCTCATGCGTCGTGAATAATGCTGACGGTGGTGCGCAACAAGTTGCCATCTACTGAAAATTTTATCGAATAAGTGGCCGCCGTTCACCGGCGGCCACTCGATCCGATAGAGGGGGTTGGTTACGCGAAGAGGTCGCTGACCTGGGCGGCGGTGAGCGCACGGTCCAGCCAGGCGGCGAGGGTGTCGAGGTCAGCGCACGAGGCGATCTGCTCCCGGGAGTCATCATCGACTGCGATCCCGCGCTTGTCGAGGATCTGCAGGATTGCCCGGGCTTGGCCCGCAGCCTCGCCTTGAGCGCGGCCTTCGGCGCGGCCCTCTTCGATGCCCTGCCGACGGAACTCTGATACGTAGGGGATGAGCTGCTTGGTCATCAGGTCCCTCCACTTCTGTTGCCCGGCCGTTTCACTGAGGCCAGCTTCGATGATTTCCATGAGGGTCAGGGCAGTGTCCCTGTCGCCTGCGCAAGGTCCGTGACGGCCGGCACATTGTCCGGACCAAGCACTACGGGATGCACGAGCATGCAGGTCAGATCCGGCAACCCGATCATGATCGGCTGCCTGGCCCACATGGCCGTGCTCTCTTTATTGCACACGACCAAGAGACCACCGGGCATGGCAGGAATGTACGGGCAGGCGATGCAAGATCGCAAATTATATGCACTCAAATGCGCAACTTGTTGCCAATATACGAAAATTATATCAAGGAATAACGAGACGCGGAACGGAGGCAGGCGGAGCAACGGTCCGTTCGATCAATCGGTTTGGATCTTTTGCCCGCTGCTCTTAGCCCTTGCCGAGCGCGAGGGCTGACAGCAGTTCGTAGCCGACGTGGGCGGCGGCGATGCCGGTGATCTGGGCGTGGTCGTAGGCCGGGGCGACCTCGACGATGTCCGCGCCGACGAGGTTGAGGCCGGAGAACGAGCGGAGCACGGCCAGCAGTTCGCGGCTGGTGAGGCCGCCGGCCTCGGGGGTGCCGGTGCCAGGGGCGAAGGCGGGGTCGAGGACGTCGATGTCGACGCTGACGTAGACCGGGCGGTCGCCGACCCGGGCGGCGATCCGCTCGATCACGCCGCGGCTGCCGAGGTCCTCGAGCTCAGTCGCCGGCACCAGCTGGAAGCCGACCGCGGTGTCGCCGACCAGGTCGTCGGCGTCGTAGAGCGGCCCCCTGATGCCGACGTGGAGGCACCCCTCGGGGTCCAGCAGGCCCTCCTCGAACGCGCGGCGGAACGGGGTGCCGTGCGTGTAGGGGGCGCCGAAGTAGGTGTCCCAGGTGTCTAGGTGCGCGTCGAAATGGACGACGGCGACCGGGCCGTGCACGGCGTGCACGGCCCGGAGCAGCGGCAGCGCGATCGTGTGGTCGCCGCCCAGGGTCAGCAGCCGGGGGGCCCGCTCGAGCAGGTCGCGGGCGCCGCGCTCGATCGCGGCGATCGCCTCGCCGATGTCGAACGGGTTGACGCCGATGTCCCCCGCGTCCGCCACCTGGCGGGCGGCGAACGGCGACACCTCCAAGGCGGGGTTATACGGGCGCAGCAGCCGGGACGACTCCCTGATGTGGCCGGGGCCGAACCGGGCGCCCGGCCGGTAGCTGACCCCCGTGTCGAACGGGACGCCGACGATCGCGATGTCGGCCCGGGGCACATCGCCCAGCCTCGGCAGCCGGGCGAACGTCGGCTCGCCGCCGTACCTCGGCACCACCGTGGCGTCGACCTGGCCGACGATCCCGTCGACGGTGACGCGCGGCTCGGTCCAGGGCAGCGGCCGGCGCTCCGGGCGGTCGGGCTGGCTCTGCGGCTTGCTTTCAGGCACTCGTTGAACTCCCGCTGATCGTCTGCAGTTCGCGGTCGCTGGCCTCGATCGCGGCGCGCTCCGGGGCCAGATCCAGCGACCGGGACGCTACCAGATAGACCAGACCGGAAACGACGAGCCCGACCAGCCACGAGTAGTCGACGCCGTGCGCGAGGTGGGCCGGGACGTACCCCTCGTAGGAGAGGCCGAACAGCGGCGGCAGCACCATGAACGGGATCATGGCGGCGAACCCGACGCCGTAGGCGGTCAGCCCGCGCCAGCCCCACTTGCCGTACACGCCGTCGGGCTTGAAGATGTCGGTGATCGCGTAGTGGCCGCGCCGGACGAAGAAGAAGTCGACCAGGTTCAGCGCCGTCCACGGCACCAGCAGGTAGAGCATCAGCGTGAGCGAGTCGAGGACCGTGTTCTCGGCGGTGGCGTTGCCGCTGCTTGAGATGGCCGCGCCGGCCGCGTACCAGATGATCGCGAGCACCACGATCGTGACGACCCGCCAGGTGCGGTTGGCCTTGATCGGGCGGAACGAGTCGATGCCGGTCAGCACCGTGAGCATCGCCCCGTAGGCGTTCATGCCCATGGTTGCGAGCAGCGCGGTGGCGGACAGGAACGCGGTGACCGTGCCGAGCGGGGCCACCACGTTGTCGCCCACCTGGACCAGCCCGGACAGGCCGTCGGTGACGCCGAGCCGGGTGGCGAGCCAGGCGCCGAGCGCGATCAGCCAGATCGCGGAACCGGAGGCGCCGAAGAACACCGCCGCGATGATCCCGCGCGGCGAGGTGCTGCGCGGCATGCAGCGGGTGTAGTCGGAGACGTAGGGGGCGTAGGTGATGTTGTAGGCGGCGGCGGTGGCGAACTGGGCCATGAACGCGGCGAATAGGAAGCCGCCGGGGTGGGCCGGCGTGTGGCCGCCGGCGTGGCCGACGAGGATCGCGATCGAGATGATCAGGTAGCACGGCAGCGAGATGACGAGCAGGAACCGGAACACCCGGTGCACCCAGTCGTGGCCGAAGATCGCCAGCAGCGCGGCGATCACCGCGGTGGCCGCCGCGACCCAGCCCGACGACCAGCCGAACGCGCCGTTGAGGCCGCTCGACATCAGGATCTGGTCGGCGACGTTGAACGCCATGTAGGTGAACAGCGCCGCGATGATGGCGACGATCACGCCCCGGTAGCCGAGCTGCGCCCGGGACTGGATGACCTGCGGCAGCCCGAAGACCGGTCCCTGGGTGGCGTGGAAGGCCATGAACAAGGTGCCGAAGGCGATGCCCGCGACCCCGGCCAGGATGGACCAGCCCAGCGAGAGGCCGAGCGCGGGGCCGACGAAGCCGATCGGGATCGTGAAGTACTGGAAGTTGCCGAGGAACCAGAGCATCGACTGCAGCCACGGGCGGCCGTGCCGCTCGGCGTCGGGGATCCAGTCGATCGAGTGCACCTCGATCTGGCCGATCAGGCCGCTGCCGCTGCCTGCCTCGTCGGCCCGCGTCTCGCTGGCTGTCGTCATTTGGCCCTCTCCCACCTAGCGCCTGCCTATGCCCCGATATAGTGGGGGATGAGTTTCCTGATAGTCAACCCTTGTTTCCTGAATTAATACGGATGTTTCATGGATGACGCACGAGTCGGCGCCCAGCTGCGCGCGGCCCGGCTGGCCGCCCGCAAGTCGATGGCCGAGGTGGCCGAGGAAGCCGGGCTGACCAAGGGGTTCCTGTCCAAGCTTGAGCGGGACCTGGCCAACGTGTCGGTCGCGTCGCTGATCCGGCTGTGCGACGCGCTCGGCGTCTCGGTCGGCTCGCTCTTCCAGCCGTCGAAGGGCGAGGTGGTCCGGGCGGGCGAGCGGCCGACGATCAGCTTCGGCGGCAAGGGGATGTCGGAGTACCTGCTCACCCCGGCCCACGAGCGGCGGATGCAGGCGATCTTGTCCGACATCGCGCCCGGCGGCGGCAGCGGGGACGAGCAGTACGCGCTCCCGGCCGATGTGGAGCTGGTGTTCATCATGTCCGGGCGGCTCGAGATCACCATCGACGAGGAGCTGGTGATCCTCGAAGAGGGGGACGCGTTCACGTTCACGGCCAGCGCCAGGCACGCCTTCCGCGCGGTCGGTGAGTCGGGGCCGACCCGGGTGCTGTGGGTGGTCTCCCCCGCGCTGCCCGACACGACCCGCTATCCGTGATGATGGCCGCGGCCGGGGCGTGCTTGAATCGGGGTCATGGCCGAGCGCGTCGTGGTGGCACCGGATAAATTCAAGGGCAGCCTGTCCGCCGCCGACGTGACCGCCCGGGTGGCGGCCGGGCTGGCGCTGGGCGGCTTCGCCGGCGAGGTCGTGCCGGTGCCGGTGGCCGACGGCGGGGACGGGACGGTCGACGCCACGGTGGCGGCGGGCTACCGCCGGGTCGACATCGAGGTACGCGGGCCGGTGGGCATCCCCGTCATCGCCTCGTTCGCGCTGCTCGACGGGACGGCGGTGATCGAGGCGGCCCAGGCGTGCGGGCTGACCCTGCTGTCGCCGGGCGAGCTCGCGCCGCGGACCGCGACCAGCCACGGTGTCGGCGAGCTGATCCTGGCGGCCGAGCGGATGGGCGCCAGGCGGATCGTGCTCGGGGTGGGCGGCGTGGCCACGACCGACGGCGGGGCCGGACTTCTCCAGGCGCTCGGGGCCAAGCTGGCGGACGACCTCGGGCGGGAACTGCCGCCCGGCGGCGCGGCGCTCGGCCGGCTGGCCTCACTCGAGCTGTCCCGACTGCGCGACCTGGCCGGGGTGGAGTTCTGGCTCGCCTCCGACGTGGACAACCCGCTGCTCGGCGCGGCCGGCGCGGCCGCGGTGTACGGGCCGCAGAAGGGCGCGTCCGACGACGACGTGCGGGTGCTCGAGGCCGGGCTGGCGCGGTGGGCGGAGCTGGCCGAGGCGGCGGTCGCGCCCCGGTCGGGCGATGGCCCGGGGCGGCCGTCGCCGCACCGGGTGGCGGAGCGGCGGGTGGCGGAGCAGCCCGGGGCCGGCGCGGCCGGCGGGCTCGGGTTCGCGGCCCTGCTCTTCCTCGGCGCCCGGATGCGGCCCGGCATCGAGCTGCTGCTCGAGCTGGCCTCGTTCGGCCCGCGGCTGGAGGGCGCGCGGCTGGTGATCACCGGCGAGGGGTCGCTCGATGCTCAGACGCTGCACGGCAAGGCCCCGGTCGGGGTTTCCCTCGCCGCCGCCGCGCACACGCCGCCGGTTCCGGTGGTGGCGGTCGCGGGCCGGTGCACGCTGTCGCCCGATGAGCTCGGCGGGGCGGGTATCGCCGCCGTGTACACCGTCACTGACATCGAACCCGACCCGGAGCTGCGCATGCTCAACGCCGGCCCGCTGGTGGAGCGGCTGGCCGAGCGGATCGCGGCCGACTGGCTGGGCTTACCGGCAACGACGGGCCGTTGCCCGCAGCAAAAGGGCAAACGTTCTCTAGTAACCCGATATGCGCGGCGGCGCGCGTCGATAACCTGGGTAGCGGGTCCTGCCGCACCCGTGTCCGCGCAACGCTGCTCGCGCGCCGTGATCGGGGCCCAGCAGTCATGGGAACGCGAAGGTCTGCGAAGGGATCCCGACCATGTCGGAGCAGCCTGCCATCCAGTATGCGGAATTGCTCCGGCAGCTGCGGGCCGAACGGGGACTGACCCAGGAGGAGCTCGCCTCGGCCGCCGGGATCAGCCCGCGGACGATCAGTGACCTGGAGCGCGGCATCAACCAGACCCCGCGCAGGGCCACCGCCGAGCTGCTGGCCGATGCGCTGCGCCTGCCCGAGCCCCGGCGTGAGCAGTTCATGACGGCGGCCCGCAGGAGGCCCGCGGCGGGACCGGGACCGACGCTCGCGGGTGACGGCCCGGGCGCCGACGCCGGCTCAGCCACGCCGACCGGCGGCGCCGACGGTCCCGCGGACGACGCGGAGGCCTCCAACGTCGTGTGGATCGAATCGGCCGCGAGCACGGCGTTCGTCGACCGCGAGGAGGAGCTCGGCGTCCTGCGGGAGGCGTGGTCGAGCGCGCGGGCGGGCCGGCGGGTGCTGGCGCTCGTGGCCGGGGAGCCGGGGATCGGGAAGACGGCGCTGACGGCCGAGCTGGCGCGGCGGGTGCGCGCGGACGGCGGCCTGGTGCTGTACGGCCGCTGGGACGAGCACGTGCCCGCCCCGTACCAGGCGTTCCGCGAGGCCCTCAATGACTACGCGCGGGGCTGCCCGGACGCGCTGCTCCGGCGCGACCTGGCTGGCCTGGCGGAGGAGATCGCCCGGCTCTGCCCGGAGCCGGCGCACCGGGTCGGCGCCTCCGCCCCGCCGCAAGCCGACGCCCAGGCCGAGCGGTTCCGGCTGTTCGAGTCGCTGGACACCTGGGTCGGGCGGATCGCGGCCCGCCATCCAGTGCTGCTGGTCCTCGACGACCTGCAGTGGGCGGACCAGCCGTCCTTCTTCCTGCTTCCGCACCTGATGCGGGCGAGGCGCTCGACGCCGCTGCTGACCGTGGCCATGTACCGCGATCTCGGGCCGGAGCGCAGGGAGTTCTCGGCTGCCCTGCCCGCGCTGACCCGTGATATCGACTGCCGGCGGGTGTCGCTGCGCGGGCTTGAGCACCGCGCCGTCACCACCCTGCTCGAGGACGCGGTCGGGCGGCCGTTCGGTGAGCGCGAGTCGGGGATGGTGGCCGAGCTCGAGTGGGAGACCGCCGGCAACCCGTTCTTCCTGCTGGAGATGGCCAGACACCTGTCCGAGGTCGGCGCGTTCAACCGGGACGTGGTCCGGCTCGGCGATGCCCCGGCCGAGATCCCGCAGTCGATCCGCGACATGGTCCGGTCGCGGCTGCGCCGGCTGACCGGCGGCTGCGCCGAGACGCTCGCGATCGCCGCCCTGGTCGGCGAGCGGTTCGACACCGACCTGGTGGCGGCGGCGGCGCTGACGGACGCCGCGACGGCCGACCTGCTCGAGGAGGCGGCGCGGGCGGGCCTGATCGCGGAGATCGATGACGAGCCCGATCACTGGCGGTTCTCCCACTCGCTGACCCGCCGGGTGACCTCCGAGGAGCTGAGCCGGGGTCGGCGGGCGGTGCTGCATCAGCGGATCGGCGACACGCTCGAGCTCCGCCCAGGCGTCGCGGCCGCCGAGCTCGCGCACCATTTCGGCGCGGCCGCCAACAAGGGGTCCGCGCAGAAGGCGGTTCGGTACGGCCGCCAGGCCGGAAAGCGCGCGCTGCAGGAGGTCGCGGCCGAGGTCGCGGTGCGGCACTTCAGGCGGGCGCTTGAGCTGCTCGACCGTTTCGGCCCCGAGGACCAGGCACTCCGCTGCGAGCTGCTGCTCGACCTGGCGGGCGCGCACGACCGGGCCGGGGAGTACCCGGCCCGCGACGAGCGGTTCGCCGAGGCGGCCGACACCGCCCGCCGCCTCGGCAGCGACGAGCTGTTCGCCCGGGCCGCGCTCGGCTACGGCGGCGTCCTGCCCGCGTCCGTCCATCCTGACCTGCGGGCACAGGGGCTCCTTGAGGATGCGCTGAAGGGACTGGACGAGCGGGACGACCAGACGCGGGCGACGATCCTGGCCCGCCTCGCCCACTGGCAGCACAACGTGCGCCCCTATCCCGAGCGGGTGGAGCTCAGCGACCGCTCGGTGGCCATGGCCCGCCGCACGCGCGACCCGCGGACGCTCGCCACCGTCCTGCTGCACCGGTGCTGGGCGCTTGACGGCCCGGGCGACGTCGGCGATTCCCTCACGGTGGCGGGCGAGATCCTCACGATCGGGGCGGAACTCGGCGACCCCGCGCTGACCCTCGAGGGACTGCGCATCCAGCTCGCCGCGCAGTTCGAGAACGGAGAGCACTCCGCCGCCGTGCAGACGGCGCAGGAGATGAAGACGCTGGCGGAGGCGGCGGGGCACCCGGAGTTCATCCGGCTGGCGGCGATGTGGGACATCGTCGCCGCCACCATGGAGGGCCGGTTCGGCCAGGCCGAGGAGCTAGCCGGGGAGCTCGGCCGCCGCCTTGACCAGATCGGCCATTCCCAGGCTCAGCTCATCTCGGTCGCGCAGAGCGCCGCCTGGCGGCTGCTGCAGGGGTACGCGACCGAGTACATCGCGCCGTTCGAGGCGCTGTCGGCGGCCGACCCCGGCAACCTCGCCTATCCCGCCATCACCGCCTGGTGCCTGGCCGAGGCGGGCGCCGGGGACCGGGCGGCCGAGCTGCTCGGCCGGACCGATCCGGCCGCGGCGGCGGACGCGGACAAGAACTACCTGTGGTGGGCGGTGATCGTCGGCTTCTCCGGCGCGGTCGACCTGGTGGGCGACCAGCGGTGGGCGGAGGCGCTGTACGAACTCGCCGCCCCGTACGCCGGGAGCAACTGCACGCTGGGGGTGGCGAGCTTCCTCGGCGCGGCCGACCACTGGCTGGGGGTGCTGGCGACGGCGGCGGGCCGCTACTCCGACGCCGGCGCACACTTCGAGGCCGCGCTGGCGAGGCATCGCGAGATGGGCGCGCGGCCGTGGGTGGCGCTGACCGAGGAAGCCTACGGGCGGGCGCTGTCGCTGCGCGGCGAGCCGGCGGACCTTGCCCGCGCGGCCGCGCTTACCGAGTCCGCGATGGGCACGGCCGACGAGCTCGAGCTGGCCGCGATCGCCAACCGGCAGCGACTGCGCGGCTGACGGCGTGCCCGGCTGACGGCGTGCCCGGCGGCGCTAGCCGGCCTCGAGGAAGCTGACGATCCGGGGGTACACCTCGGTCGCGGCCCTGGTGCCGATGATCGCGTCGAGGTGGGCGTAGCCCTGGAGCACCTCCCGCTGATAGTCCCCAGCGGGGTTGCAGTCCTTCAGCCAGCGCAGCGTCTTCAGCGAGCCGACCGGGTGGAAGATGTAGTTCTGCGAGCCCTGCAGGAGCAGCAGCCGGGTGCCCGCGATCCGCTCCGGGTGCAGGAAGTAGTCCATCCCGCCGGTGTGCGTTACCGCGAGACCGCGCCGCATCATGAGCGACAGGTGGTTCAGCGAGTCGATGTTCCCGAACCCGAACATCTCGTTCAGCGCCCGGTGGGTCGCGTCGCTGAGCTGCGCGTGCCGGTGCGTCATGCCGTAGATCGCGTTGATCCACCGGCACACCGCCTGGCCGCAGTGCTCCTCGGCCGGCATCGGGAGGGTCCGCAGGCCGAGGTCGACCAGCTCGTCGGCGGCCGACGGGCGGATATCGGGCGCCAGGCCGCCGGCGCCGAGGGCGCGGAAGGCGCCCGCGGTGTGCAGCCGGGACTTCACCTGGTTGAAGACCGACGTGGAGGGGTGCAGGGGGAACTGCGCGCAGACGGCGGTGCGGATCCCCTCCAGCCCGGCCAGGATCGCCATCTGCAGCGAGCCCGACCCGACGCAGTGGCCGAAGGCCTGCAGGTCGTCCCGGCCCGTCACCTCGAGAACCTTCGTGACCGCGGTCGGCCAGTCCACCCGGGCGATGTCGTCGATCGTGAACTCGCTGCGCGAGGACGGCAGGTCGATGCCGGCCCGGTAGTCGAACAGCCAGATGTCGTAGCCCGCGTCGGCCAGGAACTCGGTCAGGTTCTGCTCGATGGTCGACGCGAGGAACGAGTGCGACGACATGCCGAACCCGGTGGCCATGATGAGCGGCCCCTTGCTGCCGGCCCGGTACCTGGTCAGGCGCAGGAACGCGTCGTCGCCGAGCCTGTCGTCGGCGTGCCACTGCGCGCTGCCGTCGCACCACCAGATCCCGTCCGGGTCGGCGGGCTCCCGGACCGGGGGCGCCGTTCTCGGGGCGCTCGGGAACGCCCCGACCTCGTCGAGGACGCCGCCGTAGACGTGCACCATCTGGTCGGCGAAGAGCTCGAGGAACCCCCGGCGGTACTCGCCCTGCTGCCGGCGCGGCACCCCGTCGACCTTAATGCTGCGGAGCAGCTTGGGCAGGTCGGCGGGCTTCAAGTAGAGGATCCCGGTGCCCCGCGGCTGCCCGCCAGGCCCGGTGATCGTCGTGTACAGCGTCGTCGTCTCGGACCAGGCGTGCCGGACCCCGCCCTCGCGGATCACCTTGTGACCCTCGAATGAGTACCGGTCCCCCTCCTGGGATTCCATCGTCATCCGGTACTGCATGTGCCAGGTCTCTACCTGCGCCGGGTCGGGGTCGAAGAGTTGGAAGGTCCCCTCGACCACGGTCAGGCGGCGGGCGGACAGCGCGGGCGCGACCACCGTTCCGGTGATCCGCGCCTCGCGCGCGGGGTCATTGAGCGCGGCCTGGATGTCGTCGTACTCGATGCTGATGAGCAGGTCGACGCGGGCGTTGTCGGCCCGGCCCCGGTCGTAGCCTGCGGTGTAGTCGTCGGGCACGCTCATCGAGACGAAGCCAGTCAGGCGCTCGGTGAACTGCAGCCGGGCGAGGCCCGGCGCCAGCTCCGGGGCGGGCTCAGGCGCGTCTTCCCCGTCGCCCGCCGCCCAGTTCCTGTCCTCGATCAGCAGCGCGGCCGTGCGCTCGGCGATGGCGGAGATCGTGAGCGACGGGTTCGCGTCAAGCGCGCACGGGACGACCGAGCCGTCGCAGACGTACAACCCGTCATGGACGCCGCCGCCGACCGGGTCGAACACCCGGCCCTTGTGGTCGACCACGCCCCCGGCCGCGTCGTCCGCCATCACGCACCCGCCGAGCGGGTGCACGGTGATCAGCGACCGATCATGGGTCCAGGCCCACAGCGGGTCGGGCGTCTCGGTCCCCTGCAGCGCGCTGGTGGCCTCGCCCAGCAGCCGGTTGTCGCGCGCGAAGGCCGGCTGCTCGCCGCACTCGGGCCAGACCACCTGGATCCTGTCGTTCTCCATCGCGATCCGGCCGCCGGAGTCGTCGGTGCTCATGACCAGGTAGGTCAGGGTGCGGCCGACCGGCCCTCGATGCGAGCCGAACGGGATGCCGGCCAGCCCCCGCAGCCGCTTCGCCGCCCGCTCGGGCACCCCGTCGGAGGCGGCGCTCAGCACCAGCGGAATCACCGAGGCAAGCGCGCCCGGGATGGCGCCATCCTCGATGATGAGCGCGTCTTCCAGCCCCGTGTCCGGGCCGCGCAGGTCGATGAGGCCGGTGATGCACGGCCCCACCGCCGTGTCCGCGCGCGGGACGCGGTCGCCGAGCCCGACGTCGCGCACCGGCTGGTCGGTGTCGTAGGCGAACGCGAGCACGTCGCCGTTGCCGGAGAACCCGTCGCCGAGCCGATCGGACACCGGCAGGCCGAGGTCCCGGGAGCGGAGCAGGATCTGCGTCGACCCCAGCGTCCCGGCCGCGAGCACGACGACGTCGGCGGTGACGAACCGGGACGTGGCGGGTCCGTCGCCGACGACGTCGAAGCCGACCCGCCAGCTGCCCTGGCAGCGGCGCACCGACTGCACGGAAACCTCGGTGAAGATGTGCGCCCCGTGCGCGTAAGCGTCGGGGAGGTAGTTCATCAGGACCGTGTTCTTCGCCCCGTAGTTGCAGCCCGAGCAGCAGTCGCCGCACAGGTTGCACGCGTTCTGCCGCACCCCGACTGCGTTAGGACCGTTGGTGAACGTCACGTTGATGTCGGGGCGGACCACCTGGCGGCCGAGGCCGGCCGCCGCCTGCTCGAGCGCCTGCAGCTTGGGCAGCGCCGGCCACGACCGCGGGTACGGATTGGACCCGAGCACCTCCCTGGCCGCGCTCATGTACGGCCGCAAGGCCTCGGGGCGCTGTCGCAGCGGGGCCGGCCAGCGGTCGTCGGCGAAGATCGCGTCGCTCGGCTCGAGGGCCACGCTCGCGTTGATCAACGAGGTGCCGCCGAGCCCGCAGCCCGTCAGCACGGTCACGTCGGGGCCGACCTGGAAGTCGAACAGCCCGACCGGGGACCCGTGATCCGCCTTGGCCGTGTGGACCTGGATCTGACGCGCGGCCGACAGCGCGGTGTTCGGGTACTCCCCCGGGTGCAGTTCCTTGCCCCGCTCAAGAACGCAGACATCCCGCCCCGCCCGCGCGATGCGGGCGGCGGCGATCGCCCCGCCGTATCCAGAGCCAATCACAACCGCCGAGTAGTGGGCCTGTATCTGGTCGACTGGACGGGATAGCATTCTCATCGAGGGCTCCTAGAGGATCCGTCTCGCAATCGCGGCGGTGCGGGCATTACCCTACACGAAAAGACACTTCGAAACGGGGCCGGGCCTATCCTGTGGGCTATCCTGTGGGTTTCCTGTGGGGATGCCCGTGTGGTCATCATCGAGGCCTGCTGCCAGGATGAAGCAGGGCCAGGGCCAGCCGTGCGAACGGCTGGCCCTGCACGGGGCTTTGCGGGAATGCCACGCATCGAGGCTGACAGGAAAATAATTGCCATTTCGGTCTGCATGGCCTTATTCCGCCGTCAGATCGGCGAAAGCATTGCACAGAATTCCGCATGGGGTGCGTTTCGCGGGCGGACCGCGAATTACCGTAATCCAAGGGAAGATGCAGGTGGATCAGGAAAAGGATCCGCAGCCGCAACTCGAGCTGAGCCACCGGGTCCTGGACGCCGGCGGGGCCGCCGTGGAGCTCGGCGGCGAGCTTGACGTGGCCACCGCCGACGCGGCGTTCAGTTACGTCAGCGAGATTATCGACCACCTCGGCGGGCCGGTCGTCGTCGACCTAGCCGGGGTGCGGTTCTGCGACGCCCGCGGCCTGCACGGGCTGGTGCGCATGGCGCGCCACGCCGAGCAGGCCAACTGCCCGTTCCGGGTGACCTCGCCGAGTCCTCGGCTGACCCGCCTCATGCAGATCACCGGGCTTGGCGAAACGTTCCTGGCCGCCAGCTAGGCAAGCTCGGCAATGGCCGACTCGGCGACGGTCTCGCAGTCGGGTTCGTAGCTGAAGGTGGCGCGGAGGCGCTCGCCCGCCAGCACCCGCGCTACCCAGAGTTTTCCGTCGTCCCACATTCGGTCGAACGGCAGAGCCGCGACCGGGAACCACTCCGGCCGGACCTCGTCGGTCTCGGCCGGCTCGCCGGACCAGGTGTCACTGGTGAACACCGCGACGATCATGTCCCAGGCCGGGCGGGTCGGGAACAGGAAGGTGATGCGCGCGGCCGCGCGCAGGGAGTCGGCCGCCACCGCGATGCCGGACTCCTCCTTGACCTCGCGGGCCGCCGCCTGGGCGGCGGTCTCGCGCTCCTCGACGTGCCCGCCGAGCGCGACGATCTTGCCGGCGCCGAGGCCGGTCTTCTTGTACCCGAGCAGGACCTGGGGTTCGCCGTCGCCGGCGACCCGAGTCAGCAGGCAGAGGCAGGTCTGGGTGAGGGGCACCCGATCATTGTCGCAGACGCCAGCACTCAGCCACGGCGCTCGAGCACACTAGAGGGCGCGGCTCTTCTTGCTGTTATCCGGAAATTGCCGATGCCGTCGGCGGGAAGCCAATGACGATGGATAGTTGTGTACACCCGGGTGTACACAACTATCCATGATCACGAGCGCGGCCGGCCGGCGTAGGCGGTGAGCGCGGCTGTGACGGCATCGGCCTCGGTCGGGAGGGCGGCGCCGCGGACGGCGGCCGCCGCGCGGAGGCGAGCGGCCAGCGCCGGGTCGGCCAGCACGGCGCGGACGGCGCCGGCCAGGGCAAGCGCATCCCCGGGCGGTACCAGCATCGCCGCGTCGTCGCCGACCAGGCCGGGGGTGCCGCCGACGCGGGTGGCGACGATGGCGGCGCCCGCCCGCAGCGCCTCCTGCAGGATCAACGGCTGGCCCTCCCACCGACTCGGCAGCACGAACACCATTGCCGCCGCGAGCAAATCCGGCACGTCGTCACGACGCCCGGGGAACGTCGCGTCGACGCCGAGCGAAGCCGCGTGCGCCCGCAGGTCAGCTGCCAGCGGCCCGTCGCCGGCGATCACCACCTGCGGCTCCGGATCGAGGTCGCGCCAGAGCGCGGCCGCCGCCAGGAGCGTGCCGAAGTCCTTCTGCGCGGCCAATCGCCCCACCGCGAGGATCATCGGCCGGCCGGAAGCTCGAGTGGCTGACGGGGGTGGAGGGGCCACGGGTGCTGAGATGGCGGCTGGACTGGTTGAAGTGGCTGAAGTGGCCACCGGGATGACCGAGGCGGGTGAGGTGGGCGGTGGGCCCGGATCGGGCGCCGGGACGATCGCGCGGTCGACCCGGCGGGCGCCGGCCGCGCGCATGCGCGCCTCTAGGTCGGGCGAGACGCACAGCACGAGATCCGCGCGGCGCGCGACGATGCGCTCGAGCAGGCGGTAGATCACCACGCGCGATCCGCGGCCGGCCGGGGGCGCGTTATGCACGGTGACCACGAGCCGCGGTCGCTGCCCGCGCGGGGCCCGGCGTCGCCGGGCGGCCAGCGCGAGGGCGGTGAGCGCGCCCGCCCGCAGCCCGTGCGCGTGAACCGCGTCCGCCCCGGAGTTGAGCAGCCGCCGAAGCCGGAGCACGGCGGCCGCGTCGGCCGGGCCGGGCCGGTCGCCGAACTCGGCCGGCGAGAACGTGACCCCGGTCAGCGCCCCGAACCCGAACGCGGCGTCGGTCGAGGACGGGCCGATGACCGACACGATGATCCCGTGCCCGGCGAGCCCGGACGCGAGCATTCGGACGTGCGCCCCGGTCCCGCCCGCGGTCGTCCCGACGACTAGTGCGACCCGCGCGACCCGGACGGGGCTAGCTGGGGCGGGCACGGAGGCGGGCCACCGCGGCTCGGAGGTCGCCGAAGTCGATGCTGCCCGCGACGGCCGCGAACACCGCGATGACCACGAGCGTCACCACGATCGACATTCCGACGTTGACGAAGAACCCGGGCGAGGAGAGGGCGCCGGCCAGCACTGAGCCGACCGCCGCGCCGGCCACCGCGCCGGCCAGCCCGGCCAGGAACGCCCGGGACACCCCGTGCAGCGCCCGCGCGCCCCGATCGCGCCCGACCAGGATCAACAGCGCCAGGCCGGACACGGTCAGCCCGAACGACATGCCGAGGCCGAGCGCGGGCACCACCTGGCGCGGCGCCACCAGCGGCACGAGCACCAGGTCGGCGGCGATCACCAGCAGCCAGCCGCCGCCGAGCGCCAGCGCCGTCGCGCGGTTGCGGCCGCGCGCGTACAGCACCCGGGACAGGTTGGCGGAGATGCCGTACCCGATCAGCCCCGGGGCGAAGGCCGCCAGCGCCAGCGCCAGGACCGACGCGCCGCGCCCGTCGTGCGACTCGAAGACGCGCGCCAGCGGCCATCGGGCGCCGACCAGCACCGCCGTCCCCAGCCAGGACGCGATCATCACCGCCCGGGTCGATATCGCCGCGGTCTCGTCGAAGTCGCCGCCGACGCCGGCCGCGGCGCGGACGTCGGCCGCACCGTTGGCCGCCGGATCGGCCCCGGCCGAGAGGGCAGGGAACGCGCTCGTCGCGATCGGCACCGCCAGCACCGCGAACGGCACCATGAACACCGCCCAGGCGAAGCCGTAGATCACCAGCGCGCCGGTCGAGCCATAGCGGTTGGACAGCACGATGACCGCCGCCGCCGAGGCGTCCTGGGCGACCAGCGTGAACACCCCGGCCAGGGCCAGCCGGCGCACCCGGCCGCCGACCCCGGGCGGGAACCGCAGCATCGGCCGCAGCCGCAGGCCCAGCCGCCGGGCCGGGAACAGGGCGGTGACCACCAGCGCGAGCACGCCGAGGGTGGTGCCGCCGGACAGCAGGTACTCCGACATCGGCGGCAGCTCGTGCAGCCGGTTGCCGAACACGTACGCGCCGCCGATCGCCCCGAAGGCCGCGTACGCCCCGATCACGACCAGCGACGACAGCAGCGGGGCGAGCGCCGGGCCGTAGAACCGCCGGTACGACTGGAGGATCCCGTAGAGCACGACCGCGAGCCCGTACAGCAGCACCTGCGGCGCGAAGACGATCAGCATCCGGGCGCCGACGCCCGCCATCACCGTCCGCGGGCAGCCGGAGGAATGCGAGAGCAGCACGCTGACGATCGGGTGCGC
>Ga0335074_10005680_pt1 | contig 17261 bp, 13 predicted proteins | sample Lox_Sample_23_FD_206715 | JGI IMG/M metagenome (GOLD analysis project Ga0335074, IMG submission 206715) | Soil microbial communities from Loxahatchee National Wildlife Refuge, Florida, United States - Lox_Sample_2.3 | ecosystem: Environmental > Terrestrial > Soil > Wetlands | place: USA... | reverse complement strand
ACTGGAGGTAACAGCATGTACTCCCGGATGGTGTGCCGCTCAAATCGTTGACACTAGGAAATCATTGTGTTCGGTTCTCAGTTCGTGCTCTCGACCACGTCGCAAGTGGCTGCCAAGTGCAGCAAAGGCGAGCACTGATGTGACGTGCCAGGAAACTCGTCTTTGTTCTTCTGGATCAGTCGGACTTCCAATGACTTGTCAGAGCCGTATCATCTTCTCTTCCAATGTAGAGCTCGATTGCGTAGAAACCCATAGTCGCAGCTAAATTGAGCCACCTGGATAGGTTTCCACCGGTGTCACCGCCTTGGATAAGCCACCAATTGCCATGATTCCCATTTCCGCTGATGGATGAGAAGTGCTGCATAAGCAAACTCGTATAGACTGCAATGAGAATGCTTGGGCTGAACCAAGTAAGAAAGCCGAGAACTCTGCCAGCATCATCGTCGTCTTCGAGAGTAGGCTCTTTAGAAAGAGCCCGAGCGCCGTTCTCACGTACTGCTGGAATGATGCGCGCCGAAGCGTAGAAAACGAAGACGCGGTACGCGAGAGATATGATGACGGAGGGAGTCACGGTCATTACAGCGGCCGCAATAAAGTTGAAACCAGTATGCATGGTTGATGGGAGTGCGGAGAGCGCGTGCATGAGCGTTGTATAAGAGGCGACTATGATAGGCGGCATAGGAGGCAAGGCAGGCTGAGCTGGTCGGGATGAGGTTTCGGCCGGATTGGAGGGTTGGTAATCGGTGAAGATCTGGTAGATGCATAGGGTAATGTACGCAAAGAGTAGTGAACTCTCCACTGGGTTGCCACGTCCACTAGCAATGCTCCAGATTGCAAGAATGACAGCACAAGTCAGAGCCGCACCGATGAGGATGGCGTCGACGTTACTGATCTCGGGAAAAGTCGTGATGCGCCATAGAAAGTAAATGGAGCTTGAGAAGATGCCTGCAGAAAAGCCAAGGAGACCAATCATCCAGCCGTCACCTCCCTCTCTGTTGACTAGCCATTTTGTAATTTGGCCGCATGCTTGAATGGCGAGTAAGGTACAGAAGCCTTCGAGGATTTGGAAAACTGGTGTTGACCATCTCAGAAGCTTGTCCCAACTGCCGATTGTCCATGTTTCTAGCATGCCACCTCGACCGAAGATCCACTCGTATACACTCTTGTCTGCGGCCCGCGCGGATCCGAATGTCCGCTCTACCCATCCACTGCTGTTATCCGAGTCGACGGAGAATTTGTTGAGGCTCCATATCATAAGGAAAAGGATGGCTATCCATTGCGTGTAGCCGATGATTCGGCCGAGAGCGTATCGAAATCTCGATTGCGGAGGGGTGATGAGTCGTAGGACGGAATAAAGGAAGTAATAGGTTGCAAGAACGAGTGAATATGCCAGACCACAGGTTCGGCCACCGACGTCGAAGGTCAAAGGGATGGTGAAAACGATCAAGAATAGGAAGATGGCAGCCGAAGCGGCTCGAATGAACCACATGAGCGCCTTGTCGGGCGCGTCGTGCGCCGAAGGAACGTTAGGTTGGACTCAGCGTGGGAAAATATGCAAGATGTAGAGGTGCGCGGGCGCGCGTGGAAAGCGCGCGAAAGGCGCGAGGACCGTTGATGGTGGAGAGGCCGGTCCAGTTTGTGTGGTCGAGATGGGCTTGAGGACGTCTGGCGGTTTTTCTCCGAAGTGGCCTTTGGTGATACGTGGAGCTCAATGAGAAATTCTGCTGCTCCAGACCGCCTCCTGGTCGTGACCCTGCTATGCCTGATGAGGAAGCCAGAGATATCGTTGAGGGATTCCTTGAGATAGCAAGAATTGCGGGCTGACAGAGTCGGAGGTGCATGAGGCTGGTCTGGAATCAAGTTAAGCTAGAAACCAAAGCAACGGCAGACAAACGATGGCGGAGTTGCAGGTTTCGAGGTAGATCTCGACAAGGAATCATATGCATCTCAAGCAGGGTCTAGTGATGTTTAATCTGCGATTGGGCAGTAGCCTTGCTTCTGAGAGCTGTCGCGTGCTAAGTTGAACTGCCGGGCTGGAGATTACCTTGCCTTTCGTGAGGTGCGGCGTTGAGTACCAAGTACGTGTACGTAAGGAGTCCAGCAGGTATTTATCTAGTGCAAATACCGTACAGAGAAAGGCCGTACACTTAGCGATAAGTAGATGCTGCAGCTACCAAAGATGGTTCCGATTTACGTTAGCGGTCTGTGTTTACAGATGCACCAACTTTACCGCTCGTGATACCATTGTTCGACATCGATCAGAAGTTGTACCGAGCAGTGGAACCCGTCTTCACGCTATTCAGCCCGCTTAAAATGATGAGAAGCGGAGGCGTCTATGCGTCTCGTCGGGAGGGGTCCCGTCAAACAGTAGCGTATAGCGCCAAATGCCACGGCCTGATGATGTCGCGCTGTGGCTGTGGTAATAGCTCCAAGAACGACGGTCGAAAGAATCCCACCCTCTCTCAAATTGCCCTGTAGCTTATCCGGCCGAATTGAATTCAATGCTGAGGAGTATTTGAATGGAATGACTGCTAATGTACACAACGAAACAGGGCAAGTTCCAAGGTCTTACACTGCGCCGTGGCTGCTTCCCACAAAGCTTGAAACTGGCGCTTTTAAATTCCGACCACAAAAAATCTCCATGAACCATTCAACATCTTCGCAACCCATAACCTGATCCCTTAGCGGTTCAATTCGGAATAAGACAATTGCATGACGCCAGTCTCCTCTCGCATAGCTTCGTCGCAGTATATCTTTAGCCGGTTGATATGTTCCAACTATAGGTTCCCAAAGCTACACTCGAGACTTTTATATCCTTCGCTAGGTAGACCTGCTACTGTAACAGTGCATCTTCAGCTCTTCGATAATCTAAGAGCCTCTTCCAGAGTTAGCTTTGTGTCCTGGAGCAAACGGTACTACTACCATCAGTTACGATCCTCTTCCGTCATACCTACAACCTTCGCAATGTCCACTACTCAGCATCTTGAGAGCGAACCGCTCGTAAAGCGTCAAAAATTGGACGGACCACTCATAGGAACTCACAACGGCACCTTCCACGCCGACGAAGCCCTCGCCGTCTACCTCCTCCGGCTCCTTCCCGAGTACGCAAACTCACCGCTGGTGCGAACACGCGACCCAGCCATACTCGCAACCTGCCACATAGTAGTAGACGTCGGCGGCGTGCACGACGACACACAGAAGCGCTACGACCACCACCAGCGCGGCTTCACAGCAACCTTCCCAGGGCGGGCGACGAAGCTGAGCAGCGCCGGGCTCGTGTACATGCACTTCGGGCGGGCAATCCTGGCGCAGCTGACCGGGCTGGACGCAAGCAGCGCGGAAATTACAGTGCTGCACGAGCACGTCTACAGCACGTTCGTTGAGGCGATTGATGCGGCTGATAATGGGCTTGATGCGTACGACGGCGCGGCGCTCGCGGCCGCGGGCGTGGCGCGCCGCTTCTCCGACAGCGGCTTCACGCTGGGCGCGGCGGTGGCGCGCTTCAACCGCGCGGCACCGCGGGCGGCCGCCGACGACGACGCCGAGCGCCGCCAGCGCAAGGAGGACGAGCGGTTTGCGCGCGCGTCCGTGTTCATGGGCGAGCAGTTCGCGATGGAGGTTGCGGACAAGGCGGACGCGTGGCTGCCGGCGCGCGCGCCCGTGCGCGAGGCGTACGCGCAGCGGAGGCGCTGGCATCCCTCTGGGAGGGTGGTTGTGCTGCGCGATGGCCACGTACCGTTTGCGTCGCACCTCTATGATGCGGAGAGGGATGAGGCGGCGAGGGAGGGTGCGCCGGAGGACGGCGTGCGCGTTTACTACGTGCTGTTTCCGGAGGATGCTGAGGAGAACTCGAAGTGGAGGGTTCGGGCGGTGACGGTTGAAGGTATGAATTTCAAGAATCGAAAGGATCTGCCGACGGCTTGGAAGGGGTTGAGGGATGAGGAGCTGGACAAGGTTTCGGGCGTGGATGGTTGCGTCTTCGTACATGCGAACGGATTCATTGGTGGTAATAAGACGTTTGAGGGTGCATTGGAGATGGCAAAAAAGGCTGTCGAGATGGAGTGAAGAGTCCCGAATTGACAGTCTTTAGGAGCCATCGTTGTTGAGAGCCATTGTTGAATGTGCTCGAACTGTAGTGGACCCGACTCAGTGGACTTAACTCAAGATGAGGAAGGACAATACATCGAAATCAACTCCGCAGTCAACATCACAGTGGGTATTCACTAATATGTGGGCATCGCCAATCATGGCAGGAAGCTGAAAATAGCTTAAAGTAGCTTGAGATAGATGAAGCTACATCATAACAATACAGTACTTCTCGAAGTAGGTAATGAAAAACCCGTGCCTTTCCGGCTAGCCGATAAACAGAAATATTCCCATGTTTGGGAGTTGTGAGATATTGAAACGAGATACATCAGTCTCGCGGCTTGCAAAGTAAAAAGGAAGCTTCCTTGATATCATACAGACTCCGTAACGCCGACATAACAAAGCTGCAGATCCTGTGCAGTCGATACGCAAGCCGATCCTCGGCCGTTACAAGTTCGAGAGCTCAGAAAACAAATATAGGAAAGGTTCGACATGGCCGTCCACAGTCAGCCGGAAATTTATATGTGAGCCAGTTCTCAAAGAATGTCGTGGGTATGAGTGCGTGTGCGTGTGGGAGATGAACAACAATCTGACGAGACCAGAGCAAGCTTTTGCGCGCCAACAACCGACCCTCGAAGCACTTTTGAGGCAGCAGAGGTCGCAGAAGTTAGCCTAGACCTACTGCTGAATTGCAACGGGTCTGTTCCGAGCATTTTCGCTGCTCTCGTCGGTCGCGCCGTCCTTGTCTACCATCTCTTCACCAGTGGCTGCGTCATCCTCAGTCTCCATATCTTCGGCACTCGTCTCTCGCTGCAAGTAGCTGCATTCTTTGACTGGGCTACCAGCATGTCCTATTTTGCCGGCGCTGAGAGTGGGGTTGAGGATATGGGCGCCGTTGAGGTTGTGCTGCGTAGTACTATGCGGGATGTTCTCGGGAACTGGATGTTCACGACCGACTTGGGTTACGCCGACATCAGAGGCTTTACCGGCTTTGGAGAGAGCGTAGTCACCACTGTCGAAGTACTTGCGTTCCTACAACACGACGTGTCAGCCTTATGATGTGCGCAACAAGCCGATTCTTTGAAGATGCATACCTTGAGCTTGTTCTGAAGCAGGTCGTTCCGGTTGGGAAGCTTTCCATAGAGTCGAAATAGTCGCTGCTCCTCTGGAGACATAGCCTGGGTTTATGTTAGGCATCGACCATGCTGATAAAGCCAGGTAGAGCCAATAGGGCAGACTCACTCCAATATCAACCTTGTTTCGTTGATGAGGATTCATCATCCTGTCTTTTACACCGATTGCAACCAGCTCAAGTAGTAATTGAGAGTGTCAAGAGTTAGAGCAATATCGTCTTGATGGGTGTGTGTTCGTGTTGAAGAGAAAAAGGTCAGAGCGCCTTTGTTCCAGAGGAGTGACGTTGAGAAGAGAACTTCTTGTGGGTAGCGGGTAGTCGGTGAGACGTCGAAAGCGTTAAGAGGATCCGACACAGCTGTGGCTTATTGAATGGCTCAGCCTCGCTTCTTGAAGTGTTTCGAACGGGGAGAGCCGTGGATATGCGCTCCGATGTTTTTGTCCTTGCCTTGTCGATATCGGCTGTTGTCAAAGCTAAGGCGGCGAATGTGGCTTAGCGATTGGCTTCTCTCCCGGAGTGAAAACTAGCAAATCCTTGACGACTTGATCTCCACGACAATGACTCTCAACTCTGACAAACACGGCGATAAATGGCCACCTGCACCGCCTCGGTGTAAGACTTGACTCTTCTACTCTTTGAAGTTTTTCGCTGAGATGACGGCCGGCTGCTCGGATGGAGGATTGTGGTGGTGGGGTAGGTGCAGGGCTTTGCCTATAACTTATGTGGTCTTCCGTGGGTCTACGCTGCTCTCGCACCCGAAAATGCCATGCAAGCCAGGGTCTCCTACTGATATGTGCAGATTAACGGGCTAAGTGCGTGATTGAGGTGGTACAACGGGAGCCTGATGGTTGCTTAATACCGGAAGGTTCGAATGAAGTCCGTTGTGATCAGGAAGTATGGTTTTGTTGGAAAGTGAACTGCAGCTAACTTGTGCGATCTACAGCTAATCCGTTCTATCCCGCGCATTTCCATCGTTGGTTTGTCTCTGCTCAGTGTCACTTGACCGTCCCAAGCGACCGCCGGCAATCGACGATGCCCAGGTACCGCAGAACTGACCACCACACACCATACATCTCACCAGGTTAACGAGGTGCGTCTATTGGTAACGCTTCCTATTCGTTCGCATTTAGATATGACATCCAACGTCCTGTCTCATCCAACTTTATTTCCAGCTCGGACGATTTTACCCTTGCAGCTATGCAAGCCTGCTTTGAGCGTAGCTCTCGGACTGTACTTGCTCGCTCTAGACCACTTCGGAGCACTCTATAAATCTGCTCATGGTTTTCATCTACCGGGCCGAGTGTGGAGCTTTTACGAAGTAGCTGCGTGGGTGAAGCCACTAGCTGCGTCTTCGTGCAGCTGCCGCTCCCGTTCGATGAATGGATTGGGGGTTCATTGCTGCATCACCCCGTCGCTTCTTCTCCTCTTCTAGGTTATCGGACACGTGTGTCAAGGTGAAGGCTATGGCTCGACCCGTGAGTTTCGAATTTTGATTCCTGGGTATGGAATCCTTCAAACACCATGTATGAACAGATCCCGCACAGAGGGGAGTCAGCTGCAGCCCAGTAGGGCGGATCCTGTAGCATGACAACCTTCCGCTCCGTTAGAAAGATGTACCTCGAAGAGTCTGAACTAATAGAGCCGAAGTTACTGCCCCTTCGGATCAGAGAACACTCAAAATTTCTTTTCCTCTCCCTCAATTGAAGCATTTCATGATGACGTCAGTCCACGGTGGACCACTTGATTTCCCAAACGTGAAAGTACGCCCGATACGGAGCCAATTGCCACTCTATTGTGATGTTTTGACTATTTATTCCTTTAACTACAAAGTTCGCGCTTCTTATTACTTCGAAGTCATCTTAGTTCAGTGTTGTTGTGTGTTCTCTTCCCAGCACCTACATAATGGCAGGAACACGGGATCTCACCATCGACAAGCTCTTTAACGTTAAAGACTATGTCTGTGTGATCACTGGAGGAGGTAAGACACATCGAAATATAGTATGATCGAGATCATGTCGCTCATTTATATCTAGGATCTGGTATAGGGTTGATGGCCGCGCAAGCACTCGCTGCGAATGGAGCTAAGGGTACGTTTAGCTGGATTAGTGACTTATATCTCAAAGGCTAATTTGGACAGCATACATTGTTGGTCGTCGTAAAGAAGCACTTGACAAGGCAGTCGCGTCTCATGATCCAGCAGGAAGAGGAGGCAAGATCATTGCTTGCCAGCCGTGTGACGTCACTAACAAGTCTGATTTGGAAAATTTGGCTAAAGAGATCTCCTCGAAGGAGAAGCACATCAACCTGTTGATTACTGCCGCTGGAATTACAGGACCCAAAGCCGAGCCAGATGAAGAGAAAGCAGAAAGCCTCAAGGAAAAGCTATGGAACAACGAGTCCTTCGAGGAGTGGAACAGCACATACAATACGGATGTCACCGCCGTTTACTTCACAGTAGTAGCTTTTTTACCACTTCTTCAAGCCGGCACCAAATCCTATGGCCATCTATCGACATCGGTCATTGTCATTTCCAGCATGTCTGGGATAATGAGGCATGCCCAGGGTCACTTCAGTTATAACGCGGCAAAAGGTGGAACAGTCCATCTAACCAAGCTGATGTCGGCCGAATTCCAGAGGCTAGGTGTTAGAGTAAACAGCATCGCGCCAGGATACTTTCCATCAGAGATGACTGCCAAAGAGTCTGGGCCTGACATGAAGTCTCAACTACCTGCGGAATATGCGCAAAAGAAGGGTCATGTACCAATGCAGAGAGCAGGAACCGATGAGGAGATGGCACAGGCCGTTCTATTTCTAGCCAAGAACCTATATGTGAACGGAGAGGTTCTGGCTGTCGATGGTGGAGTATTGAATGTGGTTGCTGGTAGGTAGCGGACACATCTGAATGGATGATTGACTTTATTGCATTCGTTGTAATTAGTTGCAAACGTAGAATCATTTAACCTAGTCGTTCTGAGAGTCGCAGGATTAGCAGTGCCACAGGCTCGTTACAGTGTTTGTTTAACTCTCTGCCAAGGTGAGTCGTTTACTCTAGTCCAGGGTGATGACATATATGTATGCCGTAAATTTCAACAGCGACTAAATGCTACGGCTTTTGTTCCAAGCCCAGAAATCCAGCGGAATTTAATGGGTTGAATACCTATCATCGGAGCTGAAACTTAGATGTTTTGTAGAGTCGGCGTAGAGTGGTTAGAGTACCGAGGAGTCGTTCAGCTGTTGACAACAACTTGTCGGCTTGAGCTTGGACCTGAATTTCGCTCCGTGGAATCAAAACTGGAGCCTCCTGTGGACGAGACTTCAGTTAAGATGTTTGAATAAAGAATCATACGTCGAGAAAGCTCTTGGCCTTTTAACTTTTGGCTCTCCTTCCACTCACGGGACTTCGCGAAACGATCTCAAGCCTCCCCGGTCTGGCTCGCGTGCCATTGGACACCAACTTGGCAGCTCTTCCTCCACCACCCATGTCCCAATAAAACGCCCTATTTCGCGCTCTCCTATGTACCCCGCCGCCGACATCAGACATCACTGCTCCTCCGATCACTGATACCTCCTGCTATGACGAAGAACGACTCTCCCGGCGACCGGCTCGAAACCAACACCTACTTCGGCCTATCCACGGGCTCCTCTCGGAGCGGAACGCGCCGAAGCCAGTTAAGGCCGACTTGTCTATAGGATGGTGTCAGCTTCCGAGAAAGAGAAAGTGGGTAGTGGGAAGCAAAATAGCACTGCGACGGGACAGCAAAGGCCGGGCAAGATGCTGGCGGAGAGACCGAGCAAAGATGGCAATGCCCAGCGGGCTGCTCTAGATGTCGAAGGCCTCAAAGGATACGTAAGAATCCCTTACTGGAACAAAAGAAAGCAAAAGACTGACCAAATAACAGAAACTGGGCAATTGCCTTGGAAAAGGAGCCTTTGGCTCTGTGTATCGAGCCTTGAATTGGGGCACTGGTGAGACTGTTGCCGTCAAGCAAGTCAGGCTCGCAGATCTACCCAAGACGGAGTTGAAGTCGATGATGGTGAGCCTTGAGAGTCTCGTGTGTTTAAGACCATTTCATTACTGACATGTCTCACAGCAAGAAATTGACCTCCTGAAAAACCTAAACGTATATCCTCCTACATCTATAATCATGACTGCAAGCTTACATCCCATACAGCATCCCAACATCGTAAAATATCATGGCTTCGTCAAGTCCACCGACTCGTTGTACATCATCCTAGAGTTCGTAAGCCTCTACCACTTTGAAAGCGATTGGCTAACCCAGCATAGGTTTTGTGAGAATGGCTCCTTACACTCCATTTGTAAGAACTTCGGCAAGTTCCCCGAAAACCTCGTCGCGCTCTATATGACTCAGGTACTCTCTGGATTGGTCTATCTACACGATCAAGGTGTGATTCACCGAGACATCAAAGGCGCAAACATCCTCACGACCAAGGAGGGACTGGTGAAACTTGCAGACTTTGGTGTTGCAACAAAATCGAATCTTAGCGAGTCAAGCGTTGTTGGAACTCCTTATTGGATGGCTCCAGAGGTCATTGAACTAACTGGTGCTACCACTTCGTCCGATATATGGAGCTTGGGATGTACTGTGATTGAGCTTCTCGATGGTAACCCGCCGTATTATAAGCTCCAGCCGATGCCAGCATTGTTTCGAATCGTTAACGATGACCATCCACCACTTCCAGAGGGAGCTTCTCCCGCTGTCAGAGACTTTCTTATGCAATGCTTTCAGAAAGATCCAAACTTGAGAGTATCAGCAAAGAAACTTCTCAAGCATCCCTGGATCGTTAACGCCAAAAAGACAGACTCAGTCGTCTCTGAGAAGCCAACAAAGTACGAGCAAGCAATACAGAGTGTGCAACAATGGAATGAAGCACTAAAATCGCCTGATCATGATTCACTTCGCCTCTCTCGCGGACCAAAACCAACTTCGTTTGGTCCCGGCCAGCCTCGCAAAGACGCGCTTCAACTTGCCACTTCCGCACCGCTCAAGGCCGGACTCAACATTTCGAAATCTAGGCCAAATCCGGATGCATTTCGTTCTCCGGATCTCGACTCAAGCGACAACTGGGATGATGATTTTGCATCTTCCATAAGCCCGAGCGCTCTTCAACTTCCTCACCTTAAGCCTCACGACAACTTTGATGGATTACTCAGCTCAGAGAAGCTGAAGCAATTCGCGATGTTTGATACGTCACAAGATCTGGTGGGAGATTTCAAGTGTGCTCTCGCAAAGTACATAGACCAAACTAACGGATCATCACAGACAAACGAAGAAGAGAAGGAATTTATGGTTCAGAGTCCAGTTCAGTTGATGGATGCTGATCCTCTGGAGACTGTTCGTCCATTCACTCCACAAAAGACGAAGACCAAGGATGGCAAACCAGTCCCGAATACAAGTTCGCATCGACAAGTGACCCATCAAAAGAAAATTAGCTCTAGCAGTTCAGCTAATAAGATTACAACAACCTCAACGCCCAAAAATAAGCTCGCTTCACTTCGTCGACCCTCACATTTCTTCAGAGAAGATTCTGTGGAAAATTACGATGATCTATTGTCCGCAGAAGCGGATGATGCCGCATTTCAACGCAAACTTGAAGCCCTCAAGCTTGAAGAAGAGAAATCGTTCTCACCCAAGCTCTTCCACCCTTCAGATTTACAAAGTACACCAAAGGCTAATCATGGGACAAGAAGAGGTGGTAGTCTACGTAATCGTTACCCCACGCCAGAAGAGAGACGTCGAGAAGGTCTCACTCGATCTCGATCCGAAGTCGAGATACAAAAGTATGCCGAAGATGACGATGAGGATCCCGAGGCTTTCTTAGGCAGAGATGTAGTGCTACCAACGGTGGACTCCGACAGTGGCTCCGAGCACAGCACGTTGATGATTATGAATTCGAAGCTCGCCAATTCATGGCTCGGTGATGAGGAGGACGAAGACGATCCATTCGCTCAGCTTGAAGAAGGCTTTGACGAGATGGACATGGAGCAAAACGTCGCTAGAGATCGGGCAGCAAGGCTTGTCACTCTGGTCGAAAGTCTAGTCGGTAGCTTGAAGACAAATCAGCTACCCGATGTCTTGTCAGATGTATCGGAGCAACTCATGCAGGTTCTTCTTGAATCTCCGGAGATGAAGACTATCATCGTCAGCTCACATGGTATGCTGCCCATCCTAGAGATCCTCGAAACATGCGAACGACGAGAGGTCATCATTCGGCTCCTCAAGATCGTCAACATGATCATCTTCGAGAATCAAGAGATTCAAGAGAACCTCTGTTTCGTAGGTGGAATCCCGATAATCACCAAGTTTTCACACAAGAAGTATTCAAGCGAGATCCGTCTTGAGGCCGCTGCATTCGTACGGCAGATGTATCAGACTTCTCTTCAGACATTGCAGATGTTCATCAGCTGTGGGGGTCTGAATGTGCTGGTTGAGTTCCTTGAGGAAGACCTCGATGAAGAGCGGGATCTTGTTCTCATCGGTGTCAATGGTGTCTGGAATGTATTTGAACTTCCGGTAAGTGGTGATTTTGAGTGCCTTTATTTTGGGTCTTCTAACAGTAGTGTAAAGGGACCGACTCCGAAAAACGACTTTTGTCGCATCTTTGCTAGAAGCTCGATTTTGTACCCACTGTCGCTCGTACTGAACAAGGTTCTAGACGAAAAGAGTCAATTGGCAGAGCTAATTGAAGGTCGAATCGTTAATATTTTCCTACTCTTTTCTCAGGCTGAGAATCATGTCAAGGAACTTGTCGCAGATCGGATGATTCTAAAGCGTGAGTATCGAACTGCCTTTTGATGGTATCTCTTGCTAACTTGGCGCAGGTGTGTTGAAAGATCTTCGACGCATGTCTCCGAATCACCAGATCACCATGCTTAAGTTCATCAAGAATCTCTCAATGTTAGCAACAACACACGATTCTCTCCAAAACTCTGGTGCCATCGAAGCTCTAACAGACTTACTCGGTGCAAGCATCGATTCAATTGGTTTCAGAGAGATTTCAAATCAGGTCCTAAATGTCATGTACAACTTATGCAGGCTCAGCAAGACACGTCAAGAAGATGCCGCCCTCAATGGTATCATTCCAATTCTCCAGAAAGTCGTCAAGACGGAATGGCCACTTAAAGAGTTCGCCTTACCAATTCTATGTGATATGGCACACTCGGGTAAGATTTGTCGCAAGATACTTTGGCAGAACAAAGGCTTGCAATTCTACATCTCGTTGCTAGCAGACAAATATTGGCAGGTCACTGCCTTGGATGCTATTTTCATCTGGTAAGTTGATCTCTTCAGACCGTACCAGTCATAATTTGCTAACGATACTCAAGGCTCCAAGAAGAAACTGCAAGAGTGGAACAATTCTTGCTCACGAGCAACTTCAGCATCTCTCTCGTCTCATGCTTCACCAATCCAGATGTTTCTCCGGACGCTTTCGAGAATGTCCTTGATCCTCTCCAAAAGCTGCTACGATTATCACCTTCTGTCGCTTCGACATTAGCGCACCGAGAACTCTTCTCACGCACAGCTCAGAAACTTAACGCGAAGAAGCCGGTAGTACGACTGAATCTTCTTCGTGTGATTCGCAGCATATGTGACGCATGCGAAGAACAAGGCGGTGCATCACTCATTCGCTCATATGGCTTGTACGATACCATCGAGCGGCTAGCGGAGCTCGACCAGGCCGTGCTCGTGCGCAACCTGTCAGCAGATATGATCAAGGCATGCAAGGCCAGCAGCGCCTCACGAACCCGCGTCGTCGGCAGCCGCCGTACGAGCTCCAGCTCCAGCACCATGACGCCGCCGCCGTCGCTGCTACACTTCCAAAGCATGCCGGGACCCACGCCGCCGCATTCACGCTCCGCCGTAAGCTCCGCCTCCGGCAGCAGCTTCCTGGACGGCGGCGCAAGCAGCATCTTCGAGTCGACGCGATCCTCGCGGCTCAGCACCCTCAACGGGACGTCGGCCACGCCGTCCGCCACGTCGTCGCTGTTCCGCCCGCGCAGCCGCGACGACAACTCCGCACTTAGCATCAACGGCGGCAGCGCACCCGGCTCCACGAAGAGCCGTCTGCCTCGCAGCGGTGGCGGCAGCGGTGGCGCTGGTGGCAGCGGCGTCGCCCATGGCAGGTTCACGCGCGCGAGTTTGGCGACGCAGCGCTCGGAGGAGAATGGTACGTCTGCGCAACTTGCCGCCGGTGGTGGCGCGCAGTCTGGGTCGCGGCTGTCCGCGGCGGGAGGTGGTGTGCTGGCTGCGGCGAGGCGCAGGAGGCAGACGAGTTCGGAGGTGTCGTCGAGTCGGTTTGCGTCGTGATACGCTCGTTTTTCATTTCTTATTCCGGTTGATTGATATTGTCACTGAACGCGGATGATTTGGGAGGCAAAATGAATACGATTGGGCATTCTTTAGGAGGATTCACTTGATTAGGTTGCTTTCTCATTGCATTGCGTTTGGTGCATAGGAGTAACGCCGCTATGGAATTTGACATTGTGTATCGGATGAACAGGATATATAGCGATATGAGCTACGGCGAACTTCTTGTAGGCACTCATAGCTAAGAAGAGTTCTGGTATTGGTTATTTTGTCGCTCTTCTTGCGTGCCTACCTCAGGCTTATAGAACTCCCGTGTTACTTCCATGAAGTTCATACGGACTTCTCTTCGGCTGTTCGTTCCTGACGTATACGTATCATGTCTCAGCTACGACTCATCTCGTAGTCGTGTGTTCCCGCCTCATCCAAGGGAGGAGTGATACATGTCATCCGTCCATGTGTATTACCGGCTGGCCATGCTTAATATCGTTCATTTGATCCCAAAATCTTCAATATTCCTATCCAAGCCCTGAGCATCTCTCTTCAAACGCAATGCAATCTTTTCACTCTTGTCATTCTCCGATAACTCATGTCCCATCCCCTTCTCCGTTTCATCTCTACCTGACCCAATAATCTTCTCAATAACCTTCAACTTCGCTCCAGCTCTCTTCAATCTCTCCTCAGTCTCCTCAACAGCCTCTTCCTCATTCCTAAAATCGCAACTCTCAATATCACTAAGCTCATACAGCACCCGCACATGACGTTCTAGTCTGTTGCCCTTCAACGTTTTCGCATCTCCTTCCGCAGAGCTCTGGTCAGCAGCTCCGTCTTCCTTTGCTCTCGCGATCCTGGCACCCCATCCCACGGCTCTCCCATTCAACAGTCCCATAGCTAGACCCTTGTCAAAGCCCTTTTCCATCCCGAAAATCCTGCCTTCAACCAGTCCTGCTCGCTCGCCATCGGCAGCACCCGCCGCATAGCCTTCCGAGTAGTACTGCGATTCGAGGTCCAGGACCACATCGAAAGGGTCAGCATCGTCAGTTTCTGCGTTTGAGAGAGCTGAGGGTTCGATTTGTGGGTTTGAGAAATTTGCCGTGGACGATTGGGCCATTTGTGTATCAGCAACGTGAGGAGAGAGAATTTTTCATCTGTTGGTGGATGACAATTTTCCAAGCTAGCTAATACCAAACTTGTCCCTATACGTATCATAAAAGTACTTTTATGGCGAGAAAATGACTCTCTGGCCGACAAGCGTAGTGCTGGACTTCGACATCTCGTTAAAGCGGTAAATGATGCCCAATACGGTAGCGACAAGCCTGCAACCATAGCCGCATTTCACAACGCAAGCATGAAAAGAGGTAGTCTGGGTATCAACGCGATTTTGTGACATTCATTTTGAATAGTTGCGACAATTAATTCGTTTCAGAAGACTGCTGACGGGATTTCCCAAGGTCCAGGCCCAAACTAAGGTATTCATATCAAAGACTCCATTGTCACCACCAACGCCTCCAATGCCGCTAAAGAGAGGTGAAGATTCACCGGAGAAACCAAAAGACAATTAGTACCAATATTGCAGCAAAATGTGAACAACCCAACATTGCCTTAGTCGCAGAAGACTTGGTCGACCCACAACACGTCCGATTGTACGTAACATCATTCATCTGCGCCGCAACCTCGAAAACAGATCCAGGAAAGTTGCCGTAGTTGTAGTAATCAACAAGCAAGAAGTTAGGTGGGCGTCCCCACGTCGCTGTGGCAGTAATGTCAGCTTTTCAAAGTTCCAAGTCCGCAAACCCATTCCAATAATACATACCAGTGCAATTCTGCGCCATCGCGCCCAAACTGGAGTTTCCAGTAACGCTGTTGGTCTGATTGATGTCTGCTGTATTAGGTACCAGGATATCCTCGCCCAGCAGGTCAATTGCGGTGTTCAAATTGTGGTTTGCGAGGTAGAGTCGCTGCTGCGCCTGATCTGTGGTGATGTCGGGTGGGCGCTGTTCAGTGCAAGGGAAAGTTACGTCAACCGGTGAGAAAGGTGTCTCCCACATCTGGCTGAATTCGTCAAGGATGTACGGCACAGCGGTTTGGTTTGCCTTATAGTCCATGAAGATGACAACTCGCTGTTCTGACAAAATCATCTCCGACAACGTTGGCCAGGAATCTACTGTCATTGGGATCTGAGTGGGCCGGTATGCGTACCGTATCAAGCCAGAGTTATTAATTGGAGCGGTGTAGTTCTCCACGTCGATGAAGTCTGAGTTCACGAGGAGCAGTGATACGACGTCGTATGGATGATCCGCGACCCATTCCGTGATTGTTGTAAGGGTAGCTTCAAGTGTGCCCATGTTGAGTTCATCGCAACTTGTGTGACAGAGATAGACAGTGTCATCCATATAATGCGACTCTGTGGAGAGCATACGAATGCCGTCGTTCAGCTGATAGGTCACGGTAAGATCTTGATTCGAAGCCGCATTCCCTTTTCGAACGAATGCGAAGTTATGTGCCACAACCATTGTGATGTTGGAATACTTGCGAGAGCAGAATTCGGCGTAACCGTTGCATGGCTGTGTATTCGACGGCGTAGCTGCAGATGTTGCTGTGCCATTTCCGCTCAAATAAGTGACGGTGGTCGTTGATACACTCGACGTCAAATTCGTCGCGTTATTCAGAATTTGAGATGGTAAAGCCGAAGTGTATGTTGTAGTGATGGTAGAATTGAGAGAAAGATATGTTACTCCTGAGCCTGTTGGTAGCTGTCCATCCGTCACTGCATCCGTTTCGGTGCCAGTCAAGATTGTCGTCCCAGTGATACCAGTAACCTGCGAAAATACCGGACTGGCAGTGAGCACTGCCAACCAAATAGAGAGTCGCATCGTGTACATGAGGTTTGCGCCTCAAGCGAATGGAGGTGCGAGAATACAATGGCAACTTCAATCCGGACAACAGCAACGATAGCAGCGGAGAGGTGGATATTTGCTCAACGCATCCAACATTAAATTTAACGGAAAATGACGTCTTCTTAGGCTAAGCCATTGGCATTATGTCAAGACTGGAGTGGAGCTGGATTGCGGATACTTGTTGAACCAGACGGTCAAAAATTTAATGGAGACAGCAACACGCGGCGGACAGCCCTAGGATAATGCAGATGAGCTTCAGCTCATCGTTCAGCCTGTGGATTATATGCCCTGCATCGCCGTCTCATGCAGTAGATCACCCGGTCAACGATTCAGCTGGGCGTTAAAGAGCATAGGGCCTCGAGAGGGTGGGGGAAGCCTCAACCCCTGCTGTGACGGCTTATCATTTTAGTGTGTGACTGGGTGAGACTTTGTCTCGTTTAGGCGTCTCCTGATGGACGGGAATGACCTCACAGGGATCCACACTGCGGCTTTTTGATGATGAACGAGGAGCTGCAGCAGGCTGCGCCCATCACAGACGCGCAATAGGAACCACTAAGTGCGGGTGAAACGGGTAGTTAAATGCTTCGTTGAATGATGTCGAGCCTTTTTCAGCTGTTACTGCCCTTTATCCCAACAGCGTAAAACATCACATCTTTTCCAGCGCCCAAGTTCAATCGTTTCTCCTTTCGTTGCCTTCCCGTTATCAAAGCCTCTTCCGTATGATTGGAAGAATATATCAGTCCATGTAAGCCTCAGAAGCAGCCGGTCAGTCCAGCCCTGGTCGAACTGTCAGCTCAAGTTCGACTTTCTCGGCAAGGTCCG
>Ga0335074_10005679_pt1 | contig 17266 bp, 18 predicted proteins | sample Lox_Sample_23_FD_206715 | JGI IMG/M metagenome (GOLD analysis project Ga0335074, IMG submission 206715) | Soil microbial communities from Loxahatchee National Wildlife Refuge, Florida, United States - Lox_Sample_2.3 | ecosystem: Environmental > Terrestrial > Soil > Wetlands | place: USA... | reverse complement strand
ATATAAGTCGTCAGAGTATGTGTGCTCGTCTGCGCTTCACCGCGATGCACCGAAATCGGAATACCAGAGAATTCGGAGCGCACTGGAGCAACCGGGAGCGGTGAAAACCAGTCCTTCCTAAGGAGGTCATCACACTTTCGGGGCGAGTTCCAAGCGCGCGGCTTTTTCCGTCGGCTTATTTCGCGGGGGGCGGAGTTTGGGGATATATCGTCCGCCGGCCGGCAGGTTCTCATCACTGACCGCATTCTTTCCGGAGGTCACGATCAGAAGCACCGGTGGCCATCGTTTTCTCACTGTTTCGACGAGCTTCAGGCCGTCCACGGAGTCCGGCATGTTTACGTCAGTGAATACGATCCCTATGTCCGCCCGCCGTTCAAGGACTGCGATCGCTTCATCGGCGGTCGCGGCTTCAATCGCTTCGTACCCGTTTGCAGTCAGAAAATCCGCCACATACATGTGCAGGAGCGCTTCGCCCCGACGACCAGGATCGCGGCCCTCGTCATATTTCCCTGTCCTGTTCGCGCCGATTTGCGTGATGGACCCGACCGCATATCCTAATCACAGACAATGCGAGAGGTGTGCGATTGATCCGTGTCACAGCCCTTCGGGAACCCGCGGGTGCCTCGATGCACAACCGAAACGGGGTGATGACCGCCGGAAGGCGCAGAAATCCAGCCCTCGTCCTCTCATCTCATAGCACAACGATAAGCATCGGCGGAGATACAGCAAGATTTGGCAACTATCTGCCTGACGATTTTGCCGATTCATTCTCTTCCATCGCGCCGCCGACAGGTTCGACAGCGGTCTCGCTTTCGCGCAACGCCCTGCGTTTCGCCGAAGCTTCTTCTCGACGAGCCAGCTTTTCATGCTGCTTCGCTTCCCTGGCGCGCGTCCGTTGGGCGCGCTCCTGCCTATAATTAGTTTTGAACGGCATTTTCGCATCCTTGTCATGTCGTGCGTTGCAGAATTCGTGAGGCAAACACAACCTGATATGTCGTTTTCGAAAATCCAGAGAGCTGCGAAAACGCCGTTATCCACAAATTAGACCAAAACGAATCTTTAAGCTTTGCTTTTGCGGATATCAATGGTTACAGTCCCACGAGGCCGTGGGGGAACCAGGCCTTCCGAACTTCCGGCTCTCGCGCGGGCCCCAAATTGTGCGAGGGCCGGTTGCGGATCCGCGGGGATCGCAGCGGTTTTCTGTCGAGTCGCGTACAATTCCGGCTCCGGCAAGACGACCGTAACGATACCGACGCCGACCGGCACTTGCGGCTCGGCGCTTTTAGGTTTCGGGCGTCCGGCAATGGGGCGGCAGCCTGAAAAACCAAGTCACGGAGTATATCCGGCGGCCTGAATGGCGGACCGAAAAAACAAAGGAGTTGAACGTGACCGTCAACCAGGACGTACTGGGCCGCCGTCTGAGACGCCTCGAAGCCGAAATCGGTTCGCTATCTTCCGAAAAGGACAAGGTCCTACAGGATCTCGAGAGAGCTGTTGCAGAACTTACTGTTCGGGTCGCAAACCTCGAATCGCAGGCAGGAAGTGCCAGCCCAGCCTGATGAAAATTGGCACGAAATTATAATTTGGAGCGAGCTTGCAATTTTCCTTCGGCACCCCATTTGCTACGTGGGGTTCGTGCGCGATGCCAAGATTTCGGCTTTAGGGAGCGACTAGGAATGGAGATTACGATCTATCACAATCCCGCCTGCGGGACCTCGCTCAACGCGCTTGCTGCGATCCGCGCCGCGGGCCACGAACCACGGATCTTCGAATATTTGACCACGCCGTTGTCGCGCGGCGCGCTCGCTGCGCTCGTCACGTCCATGAACGTCCGTGTGCGACGGGTGATCCGGAGTAAGGAGCCGCTCTTCTGCGAGCTTGGTCTCGACAGAAAAGATGTTACTGAAGACGAATTGCTCGATGCGATGTCCGCACATCCGGTCCTGATAAACCGCCCCATCGTCGTGGTGCGGTCTAACGGCAAGATTGCCGCCAGGCTCTGCCGCCCGAGCGAAACCGTGAAATCGCTGCTTGCCGAAGGGAGCGTGGACGCGTGAAGGCAGAAAGTGATTTTCGACTGAGCCGTATCCAGCCGAGGGATGGAATGCGGCGCGGTGCATTCCGTCATCGAAGCTTTCGGATTTGAATGCGGAGGTGGTCGATGCGATCAATCCCTATTCGCAGGGCTTCGAACGAAACCGCTGGAGCATGGGTTTCCACGACGCAATAAGGTCTTGGCAACGCTGATTCCGCAGGTCTTGCAAGATAATAATTCTTGCAATCCGCACAAAAAGCCCCCATATAAGGCCTGCGACGGCAAATGCCACTGAAGCGCTCTGTTGTGAATCCGAAATCGCCTTAAGTGCGCGCCGGGCCCCTGACAGCTTAACTTCCGATCTGATGGCTTGTTTATCGCACCGCGCCGACAAATGTTTGCGCGGAACTCGATCTTGTCAGGAGAAAAGACATGACGATCGGAACAGTCAAATTTTTCAACGCTACCAAGGGATTCGGTTTCATCTCGCCGGAAGGCGGCGGCAAGGACGTTTTTGTCCATGTCACATCCGTCGAGCAGGCGGGCATGCGCAGCCTGAACGAGGGCCAGCGCGTATCGTTCGACATCCAGCCGGACCCCAAGGGCAGCAAGGCTGTCAATCTGCACGCTGCTTAAGCGGTTTCGAGAGAGACGCGGCGGCAGCGTCGCGTCTCTTTTGCAATCGGGACGCAGGCGAGCGTAGTCTACGAAACAGACGAGATTTCACGCCTGTGGAGTCAGGCGGAGGTTTCATCGTGCGAGGGTGTCTGATCAACACGCTGTTTTGGGCCGTGTCTTCCTGAGCCAAAGTCTTGGCTTCGGATAATCTGAGCCTGTAATAATTGGAACCGGCCCTCAACACCGCACTTTACCCCTTGTGAGGGCAGCAACGGATCAAGGGCCGGATCTTAAGGCAAACCGGACAGGTGATCGGATGCCAATTGAAACCCGAAGCGCGCTTCGCGCAGCCGTCGAACCCTTCGAACATCCGAGCATCTTGCGCGCCAGCTGGCAACTTTTTTCCTCTCTCGGCTTCCACGTTGCGACGCTCGCCCTGATGTACTGGTCGCTCGATTATTCCTGGTGGCTCACACTTGCATTCGCGCTTCCGGCCAGCGGATTTCTGGTGCGCACCTTCATCGTACAGCACGACTGCGGGCACGGCTCCTTTTTCGGCTCTCGATTCGCCAACGATATTGTTGGAAGCGTCTGTAGCGTATTCACACTTGCGCCCTATTTGAACTGGCGCCGGCAGCACTCGCAGCATCATGCCAACTGGAACAATCTCGACCGGCGCGAGCATGGTGCTGATATCTATACGGCCTGCCTCACCGTAGAGGAATATCAGTCGCTGTCGCCATTGCGGCGCCTGTTCTATCGGTTGCCGCGCCATCCACTTCCCGCGCATTTCGTCATACCGCCACTCGTCTTCTTATTGCTTTACCGGATTCCATTCGACACGCCACGGAAATGGACGGCGGAGCGACACTCGGTCTGGCTCACAAATCTCGCGATCGTTTCCTGCGTTCTGCTGTTGGCCAGGTTCACGGGTTTCCGCGCTGTCATGATGGTGCAGCTGCCGATTATCGTGATCACGACAATCGCCGGTGCCTGGTTGTTTTCCGTCCAGCACCGATTCGAGACGGCACGCTGGCTTCGCGGTCCGGAATGGAGTTTTCAGGCTGCCGCGCTCACGGGCTCCTCCTACCTGAAGCTGCCCCGCTGGCTACAATGGACGACCGGGAACATTGGATTCCATCATATCCACCATCTGGCGCCACACATTCCGAATTATCGTCTCGCGGACTGCTACCGCAGCGCCGCGATCCTGCGTGAAGAAACGCCGCTGAGTCTGAGGACCGCATTGCGCGCCACCACACTGACCTTGTGGGACGAGGGCAAAAAAAGGCTGGTCCGGTTCAGGGATGCGATTCCGGCTCCGCATTAGCACCGATATGGCCGCGCGCGATTGCATTGGCATAACGGGAGGCGGACAGCACGGGGGCCAACTGCGCAGAAGATCGGGCGTCGGGGATTGCGAGAAAACTCGATCAGCACAAAGAGCAAATTATAGGTTGCGAATTGACAATACGGACTTCAAAATCCGCAGAGTGAGAGTTCCGTGCCGGTTCAAGTTCGGCCGCCTCGGGCGCGCCGCTCAGCCGCCGGACAGGATTTCCCTGATCGTCTCCTTGCCGGCCGGAGAGTGAATCCACGACTCTGCTTCTTCCTTGCTTGCAAATTGCAATGGAACGCGATTCGGCTTCACGCGACCCGGCACCGGAACCATCACTTCGAAAGTCCCCACAAACCGCGTGTCCTTCGTCTCCGCCGCATAGGGAGGAGGCAGCGAATCCTTCTTCTTTCGCATCGACTTGCTCCTATGCCGCTTTTCGTTCCGCGCGCCGGTTGCGCGAACGCCGTCGCCGGCGCGGTGCGGGACTCGCGGGGTGCTGTTTGTTCTCCGTCGCCGGCCGCGAATCCGATACGCGGACATCGCCGCCGCCAATAACACGCAATGGCTGTTTCGTCAGTTTCTCGATCGCCCGCAATAAATTCCGCTCGGCCGGATCGCAGAACGAGACCGCCACGCCGCCATTGCCCGCCCGCGCCGTCCGCCCGATCCGGTGCACATAGTTTTCCGCATCCTGGGGAATATCGAGATTGATCACATGCGAGACATCGTCGATGTCGAGCCCGCGCGCTGCGATGTCCGTCGCCACCAGGATACGCGCGCCCCCGTTCTTGAATGTTTCCAGCGCCCGCTGTCGCGCATTCTGCGATTTGTTGCCGTGAATGGCGTCCGCGCGATGGCCGGACCGACGCAGAATCTCCGCCACCTTGTCCGCGCCGTGCTTGGTGCGCGCGAACACGATCACCCGCGTCAGCGCCTCGTCCTGCAACAGATCCAGCAGCAAGGCGCGCTTGTCTTGCGCGGCGACGAAATGCACGCGCTGGTCGATCCGCTTGACGGTAATTTGTTTGGGCGAAATGTCGATGCGCACGGGATCGCGCAACACCTCCGAAACGAGATGCGCCACGTCCCCGGGCATGGTCGCGGAGAACAGCATTGACTGGCGGGTCCGCGGCAGCGCGGCCGTGATCCGGCGCACGTCGCGGATGAACCCCATGTCGAACATCCGGTCGGCCTCGTCGATCACGAACAGCGTCACCGCGTCGAGCCGCATATGCCTTTGCTTGACGAGATCCAGCAGCCGGCCGGGCGTAGCGACAAGCACGTCGACGCCGCGCCGCAACGCATCAACCTGCCGGCTCTGATTGACCCCGCCCAATATCACCGCATGGCGCAGCTTCAGGTTCCGCCCATAGTTCCGCAGACTGTCATGGATCTGCACGGCAAGCTCGCGCGTCGGCGCCAGGATCAGCGCGCGCACGGTGTGTGGCCCGGCCTGCAATTGCTCGGCAGCCAGAAGCTGCAACAGCGGCAGGCCGAACGCCGCGGTTTTTCCGGTGCCGGTCTGGGCAATACCGAGTACGTCGCGGCCGGCAAGGATCGCAGGGATAGCCCGCGTTTGGATCGGCGTCGGCTCGGTGTAACTTTCAGCCGCGAGCGCGCGTTGAATGGGCTCGGCAAGACCGAGCGTCGAAAATGACGGATTCGTCACAGGTACTCCTTGATGCGGAGGCGCAGAAACACACGCCACGGCAATTTGCCGCCTTCCACGCACATCTGGAGCGAACGGTATATTGAAATCACTTCCGCGGTGACTGGCGCCATGTTTCCGACGCGAGCGGTGCGACCGCTGGATGGCGCGTATATCGGGACGGGTATGGAAAAGTCAAGCCGTGTGGTGGGGGAGTCTTGGGTCAGTTTGAAAAAACGCGAAGCTACAGAGCTCTAAGACCGTTAAAGCCATGGCCAAGATAAATACCAGTAGCTCCGACAATTCCACCCTCGCCCAAGCGTCCTCAACCGAACATGAAGACATAGGGGTAAAGCAGGATGAGCGCCAAAGGCGCGGCTATTGGACAAGCGGCGAATAATGCCCTCATTGGAGTGTTTCGGTAGGGGGTAGTTTTTCCCGAGTCATGTTATTAAACCGACCAGCGCGAATACGAAGCTTAGAATCGCGGCCATCAGAACTCACGCTGCAGCGGCAGCTCTCCGGCCGCGAGCGCCCATTGGTGTTTGCGCTCTTCATAGACCGAAACGCGTGGCGGCGGGAAGTTCGGGTCGGCGAACGCGCCCACCGCCACGGAAATGAATTCCGGCATTCCCGAGGGCTCCCAATAAACCGTCGAGCCGCACACCGGACAGAAATGGAAAGTCGCAAACCCGCCGCTGTCGCCGCGCCGCGCCCACTGGGACGAGCCGCCTTCGATCGTCACATGCTCGCGCGGAAAGCGCGCCTGTACCGCAAACACGCTGCCGCTGCGTTTCTGGCACTCCAGGCAATGGCAGATGGAGATGCGAACGGGCTCGCCTTCGCATGTCAGACGAAGCTGCCCGCAGCTGCACGACGCGACCCTGCCGGTCATGTAATTCTCCTGTTCTCATTCACGTTCCCCTTGAGGGAGCGTCGAAATTTGCAAGCGCAGCGCAGCGAATCTCGGGGAGGGGTAATGGTGACACAAATTTCGCTGTCAAGGTAGGCTGCAATATCACCCCGCCCCGAAAAATGCTCCGCATTTTTCGACCCTCCCTCAAGGGGAGGGTGATATTGAAACCGCGCTCACTATTTCATCCCGACGCTCTTCGCTGCGACGCGTCGCTTGATCGCCTGGATTTCGTTTTCGAGGGCGCCGAGGAATCGCGAGCGGTCCTGCTTCGTGAAGCCGGCATTGTAAGTCTGCATACCTGTCGCTTCCCGCAAATGCCGGTTGAGATCGCGCATGCCGAGCGCCATGCCGATGCTTTCTTCCGTGAACAGCTTGCCCGAAGGACCGATGGCCGAAGCTTGTTTCTTGAGGCAGCGCGAAGCCAGCGGCACATCGGCCGTGACCACGATGTCGAACGCGCCGATTTGTTCGGCGATCCAGTCATCGGCCGCGTCCGGTCCTGCGGCAACCGTGATATGCCGGATATTCGGATGGGCGCGCGGCCGGATTCCGCCATTGCTGACGACAAACACGCAGAGCCCGTGCCGGTCGGCAACCCGCTCGACTTCGTCTTTCACCGGGCAGGCGTCGGCATCGACGAAGATTTGCAGCAAGATGTATTTCCCGTTCGGCTATCGGCTTTTTTTGCGATTTGTCCTGGCGCCTCGGTTCCCTTACCGCACTGCGACCGCGACAGGCCGGGTTGCTCCCGCAAAGCATATACAAATAGCGGTAAGAATGGCATAGAAGTTTTATCGATCTTCCGCGACTTCGAAGCGGAATTCCAAGGGGAGGATTACCATGAAGTTCTTCAATCTCGCTCTTGCCGCTGGAGCGCTCATCGCGATGGCGGGCGTGGCCCAGGCCGGGGTCAAGTCAATTGTGCTCGTTCACGGCGCATTTGCCGATGGTTCGGGCTGGAAACCTGTCGCCGAGATCCTCGAACATGACGGCTACACGGTACGGGTTGTGCAAGAGCCGGAAACGAGTTTGAAAGACGATGTGGCGGCGACAAAGCTTATTCTCGACAAGGCCGGCCCATGCGTTCTGGTAGGCCACAGTTATGGCGGCATGGTAATTACAGGGGCCGGAAGTCACTCCAATGTCAGGAGCCTCGTCTATGTGGCAGCCTATGTGCCGGATGTCGGAGAAAGTGCCGGTGCGCTGAATTCGAAAATGCCGTCGGCCGCGCATAGCATCGGGCCGGTCGGCGGAGGCTTTCTCGCGGTCAACCAGGAGGCATTTCCAGCGGATTTCGCGGCCGATATTCCAAAGCCGGAAGCGCGCTTCATGGCGATTTCGCAGGTTCCCGTTTCCGCCGAGGCTCTTGGAGCAGGCTCGACGGCAGCTGCGTGGAAAGGAAAGCCAAGTTATGCCATCGTGGCGACGCAGGACCGGATGATCAATCCCGATCTCGAGCGGTTCATGTACAAACGCGCGCACGCACAGACGATCGAGCTACCGGGCAGCCATGCGATCTTCCTTTCGCATCCCGCGGAAGTGGCCGGGTTGATTGAAAAGGCGGCAAAGGCTTCGAATTGAGACGCGTGGCCATGCCCGCAAGATAGACGATCCGCGTATCTCCGAACCGGCATAGAGGATATGAGAGTTCGCCTGTGCCGTCAGGAGCGGAGCGAGCGCGATGAGTGCTCCGGGATTCCAGCCCGGGCGCTGGCGCAATGTCACATAGGCACGCGCGGGGCGAACCGCCGGAAGTGCAAATATCGCGGCCCGAACAAAAACCGGCACACAGCCGCCTTACCCGCCTGATCGCCCCGACGAAGCGGATTTGGGGCAACAGTGTTGCGTAATATGGAGCACCGCCAAACGCATCGGGGCCGACCGATGTTTCCGCTATTCCAGCCCCAGAATACTCACCTTCGCCGTCGTGATATCCGTCGGCCAGAGGATCTCCGTCAGTCCCGTTGCCACGGCTACTTTCTGATGGCCGTCTGCCGTGTAGGTAATAACGCCGCCGCCGATCGCGCCGCCGATTTTCCGGCCCCATAGTTTGCGGCCCGTGGCGGCGTCGAGGGCGTAGAAATTCCCGCCCATGTCGCCAAAAAACACGACGCCGCCGGCCGTCGCGGTGACGCCGCTCTGGACGGGATAATTGGAGTGTGCGCGCCATTTCCACGCTCCGGTATCGGCATCGCTTGCATAGACCCAGCCGCCCCATTGTCCGAACGGATCGGGCTTGCCCCAGGTGTCGTAGGGATTGAGCGAAGCCTCGCCGGACCATGGCTGCCCGGCCGGCACGGATTGAAGCGCCTGGTCGCTCATCAGCGTCGCGGTCGTGCACCAATCGACTTCGCCGACATAAGTAAGATTCGTGTCGGGGTCGTAGGACGAGCCGTTCCATTCCGCGCCGCCGGTCGAGCCGGGGCAGAAATGAACCGATTTGCCGGCCGCAAATGTTGCACTGGCATTGTCGATGCGTGTCACCGGCATGCGATAGACGAGACGATTGTTTGAAAGATCGAAGCCGTAGAGGTAGCCGTTCTTCGGTGTGACGATCAGCATCTTCCTGCCGCCGCGCGTATGGATGATCGCGGGCGGGTTGGAGACATCCCAGTCATGCCAATCCACCGGCACGATCTTGAAGTCATATTTGTAGTCGCCTGTCTTCGCATCGAGAACCACGACCGAACCGGAGAACAGATTTCCGCCCTTGCGCGCGGCGGCGGCGAAATCCGGTGCCGGGTTGCCGCCGGGCACATATAACAATCCCGTCGCGGGATCGAGCGTGTAGGATGTCCATGTGGCGCCGCCGGTGATGGGGATGCCAGGCAGATTGTTCCATGTCGAGGTGTTGAGCGGGCTCTTCGCTTCCGGTCCGCGCTCGATGTCGCCCGGCGCTTTCGGCACCAGATAGAATTCCCACACGATCCGGCCCGTGTTCGCGTCGAGCGCGTACATCCGTCCCTTCACGCCCTTGATGTCGCCGCCTGCATTGCCGGCAAACACGAGCCCTTTCCACGCGATGGGCGCCGCCGGAACGCTCTCGCCGATTTTCGGGTTGGCGATCGACGTCGCCCAGAGACGCTTGCCGGTCTTGAAGTCATAAGCGAGCACACGACCGTCCTGCGTGCCGCGAAACAAACGGCCGTCCATATAGGCGGCGCCACGATTGACGCCCTGCGGAGTCGCCGGCTCGTAGTCCTCATGCGTTCGCCAGTTCTCATGGCAGCTGGCTGGATCCAGCGAGATGATGTCGTATTCCGTCGTGAAGATCAGGGCGCCGTTCACCTCGATCGGGCCCGTTGTGAAGCCCGTGTACTGTCCGGTATCGTAGGTGCAGAGAACCTTCAGCCGGCCGACGTTCCGCGTGGTGATCTCGGCGAGCGGCGCGAAGCGATCGGAGGCGAGCGTCTTGTTGTAGCTCGGCCAGTCTCCGGCCGCCGCCATTTGGCTGGGCACCGTGGCGGCGGTTCCCGCGTAGGAGGGGTTGAGTTCCGTGGTGAGCGTTCCGGCCGCAGCCGAGCGGTACCGGATGTAATTGATCGCCATCGCCGCGATGGGAACCGCATCATTCCAGAAGACATAAAGCAGTCCGCCGCCAATGGCGCCGAGTGCGAGAAGGACACCGGCGGCGATCAGGAGCCTTTTCTTCATTGCTGCGAAACCTTCATATCCGGCCGCCCTCGGGTCGTGATACTATTGCACGAATGCGCCCGGCGTAAGAGCAAGCCGGGTTGCTATTATCTTCGCAGCATCTGGATTTGGGAACGCATGTCGCCTGAGAAGAGACGTCCACCCTTCGAATGTGTCGCACTCACGCTGCAGGGCGGCGGTGCGCTTGGTGCCTATCAGGCCGGTGTCTATCAGGCGCTCGCCGAAGCCGGACTTGATCCCGACTGGGTGGCGGGAATATCCATCGGCTCGATCAATGCCGCGATCATTGTCGGCAATCCGCCCGAAGCCCGCGTCGAAAAGCTCCGCGGCTTCTGGGCGCAGATCACGTCGGCGCTCGGGCTCGATGCATTCAGCTCTCTCGGCCGATACATGATGGTAGGTGAAGAGGGGCGCCGGCTCGCGGACCAGGTGAGCGCCGCCACGGCCGCGACCTTGGGAGTCAATGGCTTCTTCCGGCCGCGGATGATGCCCGCTTTTTTGGAACCGCCCGGCAGCGCGACCGCGACGAGTTTCTACGACACAACACCGCTGCATGCGACGCTCGAACGATTCGTCGATTTCGACCGCATCAATGCCGGACCTACGCGGCTCAGCGTCGGCGCCGTCAATGTGGAGACGGGAAATTTCATCTATTTCGATACGACCACCCACAAGCTCGGGCCGGAACACATCATGGCAAGCGGCGCCCTGCCGCCGGGCTTTCCGGCCATCGAAATCGACGGCCAGCATTACTGGGACGGCGGCCTTGTTTCCAACACGCCGCTGCAATGGGTGCTGAAATTCGGGCCCAGGCGGGACACGCTCGTGTTCGAAGTCGATTTGTGGAGCGCGCGCGGCCGCTTTCCGCGTAACATAATAGATGTCGAGGCACGCAGAAAGGAAATCCAGTATTCGAGCCGCACGCGCGACAATATCGACCGGTTCGCGGATGTTCAGCGGCGGCGCCACGCGATTGCGAAGTTGATTGACGACTTGCCCGAAGACATGCGCGCGCGCCCGGACGCAGTGGCGCTGAAGGAGTTTGCCGACCACAAGGTCTATAACATCGCGCATCTGATCTACCGCTCGAAAAGCTACGAGGGCGATACCAAGGATTACGAATTCTCCGCGCGCAGCATGCACGACCACTGGAATGCGGGTTATCGCGATGCAGTGATGACCCTCGAGCACCCGGAAGTGCTGGAACGCCCGAAGAATCTCGACGGCATCGCGATATTCGACTTTGCGATGCCAGATCCGGGGGTTGATCGCCCGCGCTAAAGCATCATCGAGATCGCCGTCATCACTCGGAAGTGATTTTTACCGCGCCTCGTGTTGCGGGATTATCGCGGTGCGAGCGGGGGATTTTGCGATGCGCGCCACGGGGGTTGGCCAAGTGCTCTTTGCGCTGAGCTTCGCCGCGATCGGCGCGCTCAGCATCGGTTGGCATGGATTCGCGCCGACCTGGGTGCTGCTGCCAAAATGGCTTGCAGTGCACAACGCGCTGATCATGATTTCCGGCGCGATTTTGTTCCTGGGCGGCTTGGCGGTGCTCATTCCGGGCACTGCCCGGGCCGCGTCGCTCGTGCTTGCCGCGGTCCTGCTGCTACGCCTCCTGCTGCTGCATGTACCGCGCGTTGTGGCCCATCCGCTCTTTGAGGGCGTGTACGAATCGATGAGCGAGAACATCATTTATCTCGGCGGCGCGTGGACGATCTTCGCCATGCTGTCGCATGAAGCACGCTCGAATTTCGGTGATGTGCGCGTCGGGCAGATTATCTTCGCCGTTGCGCTCCCCGCGATCGGGCTGTCGCATTTCTTTTATCTGAACTTGACGGCGCCGCTTATTCCGTCCTGGCTGCCGTTTCACGTGCCGCTTGCTTATTTCACCGGTGCCGCATGGATTGCAGCGGCTATTGGCATTCTTTTCGGCGTGCTGCCGGGTCTCGCGGCAATGCTCACCGCAATCATGGTGAGCCTGTTCACGCTGCTGATCTGGGTGCCGGCGGCGATTGGCGCGCCAACAAACATCTCCGACTGGTCGGAATTCTGCTCGTCAGTTGCAATTACCGGCGCCGCCTGGGCCGTGGAGGAGTCGTTTCGCAAGAGATACCGGGGCCAAAGCCGCTACGGGCTTTGGCCCCGGCACAAACCTACTGCCATACATCCGTGATGGGCTGGACGTCCTTTTCGTTAGCCATCGCCTTCAGGCCATACATCGCCTCGATGGTGCGTAGCACGTTGTAGTGATTGATCTGCTCGCTGTACTGGCCTTGCTTGACCATCTGGCCGACGAAGATTGTGGGAATCTGGTTGTTTTCAGTGCCGTCATCCTCGTCCCAGGTGACAATCAGCAGGCTGTTGTTGGTCGCCGCCCAGTTCACGTAACCGGCGAGATTGTCCTCCAGCCAGACATCGGCTTCCTGGATCGTGCCGTCATGCATGTCGTCGAGAAGGTTGGGAATGACCCAAGAGACTTTCGGCAGCTTGGCATAATTCGTCGGGAAATTCGTGAAGGGCAGACTGTACTTCCCCGGATCGTTGGTGAAATTCGTCCAGGGCACATGCTTGCGGGCGTACTCCCCGTCGTCGCAGACCTCCGAGCCCTTCTTGGGAAGGCCTTCCGAGTAGCCGCGGAAGCTCAATCCTTTCTTGATCATTTCGCTCTCTTCGTTGACGATATTGCCAAGGTTTTGCGGGCAGTCGTCGGAGTTGACACCCTGGGTCGAGCCCGAGAACAGGGCGAGATAATTCGGCTGGCTCGGATGCGTTATCGCAAAGGATTGCGTGAACAGGGCACCGTCGTCTGCCAGCGTGTTGATGTATAGCGCCTGGCCGTTGCCGATAATTTCCGAATAGCTGTGGTTTTCTTCCATCACGATGATGACGTGGTCGGGCGTCGGAACCTGGCCTTTGCCCAGTGACGGCCCGGCGGCGCACAGCATGGAAGCAGTCGCCACCAACGCCGCGCAAATGCGGCTATTCGATAGTAAGCGCATGGAAAATCCTTCCCTTTTTGGTCGCCTGCGTCTCAGGACCAACCAGTATCATTCGACTCCAACTGGAAGCAGAATAGCGCCCGGCCCTCGGCAACAGAAGCCATCGCCGCGATTTTCATGAAACCGTCGTGTCGGGCGCCATAAGATGCAAATGTCTTTGGGCCCGTTCAAGCCGGTTTGTAGTTTGTCCGCCGCGGAGTGCGCGAGAGAGCGTGCTACCGCTCGAGGAAGGGCGAGTCTGCCGCAACTTCGGTGTTTTCGTCTTCCGCGCCCGCGTCGGTTTGGGTATGGCCGTTTCCGTCTGACGCTCGCGTTTCCGTCGCGGGCAGAATGTCGACGGCGTGTTCCGCGATCTGGCACAGGGCGTCGGACGCGATCTGCGCCTCCTTCTCGGTCCGAAAGACAAACAGCACCAGGTCCCGCTCTCCATTGCGCAGGCAGAAGCAGTATTGGCCATCTACGGTCTCGATTTCGGTCACAACTTTCATCGGTGCCACCGGGATTGCCCCCGTTCAGTTCGATTTCCGTTCCCCGGACGGGGGAACCTGACGATTTGACGCTTCCGCCAGCTTTCGTCAATTTGGCCGCGCGCGACGATGGTGTCGCCCGCGAGCAAGGAGAGGGATCATGAATATCCGTGCCACGCTGCTTCTGGGCGTGCTCTGCGCATTCGCCGCGAACGCCGCCTTCGCCCTGTCGCCCGTAAAGGTGCCCTACACCAAAGGCTCCGGGAATGAGGCCGTCATCGAGCCGCCCGTGTCGCATCCGGACGAGACGCCCTGCGTCGTGAGTCTCTACAAGAAAGCGCAGTTCGGCGCGAACAATGTTTATTTCATCTACAACCCGCCAGCAAATTGCCCCGGTCCCTATTCCACGATCGTGTTAAGCGTCGATGTTTCGCTCGATGCCGGCATCCAATATGATCGCTCCGGCACGATCTGGATCGGCGGCGTGCCGCTGTGGTTCGGTACTACGGCCGAACCCAATCCGCAGCTTGGCCCGAGGTGGCATTTCGAACGCGATGTGACGGACTACACGTCGCTGCTTTCAGGGTCGAACGGCGGCTTCGTGCTGATCGCCAATTATACCAACCAGCAGGACACGAGCATCATCACGAGCAGCGCCAAGCTGCTGTTCTACCCGGTACCGAACGGCCAGACGGCGCCGGTGGTGCCCGATGTGATTATTCCGCTCGCGGCCGATGGCGGCGGCACGGTGGCGCTCAGTAGCGGCACCGACACAGTGGCAATCGACCAGGAGTTGCCGACGAACATCGCCGAAGCCGATCTCGACGTATACCTTCAGGGCCAGTCCAACGACGAATTCTGGTACACATGCGTGCCGGACGATCTCGCGAACGAGCTGCAGAGCTGCGGCGGCGGATCGCTGCGCGAAGGCGAGATCACGGTCGACGGCTCCCCTGCCGGCGTGGCGCCGGTCTATCCCTGGATATTCACCGGCGGCATCGATCCCTATCTCTGGGCGCCGATTCCGGGCGTCCAGACGCTGGATTTCAAACCATTCCGCGTGCCGCTGACGCCATTTGCCGGCGTACTGTCGAACGGCGCGATCGCCCACCAGATTGCCCTCTCCGTCTACGGCGCGGATAGTTATTTCTCCGTCTGCGGCGCGCTCATGCTCTATCTCGACCATGGCGGCAGCCAGACGACGGGAAGCATCACCAGCAACACGCTAAGCGGCGAGCCCAACCCAAAGGTAACCAACACCATCAAGACAAAGAATGGCGTCATTTCGGGCAAGGTGGATACCAAATCGCCGCGGAACTTCGCCATCACCGGCACCGTCGTGATTTCGACAGGCAGCGAACAATACACGGTCAAGCAGACCGGCAGCTTTACGAACGACCAGTACTTCGATATTTCCAACACGGACTACGAGCAGGACATAAATCAACTTACCGACACAACGGTAAAGACGTTGCTGGAGGGACCAAACGGCAACACCACGCAGGTCGGCAAATATACCTATCCGCTCACCGTGGACTACAAACAGAGCGGGGGGCAGCAGGTCACCAGCATCTCGCAGGACTTCCGGCAGCAAGTGACGACTTCCGGCGCCGGTACCACGTCAAAGACCACGCTCGACGACAGCATCGACACTACGGATACATTGGCTGCCAGGAAAGGCGGCAGATCCCTGGAGGACATGGCGAGCGAAGCGCATTACGGAACAACCGACAGCGCCACTGGAACGTGCTTCAGACGGACATTGAAAGCGGCGGCAAACGTGCTTACCGCGGCGAAGACGAGGAAAAGTTGCAAATAGCGAGAGGCAACGGCGTCATTCGCTGCCAAGCAAATGGCGCCTGTTGTCCCATTACATCTGCATCGCCCATCCTTCCACCGCCATTGCGGCCTGGCGGACGGCCTCGCTGAGGGTGGGATGGGCGTGGCTGGTTCGGGCGATGTCCTCGGAGGACGCGCCAAATTCGATGGCCAGCGCCGCTTCGGCGATCAGGTCGCCGGCCTCGCGGCCCACAATATGTACGCCGAGAACGCGGTCGGTCCTCGCATCGGCCAGCACTTTCGCAAACCCGTCCGTCGCCGCGAGTGTCTTGGCGCGCGCATTAGCGGTGAACGGAAACTTGCCGATCTTGTAGGTTATGCCCGCGGTCTTCAGTTCTTCTTCGGTCTTGCCGACGCTCGCGACCTGCGGCTCGGTGTAGACGACGGCCGGGATCGCGTCGTAGTTCACATGACCGGCGCGGCCGGCGATGCGTTCGATGCAGGCAACCGCTTCGTCCTCCGCCTTGTGGGCGAGCATCACACCTTCGCGGCAATCGCCGATGGCGCGGATGCCTTCGATATTGGTGCGGAATTCGTGATCCGTCGTGACGCGGCCGCGTGAATCGCGCGCGATGCCGATTTCGTCGAGACCGAGGCCATCGATGAACGGCCGGCGGCCGATGGCGACGAGCACAACATCGGCATCGAGTGTCTGCCGCTCGTCACTGACGTTTTCGATTCCCATACACAGCGTATCGCCTTTGCGCTCCACGCCGGACACCCTGGTCGAAAGAAGAAATTTCATCCCCTGTCGCTGCAGGATGCGCTGGAACTGTTTGGCGATCTCGCCGTCGAGCCCCGGTGTGATGCGGTCGAGAAATTCAACGACGGTTACTTCGCTGCCGAGCCGGCGCCAGACGGAGCCGAGTTCAAGACCGATATAACCGGCGCCAACAACAACGAGTCGCTTCGGGACGGTTTCGAGAGCGAGCGCGCCGGTTGAGGAAACGATCTGCTTTTCGTCGATCGTCACGTTGGGCAACGGTGTCACATCCGAGCCCGTGGCGATGACAATGTGTTTCGTCTGCAGCGTGCGCGTGCTGCCGTCGCGCAGACTCACGTCCACGCGGTTCGGAGCCGCAATGCGCGCCTCGCCGACAATGGCTTCGGACTTGTTCTTCTTCAGCAAAAACTCGACGCCGCGGGTCAGTTCGCCCACGACTTTCGTTTTGTGCGCCATCATTGTGGGCAAATCGACCGCCGCGTTCGCCTTGATACCGAGCTTGGCGAAATCCTTCGTCGCGAGCTCATAAAGCTCGCTCGTGTAGAGCAGCGCCTTGGACGGAATGCAGCCGATATTGAGACAGGTGCCGCCGAATGTCCCGCGTTTGTCCACGCAGGCGGAAGTCAGCCCAAGCTGGCCAGCGCGGATCGCGGCGTTGTAACCACCGGGCCCACCGCCGATGACGACGACATCGAAAGAGTCAGACATGACACACCGTGTTAGCGTATGAAGATGGACTTGAACCGCGGAGACGCAGAGACGCAGGGAAACTTCGGCGCGCCGGCGCGCGCAACTCTTCCTCTGCGCCTTTGCGCCTCTGCGGTTTATTTTGGCGCATCCGCGTCTCCGCGTAAGTCAGGGAATTACACATCCAGCAGCAGCCGCTGCGGGTCTTCCAGATTTTCCTTCACCCGCACAAGGAAGGTGACGGCGTCGCGCCCGTCCACCAGCCGGTGATCGTAGGACAGCGCGAGATACATCATCGGGCGGATCTCGACCTTGTTGTCGATCGCCACCGGCCGCGGCT
>Ga0335074_10005678_pt1 | contig 17267 bp, 17 predicted proteins | sample Lox_Sample_23_FD_206715 | JGI IMG/M metagenome (GOLD analysis project Ga0335074, IMG submission 206715) | Soil microbial communities from Loxahatchee National Wildlife Refuge, Florida, United States - Lox_Sample_2.3 | ecosystem: Environmental > Terrestrial > Soil > Wetlands | place: USA... | reverse complement strand
GCTGGCCTAGGATGCTCTGGTGGTCGCACCCGGATATCTGCGTTTCCCGCATGTTAGCGGCGAGCTTGTCACGTTTGTCGCAGCCGACGACGTGTGGCTGGCACCGGTCAGCGGCGGCCGAGCGTGGCGGTTCACCGCCGACGAGGCATCGGCGGTGACACCGCGCTTCTCGCCTGACGGTACCCGGCTCGCCTGGGTCAGCGGCAAGGACGGCAGCCCGGAGGTTTATCAGGCCAGCCTGGCTGACGGTGTCGCGACCAGGCTCACGTACTGGGGCAGCGACTGGGCGCGCCTCGCGGGCTGGACGCCAGCGGGCGAAGTGCTGGCGGTGAGCCCGGCCGGCCAGCCGTTCCAGCACGACTCATGGGCACGAGCGATACCGACTCCGGAGTACGGGCCGGCTGGCGCGCCTGCTGCCGAACGGCTGCTGCCGCTCGGCCCGCTTGCCGACCTGTCGGTCGGCGACACCCTGGTCGCCGTGCTGAACGGGACCCTCGGCAGGTTCCAGGCCGACCCGGCGTTCCGGAAGCGCTACCGCGGCGGCACTGCCGGCCGGTTGTGGCTCGGGCCCGCCGCCGCAGTGCTGTCGGGCCGGCCGGCCCGGAGCGAGCCATTCCGGCGAATGCTGGCGGATCTGCCGGGTCAGTTCGCCAGCCCGATGATGGTGCGTGGCCGGCTGGCTTTCTTGTCGGACCACGAAGGCACCGGCAATATCTACTCCTGCGCGCCAGACGGCTCGGACTTGCGGCGGCACACCGACCACGACGGCTGGTACGCCCGCCAGGCCAGCACGGACGGGCAACGGATCGTGTACGCCTCTGGCGGCGAGCTCTGGCTGCTCGCCGACCTGGAGCAAGCCCAGCCGGAGCGACTGGAGATCCTGCTCGGCTCACCAGCCTCAGGCCGGGCGCCGCGCCTTATCTCCGCTGCCGACCACGTGGGCTCGCTCTCGGTCGATCGCGCCGGTGCCGCCAGCGCGGTGGAAGTGCGCGGCACGGTGCACTGGCTGACCCACCGGGACGGGCCGGCCCGAGCGCTGTCCGTGGTGCCGGGCGCCAGGGCGCGCTACCCGCAGGTGCTGGGGGACGACGGGAGGGTCGTCTGGGCTACCGACGAGGGCGGCGCCGACGCGCTGGAGATCGGCGGCGACCCGGCCGGCAGCGGTTCTGCGGCCGGTAGCGCTGACGCGACTGACGGCAGCTCAACAGTCGGCCCAGTATCGGGCCGGGTCGCCGCCGGGCTGATCGGGCGCGTGGACGAACTTGCGGCCGCACCGGACGGCACCGCCGTGGCGGTCGCGGCTCACGACGGACGACTGCTAGTCGTCGACACTGCTTCCGGCGGCGTGCGCGAACTGGCTGCGTCGCGGAACGGCCGCGTGGCCGGCCTGGCATGGGCACCTGACTCGGCCTGGCTCGCCTGGTCGGAACCAGCCAGCCAGCCCGGCGGGATGGGCGGGACGCCGTTGCGACGGCTGCGGCTGGCCCGGATTGCGGGCGAGGACGTGATCGACATCACCGACGGGCGGTTCACCGACACCGATCCGGTGTTCAGCCACGACGGCAAGTACCTGGCTTTCCTGTCCCGGCGCAGCTTCGACCCGGTGTACGACGCGCACGTGTTCGACCTGTCGTTTCCCTACGGCGCCCGGCCGTTCCTGGTGACGCTGCAGGCGCCGACCCCGTCCCCGTTCGGCCCGCTGATCGGCGGGCGCCCGCTCGGCGGTGCTGACAGTCCCGGGTCAGAGCCGGCCACGTACCCGGCCGGTGCCCAGCGGGCAGGCGATGAGACTGGTCAGGCGGTCCCGCGGGTCAGCGTCGACACCGATGGCATCGGCGACCGGATCGTCGCGCTGCCCGTGCCGGAGGCGCGCTATTCCCGGCTCCGCGCGGTCAAGGGCGGGCTGGCGTGGCTGCGCGAGCCAGTTGCCGGGAACCTCGGCCTCGGCGGCGCCCGGCCCGCCGACGACCCTCCTCGCCCGGCGCTGGAGCGATTCGACTTCGGCCGCGGCGAGGCCGCCGAGCTTCGCGGCGACGTCGACTGGTTCGAGGCCAGCAAGGACGGCAGCAGACTCGTGGTCAGCGACCACGGCACGCTCACCGTCATACCCGGCAGCCGCAAAGCCGATAACGACGACCCCGACGACAAGGTCCGGATCGATGCAAGCCGGGCCCGGTTCATGGCAGATCCGGCTGCCCTCTGGCGGCAGGCGTACGCCGAGGCATTCCGGATCATGCGGCATGACTTCTGGGTCGCCGACATGGCGGAGGTCGACTGGGACGGCGTCCAGGAGGAATACCGCCCGTTGCTGGACCGGATCACCACCTCGGCTGAGTTCGCCGACCTGCTGTGGGAGGTGTTCGGGGAACTCAGCACCTCACACGCGTACTCGATCCCGGCCGGCGCGGACAGCTCGGACGGTGGCAGTCAGGCTGGCCTGCTCGGCGCGGACCTGGAGCGCACCCCCGACGGCTGGCGGGTAACCAGGGTCGCGCGCGGCGAGAGCTCCGACCCGCGGGCGCGGTCGCCCCTGTCGGCTCCGGGCGCCGGTGTGGTGGCTGGCGACGTGATCCTGGCGATTGATGGCCGGCCAGTGGGCCCGGACGGGCCCGGCCCGCTGCTGGCCGGAGCTGCAGGCAAGCCGGTCGAGCTGACCGTCGCACCGGGTACCCCGGCCGGCCCGGCGGGCGAGACAGCAGGCCGGCCGCGAACGGTGGCGGTGGTGCCGCTGAGCAACGACCGCCGGCTGCGCTACCAGGACTGGGTCAGCCGCAAGCGCGCTCAAGTGCGCGAGCTTGGCGATGGCCGGGTCGGGTACCTGCACGTTCCCGACATGGTGAGCGAAGGGTGGGCGGACTTCCACCGTGACTTGCGCAGCGAGATGCTGCGCGATGCGCTGATCATCGACGTTCGCGGGAACTCTGGCGGTCACACCTCGCAGCTCGTGGTGGAGAAGCTCGCTCGCCGGGTGATCGCCTGGGACGTGTCACGGGGCCTGCTGCCGTCGACCTATCCCGAGGATGCGCCGCGCGGCCCCCTGGTCGCGCTCACCAACGAGTGCGCGGGCTCCGACGGCGACATCGTGACGGCGGCCATCCGCATCCTCGGACTCGGGCCGGTCGTCGGCGCGCGCACGTGGGGTGGCGTCATTGGTTACGACGATGAGCACGAGCTGGTCGACGGGACGCAGATGACCGTGCCGCGCATGGCGTTCTGGATGAACGGTCTTGGCTGGGACGTCGAGAACTACGGTGTCGACCCGGATGTCGAGGTCATCCCGACGCCCGACGACTGGGCCGCTGACCGGGACGTGCAGCTGGAGACCGGCGTCCGGCTGGCGCTAGCCGCGCTCGACGACCACCCGGCAGTCCGGCCGCCGGACGTGGCGGATCGACCGTCGCGCCGCCGGCCGCCGCTGCCGCCGCGCGCGAGCTGACTCCTGGTCAGTCGCTCGGGCGGGTGGCGAACTCCGGGGCCGGCCTGACACCCGGCAGCTACCGCGCGGAGATCGCCGCCCAGCGCCCGGCGTGCCGGGTGACCGCAATCGGGTGGCCGAAGCAGGCGCTGGCGAGTTCAGTGGTGAGCACGTCGCCGGCTTCGCCGCTGGCCAGTACCCGGCCGCCGCGCAGCAGGAGCGCATGGGTCGTACTGGCAGGCAGTTCCTCCAGATGATGGGTGACCAGCACGGTGGCCAGGCCGGGCTCCAGTCGCAGCTTGTCCAGGCTGGTCAGCAGCTGCTCGCGGCCCGCAACGTCCAGGCCGGTCGCGGGCTCATCGAGGAGGAGCAGTTGCGGCTCGGTCATCAGCGCTCGCGCGATCAGCGCCCGGCTGCGCTCGCCTTGTGACAGCACCTGCCAGGGTGCGTCGGCCCGGCTGTCCAGGCCCATCAATGCGGTCAGCTCGGCCGCACGGGACAGTTCTGCCGCGCTGATCTCCCGTCGCGGGACGAGTTGAATGGTGCCGGTGATGCCGGTGAGCACGACCTCGCGGACCGTGCGCTGCGGATTCACCCGGTGGTGCGGGCTGACGTGCCCGATCCGAGGCCGCAGGGTGAAGACATTCACCCGGCCCAGCCGGTAGCCGAGAACGTCGACGTGCCCGCGCGTCGGATAGGCGAACGTCGACATGATCTGCAGTAGCGTGCTCTTGCCGGCGCCGTTCGGCCCGAGCAGCGCCCAGTGCTCTCCGGCCCTGATTGTCAGGCTGACCTGATCGAGCAGCAACTGACTGTCGCGGACGAGATCGATGCTGGCGGCCTGGAAGACGATCTCGCGTTCGGCGGGAAGGGCGGGGAGGGCCATGCGGCCAGATCGTACCGGGCGCGGCCGGCTCGCTCTGCCGTCGCGGCCGGGCCAGCCGGCCCCATGGTGACGGCACGCCAGCTGGTCTGGGACATGGATGGCACGCTGCTGGACAGCAGCGTGGCAGTCCCGGCCGCGTATGTGACGGCGATCCGGCGGCTAGGCGGCCCGGAACTGACGCCGGCGCAGGTGGTCGCGGGATACACCGTCGGCCCGCCCGAGGCGCTGCTGGCTCACCTGCTCGGCCGGGACCTGGCCGCGGGGGAGCCGGAGGCCTACTACGAGGAACTGTCCGCAGCCCGGGTGGCGGCCTATCCCGGCGTGGCGGACGTGCTGGCCGCGCTGCGAGCGCGCGGTCACCAGATCGCGGTGTTCACCGGGGCCAGCACTCGGGCAGCGCGAATGCTGCTGGCAGCGGCAGGCGTCGCCGTCGACCTGCTCGTCGGCGGCGACGAGGTGCCGCGGCCTAAGCCGGCCGGCGACGGCCTGCTGCTGGCGGCTCGGCGGCTCGGCATAGCTCCTGGTGATCTCGCCTACATCGGCGACGCCCCGGTGGACCTGCGGGCGGCAGCGGCCGTGGGCGGCGTCAGCGCCGCAGCCGCGTGGGGGCACCAGTACCAGCCCGCCGAGGCAGCCGATGTCACGCTGGTCGCGCCGGCCGAGGCGCTGACGCTGCTTGCGACTGGCTAGGCCGGCCCGGCCGGCGATACTGGCCCGGTCATAGCGGTGCGGTGTACCCGCTGAGCCAGTGAACCTGCAGCCAGCTGATGGCGGCTTGCCAGGCGCCGGTCACCTCGAGCACGCCGACAACGATGAGCAGCACGCCGCCGATCCTGGTGATGAGCCGCGCGTGCCGCCGCGCGAAGCCGAAGATGTTCACTCCGCGCTGGAACGCGAAGGCGACGATCAGGAACGGGATGCCGATCCCGAGTGCGTAGACGAAGGCGAGCAGCCCGCCGCGCAGCGCAGTGCCGCTGGTGAGCCCGAGCGCGAGTACCGCGCTGAGTGTCGGCCCGGTGCAGGGCGTCCAGCCGAGCCCGAACAGCACCCCGAGCAGCGGGGCGCCGGCCAGCCCGGCCCGTGGCCGCAGGCCGGGCTTGACGATCCGCCCGGCGAAGCTAAAGCGGTCGAACAGCCCGATGAACAGCAACCCGAGAACGATGATCAGGCCGCCGAGGATCTGGGTCAGGCCCTCGCGGTGCTCGGCGAGTGCCTCGCCGGCGCCCGCGACGGTCACGCCCTCGATGGCGTAGAGCGCGGAGAAGCCGAGGATGAACAGCAGCGTGCCGAGGATCACCCGGCTGCGGGCTGGCGTCCCGCTCTCGGTGCGATGGCCGGCCTGGACGGGCGTCACGGCGACCCGATCGGCCACCGCGACCGGCCCGTTCGCAGGCGCCGGCGCCGCATCGGGCGGTGCCGGGCTCGCGGTGGCCGTCGGGCTGCCGTCAGTCACGGAGGCCCCGGACATGCCGGTCAGGTAGGAGAGGTAGCCGGGCACGAGCGGCAGGCAGCACGGCGAGAGGAAGGTAACGGCTCCGGCCGCGGCCGCGACCGGGATCGCCAGGAGCACCGGTCCGGAGAGGATCAGGTGCTGCACTCCGCCGCTCACCACCGGCCTCCCTCGGTCTTGCCTAAACTACGAGCCGTAGTGCCTGCTCCGTTGATTCGAGGTTAGCGGGCAGCAGCGGAAGCCGCACCGCCGCACTCGGGATCTGCCCCATCCGGTGCAACACAGATTTGATCACCACGGGATTGGGCTCGGCAAACAGCGCACGGGACAGCGAGGCAAGCCGGTGGCCAAGTTCCCTGCCGTCGACCGCCCTGGCGTCCCGCCACAGGCTAACAAGCCGGGCAAACTCAGCAGTGCACACGTGCGCCGAGGCCGAGATCGCGCCCTCGGCGCCAAGCGCGAGCAGCGGCGAGATCACCGGATCGTCGCCGCCGAGCACGCTGAATCCGGCCGGCCGGCTGGCCATCATGTCGATGGTGTCCAGGTCGAGCGCCCCGGTAGCTTGCTTGATCCCGGCAACGCCGGGAATCTCGGCCAGCCGGGCCAGGGCGCCCCAGCTGAGCTGCTGGCCGGTGCGGTGCGGGATGTTATAGATGATCAGGGGAACGGGCGCGTTCCCGGCCAGTGCCCTGAAGTGCTCAATCACTCCGGCCTCGCCGGGCCGGGTGTAGTACGGCACCAGGACAAGAGCCGCGCGGACGTCGGGGTACTGCGCCAGGGCTCGCAGCTCCGCGGCCGTCCGGGCGGTGTCATTCGTGCCGGTCCCGGCGATCAGCGCAGCGCCCCGCTGGCGGCAGACCCGGCTGCAGATGGTCAGCACCTCGGCCCGTTCGAAATCGGTGAGCGTCGCGCTCTCGGCCGTTGTCCCGAGCGCGACGAGGCCGGCCGCGCCGTCGTCCAGGACCCGGTGCGCAAGTCGTTCCAGGGCTTCGGCAGCGACCTCGCCGTGCTCGGTGAACGGGGTGATCAGCGGGATAAACAAGCCAGCAAGTTGGTCCATGGACCGATCGTGCCCTGGCGCAATTGTCCAGGTCTAGTTCATTCTTCTGGGCGAACACATAAGCTGAGCTAATGCTAGACGTCCGCAAGATGCACCTGCTGCGTGAGCTGGCTCGCCTCGGCACTATCGCCGCTGTCGCACAGGCGCAGTTCTGCACGCCGTCGGCAGTGTCCCAGCAGCTGAGCGCGCTGGAACGGGAGACCGGGGTGCAGCTGATCCGGCGCAGCGGCCGGGGCGTGGAGCTCACTGCGGCCGGCCTGGACCTGGCAGACCGCACCGGAGGAGTGCTGGCCTTGCTCGAAGAGGCTGCGGCGGCGCTGGCGGCGAGCGGGGCCGAACTGGCCGGCGAGTTTCGCATCGGCGCATTCCAGACCGCGGTCCGTACCCTGCTCCCGGCGGCGCTCGTCGCGCTCGGGGCCGAGCATCCGCGGCTGGAGCTGCGGGTGACTGAGATCGACCCGGCTCAGGCACCGCAGGAGCTGCGCGCCGGTGCGCTCGACATCGCGCTCGTGCACGAATACGACTACGTCCCGGCCGCGCCCGATCCGCTGCTGCGGACCGAGCCGCTCCTGGAGGAGACGATCTTCCTGGCCTCGGCCGCCGCGGCGGGCACCGGGACGGCATGGGTCCAGCCAGCTTCGGTCCAGCCAGCTTCGGTCCAGCCAGTGTTGGTCCAGCCAGTGTCGGTCCAGGTGGCGAGCGACTTGCCGTGGATTGCGGCCAGCCCGGGCACGCTGTGCCACGTGATGACGGTCCGGATGTGCCAGGCGGCTGGGTTCACGCCGCGGATCCGCCATTACGCCGACGACTTCGCGGCCGTGCTGACCCTGGTGGCGGCCGGCCAGGGCGTCGCCCTCGTTCCCGAGCTGGCCCTGGCCGACCTTCCGGACGGAGTCGCGCTGTCCGCGCTGCCCGCCCGGCGGCGCACGCTGGTCGCCTGTCGCACTACCGCCGCCGCGCACCCGGCCGTGCGCGCGTGCGCTGCAGCGATTCAGGCGGCGGCGGATGGCTATCGCGGCGGCGCGGCGATCCAGCGGCGCAGTACCGCCCGCTCGGCTGCGCTCCATGCCGTCGAGGTCAGCAGGTAGATGCCGGCCGCCAGCGGGACGAACGCGGCGATCGCGACGGTGGTGTAGGGCAGGATGCGGCCGAGTGCGGCGGCCGCGGCGGGCTGGCCGGCTGAGCCAGCGCTGCCGGGACTCGCCGCCCTGGTCGCTCGCGCGGCCATGAAGGCTGCACCGGCCAGCAGCACGAACAGTGCGACAAACAGCAACCCCTGCATGCTCGCCGGGCCTGGCGCGGTCAGCCAGTGGCTACCGAGCGGCGTCCTCAGCAGGTCCCTGGCCAGCAGCGCGTTCGGTTGCCCGCCGACCCGCGCGGACAGGAACAGGCGGTACATGATGCTGAAGAACGGCAACTGGAGTAGCAGCGGCAGGCAGCCGGCCAGCGCGCTGCCGCCCTCCGCCCGGTACATCGCGGTGAGTTCCTGCTGCAGCTTGTCGGGCTGGTTCGGGTAGCGCCGGCGGAGTTCGGTGATCTTCGGTTGCAACGCGGCCATGCTCGACTGGCCGCGATAGGCGTGATAGCTGAGCGGGGAGAGCGTGAGGCGGACTCCGACGGTGAACAACGCGATGGCGGCGGCCGTGGCGAGGCCGGCGCCGAGCGGGGTGAGGAGCGCTGACAGAGCGAGAACGACGTGGTAAGCGACGCCTATGGGCGCGCCGAGAAATCCGAGCATGGTGAGACCCTCCAGCGGGTTCGAGAGATTCTGACGTCAGCTGGAGACGGCCGCACTTACCTGGCTGCGGTGACGAAACGAGAGGTCAGGCGGCCGCCGGGACCGCTGACGGCGCTCTCGGACGGGCTCGCCCGGCCGCGTCCGGATCACGCTGGCGCTGGAAGACGGCGCCGTCGGACTTCCGGCGCTCGGCAATGGCGCGGTTGAGCAGGGCGCCTGCCTGCTCGGCGCTGGCGAGCCTGGCGGAGCACGCCAGCATCGCGATGGCTGCTCCGGCCAGCGTGACAGCGGCAATCGCGACGAGCTGCGATGGAAGCGAGAACGCGTGCGCGGCCGGCTGGAGCCAGACGGCGACCCAGGCAGTCACGAGGGCGGCAAGCGCGCCGACTGCTGGCGCGAGCTCGCCCAGGTTCGCCCAGCCAGGTCGCTGGGCGTTCACGCTGCGCACGGGCCAACTGTACGCCGCTGGAGCGGGCGACGGCAGGTTCACCCGAGCCGGATGATGTGAGCGCCGATGCCCGCTCCATAGCCTCCCAGAAGCGCCGTCTTCACGGGGGTGCTCGGCACGCACAGCAAAAGGGGGCAGGCAGTATGAGCGCTACAAAAGGACGGCCGGAGGCCGGCGGCCAGGCGGGTTACGAACAGGCCGCCGAATATGCGCCGGCCGGGCAAGCCCAGATGGCTGAGCGCCGCGGCGGAGGTGGCGCATTCGCCGGAGCGGTACTGGCCGGCGTCCTGATGACACTGAGCGGGCTGTACAGCTTCCTGGCCGGGCTGGCCATGATCCTGAGAGCTCCGTTCTTCGTCTATCACGGCGGCTATCTGTACGTCTGGAGCACTCACGGATGGGGCTGGGTCGAGCTCATCCTCGGCGCAGTCGTGGTCGCCGCCGGCGTATCCGTGCTGCTCGGCATGGTGTGGGCCCGGGTCGTGGGCGTGATCCTGGCGACCATGAGCGGCGTGGCCAGCTTCATGAGCCTGCCGTTCTACCCGATCTGGTCGATCATCCTGATCGCCTTCAACTTGTTCATCATCTGGGCACTTGTCTCTTACGGCCGCCGCTCCCCCATCTGAGCCCGCAGGAAAGTCACCAGAAGCCGGGAAAAGTCAGCGTTCGCGCGGCCTCGCCGGCGCGGCAGCATCACCCGAGACGGATGATGCTGCTGCGCCGGTGCCTTCATAGCGTGAGTTGAGTAGCACAGCGGCCGGTCACGACAATGCGGGCCGCCCTGCAGGTGAAGAAGCGCCCGGACGCTCCGGCGTCCTGGGTTGTGCTCGCAGTAGGCCACATGAAGGGGGCTACTTCGATGAGCAGTCCGCAAGAGAGAGCTACCGGAGCCACCGGCTACGAGCGTGGTCCCGTGCCTTCTGGGGGCGGTGCGCACCGGGCGGGTACTGCGCCCCGCGAGGCTGCCGAATATGAGCAGCCCGGCTACCAGGCCGGGTACGAAGCCCGCGAACGCGAGCGCGAGCGGTATGAATCACGTCAGGCGGTCGCCGGGGCGTTCACTGTGCTCGCGGCCACCCTGATGATCCTCTCGGGCCTGTGGGGCTTCTTCGTCGGCATCACCGGTGTGCTTTCGGGGGGTTTCTACCTCAGAGTGCCGGCGAACTACACCTTCAGCCTGAGCCCGTACTGGTGGGGCATCGTCCAGCTGTGTATCGGTGCCGTCGTCTTTGCCGCAGGCGTCTGCCTGCTCCTGGGGATGACCTGGGCCCGGGTGGTCGGCGTCACGCTGGCAGTTATCAGCGCGCTGGCGAACTTCCTGTTCCTGCCGCACTATCCGATCTGGTCGATCATCGTGATCGCACTGGACATCATCATCATCTGGGCGCTGACCACCAGCCACGTCCGACGACTGGCTTAGTCCGGCCCGGTCCTCCTGGTCGCCAGAACGGCGCCCCGCCGTCGGCGGGGCGCCGTTCTATAGGTATGAGCTGCGATCTCTCGCTCAGACGTTGGCACGCTGCATGGTGTTGTGCTGCTTCCAGGCGCTTGCACCCGCGGCGGTCGCTGCCTTCGTCTGGCCGAACTTCTGCTTGACCACCTCGCTCGGCGGTACATCGAGGTCACGGAGCCACTGCCGGCAGGCCGAGACCATCACGGATCCGCCGACGATCATGCCGGTGAGCGCGATCAGGCCACCCGCACCGATTAGGCAGGCGCTGACGATCATCGGCGTGCTGTTCATCTGCAACCCGGTAGCCGGGTAACTGCTGCCGTTGTTCATTGCGTCCTTCCTGACGTTTGTAGGCGGTCAAGACCGTTCCCGCCACGCAGTCCGCCGCGTCATCCGTTGCGGGTGATTGGCGCAGCGGTTCCGGCTCTCACGTCGCGGGTGAGGGACACCGGCGGCGGGCTGGTCCGCCTGCTTGACCTATCACCCACGCAGGGTGACGTATTCGGCCGGCCACGGCGGGACGATGTCGATGGACCAACGGAGGTGCGCCGTGGACTACCCGCCGATCGCCGACCACGGCCTGATCGGAGACCTGCAGACCGCCGCACTCGTGGCTACCGATGGCACGGTTGACTGGCTTTGCCTGCCGCGGTTCGATTCGCCGAGCGTGTTCGCATCGCTCCTCGACTGTCGCAAGGGCGGCAGATTTGCGATAACTCCGGTTCGTCACCATCACGTGAGCACGCAGATGTACTTGCCGAATACAGCCGTGCTCGTGACCAGGTTCCTCTCCGAGTGCGGCGTCGCCGAGGTTGCCGACTTCATGCCGATCAGCAATCCGACCGTGGTCAGTGACCGGCACCGGCTGGTGCGACAGGTCACCGGGATCCGGGGGAGTGTCCGGCTGAGCGTCCGCGTCGAGCCGCGTCCGGACTATGGCCGAGCCAGCTACCAGACGCTGGTGCGAGACCACGGCGTCGTGTTCGATGGTCAGCCCAGGCTGGCCCTGTCCAGCACCTGGCCGCTGGCCGTCGACAACGGCGATGTCACGGCGCGATTCACGATTCATGCTGGTGAGGTCGGCGCGCTGGTGCTGGAGTCCGGCCGCGCCGCCAGGCCAGCACCGATCGGGCAGCGCCATCAGACGATGATGTTCAGCGAGACGGTCGACTACTGGCGGCACTGGCTGTCGGCTGGCACTTACCGCGGCCGGTGGCGGGAGGCCGTGGAGCGGTCGGCGATGGCGCTGAAGCTGATGCAGTACGCGCCGACCGGCGCACTCGTCGCAGCGCCGACCGCCGGCCTGCCGGAGCAGATCGGCGGCGAGCGTAACTGGGACTACCGCTACACCTGGATCCGTGACGCCTCGTTCTCCGTTGGCGCACTGCTCAGGCTCGGCTACCTGGAGGAAGCGCTGAGCATGGGGCAGTGGCTTCGGGACCGCTACGAAGAGCGCAGCGACCGGGACGGGCCGCCGTTTGGGATTATGTACCGGGTCGACGGCAGCTCGGACCTGACCGAGGAGACCCTCGATCATTTCGAGGGCTACCGGAATTCGCGGCCGGTCCGGATCGGCAACGGCGCCGCTGATCAGCTCCAGCTGGACGTCTATGGCGAGGCCATGGACGCGGTCTACGAGACCGTGCAACAACTGCCGCATGAACCGATACCCGACCGGGGCTGGCGGCATCTGGTCGCCATCACCGACTGGCTGTGCGAGAACTGGGATCAGCCGGACGAGGGGATCTGGGAGACTCGCGGCGGCCGCAAGTCCTTCACCTATGGTCGGCTGATGTCGTGGGTCGCGTTCGACCGCGCGATCAAGCTCGCGCGGGATTTCGGCCGCCCGGCTCGCCTGGCCCAGTGGATTGCCGCCCGAGATGCAATCTACGAGACGATCATGTCCAAGGCCTGGAATCCGGAGCGGCAGGCCTTCGTCCAGTACGAGGGCAGCGACGTGCTCGATGCATCCGCCTTGCTCATGCCGGCCACCGGCATGATCTCGCCAGTCGACGAGAAATGGCGCTCCACGCTGGCGGCGATGGAAGAGACCCTGGTCTCCGACAGCCTGGTGTACCGGTACGACCCCGAAGCGTCGCCGGATGGCCTGCGCGGCATGGAGGGTACGTTCTCGCTGTGCACCGGCTGGTACGTGGATGCGCTGACCCGATCCCGGCGGCTCGAGGAGGCGCAGCTCGTCTCCGAGAAGATGCTGACCTATGCCAACCACGTCGGGCTGTTCTCGGAGGAGATCGGGCTGACCGGTGAGCAGCTCGGCAACTTCCCGCAGGCTTTCACGCACCTCTCCCTGATCAATGCGGCGGTCAACCTCGATGAGCGGCTCGACAGCCGGAGGCTGCCGGACTGGTGGTGCCAGCCTGACTAGGACAACAGAGGGGAGCGACGATCGATGTCTACAACGGCATGGCGGTTCGCCGGCACCGAGGGAGCTGATGACGCCGTCGCCCGGATCAAGCAGCTCGACATGCAGGACATGATCAACGCGATGGATGTGGCGGTGCTCCGGTGGCCGGACTACGCGCCGGGGCCGATCACCCAGGAGCACGTCATCACCGAGCGCGGCAAGATCCTCGGCTTCATTCCCAAGCGCCATCCTGTGATCGACACTTCGATGATCGATACGGTCAAAGGTGATCTCAGGCCGGGTACCTCAGCGATGGTGCTGCTCAGCTCGGATGCCGATATCGACGCCGTTGTCCAGGCCTTCCGCGGCCAGCCGCTGGAACTGCTCAGGACTGACATGTCAGTCCCCCAGCAGGACCGGCTGCGGCAAGCGGTGAACGAGGCCCGCGAGCGGGACGAAGGCGGCACACCGGTCTGACCGCGCGGCCCGGTTATCCGCCGTAGTGCTGCATATCCGGGTTGTCAGTCCGCCCGCCGTTACGCCGCCGCTCGTGGCGCAGCTCGGCGCTAATCCGGGCGTCCGCAACCTGGTGGTCCTGCACAGTGCCGTGGCCTGCGGCCGTGCGGCTTCGGGACAGGCCCAGCCATCTGCAGACGCCGTGCAGTTCGACGTCACGAGGGCCGCCGCGAACACCGTTCTGCGGCAGCTGCGTCAGCTTGGCCTGGGCCGGGACGACTCGGTCACCCTGTCATCGGTCGACGCGACCATCGGGGAGCCGTCGCCCCGGCTGGGCTGGCGGTCGGCTGATCACGGGGAGCGGGCCCCGGTCTGGGATTTGCTCTACGCCAGGATCGCCGCCGAGGCCAGCTACCCGCCAAGCTTCTTCCTGCTGCTGATCGCAGCCGGCCTGATCGGGGCGTGCGGCATCCTGACGGGCTCGCAGATCCTGATCGTCGGGGCGATGGTGGTGGGCCCGGAGTACAACGCGATCATCTCAGTCGCGCTGGGAATCGAGCGTGGCGATCGCCGGGCAGTTGGCCAGGGGCTGCTGGTGCTGCTGATCGGCTTCAGCGCCGCGATTGCCGTCACGCTGGTCTTCGCAGTGTTCATCCGGGCCATCGGCCACACGCCCGAGCCCTACCTGCACGGCGTCCGGCCGGTGTCCGACCTGATCAACTCGCCGAACCTGTTCTCGGTCGTGGTCGCCGTCGTGGCCGCGCTCGTCGGGGTGGTGTCGGTGACGATGTCCCGGACCAGCACGCTGATCGGGGTGTTCGTGTCGGTCACGACCATTCCGGCAGCCGCTGACATCGCGGTATCGATCGCCTACCAAAGCTGGCGTGAGGCCCGCGGCTCCGCCGTGCAGTTGCTGCTGAACGTCGGGCTGCTCATCATCGTCGGGGCGCTCGCACTGCGCGCCCAGCGGCTCATCTGGCGGCGGTGGACCGGCGATTCGGCGGATTAGCGGCTCCAGGGCCGGGATCGGACCCGGGCGATGTCGGCGAACGTCCGGGAGCGTGCCCCGCGACTCCCCACGTGATTGACGGCGTTATCTGCCCGGTATGCGCGATTTGCCCAGGGCAAGCAACTAGGGAGCGGGCAGCTTAGCGCCGCCGGGCCGGCCGCGCTCAACTTCAGTGATCGTGACCCGGTCCAGCCGCAGAGTACTGGTGAGCTGATCGAGCACCCGCTGCCCGTCGATCGCGCCGCAGCTGAACAAATCCATCGCGATCAGGCTCTCCTCGGGCCAGGTGTGGATGCTCAGGTGCGACTCGGCCAGGATGAGGACCAGCGTGATCGCGCCGTTCGGGAAGATCACGTGGCTGGTGTCCAGCACGTGGCCGTTCCCGGATTTCACGGCCGCTACGGCGAGCTGCGTCAGGACGTCGACATCGGTAACGGGCGAGGCTGGAGTGCATACGGCATCGAGCGCATACAGGCGCTTGGCCGAGACGGCTTCGGAGCGCCGGAGGTCGGTGTAGCTGCTGGCCGCTTCCATGCCCGGCATGATGTGCGAGGATACCGTACGACCCGCTGGCCTGCTCGGACGCTCGCCTTGGGCGGGTACCGTCGGCGTAGGTGCCCGGCTCAGGTACTCCCGGAGTGAGAACACGCAGCGGATGGATGTTGACAAGGTCGTCGCCGAGGTCGCGGCAGCGGTTGGCCTGGCCGAGGGCGAATCGGGTATTCGGGATATTCTGGCGATACTGCTGACCAACGAGCCCGTCGCCGTCCGTGAGATCGCCCGGCTCGCCGAGCTTCCGGTCCCGATTGTCGCCGCGGCCTGCAACGAGCTGCGCCGCCGCGGCGTCATCGACACGCAACGGCCGGTTCGCTTCACCGCGGCGGGCCGGTCTGCCGTCGCGACATCCGGCGGGCCCGCCAGCCTGCAAGTCAGCTGTCCCGGCTGCGGCGGGCGGGGCGTGGTCGTGCCGCCGGAGCTGGCCGGTCTCGCCGAGAGCCTGGAGCACGCGGCCGACGGTGCGCCGGGCGCTAAGACCGAACTCGACCAGACGCACTGCACGGTGGCCACCAAGCTCGCCCGGGTGCTGCGACTGCACGCCGCCCGCGCTCTCGCCGGGCAGTGCATCGTGCTGCTCGGCGACGACGACCTGATCTCGGTCGCGCTAGCTCAGTTCGCCGCATGGTCCGGGAATCCCGCCCTGATCCGCCGGCTGACGGTAGTGGACGCTGACCAGGACGTACTGGACTGGATCGGGCTTCAGACCGCGGACACCGGAGTGCCCGTCGAGGCGGTCCGCGCTGACCTGCGCAAACCGCTCCCCGCGTCGCTGGCCGGCGCATTCGACGTGGCGATGACTGACCCGCCGTACACCGTCGCCGGGGCGGAACTGTTCCTCAGCCGCGCCGTGTCCGCGCTAGCGGACCAGCCTGGCCGGCATGTGTTCTTCTCGTTCGGCGCGCGGCGGCCAGACGAGACCCTTGCCGTCCAGCGCATGATCGCGGAGATGGGCCTGGTCGTGCGCTCGCTGACGGCGGGCTTCAATGACTACCTCGGCGCCGGAGTCCTGGCGGGCAGCAGCCACCTGTACCACCTGCGGACGGCGGCCGGGGCCAGGCCGCTCATCGACGGACCCTACGATGGCCCGCTGTACACCGCCGACACCAGGGCGGCGGCCACCCGGCCGTACCGGTGCGCGCAGTGCAAAGCTCTCCAGCAGGTCGGACCCGGTGGCCAGTATCCGCAGATCGCCGCGCTGCAGGAGGCCGGCTGCCCGCAGTGCGGCGGGCGGACGTTCCGGCCGATGCCGCTGCTGCAGCGTCCAGCGCGCGAGCCGGTGCAGCGATGAGCCAGGGCGCGGCCGGTTCCGGCACGCCGGGTGCTGGCGCCGGCTACCTCATCCGGCCTGCCTCGCCGGACGACCTCGAAGCGCTCGTTCGCTACGAGATCGAGATCGCCGTGGTGTCATTCGCGGACGAAGCGGTGACCGATCCGGCGCTGCACCGGAAGCGGGTCTCCGGCGCGCTCGGCAAGCCCGGCGAGATCACCCTGGTCGCGGCGGCGCGGGAAGATCCGGGCGAACCGCTCGGCTGGGCGTGGCTGTCGGCGCGGACCAACTCGCTGACCGGCGATCGGTACGGCAACTTCAGGTCACTCGCGGTGTCGGACGTGCCCGACCGCAGCCTCATCGGGGAGCTGCTCATGGACGCAGTGGTGCGCGCCGCTGACGAGCACGGGATGACCCACCTCACCGGCAAGGTTCAGGCCGGCAACCTCGGCATGCGCGCGCTGTACCGCAAGTTCGGCTTCACTGCCACTCACCTGACCATGGAGCGCAGGGCCGGACAATGATCAAGTGCGTGGTCTGGGACATCGACAACACCCTGCTAGCCGGTGTCTACCTGGAGTCCGGTGAGCACCCGCCCGACGCCGACCAAAGGCTCGCCGGCGTCCTGCGCGAACTGGCCGGGCGTGGCATTCTGAGCGCGCTGGCCAGCCGGAACCCGCCTGCCGCAGGCGAGTACGTGCAGAGGCTCACCGGCGCTGACTTCGCGGCCGTGGAGTGCGGATGGGGGAGCAAGGCGGATGCCGTCGCCCGGATCGCGGCCAGCCTGAGCCTGGCGCCGGAAGCGATTGCATTCGTCGACGACGACATGCTGGAGCGGGCCGAGGTGGCTGCCGCGATGCCCGACGTTCTCGTGCTGACTCCTGAAGAAGCGGCCGAGGTGCCGGGCTGGCCGGAGTTCAGCCCGGCCGTCATCACCGCTGAGGCGAGCCGCCGCAGTCAGCTGTATGCGCAGCGCCGCCGCCGGCAGGCCGCCGCAGCCGACTTCGGTGGCAACCGCGACGAATTCCTGCGGCACGTCGGTACCAGGATCACGATTGCCCCGGCTGCGCTTGCCGACCTGCCAAGGCTGCACGAGCTCTCGGTCCGCACCCACCAGCTCAACTCATCGGGCGAACCGGTGACACAAGCTGATCTCGCCCGC
>Ga0335074_10005677_pt1 | contig 17269 bp, 18 predicted proteins | sample Lox_Sample_23_FD_206715 | JGI IMG/M metagenome (GOLD analysis project Ga0335074, IMG submission 206715) | Soil microbial communities from Loxahatchee National Wildlife Refuge, Florida, United States - Lox_Sample_2.3 | ecosystem: Environmental > Terrestrial > Soil > Wetlands | place: USA... | reverse complement strand
AAAGTACTCGATAGGTTGCTATTCGCATCGTCTGCTACCACTGCTTGGACCAAGTCTCAGAACCATGGATGGTAGAGTTGGAGTTACATTTAAGGCTTTCACTGAGCCTGCTTATATTAGCAAGCGGAAACCGGTCGATGTAATACACCTCTCCAATACTTACATGTATCTCGTCGATTATTATCATCCGAAACTGACAGAAGACCTTTATTGGGCCGAGATTGAAGGCTATTATACCCCTGACGAAGATGGCGATTACGAATTTGGCCTGACGGTACATGGGACGGGTAAACTGTATCTTGACGACGAACTTCTTGTTGATAACGAGACCGTTCAACGGAGCGGGGGAAGCTTCTTCAACGTTGGCACCGTCGAAGAAATTGGGGTGAAACAGCTCAAGGCCGGAATCACCTATAAGCTTAAAGTTGAGTATGCTAGTGGTGTCACGTCAAAGCTGACGGATGCAGACGGTGTTGTCTCATTCGGGGGCGGTGGAATTAGGATTGGTGGGGCTCGAATGATCGACCAAGGGGTGGAAATCAGGAATGCTGTTAAACTAGCAAGCAGCGTTGACCAGGTCATTTTATGCGTCGGCTTGAGCGTGAGTAAATTGCTTTGACGAAATTCTGTGGTATAAGTAGTTGTTCTAACTGCGGTAATAGCAAGATTGGGAACAAGAAGGACTAGATAGAGAGCACATGAATCTCCCCGGCCGTACCGACGAGCTAATATCCGCCGTTGCAGATGCAAATCCCAACGTAGTAGTCGTACTTCAATCCGGCACACCTGTTTCTATGCCCTGGGCGTACAAAGTCTCAACGCTCGTCCAAGCATGGTACGGCGGGAACGAGACTGGTAACGCTATTGCAGACATTCTTTTTGGCGATGTAAATCCCTCCGCCAAGCTCCCCTTGTCATTTCCATTCCGCAATGAAGACAGCCCGGCATATCTCAACTACCGCTCAGAGCGTGGCCGAGTCCTGTACGGCGAGGACGTTTACATCGGTTACCGCTTCTACGAAGCGACTAATAAGCGCGTCCAGTACCCTTTCGGTCATGGCCTTTCTTACACGTCCTTCCACCTGTCTCATCTCAAAATCAATGTATCGAACCGCAACTTTGACTCAAATTATTGCACAAACGGTTATGCCAATGGCGGTACACTGCACGTAACTGTTCGTGTAGAAAACACTGGTCCTGTCGATGGTGCAGAAGTAATTCAAATGTATGTCACACAGCACTCACCCTCGATCAAACGCCCACCAAAAGAACTCAAAGGCTTTGTAAAATCATTCTTACATGCTGGCGAAGCAAAATATGTTGAGGTCTCTGTCGAAGTGAAGTACGCAACGAGTTTCTGGGACGAGGCTCGCAAAGCGTGGGTTTCTGAGAGGGGTACTTACGATGTACTTGTTGGGAATAGTAGTGTGAATACGCCCTTGAAAGGCAGCTTTGATATTTTGAAGACGGAATGGTGGAATGGGTTGTGAGGTCCACTACGATGAAGCATTGTAAGCTGTGAAGCCTAGTGTCTGTCTGTTTTGGAACATAATACGAATGAGCCAAGTAACCTTCAAAAACCACTAGTACTTAATATTGAGAGCCCACTGGTGTCAAAGGAGGCCTATTTGTGAAATAGTTACAGGAAAGGAACATCCAAGGGAATTATTGGTACAGCTCAGCCCGTAAGTGACTATCGCCAGCCTCTTCATGAACAGCTAGTCCCAATCCCTCCATCAGCCGCTCCAGGATCGTCAAACGATTTAAAATTTCGGTGCTCTCATCTTTCCAAAATCTTAACATGGCAAGCACTTTATACAGAGACTGCTGCCAACGATCTGGGAGTAGGGACGGTGATATCGTTCGAGAAGAGCAGCAGCGCGCCGCAGCCACAAGAACAAATGCGCTGCGAGTACACGACCGTAGCATGAGCCAAGTGCCGTGATGTCTGTGGTAAAATCCAGGCTCGTTTTGGTCGATGCGTTGTACGCAGACAGCCAAGCCTTTGCGTGCAAATGTTTGGGCGCTAGTACTTGAAGGTAGACGGCCATGGATAGCATCAACGACGAAGGGCCAGTACATCATCTCGTAGCAATCGAGGAGGTGGCCATTAAGAATGAACTTGAGAGTAGCATTTTGGCTATTTTGTCCATCTACTATGGTGCTAACGCTGTCAAGTTTCAACTGTGGAGGAAGGGACTGGAGCCTGTACGATTTAGGAATGTTAGCAGGCATATTTTACCTGGTGATGGGGCTAAATTTGTCATACCATCCATCTGCTTGATCTTCAAAGTTCGAAGTAACTTGATCGACGCAGGATTGGGAAGTCGTTAATGGCGAATCTTGGTAAACGTAGTTCAGGATGCGGTTACCCAACCGGCGTAGAGCAATCTCCGCCAAATAAAAGTACCACACCGCCTCTCCCTGAGATCTCAGGCCTTCTGGAGGTGAAGGGAAGAAGGTAGGGTATGTTAGATCCCAAGCTCCTCTCTCCGATATGTTCAATTCCAATCTGAGCTCTCTGTGATGATCATGGAAGTAAGCACAAGTATGCGTCACGTTAGGGGGTCTACAATTGTCTTACAATTCAGACTTGAAACATGTCCAATAAACACTTTCTTGTAGATGACGTTCTTGTTCCGGCAGTTCATTGTTACTAGCACGTGGTGAAGAATAAAATCCTTGACAGCAAGCCAAAGCCTGAACAAACATCTTCCAGGCCTTAAATGGCCGCAAAGTAGCCATGAGATAGACCCCTGCAAGGAAGAAGCATTGTGCTTCAATCACACTACTCCCGCAGAGTAGCATTCCCATTCGTTTCTGAGCGGCAAAGAAGAAAGATTCGGCCTGTTGGAAGTCGGCCGATTTTCGAAATATTGAAGATGTCCCTGCTGGCCTTTTATCAAATGGAACTGTGATAGATCCAAGTGCATATATAAGAAGCTATCTATGTGAGCAAAGTTTAATTTCTTTGTGCTGGTATATTGCACTTACCAAGAGACAAGACTGCGCATCCCAGCCAAGCCCATTGAACCGCGCATGTCTTATGTACTCGTTAACCTTTACTTCCTCCAGGACAGGGTTAAAAATGTGGACATGTTCAAGGAATTGCCGAAACAGCTCATTGCCAGCACAGAGTTCAAAATCCGGAGAGACCGAAACGGCCGAACTATCACTACCATTCTTAGAATTTGCTAGCAAGAGCGTTCTCAGGTTTAGACTTCCGTCAAACCCTTGATCATCAAAGATTGGCCATGATAAGACGGCTTCGATATTGATGTAACGACGGACTGACTCTGTCGCCCTTTCGAGTGCCGGGGATTGTAACTCTTTTAGAGCCGATAAAGAGGGTGGAGATGCCTCATCAAAGTTCGGGTTTTGATTGGTAGACTGTGATTCAACCCGGGCTGTTATTGCCTGTAGATGCTCTTCCAATCCATCCAAGCGTGCGAGAATAGCTAGACTTGCTGGATCGAATCTAATTTCCAGCTTTTGTCAGTATAAGTATGCCTTATTAGCATTGCTTAGAAAGAGCGGAAAGAGTGCATGATTACGTTGATGGATCACCTGACTGGTAGATGCATGTGATACTCAGGCCGATGCACGAGGAGCACGATGGCCGTTCATTGTCACACTTAGTGCGCCGCACACGACATGTGCGACAAGCCTGAGTAGCCCGTTTCCGCGGATACGAGGCTTTAGCCCGGGGCGATTGTCGTCGTTCTCGTTTCCGTGGTTTTGGTAACGGTAGTGTTGTTTCTTCAGCTGCAAGGCTGGCGACTGGAGTTGGATCTGCTAGAATCAATTCAAAGTGGGGAGGATATGGGCCCGCCATCGCATCTTTCCGAACTTAGAGATGCGACGGATTATGGTGGAGATAGTAAGTTTTAAGTAGCAATGCGGAGTACCGGCCCTCGCAGGCATCTCGGCGGGAAGTCGGTCCGAGACGAACAGCCATGTGAGCACCTGTTATGCAGGGGGTTTTTCATGCAGAGGACTTGGAAGGAATACCAATCCTAAGCGCTGCCTTGAAAGCGTGAATACGACCCTGAAATACAATTGTATTCAGTTCAAAAAGACGAACTCTATTTCCAATGCTTTGAGACCGGTACACGGGTTTATCAGAATGTGAAGGATTGTTCCTTGATTTGCGAATTAACTTATCTCAAATATACGCAACTTCTCGTCCGGATTTCCTGCAATTCATGCTCTTCATCGTAATCAAATAAGTTTATATATGAATTCTATTCAGCAATTTCGAAAGCAGAGGTTTTCTTTGGGAGCTAAGTACGACTGCGAGACAACCCCGCTCTAGGTCCGTGCTTTCCCCAGTGGTGCCGCCCCCGCACATTTCCCCGCCTAATGAAACCGCGGAGTTTCGGAAAATTGCATCTATTCCCCTAAAATATATATATATCCAAGCCATAGCACAAACCACAACACTATGGATAAAATGCAGCTCTCTCGTGGCGTCGCCGTTTGGATCGCGATGAAACATTCATACATAAAGTCCCTGTGCATCCTTCACTTCTTCCTTCCTCATTCATGTTACAGTAGTGATCTCCCTTGATGATTGACTCGCCAGCCCTTCCCCACATCGTGGGCCGTTTTCCTACTAACATGTCGACGGAACAACAACAAGCCATGACCGAGCCCAAACTCAAGGTCAAAAATCCCAACTCGCACCATGAAGACATCCTCAAAGGTGACGATGCCGCCGCCGTCGCAGCCGCAGAGGAGCATTCCTTATCTCTCCAGGGTGTCCTCCGTAATAACAAGCGCATTGTCTGGTGGTGCTTTTTCTTTTCACTGAGTGCTATTGGCTGGTACGTTACCAAATATGTCTCAATATTCCACAAGTTTTTTCTTCTGAATTCGACCACAAACTGACGGATCTCAAATACAGGGGGTTTGATGCTCAAGTTAACGGCGCCATGATTTCCGTACCATCCTTTCGCTCTAATTTTGGGTACGTATCACTTAGCGCCTATGACAGATACGCTTAGATTCGTCTCTGCTACTTTTAATAACCCTATAATAGATACTACTATCAAGGGCAACCCACCCTCGAGGCCAGCTGGCAAGCCGGCTTCAACAGCATCTCTTCCGTCGGCCAATTCTTCGGAGGCTTCGCCTGTAGTTGGCTCGCTGACCGGGTCGGGCGTAAGGGAGCCCTTCTCGCGGGTCTCTTGCTTGTAACTGGCGGTATTTTTGGCGAAGTGTTCTCGAACACGAATGGAGCCTTCTTAGTTGGGAAGCTGATTCTCGGCGTTGGCCTAGGTTTCTACTTGACTATCAGTGTTTTGTACGCATCTGAGATCTCACCCGTGATTCTTCGTGGGATCACGACAGCCAGTATCAATTTTGCTATTGTAATTGGCCAGTTCTTGTCAAATGCGGCTATCAAGGGGTTTGGAACGAGAGTGGATACTTGGGCTTATAGGGGCCCGTTTATGATTCAGTTAATCTTCGTTGGTGGGTTATGTCTACCACGGTATGCTTTTCAAATGATGCTAAATCTTGAATATAGCCTTCCTAGCAGCTGGGCTACCCTTCGTTCCAGAATCGCCATGGTACTACGTCCGCAGAAATCGACTAGACAAGGCCCGGGAGTCACTCTTATCACTCTACGGCAGTAACGTAGATGTAGGCCCCAAACTCGCATTCCTTGTCAAGACAGTCAATGAAGATCTCGAGCTCACCAGCTCCGCTCAATGGATCAATTGCTTCCAGGACACAAACCTTGTGCGAACGACCATCTCTATGGGCGTCTTTGCCTGCCAGCATTTATCAGGTATCGTTTTCGTACTTGGTTTCTCAACTTACTTCTTTGAGCTAGCTGGTCTTTCGGTCAACGATTCTTTTGATCTAGGCTTAGGTGTCACTGGGTGCGGCGTCGTGGGTAACTTGATTTCGTGGACTGTGATCAATACTCTCGGCCGCAGGAAAACTTTCATCGCGGGCATGGTAGCTCTCACAACAATTCTCTTCCTAATCGGCATCTTAGACGTCATCCCCACGTCTGCAGCTAAATGGGTCCAAGCTTCCCTAACCGTCATCTACGCATTTTTCTATCAGATGTCGATCGGAGCAATTGCGTTTGCCATCTTAGGCGAGACATCATCACCAACGCTACGCGCCAAGACAGTCGGGCTTGCCACAGCAACGCAGTCCGTTTTTGGCACCGTCATGAACATCGTCGTTCCTTATATGGTGAATCCCGACAAAGCAAATCTTAAAGGCAAAGTGGGTTTTGTTTTCGGTGGGGCCTCGGCCGTCGCTACAGTTTGGTCTTTCTTCTATGTTCCGGAGCTGAAGGGGCGCACATTTAATGAGATTGATCATATGTTCCAGACGCGGGTTAAGCCAAGGGCTATGGGCTCTTATACGATTCCTTATGATCATGAGTAGGGTCCAGCGGCTTCAAGTTTTTCAATAATCAACCTTTCACCCTATGCAAAGGTCAGGCGCAACAGGGATGTCTAAATTTAGGCGTTATCAAAGTTGGTTATAAAAATGAAATGATATCGCAAAGCTATTGTGTAACATAAGCTGAGCACCTTTTTTATACATCTCTCACTACTGTACGCCAGTGCCAAGAGGACAACACAAAGATTTTAAGTACTCGAAGGGCCCATCCAGTCGCACTTTACACAGCAGTCACTATAATTAGGATTTGCTATGCCAAGAGGATATCAGATATAGGTATCCTCTGATAGCCAGCCTCCCACAAGCAACCACTCCGGCCGCCATCGGACGCTCCAATGCCCCCATCTCCATCTCAGCCAACGCGATACATCGGCTTTGGTGGTGGTGGTGGTGGTGGCTGTGTGTGCCTGATCCACCAGTTCATGTCCTCGTATTGGAGGATGCACAGTGGCCGGTATGAACGGTATCTTGCTTGCAGAGCGCAAGACAGCAACAGCTCAGAATTAGAAATGCGATGAGCACACCTAAAGCTAGTAATACTGTGCCGATGCTGGGCAGACCCTGTGATGTGGGTTCGTTCTCGTCGAACAGGTCGCGGAGGGAGAGCTTAGGGTTTGAGGCGTCGAGACGGGACCATAGGGAAGAATGAGAAGATACTGGCGGTTTTGGAGCCATATGAGGGTTTCGAAGGTTATTTCACAACCTTTTATGATAGAATAGGGACGGGAGTACTCGGGTGTCTCGAGTATGATTAACCCGGCGTATTGTTCATACCGGTAATGATTCTGGATTGAAGAAATGGAAAAATCTGAAGGCTGACAGTACCTCATGAAAGGCTTTAGGAACACCTAGACGTTTAAATATGCCAACGTACTTTCGTGAATCGACTTCATAGGCAGACGCGACCGTTTCGAAGGCCGTTGTTCAAACACGCGAAGGAAGAGGTTCAGCGCCAAATCGAGCAACCTACCTGCAACTTCGCCAGATGTTGGAGTTCGCTAGGCTGGCGGACCGAAATTCGACCATTGTTGGTTCCGTAGTTACAATGGGCATTCCAACATTCATAGTGGCTGTGCTGAACTACCCAACCTATCTAAAATGCTTTTCCATGAAACATACTTTATCATGCGCCCGATCATTGCGCATCCATTATGGTTGCGAAATTGAACACTCGAAGTCATCATATCCAGGATCACATGTTAATAACTCAAGCTGTTCGAAACGGAGGTTCACGATCGCTATTCTCAACGGAGGGCTAGTGTCTGTGGTTTTTGGGAAGCCTCTCCTCGTTGTTTGAGGTAGTTTTGTCAGGATTTAGTTTTACTCTTGTATCGATAGTCATGCGTCCTCATTTGGTGTCAAGATATAATCTCGTCCGAGACTCGTTCAACGTGAATCGTTTCCCCAGACTGAACCACTACATTAAGAAGCAGCACTTAATCAATCTCCTATGAAAGTACTACAAAGAATGAATGCAATCGTGAAACGTAACTATTTTCCTTAGGAGCAACCTGCTTTGGTTCCTTTTACCTATTACTACCTCCAATCTTGGTTTCTGACACCCCATATATTACACTAATTCCGTTCAGAAACCAAGTAGACGTTCAGCTTTCCCAAAAACACCCATATTTCTAAATCCATAACATCTGAAGCTGGCTATAAGTGGCTCAAAGACCGTGACGTTGATGGATAAGTGTCATAGTATCCACTACCAATGATCTAACAATATGTAGGCTAATTCTAAACAGGATTATAACTAACCAAACGGTGGCCACCACCGCCCTACTCGAACACAGTCCCGAAAACTCGTCATTCCCCGCTATCTTCTCGAGAAACACTCTGGCCTCCTCAAGGAAGACATCGCGGCGCACGACGTCTCTGGCCCGGCAAAATGCCAACAAATTATCCCTCTCAGTTTAACCAACTAGTACAACAGGATGTATGCAGGGCACGTATAATGTGAGTGAAATTTACTACTTGAGTGGAACATACTACAGCTCTTCTGCAAATGGATGCTGTGTGGTCGTATTGTTGGAGTGCTGATGATTCACCCTAAAGATGTCCAATAGAAGAAGGCTTGTGACCCGCTTTCATGCCCAGTGTTGCGATTTGGATTCTTGAGTATACACAAAAATGGATAACAAGCGGATATTCTGCGGCGAAATAATGAAATTTCTTAACCCTTGTGCTCTGGCTCCGATAAGCAGAGACCGTACCCAGCTCTGAGGCGCGTCTGTATCACTAAGATGGTATATCATGAATGGATTGGCATGAAATTAGTTTAATGAGACTATATCGCATGGAGTTATAGCTGCAAAAAACGGGTCTTAATCTAGCATAATACAACTATTGTAGAGGGATAGAATGGGTGTGCCATCAAAGTGCACGATCGTCAGGGCAATGGGTAGGTCAGCGTATAGACTCGAAGCCAAAACACACCAAAGAAATAACTTTATGCTGTGTCTGTAAAAAAATCTCTGTCCAAAGACCCGTATGTCGTTCATAAGTTCTCTCTCTGTCCGTAAAACCCGTAAATGATCCGTAAAACCTATCCGACCCGTAAAAGACAACTGTAAAGGAATGATTATGCTCGAAGATAGTCCACGAGCTAGCTAAATACATCAATACCCTAGTGTGGGCTCCAATCATGTGATTTTTATAGGGTACCACGGAACCCCACCACACTATGAACAGTGAATATCGCGGGTAACTATAAATTAGAATTTTCTTTCATTTACAGAATCTCAACTTCTCCCTCAACAGCCACTTCCTAGAAAAGCACTTCTCATTCAAGATCTTCCAAAACTCCTCATCGGCATCCCTAAGCCTGCCTCTCTGGTCAATCATTGAGCACATACTCTACCTATATGCAACCATCTCAAGCACAATTGCTTTGTGTTGACCATTTATTACCAGTCTTGCCTGCATTAGTTATCTCCATCACTCATCAGTAGACCGCCACCGAAAGCCACGATCACCAAATCAAGAGAAAGAGAGTCTCCGGAGAATTGTAAGACTCTGCTACCTTTTCAGAATCCCATTTAAAACTTATAGCACTCGCTTCAATAACCCTGATATCGACACTGTCCTCGCCACTCCAAGAGACGGAAGACATTCACCGAACGCCATTCGAAATTCGGACGCTAATATTCAAAAAAAAAAAAAAAAAAAAAAAAATTCCCAACTTGCCTGCTCAACAAAAATCCTCCTCGGCACTGTCCGCAGCGACCCCGCCATATATATATTGTGGAGAGATAGAATGGATGTGCCGTCGAAGTGCACAATCGTCAGGGCAATAGGTATGACAGCGTACAGGCTCGAAACCAAAGGAGTTGGTAGTAGGGACAGAGATAACGCTCAGTGCAATGCTCAAAACACACCGAAGAAAGGACTGTATGCCATGTCCGTAAAACTGTAAAAGGCATCCATAAAACTTTTCCTGGCCCGTAAAGATGATTCATATAGGATGCCCATGAGAACGAGGTCCTTGGACTAGCTAAATATATTAAATTTCTCCGTACAGAAGCAATTATTGCCCAGAAACATGTGATTTTGTAGGGGGACCACGAAACCCAACCACAATATACACGGCGATACGCTGTCACGGCGTCACAGCAATGTCAACTCTCAGAGATATCGTTAACTCTTTGCCGACACTGAAATACCTCAGAGTCGTCGTGTTAATTTATAGGGGATATTCCCAATGATGTTGGACACGATTGGGACTCAAAGTGATTCTATCCTGTGGCCATCTGAGATCGAAACTAGAGCCCACTGAAAGTAGCTTGAGAGGGGGTAGCTCCAGCATGGAAGGATAAACATCTGACGTGGTTGGAACTAGATGTACTTGCTAGGATTGAGTTCGATAATGAGCAAGTCAAGATGCTAGTGATTTAATAAAAATAAATCGACTGATTAATTGCAGGGAAACGGCCTGACAAGGATTCACCGCAAGAAGCATTTACCACAAGTTCCCGTCTCGTATATTTCTCTAGCAGGATGAACTTTTCTATGACTATCTGCACTTCATATGTATTTGAGTATCATACTTGTCCTACTGGGTCTAGTCTGCGTCCATAATAGATGTATCAATTGTTCCACTGGAAGGTGCTTATGTTGAGGCGTCACCGTCTTTGGCATGGTCAGCTGGGATCTGGCCAACCCTCTTTGTTAGACTTCGAGAATTCCAAGACTGCTCTCTTTGTAAGATTAGAATAGACTTCAAAAAAAAAAAAAAAAAAAAAAAAACCAATCGAAGTCGAGGCTTTGAGCTCAATGTACAACACCACGCGGTCTTAAAGCTTTATCCAAGCTATCAACAAGCTCGCGAGAAGGCTTGAAGACTCACGCTGATCAAAGCTAAAAGAGAAGCAAGCTGACCACCACGGCACGATATTGACCCCTCATGCAACTGCCGAAAAGGGCGAGGCTATTGGTCCGAGCTCAGACTCCATGCCATTTTCTGCAAGGCAGTTACTACGTTTAATGATATCTAGTAGTGGTGTTCTTGGAAGCTTGGGTTGAGAGACTTCCCACTTCTTCCTGTTGTCTTTGCGAGTAATCATAAGGGCCAGTTGCATAAGCCCTCTGGTTTTATTGGTGAGCTCTCCTATAAGACGGCTACAGTTGCTCTAATCAGCACTGCCGATTGATGAGGTAGAATATAATACGCAAACATAACGACTGACCACAAGGTCCACTTCGTCCATCTCGTCTTTAGAACCCGACAGCAATCGCACTCCAGCCTCCATTTGGTGGTCCTGATACTTCGCGACTCTCGAGCGCGTAACTTCTCTATCTGTTCTGGAGTAACTTCGGCTGGGGGCCCAGACTCCTTTTACAAGACTTGGTCCTGGCGTAGTATACATAGGTGCATTGATAAACGTTGGTGGTTGTGAGACACATGTTGTTACTTACTGAGTTCGGCTACACGTTCGCCTGCAAGTATTTGAGCTCTTTCTACATGATAAGCGTGATAACATTACAGGTGTATGTTGAAGACGTACTTGCCTCTTTGGTTATCCTACTGTAGCTGTGAGCTCATTATGCCGGTAACATGTTGAAACAGCCTCATAGAATTTCCAAAGGGGCATTGTTGACGGAAATAACTCCATTTGAAGTCTCCGCAAGTGTAGACTTGTTTGTCGTAGAAGCACATCATCGGATTGAGAAACAGTCCACGCTCAAACAGATCGACAGTTACCAATGAGAAGGGTCAGTAACATATCATGATATTATCTTGGCAGTTGAATACTGACCGAATCAGCCCAAGACGCAACAAGCTTGGTAGCTCGTTCGAAAATGCCGATCAGTTCTATGGTAGTATCGGGACCCTTCGACCCCAAATCGCAGAGAGGACACACCAAATGACAAAATGCGCAGGTTATTGGGTGGTTCATGTATATATTAAAGCTATTTTGTATTATCTAGCCTCAATACATAAAAATCTGTTCTGTGTGTCTTGTCCTGAAGATCCCTTGAGGATCTGTTCTCTTCATATTGAGTGTATTGATGCCCAAACGTTGGTGCCAAGACTGCCAACGCATGGATCTCCAGATCCACCAATCCTGCGATCCACCAATTATCCCACAACTTTGACACCAAATGTCAATCAGTGTGCAAAAGCTACTTATGCTCTTGCTCACTGTTAAACTCCGAAAGAATTTACAAAAGTCTGTGGGGGGAAGCGTTGGTATATATAGAACTTTGTAAGGCGGGACTTTCCTCGATTGGAAGAGTACGGTATGGCACTAAATTTCTACAATAGGAATAGAGCCTACTGAAGAGCATCTGATCATTTGCGAGAATACTCTGCATCGTAAATTATGACTTTGAGGAATTACTTTGAACTGTGTGGTTGAAATTGTACCTCATAAATTAAGTTGAGAACTTATAAGATGATTTTTTATTCTAGTGACACTTTGATAGGTTATGTGCAGAAGGACACAGTTTGCATTATAAAGCACTCGAAGAGATGACGTCATATATAGATCAATAGGCGCTCCAAAAAGCTGTTTCCGTTTAATAGAAAACGTTTGCATATGCTGATACGTTGATATTCTGTTGCGTTTGCAACTGGCCTTGGGCAGTTCTTTGGAACAAATTTATCAATTTAAATACATTGAATTGTATGTAGAGATCAAATCTATCTATCCCCACAAGAATAGGGGTTTAAGGGGTTGTCTCTGAAACAGTTTACATAAGAGAGGCTAAAGAGTGTTCGCCCTAAGTATGTGGCATTTACGAAGGGAACGTAATATTCAACATATTCTTATTCAGAAGGTCGAAGAAGACGAACCCTATGGAATACTTACATAGGCCATTGGATACAATGTCAAGGTTCTGGACACATATGGGCGGAGCGTTTCTGTAACCATACCCCAAGATTTCTTGTTCCTTGTGACCTTTGCTAATCGATAAGTTATTGTCCAGAGTTGAATATCCGATCAAGCTAACTCAGAGGCATATTATGTAATGATTTGCTCTTAGACTTACAAGCCACAGTGAAAGAGGCGTCAATAATTCTCCCGAGAATCTTTCCGATGCCGCAAAATAGTTATTCCTCTCCGCTCTAAAGCCCCCTTCAAGTTGCTTCATCCACGGTTATACATGCCAAACCCCTCAAATATTCATTTCCCATACCATCACAGGCTGTGGGAGACCGGCAACGGTTTTGCTCGAGGAATGAAGCTGGTGGAGACAGCAGGGGGAGTCTTAAAGACTCAACCCTACACTCAGAGCCCGGTTCTAGGCTGTAATCCGGCCGTACAAAGACTCATGCACCCTTTACCTGGCGTTTCAACGATCTCAAATCAACCCGAAAGACTGCCCGAACACAATCTAGGGATATTCCTGTCAAACCATGCCTCGCAGCACTCGCAAAGCCTGCGACGCTTGTTCACTACGAAAAGTTCAATGCGATGGAGGGCAGCCATGTCGGAGATGCGTGGCTTATTCTTTCAAATGCACCTTCCTGAAGTCACGTGGCAAGCCAGGCCCTAAAGGACCTCGTAAGAGAACAGCTGAGGCCATTGAAACACTTCAATCCAAGCCGTCGACAAGCAAGCAGCAACTGCAAGCAAGCCCAAATGAGGAATGGGCTCCACCCGAAGAACTAAATGACACAGAGAACCTGCAATTTGACAATTTCAATGCACATGATGGATCATCACCTGGAAGTGCCGACTGGACGCGAGGTTATACAAGTTCGGGCACTCTAGAACCGGTACAGCCGTCCATCCATTCCAGAATAGACACTTCCTGTATTGCTCATCATCTAAACAAGTATGAATTTCGAGCATACTCAATATGGCCTATTATCGATGCCAAGTCACTCGTTAGCCAAATTCTTGCAGACCCGGAGGACATGGAAGCATATGGTCTAGCAACTGCTCTATGCGCAACTTTAATTACGCAGTTCGACGCCAGCTCCGCTATGAGTCCAGTCGCTGACGACTCTTCAGTCTCTCATAATCTGTTCGAGGCAGAATCCAGACGAGCAAGACTAATTTACGATCATCGTGAACGTATGACCGTCAGGTCGTTGCTAACATCATTCTTTCTTCACGTTTATGCAGCAAATATCGGAAAGAAAACAAGCACGACGCTCCTCCTAAATGAGGCAGTCAGTATGGCGCATATCATTAGGTTGCATAAGAGGACTTATTACGACAACTTAGATGAAGATCAGCAGCAATACTACCTGAGAGTATACTGGCTTCTATTCATAAGTGAGAGGTGCCTTTTACTCACTCTTCGTCTCCCAAGGCACATACTAACTCGTTTTAAGAGCCCATTCCTTCCAACACGAAATCCCCACCACACTCCACCGCGCCACCGACCTCCCTCCCCTCCGCCTCCGCCCCGATGGCTCTATCTCCGCGAACTTCATCCACCTCTGCACCCTCTTCAGCAGCCTCGACGAAGCCGTAAACGCTAATTCACGCGAAGCAATTGCTGTGGCACAGAGGCAGCTTAATCAGCGCTTCCTAACCGTCACAGGCGAAGACAACGAAGTCCAGCGCGCGGATATCTTTCTGACGCAGCAATGGATGCGCATCTTCCTGTGGCAATATTCGTTGTCGCTCACAAACTTATTTTCCAATCATGAGAGCGAAGAGTTCTCGCTTTCTTTTCCGGCGCAGGTGGCGAAGACAGCGTTGGGGATTGTGAGCAGCTTATCGAGGGAGAGCCTAGAGGCGCATGGGCCAGGCATGGTAAGTAGTGATGACTCGTGGGATGAGCCGTGCTGATATGTAGTTGGAGGAAACGAAGTTATTCGAGATCACGAATTCGCTTGCAGATGTTATGATTTGCGTGCCGTCATTCATGGAGGGGAGTCATTCGGGCCTTGGGCCGAGAGGTGTTGTTCAAGAGCTTTGTAAGCTTCTAGCTTCTTTTCGGGGCGGGAATCCAACTGTTATCGCTATCTTAAGGGATAAATTGGTTAGTTCAGGCTTGATGGAATCGGGTCCGGAGAGGCTTATTAGGTATCAAGAGCCGGATGATGATCAGAGTGGTTATCAAGATCACTTGTTATGAATAGTGCGAAAGTTTTGATACTATTTCAATATACCAATCGCGATTTTATATAAGCGCCGCCACGGAAAACGTCGAGAATCAAAGCTTTATAACATGATTTTAACACCGGAAAACAAGTACGGCCGAGTCCAGCTAACAGAATTTATTATCGCCATCTGGACAGCTCCAGCTAGCCTTCTATATTTGTAGCTTCACCTCTCAAACAATTTCCTTCTGGTTGCCATTCTCGACAATCGTTTCGACCTGCTCCTCAACAATGTCAAGATGCTCCTGGCCGAACTGATCAATTATGGTAGTCTTGAGCTTCCTAGCCGACACCTTCCGCTCAAACAGACCATCTAACTCACCGTGCCTCCTCCCCTTCGGCTCCGGCAGTCGAAAATAGCAAACGCCGCCCCAAAAGAACCTAGCCTTCACGCCCCACGCACATATCGAAGGCACCTTCGGTGCTGAGGCTAGACTAGGAGAAGAAATAAATTCTTTATCCCCATCAAGCCGCTGCCGCAAAAAGTCTGTATGACCCAAACAGGGCTCACGATCTCCGCGCGACGAGATCATCACCGACCAGGAGGGTCTGGAGATTCTGCGCAAAGAATGAAATGAAGATGAATGCAATCATCGTGGTAAGAACACCCATCATGGTGTATCGTTACTCGAACTTGTCCACAATAACTCCAGCAGCATACAAGCCCAAGATCTCTTTACACAAGGCACCGTTGGAGAGACCTGTTTACTAGGCGGCCGTGAGCTGGTAAGGGGGAGTAGCATCGTTGCCAATGAACTCTCCGTACTTCTCAGTGAACTTTGTGAATGTGTAGAGACTTCCAAGAAGGGCAGTGTGGTAACCTTCTATGACGATGGCCGTGGAGAAGAGGATAGACCATGCTATGGCGTTTTATAGAGCGGGAATGATTACATCAGAGTCATAGCCTTCTCATTGTCGGTGCCCTGCCTAGCTGCCAGAGTGATAGCCAGGATTCCAGGATTCGCAACAAACATTTCGCACATGGTGGTATCAGTCACATGGAGGACATTGTCGTGATGTTGGCGTTCCACGAACACAACAGAGCTCTTACGATGCTCCATTGTAACAGTAGGTGCGAGCTGGGTGAGCAGGTCGGGAACCCGATATAGCATTCTCAAAAGTGAAAAACTCGATGACAAGTTGAGAGTTCAGCTTGTCTAGGTAGAAGACGCCTTGAGATAGTTGATTGAAGTCATTATTCAAGAAGAAAATGAGGATCTTCTTATACGTTTCTGCTCATACGCTAAGTCGAGGATGGAGAATAGATGAATAGATGCACGTATATGAAATCGCGAATGTTGATTTAGTTTTTTGGTAGTATTGATATCTTGATATCTTGGCAAAAAGCAAATAATACTACAGCCGTTGAGCCGAAAATGCATCATTACTAAGCATTCTTGCATAGATCACCGAGTGATAAAGAAAATAATACGGCTCGGTTCGTGAATTGAGACGATATCAACAATCCTCAAGCAGCTTAGATGTGGATGCAGATCGTCGTTGCTTCAAAGCAAATATGTTTGGCCTCCATTGATTAGCAGAGATTTGGGATCGCCTAAGCTTTCATACATGGAAAAGCCGTAGGACATGGAGAAGAGCTATTCTAAAGCGGGATACTTACTATAACAATCTTAGCAAGCTCCCGAGGCTCAATTAGTCCATAATGACTTAGGGTGTCCCTGCTCGTACCATTAGCCATTAGGCTCCGGTAAGGCCCTGCAGGTTGCACATAGGCTAACTCTTTGGCCAGTCGGCTCCCAGACTTGATACAGGGGCATTCGGCAACATAATATACGTCGTGCGGCCTTTGACGACCATAATTTGCATTATTGGAGACCTAGATAATCGATCCCAAAGCAGTTGTGTCAAGTTTTATAGGCGGAGCACATGAACATGAGGATTATTGAATGTATTGATTCTAGGTTATCTCATAGAAGAGGGACCAGCCCATATACTTATAGTGGTGCCCCGCCCCCTCGGCAAGGATTAGGGGTAAGCCAGCTATCAAACAACCCCTTGACAGGGTTATATCGTGACAAGTTGGCATTAGACGGTGAAATGGTAGTTGTACTGGAGGATGATGCGCTCTGTTCCTTGGCAATCATCGCCATGCTGTGTCAATGCCTCAGGCACAACTGTAATCACGCCTAACAGCATGACTTCATAGCGGGCATTCCTACTCGCAACGTCAATGCAATGTCAATAGCTGAAGACTGCAATGGCGTTTCATGTACTGGAGCGGATCAAACTCGAGATTATACACCTCATGCCGTC
>Ga0335074_10005676_pt1 | contig 17270 bp, 16 predicted proteins | sample Lox_Sample_23_FD_206715 | JGI IMG/M metagenome (GOLD analysis project Ga0335074, IMG submission 206715) | Soil microbial communities from Loxahatchee National Wildlife Refuge, Florida, United States - Lox_Sample_2.3 | ecosystem: Environmental > Terrestrial > Soil > Wetlands | place: USA... | reverse complement strand
TCCGGGTTAGGGTCAAAGCCAGCGCCCCCAACCCAGCGCATGCTGCGTGCGACAATCGATCGATGAACAAGCTGATGGCAATCGGCATACTATTGGTGGCCGCCACATTCGAAGCTGGCGGCGATGCCTTGGTGAGAACAGGTCTCCATAGGCGGGCTGGCGGCATGCGCTGGCTGGCCTTTTTGGCGGGCGCAGCAGTCCTGTTCAGCTATGGAGTCATTGTAAACACACCCGATTGGGATTTTGGCCGATTGCTCGGACTCTATGTGGTCTTCTTCTTCGTGATCGCTCAGCTCATGTCCTGGCTCATTTTCCATCAACCGCCATCTGCCTGGACCATGCTCGGCGGTGCGCTGATCGTCGCCGGCGGAATTTTACTCGGCGTGGCGAATGCCTGAGACTGACGGAAGACCAACCCACTCGGCAGCTAACGCGCCCTGGAGCGGCCTGGGCGTCAGCGATGGCGTATCCTGATCTTTGGATGCCTCCCGCCACCGCCCCGAAAGGCGCCAAGCACCGTCCCCGGCTGTTCCTGATCGACAGCTACGGCTTCATCTTCCGCGCGTACCATGCCCGCGCGCGCAGTGGGGCCCCGCCCATGCGCACCACTACCGGGATTCCCACCGAAGCGGTACTCATCTTTCACAACATGGTGCGCAAGCTGCGCTCGGCGTACCAGCCAGAATACATCGCGGCCATTTTTGAGTCAGGCAAGACTTTTCGCGAAGAACAGTACGCGGAGTACAAGGCGAATCGCACGGAGATGCCACCCGATTTGGGCGAGCAGATCCCCTACATCCGCCGGTTGCTCGAAGCCATGCGCATTCCGGTGCTCCAATATCCGGGGTTTGAGGCCGATGATGTGATCGGCGCGATGGCGCGGCGCGCGAGCCAGAATTTCGACGTCGTGATCGTCTCTTCCGACAAGGACATGCTGCAGTTGGTGGACGATCGCGTGCACATGTTCAATCCCGTGAAGGAAGACATCTGGTACGACCCGGCCGAGACCGAGAAGTTCATGGGCGTGAAGCCCGCGCAGGTGGCCGATCTGCTGGCGCTCAAGGGCGATTCCATCGACAACATTCCGGGTGCGCCGGGCATCGGCGACAAAGGTGCGCGGGATCTGGTGGTGCGCTTCGGGTCTGTCGAAGGCGCGCTCGAACACGCGGCCGAAGTGGAGCGCAAGATGTATCGCGAGAGTTTGCAGAACAATCGCGAACAGATTCTGCTGAGCAAGCGCCTGGCGACCATCGATACCACCGTGCCCGTGGAGTTCGAGATGGTGTCGCTCGCAGCGCAGGAGCCGGATGTTCCCGAGTTGAAGAAGGTTTATAAAGAGCTGGAGTTCTATAGTCTGCTCAAGGAACTCGGCCCGACCGAAGACGCACACACGCGAGATTATGCGACCCTTGCGTCGCGCGAGGAAGGCGAGGGGTATGGCGCGGAATTGGCCCAGCTCGATCCGGCGAAGGCGATCGCGTTTGCGATTGAATCGACTGTCGACGGCGATCTTCCGTTAACGATGATCGGCGTGTCGTACGAGCCCGGCGTGGCGCGGGCGCTGTCGATGGACTATCTCGATGCCGTGAAGCCGATTCTCGAAGATGAGCGGCGCTCCAAGGTCGCGCATGATGTGAAGGCGGTCACACTGGCGTTCGCCAAGCACGGCGTGGAAGCGCGCGGGTTCCAGCACGACGTGATGCTGTATGCGTTCCTGCTGTGCGCGGATCCGGGTGGTTGTTCACCGTCGGTGCTGGCCGAGCGCTATCTCGATCGAAAGCTCGACGCCGCGGCCGAGCAGCACGCCGACCTGGCGATCACTTTAGCCGAGAGGCTCGCGCCGGAGATCGATCAACAGGGCTTTCGCGAGATCTACGAAACCATCGACCTGCCGCTCGCCGGAGTGCTCGCGCGCATGGAGCAGACCGGCATCCGCGTCGATCCGGCGCAGCTTCGCGTTTTGTCCGCGCAGCTCGATATCGACATCCAGCGCCTGTCGGGAGAAATCTACGAGCTAGCCGGCAAACCGTTCAACATCAATTCGCCGGTGCAGCTCGGCAAGATTTTGTTCGAAGAGATGAATCTGCCCGCGCCGGTGAAGTATGGCAAAGGCAAAACGATTTCGACCGCGGCGGACGTGCTGGAAGGCCTTGCGGCCGAGCATGAGATCGCACGCAAAGTGCTCGAGTACCGCCAGCTTGCGAAACTCAAAGGCACCTACATCGACGCGCTGCCGGAGCTCATCGACCCGAGAACCGCCCGCGTCCACACGACCTTCAATCAGGCGGGCGCCGCGACGGGGCGGCTGTCATCGTCAAATCCAAATCTGCAGAACATCCCGATCCGGACCGCGCTTGGCCGCGAGATTCGCGCTGCGTTCGTGCCGCGCGAAGGCTGGAAGCTGGTGGTGGCGGATTATTCGCAAATCGAGCTGCGGCTGCTGGCGCATATGTCGCACGATCCGGTTTTGCTCGATGCGTTTCAGCGTGGCGAAGATATTCACACCCGGACCGCCGCCGAGGTTTTTCGCGTGCCGCCGCTGATGGTGACTCCGGATATGCGTCGCAATGCCAAGGCAGTGAATTTTGGGATCGTGTATGGGCAGACGCCGTTCGGGCTGGCGGCTTCGCTCGGCATCGAGCGCAAGGAAGCGGAGCTGTACATTCAAACTTACTTTGAGCTGCACGCAGGGGTGAAGAAGTTCATCCAGAAAACGATCGCGGAGGTGCGCGAAAGCGGATTCGCCCCGACGCTGTTCGGACGCAAGCGCCCGATCCCGGACATGCACAGCCGCAACCCGAACGCGCGGTCGTTTGCCGAGCGGACGGCCGTAAATACGCCCTTGCAAGGGACCGCGGCGGATTTGATCAAGCTGGCGATGATCCGCATTGACGACATCCTGCGGCGCGAAAAACTGGAATCGAAGATGCTTTTGCAGGTGCACGACGAATTGGTTTTCGAAGCTCCACCCGCCGAGGCCGAGAAGGTTTCAAAGATGGTGAAACGCGAGATGGAGAACGTTCGCAAGCTGGATGTGCCGTTGATTGTGGACATCGGCATCGGCGAGAACTGGCGGGACGCGAAATGAAATCGATCCTCTCGGTTGCAGCCCTCGTTGTCCTCGCAGCGTGTTCTCACGCGCCGCAGGCCCCCGCAACATTCCGCGTTCAAATCACCACCTCGAAAGGCCCATTCACCGTCGAGGTCCATCGTGACTGGGCACCCAACGGCGCGGATCGCTTTTATGAGTTGGTCAAGGACGGTTTCTACGATGGCAACCGCTTCTTCCGCATCGTGCCTGGATTCGTGGTGCAGTGGGGGATTAACGGAGATCCGGCGGTGCAGATGAAATGGCGCAACAAGACCATCTCCGATGATCCTGTAAAACAGAGCAATACGCTCGGCACGATCACGTTTGCCACCAGCGGTCCTAACACGCGTACCACGCAGCTCTTCATCAACCTGGGCAATAATACATCGCTCGATGCGCAAGGGTTCGCGCCGTTTGGCCAAGTGATCAGCGGGCTGAACGTTGTGGAGAGCCTGTATTCGGGCTACGGCGAAATGCCGGACCAGAATCAAATCCAGACGCAAGGCAACGCATATTTGCAGAGCCAGTTCCCGATGCTCGATTACATCCAGACCGCGAAGATCGTCCAGTAGCTATTTCGGTTCGGCCAGCCGTGCCGGAAGGAATTCGTCGCCTGCGTGCCAGGTGGGCAATTGGGGCGCATTGGCCACCGACATCCCAATCAAGAAACCGAACCGCGCCGCTTCTTCCATCCCCGCGAAGTCCCAATTGTCGTGATATTCGTCGGATGGCTGATGGTAGTGATTGTCGTTGTACTCATTGAAAATCTTGTCGCCGTAGCCGGCGGGCTTGCCGTAATAATCGGTGCCGAGCTCGATTGAAAACGCCGGAACGCCCTCATGCGCGAGCGAGAAATGATCGGAGCGATAATACGTGCCTTGCTCGGGACGGGGGTCGGGCTTGATGGTGAGCTCCATGCGATGCGCGGCCTCTTCCACCATCGGCCACGCCGTAGTTCGATCGGCGCCCGTTACCGAAATATCCTTCGTGCGGCCGAAGGGAAGAAAAGCGTCAAAATTCAGATCGAGCGCGGTTTTCGCAAGTGGAACCACGGGATGCTCGGCGTAATACTCACTTCCCAGCAGCCCCGCTTCTTCGGCCGTCACCGCCAGGAAAATGGCCGACCTCTTCGGCTTGTGCTCCAACTCCTCCCACGCACGGGCCATCTCGAGGATCATCGCGCAGCCCGTAGCATTGTCCACCGCGCCATTGTAAATCCTGTCGCCGTTCACTGCCGGACCAATTCCTAAGTGGTCCCAGTGCGCGGTGAAAAGCACGGCTTGTGATTTGAGCTGCGGATCGCTTCCTTCGATTTTCGCAATCACGTTGTTCGCTTCCATCTGCCGGATTTGCGCCGGAATATTCGCGCGAATGTGGATGCCGAGCGGAATAGGCCGGAAGTCGCGAGAGTTTGCGGCCTTCAGCATTTCATCCACGGTTTTACCGGACAGCGCGAGCAGTTTGGCGCCCGCATCCTGCGTGATCCAGCCAGCGAAAGCCAGCGCCGGTTGTCCCGGGCGCAATTTCAACTGTGGATTTTCCTTGCCCTCCGAACTGCGCAGCACATCGTAGCCGTAGCCCGCGGTGGGCGTGGTGTGGAGAATCAAAACCGCCTTCGCGCCCAGCCGCGCGGCCTCTTCGTACTTATAGGTCCAGCGGCCGTAATAGGTGAGGGCGCGGCCGCCGAAGAATTTCGGGTCCGTGGAAGGCGGCTCGTTAGTGAACAGCACCAGCACCTTGCCTTTGACGTCGACGCCCTTGAAGTCGTCCCAATGAAATTCGGGCGCGACAATGCCGTGGCCCACGAATATCGCTTCGGCGTCAAACTGGTCGCTCGGTTGCTGCGTCTGGCTTTCTCCGACGAAGTCGTCGAGCCATTTGAAGGAGACGGTTTTGTTCGCGCCCACTGCCTCGATCGTGGCATCGGGAGAAGTCGTCACGCCCACCATCGGTACGCGCTGGAAATAGGTTCCGTTGTCCCCTGCGGGCTTCGCGCCGATCACCGCGAATTGGGACGCGATGTAGGCCGACGCGAGCTCGCCGCCACGCGTTCCCACGCCCCGGCCTTCCAGTAAATCGCTCGAAAGAAACTTCACATGCGCGCGCATCCGCTGGCCTGAAATATCCGGTTGCGCCCACGTCAGAGACGCGGCCAGCAGTACCAATCCAAACTTCTTCATGTCCTCAGTGTTGATTTTTTCCACTAATGGTGTCAAAACCAATGTGTATGGCAATCGCAACCACCAACCCCGCCACCGGCGAACTGATCCGCGTTTTCGATCCGCATTCGAGCGCCGAGGTTGACGCCAAAACCCAGCAGGCGCATGACGCGTTTCTCGCGCATCGCCGAACATCGTTTGCCGATCGTGCCGTCAAGATGCGCCGCGCGGCGGAGATTCTCGATTCCGACAAAGACCGCTGGGCGAAGATCATGACGCTCGAAATGGGCAAGACCCTGGAATCCGCGCGGGCCGAGGCGGCGAAGTGCGCGTGGGCTTGCCGGTTTTACGCCGATAACGCGGAAAAGTTTTTGGCGGATGAAGAGGTGGCATCGAATGCGGGCAAGAGCTTCATTGCGTATCAGCCGCTGGGCGTGGTGCTGGCGGTAATGCCCTGGAATTTTCCGTTCTGGCAGGTGTTTCGATTCGCCGCGCCCGCGTTGATGGCCGGAAATACCGGGCTGCTCAAGCATGCCTCGAATGTGCCGCAATCGGCGCTCGCGATCGAAGAGATCCTGTGCCGCGCCGGATTTGCTAACGGCGAGTTTGTGACGCTGCTGATCGAATCGTCGCAGGTGGCGCGCGTGATCGACGATCCGCGAGTGGCGGCGGTGACGCTGACCGGCAGCGAGCCGGCGGGACGGCAAGTGGCGAGCCAGTGCGGAAAACAGATCAAACGAACGGTGCTCGAGCTGGGCGGCAGCGATCCGTTCATCGTGATGCCGAGCGCGAATCTCGACGAAGCTGTCACCACTGCCGTGAAGGCGCGCTGCATCAACAACGGCCAATCGTGCATCGCCGCCAAGCGGTTCATCGTGCACGAATCGATTTACAACGAATTCGAGCGGCGATTTGTGGAAGGCATGAAAGCGCTGAAGGTGGGCGATCCGATGGCGGCGGCAACCGATGTGGGACCGATTGTGAATGTGTCCGGCGTCAACGAATTGGACGATCAGGTGAAACGCGCGGTAGCCGGCGGCGCGCGCCTGTTGACGGGAGGAAAGCGCATCGGGGGGCCGGGGAATTTCTTCGAGCCGGCAGTGCTCGCCGATGTTCCCAAGAGCTGCCCGGTGTATTACGAGGAAATTTTCGGCCCGGTTGCGATGCTTTTCCGCGCCGGCGATTTGGATGAAGCGATCGAGATCGCGAACGATTCCGATTTCGGTCTGGCATCGAGCGTGTGGACGAACGATAGCGCCGAGACCAAGCGATTCGTCGCGGAGATCGAAGCGGGCGCGGTGTTCGTCAATGGCATGGTGGCGTCCGATCCGCGGCTGCCGTTCGGCGGAATCAAGAATTCGGGCTACGGGCGGGAGTTGAGCGAATTCGGGATCCGGGAGTTTTGCAATATTAAGACGGTTTGGATCAAGTAGGAACTGCTTATTTCGGCGCCATGCGGATTGCGCCGTCCAGCCGGATCACTTCGCCATTCAGCATCGGGTTTTCGATGATATCGCGAGCGAGCTGCGCGTATTCCGAGGGTTTGCCGAGGCGCTTGGGAAACGGGACCATGGCGCCCAGGGACGCGCGCACGTCGTCGGGCATGCCCGCGAGCATCGGCGTATCGAAGATGCCCGGCGCTATCGCCATCACGCGAATGCCGACGCTTGATAAATCGCGCGCCAGCGGCAGCGTCATGGAAGCGATGCCACCCTTGGATGCCCCGTACGCCGCTTGCCCGACTTGGCCATCGTATGCCGCGACCGAAGACGTATTGATGATCACACCGCGCTCGCCTTCTTCGTTGGGAGCATTCGTAGCCATCACCCAGGCGGCAAGACGCGCCATGTTAAACGTGCCAATCAGATTGACGCGGATCACCTTTGAAAAACGCTCGAGATCAGCGGCGCCGGCCTTTCCGATCACACGCTGCGCGTCCACGATACCCGCGCATTGAATGGAGATATGCAATGCCCCGAATTCGTCCATCGCCAACTCGACGGCAGCTTGGGCTTGCGCCGCATCGCTGACGTCGGTGCGTAGGAAACGCGCCGTGTGCCCCAGCTCTTTGGCGAGCTCGTGGCCTGCCGATTCGTTCACATCGGCGATCACGACGTGCCCGCGCTCGGCGACAATCATGCGCGCGGTCGCGGCCCCAAGACCCGACGCCCCGCCGGTCACCAGCGCGACTTTTCCTTCGATGTCCATGCGAGCTACCTCCGCTGCTCAAAAAAATGTTTCACCAACTCGACGCATTCGGCCGCCAACGCGCCTTCCACAATCTCGACGCGATGGTTCAACAGCTCCGAATCGGCCAGATGAAATTTGCTACGAACGCCGCCGAATCGCAGATCGCGAGCGCCGAAGACCAGACGCCGCACTCTTGCGGCAACCAGCGCACCCGCGCACATGACGCAAGGTTCCAGGGTAGCGTAGAGCGTCGCATTTTCCAATCGATAGTTGCGAAGATGCGCGCCGGCTTCGCGCAGCGCAATGACCTCGGCATGCGCCGTAGGGTCTGATTTCGCGATCGGAGAATTGGACCCGCGGCCGATGATTTCGCCATCGACAACCACCACCGCGCCAACCGGCACCTCGCCGTTTGATTCGGCCTGTCGGGCCAGCGCGAGAGCCTCGTGCATGAACCGCTCGTCGGTGGATGGCGGCATCTAGGCGCTGTTCAATATTATTCCTGCAATTACTGTCTTGATGTCCATCTCGACGGTCTTGTCGACCTTCAGCAGGAAATTGCTCGGGTCCTTCAAACCCCATTGCACGTAGGGAATCGTGAAATGCGTGGACGCGATAATCGCACTACCCGATCGCTCCACCTGAAAATGAAGCGTCAGGTCGTGATCGACACCGTGCAGATGGAAGATTCCGTGCACATCCACTTGCGATGGCGCGTCGAGCGCCAACTTGCCGTCCACGTGATCCGGCGTGACGGTGGCATCAGGGAAGCGCCGGCTCTGCAAAATGTTTTTGTGCATGCGCTGATCGCGAGCTTCGCTGCCGCTTGCGCCGCTGGTGACGTCAACGACGATTTCGCCCGACGCTTTGCCTGAATCCGGATCGAACCCGAGATGGCCTTCCTTCAACTGGAACGTTCCGTGCACCGTATGCAGCACGTCGTGCAGCGTAAAGCGGATCTCAGTTTTCGCGGGATCGAGATCCAGCGACATCAGGCTCGCAGCTGAAAGCGAGAAGGGCGCCAGCGCGATCGCGAGAAAAAACAAACTCTTCATGCGCCCGCGTGGACCGCCAAAAGCCTCTCGAAAATCACGGGTTCGGCTGCGAATGCGCGCAGCACGTGCGGCCGGGCGCGCGGGAACTTGTCAAGCAGCAGCATAAGCCGTGCCATAAGCGCCGGCCGGCGCGCCATGCTTCGGTGCGCCCGTTGGTATTGCGCCAGATCGCCCGAAACCAAGGCCTCCGCGAGAACCAGCGCTTGCCGGAACGACAGGCTCATGCCTTCGCCCGTGATCGCATCGACGGAACCGGATGCATCGCCAATCAACACCGTATTCCCGCGATAAATGCGCCGCAGACGGCGAGTCACCGTGATCGCGCCACGCTCCGTGCCGATGGTCTCCGTGAATTTCAATCGCCGGGCTAGCTCGGGAAAGTGCGGCAGCGCGGCATCGATGCGCTGGTGTGGATCGCGGGTGATCAGGGCGACGCAGGCTTCCTCCCGCGAAACGGGCGTAACATACATCTGGCGCCCGTCGGCCCAATACACTTCCATGAAGTCCGACCAGGGCGCGATGCGGTAATGCCGCCGGAACCCGTAGCGGGACGACTGCGAAGCCGCCTCATCGAGGCCCGCCCAGCGCCGCACGAGCGAATTGGTTCCGTCGGCGCCAATGATCCAGCGGGCGCGGATCTCGTCGATTCCAGAAACGCGAGTACGCCACAGCAGTTTCACGCCCAACGCTTCGGCGCGATCGATCAATAGCTGATGCAGACGGACGCGCCGCACAGCGATCCCAGGAAAACGCGGGAAATCGGCTGCAACGCTGCCTCCTTGGCCGATGAAACGAATGCCGCGAAAGACGAACGATTGCTCGGGATCCGGCACAATGCCCAGCCTGTGCAGCGCGTCCAGCGAATCCGGCATCAAGCCTTCACCGCAGGCTTTATCGATCGGCGGTTGCGCCGCATCGGCGACGGTGACGTCGAATCCTTTGAGCCGCGCAGCAATGGCCGCGGCCAGACCAGCGGGACCGCCGCCGGCGACAAAAATGTCTGTTTTTCCAAGAACCACTAAGAAACTACCACCTCAACAGTACGAGTTCGGAACAGAAGCCAGGCCCCATCGCGGCCAGAATGCTGTACGTCCCTGGCGCGGGCCGCCGCTTCATCATGAATTCTTCGAGCACCAGCAGCACCGACGCCGACGAAAGATTGCCCGTTCTGCGCAGGCAGTCCCATGACGCCGAAAGCGCGCCTTCGGGCAACCCGAGCGCGGCTTGCGTGGCCTCGAGAACGCGCGGGCCGCCGGTGTGCAGCACCCACGCCCCGATATCGGGACGCGAAAGGCCCTGCTCTTCGAGAAAAGCGTCTACATCCGATGCCAGATGTTGTTCGATCACCTCCGGCACCTCGCGCGACAAAACGATGCGGAAGCCCTTCTCGGAAATGTCCCAGCCCATCACATGCTCGGAATCCGGATAGAAAACCGATCGCGTGGCCAGGATCTCGGGACCGGTGGCCTCTCGTTCGTCGCCCGATACCAGGACGGCCCCGGCTCCGTCACCGAATAATCCCGAAGAAATAATGTTCGCGATCGAGATGTCTTCCTGCTGCAACGTGAGCGAGCAAAGCTCCACCGACAGCACGGCGGCCACTTGTTTGGGATACGCGCGGACGTAATCGGCGGCGCGCGAAATTCCGGCCGCTCCAGCCACGCAGCCCAATCCGAAAATTGGCACCCGCTTGATGTTCACCGGCAACTTCATGCGATTCACCAGGCGCGCATCGATGGACGGGCTGGAAATGCCGGTTACCGAAACGAAGAACAGCGCGCCCAAATCACCAGTCGCGAATCCGGCGCGCGACAACGCGCAACACAGGGCTTTTTGCCCAAGATCCTGTGCGACCTCGATCCAATGGTTATTCGCAGCGCCCCAACGCGTGAGCCCATAATACTCTTGGATGGGTAGCGCCAGGTGGCGCGTCTCCACTCCTACGCGAGCCTGCAGGCGTTCCAGGAACACGGGGTTATCCACCTTCGGCCCCCAATGTTTTTGCAGCGCCGTTAACAGCACGCGCTGATCGTATTTGTGCTGCGGTAGAGCGCTGGCAACTCCGGCGATCTTCATAGGGCGGCTCCGGCTCCTTGGGGTTATTCTACTGGAGGTGAGCCAGCTCCTGTGCGTAGAGCCGGTTGTGAGGGAACTCGCGCGCGAGTGAACTGAGGAGGTCGCGCGCCTGGGGCACGTCTTTCTTTCGCAGCGCGGCCACCGCCAGCAGCAACCGCGCGTAGGGATTCAGATAGCGCCCTTTCTCGGCCGTCAACCTCAGGTCTTCGACCCCGCGGTCGCCGTCGGCTTGCCCGCCGCCGGCCTCGAGAAACCACCGGATTGGCGCCGGTTTCAGGCTGAACAGGTAATTTTCAACGCCGATCGCGAGATACGCATCATAGTAATTCGGCTGGATGGCGAGCAGCTTTTCCGCCGTGGCGCGGCTGTTTTTGATTACCTTGAGGGCGTCGAAATCGCGCCTCTCAATCAGCGCTTCATAATCGGCGCGCAGGCCGAGCGCCAGGATCTTCGCGAAAAGCGCGTCGGCATTGTCCGGCAGTTGGGTCAGAATTTTTTCGGCCAGTCCGCCGGCCTTGTCCAACTCCTGGTTAAACGCCTGGCGTACCGCCGGATCGGGTGTCACTTTGGGCCTGCGGCTGAAAATACTATTGCTGACGAAGAATTCGGAGTGCAGAATATGCAACCGGTCGAATTCGGCAAACAAATACGCGGCAGCGTTGGAAACGGGACCGAGTGGATCGTTCGGGTGCTCCCGCTCCCACTCGCCGAAGGTTTTATGCGCGCCGCTGAAATCGAGATCGTACATCTCGCGATAACCGTGGTCGATCACCGGATTGGGCGGCAAAGTGGTTACGCTCGGAGCAGCCGCCGCGGCGCTACACAGCAGAACCGCGAAAATCAAAATGCGAATAGTCATTTTAGATGTGGGCACTCACATATGCACCAAGCGCCGCGCGAGTCCCAGCGCTTCATTCCAGAAAGTACCCGAGGAGTGCATCATCTCCACCACGTCTGTCACCGCATGCACGAACGAATCGGCCTCGCGTTCCTTCACCACCAGCGGAGGCGCCACCTTCAACACCCCATAGTTGTTCCCACACATTTGCGTCAGGAAGCCCTTCCGAAACAGCCGCATCACCACCACTTGGCCGAACATCCCCGCGTGAATTTTCGCGAAGGCTTCAAACGGAACGCGTAGCGCCAGCTTACGGGGCGCCTGAAACTCGATCCCGTTGAGCAGCCCCATGCCCCGGACTTCCTTAACCATTTCATACCCTGCCAAGGCTTCGCGCAAGCGGGCGCGCAGAAATTCGCCGGCGGTTTGGCTTCGATCGCCCAAATGCTCGCGCTCCAGAACCTCCAGCGTGGCGAGACCCGCACGCATCGCCAGGCCGTTTTCGCTGTAGGTGGAGGTGTGCACGATCGCCCGCGCCAGTGATCCGTACACGGAGTTGTAGACTTCGTCCGGCATCAGGAGCGCCGCGCTCGGAATCAGACCGCCGCTGAGCGCCTTCGCCAGAATCACCATGTCCGGTTCGATGTTGAAGTGGTGGGAAGCCAGGAAGCGGCCCGTACGATAGAAGCCGGTCTGCACTTCGTCGACGACGAATAGCGTTCCGTAGCGCCGGCAAAGAGCTTGCACGCTTTCGAAATAGCCGGGCGGTGGAACGCGCACGCCGCCCTCGCCCTGCAGCGGCTCCACGATGAAAGCCGCGAATCGCTTGGTGGCTAGCTTCCGCGCCAGAAGGTCGAGATCGCCGAACGGAACCGCTTCGGTATCGGGCAGAAGCGGCCCGAAGGACTCGCGCCAAAAGTCGTCGCCCATGAGCGACAGTGCGCCGCAAGTGAGTCCGTGAAACGCTCCCTTGGCATAGAGCAGCCCGTTTCGATGCGTATGGGCGCGCGAAAATTTGATGGCTGCTTCCACGCCCTCGCTGCCCGAGCTGCAGAAGAAAACCTTGTTCACGCGTCCGCCGGCCCGCCAGCAGAGCTTGTCCGCCAGTTCCCCCGCCAATTCCGGAACGTGGCTCTGGAGCATGGCCGGGCCGCGCCGGTCCAGTTCCGCCTTAAGCGCGTCGACGATCGCCGGATGGTTGTGCCCCAGATTGTGGACGCAGTAGCCCGAAAGAAAATCCAGGATTCGCCGGCCATCCTCGGTGTAGAGCTCGGTTCCCTCACAGCGGGTGTAGCGCACATTCATGTCCAGGACTTCCAGCAGCCGCACCCATTGCGGGTTCACGCGATCCTGGTACAAAGCGTCTTTCGTGATGGTTGTGGCGCCGGTGGTGGCTAACACGCGTGGGTTTTCGCCTCGTTTCGGTTACAAGAATGCTAACGGTATCGGGAAACGATACTGACTTAGGGGACGGCCTGTTCCCAGCGGTGGTTTCGGAAACCTCAGCCTACGGCTTCGACCAGATCAGCCCGCGGCCGGGATCTCCTGCGCCGCTTCACTCGCCACCTGCACATCGGGAATCTCGATGCCGGTGCGCGTTCCCTCGCCGGGCTTACTGTCGATCCACATGCGATAATCCGGCCCGTACAGCACTTTCATGCGCTCATTCACGTTACTCACGCCGATGCCCTGCTCGAAAAGCGTCGCCAGGCGCGCCTCGGGAATGCCAACGCCATCATCTTCCACCACCAGGTGCAGCCGGCCGTCGGCCAGGTAGCTGCGGACCCGGATCATCCCGCCATCCACCTTGGTGGCCAACCCATGCCGGATGCTGTTCTCGATCAGCGGCTGCAAGAGCATGCTCGGCACCAGGCGGTCCATGGTCTGGGGATCGATTTCCTTGATAAATCGCAGCTTTTCGCCGAACCGAACCATCTCAATCGTCATGTAATTATCGATAAACGCGAGTTCCTCCCGCAACGGAGTCAGATTGTCGGTTTTGCGCAGCAGCCGCCGCAGAATACTGGAAAGCCGGTACACCACGCTGCGCGCCTGCTCCGGATTGGTTCGGATCAGCGACGACACCGAGTTCAGCGTGTTGAACAAAAAATGCGGATTGATCTGGCTGGTAAGCGCCGCGAGCCGCGCCTCATTCAAGCGCAGTTGCTGGGCTTCCAGCTTCTTTTCGTTGCGCGTGTTGTTCCAGATTTTGAGCGGCAGCATGACGGCGAAAACGGAGCTGATATAGGCGCCGAGCCGAGTGGCCCAATGGGTCTCGCTCCAAATGGGCGCGAGAAATACGTTCTTCACGGGCAGAAGGGACACTTCCACGCGTAACAATCCGCTGAAAATGATGCTGAACAGGCATCCCAGCTGGAACAGCAGACGGAGTTGATACGGCCGCTGGCGCAGCCGATGCGGATTCAGGCTGAAGATGGGCGAAAAACGCCAGACGTCTTCTTTTTCGGGCGCCAGGTCGCGCAGCAAACCGCCCAGCACACCCACGCCGGCGAATAGAACCATGGTCATCAGCTCGCCGCGCACGATTACCGCGGGAAGGGAAATCAAGATGCCCGAAAGGAGTCCTGTGACGTAGCCGCCGACCATTCCAGAGAGCAGGCTCCCTTCCAGCCCCAGATCCACGGCGTCGTACTTTTGTGGATTCCAGACACGAAACAGAACGCTCGAGCCATACAGGGCCCAGAACATAAGCGCCAGTTTGACGCGCTGCACCAAAGTGCGGTCCTCGCGCATCAACATCCTTTGGAATGCACCAAAGCGCGAGAGGATGCTCGCCAGGGACGCCGCCACCGCCACCCGCAGGAGCAGGGTCAACAGTTGTTGTGGTTCCATCGGGCGCCTGTGGATCATTATAATGAAAACAACTCCGTTTCCCGCTCGTAAGCCCATGCTCAGTAAAGTCGCCGAAGCCAATTTCCCCAGCCGGTTCGGGCATTTCCGCATCTACGGGTTCGAAGGTTCATACGACGACGCGGTGGAGGAATGCGTGGTGCTGCGCTTGGGCGACGTCTCCGGCGGGGAGCCTCCGCTGGTGCGTATTCATTCGCAATGCCTGACTGGCGACGTGTTCCACAGCCTGCGCTGCGACTGCCGGTCGCAACTCGAGCTGTCGCTGAACCTGATCGCCGAGGAGGGCCGCGGGCTGCTGATTTACGAACACCAGGAAGGGCGCGGGATCGGGCTATTGAACAAGCTGCGGGCGTACGAATTGCAGGACGGCGGCGCTGACACCGTGGAGGCCAACGAGCAATTAGGATTTGAAGCTGACCTGCGCGACTATCGCATGCCCGCCGATATTCTGCGCTACTTCAAGATCAAAAGCGTGCGGCTGCTGTCGAATAATCCCGACAAAATCGCCGCGCTCGAAAACGCGGGGATTCGCGTGGCCGAGCGCATCCCGTGCATCGTGGCGCCGCACGAATCGACCGAAGGGTATTTGAGGACGAAGAAGCAGAAGATGGGGCATTTGCTCGATTAAGCCGCGTCCCAGCCCTCACGAACTAACGCGCGATATCCATTTTGGTTGCTCCTGCGGGGGGACTAAATTCAAAAAGAGCGGCTGGCAACGTCTCGCCGAGCTTGATGGTAGTGAAGACAGTTCTGGTCTCGGCGTGGTCCTCGCGCAGGATGATGTAACGCCGGGCGTCGATCCACCAGGTGTACGCGCCGCGCAACACGGATACGACATGGCAATTAACATTCGCGCCTTCATGCGTGACGGGCTCCTCTCGAACAAACAAGGCTCCAGAAGCGTTAAACGTTGCCATGCGATAACGGTGCATCACGAAATCGTCCATCGCCTCGGGTCTCGCGTCACCGAGGTCGCCGGGAGCATCGGCAGTCAAAGAACGAAGAGGAATAGCGCCATACTGGTTGGCCTGCGAAAGGTACATCCAAATTACCGATCCATCGGAAACCATGATCATGTTTCCCGAGGGGTCCGGACTTAGGCCTGGCATGGCTCCCTCCATCCGATATCGGTTCGGACTCTTGAAAGCGAAAAGTATGTGCCCTCCGAGGCTGCGCTGGCGCCAATTGCAGCAGGAGTAGCGCGGCGAATCCGAGCCGAATTAGCGCCGACATTTCACGAATAGTGTCAAATCGGCAGCACGAACAAACGGAGGCCTGACCTGCCACTGCCAGATAATCGACGCGATTGGAAGATCGAGCCGCTAATTCGAGCTACGCCTGCGCCTTCTGGCCGCGCCGGTGCTTCCCGACGATCAGCGCTCCGCACAAAATCATGAAGCCGATCGTCGCAGGTTCCGGAGTCGGTGTAGCTAAGAAACCGTCGACATTCGTCCCGTCCGAATAGAAGCCGACAAGATCGCCCGCGTTGTTGATCCCGTTAATCGTCGTGCCATCAACACCGAACGCCGCCATATTCGATGCAAGCGGATCATCCACCGTTTGGAAACTGTCCGTCAGGTAATCAAACACCAAGCCCTCCGTCTCACCGGCACCGTCCAAATAGCTCCCCGCGATCATGTCGCTGGCGTTAATCCCGAGAAACATCGTGTCGGCGCCATTCGGATCGTCGAAGCTGGTGAACGTTCCCGCGTTGTCAACGAACCCGTGCGTATTCCCTGCCGCGTCGGTGTAGAAACCTGTGATCACGCCGGCGTCGTTAATTCCGGTAACCGTTGTATCCATGGCGCCGAACGACATGGGCAAAGTGATCGGCGTGAATGTTGCGGTGGTGAGGTTGTAAGTATAACCTTGCATGTCGCCGGCTGCATCGATGTAGAAGCCGGCTGCAATGTTGTTGTCACTGACGCCCAGTAGCTGGTTGACCATAGCGCCTGGAGCGGCGGGCGTGCTGGGATCGGAAACGCTGGTGAATGTTCCGCCCTGGTCCACAAAGCCGATATTGTTGCCGTTGCTGTCGATATAAAATCCAACCGTTGTGCCGGCGCCGCCCGGAGTAATTCCAACCACTTGCGTTTGTGCTGATCCAGGAAAATTCTCGTTCGTGTAAGAGCCCTGGCTATTGTATGGCTGAACAAGCGTGTAACCTTTGTTTGGCAGGGCCGTTCCATCGCCGAAATAGCCCACGATGGTCGGGCTGGATGTGCTGCTGACGCCCAACAATTGATTGAACTGTGAGTCGCCGCTGTTATTCAGGGTTTGAAACGAATAGACCGCGGAAGCGTTGGCAGATGCCACGAGGAACAGGACGGCGGGGATGAGCTTGAGATGGAGCGCCATTTTTTGAATCATCGGGTCCTTCCAACAAATCATCGAGTCCAACAAAGACAACCGCCCCATCATGTGCCGAATGTCGCGCTGATTCAAGAGAACTAGCTGTCAGTCGACCGCTTTAACCGTGACTACAGTTCTATGGGTATGCAAAAGGTACTTACCTTGAAACGCCGCATGAAATTCACTCGATCGTCAACTTAGCCCTCACGGCGACGATCGCGCTCGCCGACGATCTGGTTGATTCGGGCAGTAACCGCTTCATCGCGCTTGTAAAGTTCCAGGGCGGCCAACACGTCCGAGGCTATCGAGGGGCTTTCAAAACGCAGGTGTTCGAGCAGGAACTCGAGCGATTCGTCGCTTCTCAGCATCGCAATCGCAACCAAAAGCGTTTTCCGCTGTCCCCGCCCTCCGCCGTGCTCCCAAGCCTCGCGCAGTATTCCAAACGCCGCCGGCAGCCGCGATTCACCGAGCGACAGCGCCGCTAATTCGCCAACTCCATCGATATCCGAGTACAGAAATTTCGCGACGAATTCGACGGACCCGGCCGGGTCCAGACTCAGCAGCGCGCTGAAGCACTCGCCCGTGATTTCGGCTTCCTTATCGCCCACCAGCGCTTTCAACCGCAACAATAGAACGCC
>Ga0335074_10005674_pt1 | contig 17271 bp, 18 predicted proteins | sample Lox_Sample_23_FD_206715 | JGI IMG/M metagenome (GOLD analysis project Ga0335074, IMG submission 206715) | Soil microbial communities from Loxahatchee National Wildlife Refuge, Florida, United States - Lox_Sample_2.3 | ecosystem: Environmental > Terrestrial > Soil > Wetlands | place: USA... | reverse complement strand
GTCGGCGTAGCGATTGAGAAGCTCCGTGGGGCCGGCAAAATTCACCCAGCGATTATTCTCGGTACGCCCGGCGAGCTCGCGCGCGTCCCGGCGCGCCGGCCGCGCCACGAGCACGCGCTGCACGGAGCCCACCATGCGCTCGCTGATGGCGCGGGCCTGCCGGTCGAGCTGCGCCTGAAGCGCCGCGAGACGTGCTTGCTTGACCTCGTACGGCACCTCATCGGGCAGCGAAGCCGCGGGCGTGCCGGGACGCCGGCTGTAGATGAAGCTGAACGACTGATCGAAGCCCACATCGGCGACCAGCTCGAGCGTCGCCTGGAAATCGCGCTCGGTTTCCCCGGGAAAGCCCACGATCAGATCGGTGGAAAGGCTCAAGTACGGGCGCACCGCCCTCACCTTGCGGACCCGCTCCTTGAATTCAAGGGCCGTGTAGCCGCGCTTCATGCGGGCGAGGACGCGATCGGACCCGCTCTGCACGGCGAGGTGCAGGTGGCTCGCGAGCTTCGGGACGCTACCGAAAGCTTCGACGAGGCTCTCGTCGAGGTCGTTGGGATGCGATGTCGTGAAGCGGATTCGTTCGATCCCGGGAACTTCGGCAACGTGATGGATGAGGGTCGCGAGATCGACGGACACCCCGTCATCCATCGGCCCGCGGTAGGCGTTGACGTTCTGTCCGAGAAGCGTCACTTCGGTCACGCCCTGGGCGGCGAGCTGCCGCACCTCGGCGAGCACCGAGCCGAATGGCCGGCTCACTTCCTCGCCGCGCGTGTACGGCACGATGCAGAAGCTGCAGTACTTGCTGCAACCCTCCATGATCGAGACGTACGCCGTCGCGCCTGCGGCGCGCGGCTCCGGCAACCGATCGAATTTCTCGATCTCCGGAAAGCTCACATCGACGATGGGGCGCCCGGTGCGGCGCAGCTCTGCGAGCATGTCGCCGAGCCGGTGCAGTGTTTGCGGCCCGAACACCAGATCGACGAACGGCGCACGCTCGAGAATGCCGCCCGCCTCCTGCGAGGCGACGCAGCCGCCGACGCCGATGATGACGTGCGGGCGGCGCGCCTTGAGCCGCCGCCACTCCCCGAGCAGCGAGAAGACCTTCTCCTCGGCCTTCTCGCGCACGGAGCAGGTGTTCATGATGAGCACATCGGCGGCTTGCGGATCGCTGGTGGGCGCCAGACCCGCTCCCTTCTCGAGTACGTCCGCCATCCGGGCGGAGTCGTACTCGTTCATCTGGCAGCCGAAAGTCTTGATGTGATACCGGCCGCCGGCCGCATCTGAGGAGGCGCTAGAACGGAATATCGTCATCGAATTCGTCGCGCCCCGTTCCGCCCCCCGCCGCAACCGGCTCCGGCTCGGACCGCTCGCGCCCGCCCGCTTCCGCAGGTGCGCCTCCGGCGCCGACGCCACCGCCGCGTCCACCGAGCATCTGCATCTCATTGGCGACGATCTCGGTCGTATACCGCTCGACGCCCTGCTTGTCCTGCCACTTGCGCGTGCGCAGGCTCCCCTCGATGTAAACCTGCGAGCCCTTGTGGAGGTACTCGGCGGCGATCTCCGCGAGGCGATTGAACATCACGACGCGGTGCCACTCGGTGCGCTCCTGCTGCTCGCCCGACTGCCGGTCTTTCCAGCTCTCGCTAGTCGCGATGTTGAGATTGCACACGCTGCTGCCGGACGGCATGGCGCGCGTCTCGGGATCGCGGCCGAGATTGCCGATGATGATGACCTTGTTCACTCCGCGTGCCATGGCGCAACCCCTCGAGCCGATCCAACGGAACGCTATTGTAGTCGGGCAGCCCCCGGCGCGCGACCCGGCAATGGATGCGCGTTCGTGCTGTTTTGCCGCATTTTTGTGCAGGGGCCGCAAGAGATTGCCCTGCGGAGCGGGGCTCGGGACCCATTGACGGGCCGAGTAAACTGAGAGGGCTATGCAGTACCTCCGGGTCCGAGGGGCCCGCACACACAACCTGAGGGGGATCGACCTCGATCTGCCCCGCGACCGGTTGATCGTCATCACCGGGCTGTCGGGCTCGGGCAAGTCCTCGCTCGCGTTCGACACCCTCTACGCCGAGGGCCAGCGACGCTATGTCGAGTCGTTGTCGGCCTATGCGCGGCAGTTCCTCTCGATGATGGACAAGCCGGACGTGGACCGCATCGAGGGGCTCTCGCCGGCGATTGCGATCGAGCAGAAAGCCGCCTCGCACAACCCGCGTTCGACGGTCGGGACGGTCACGGAGATCCACGATTACCTCCGGCTCCTCTTCGCCCGGGCGGGTACGCCGCGCTGTCCCGACCACGGGATCGATCTCGAGGCGCAGGCCGTGAGCCAGATGGTCGATCAGGCGCTGAAGCTGCCCGAGGGGACGGCCGTGGCACTGCTTGCGCCTTTGGTGACCGACCGCAAAGGCGAGCACGCCGAGGTGTTCGAGCAGCTCGCCGCCCAGGGCTTCGTGCGCGTGCGTCTCGACGGCAGAATCCATGAGCTCGACGCGCTGCCGCGCCTCGACCCCAAGCGCAAGCATACGATCGAGGCGGTCGTCGATCGGCTGCGCCTGAAACCCGAATCGGGCGCGCGTCTCGCTGAATCCTTCGAGGTCGCGCTCAGGCTGTCGGGCGGCCTCGCCCGGCTCACGCTGCTCGGTGACCCCTCCGGCGAAGCGGACGCATCGGTGCGCGGGGGCAATCAGGCGGCGCGGGCTCTCGGGGAGCAGGAGGGGCAGCGGGAGCTCGTGTTCTCCAGCCGCCACGCGTGCCCGGTGTGCGGCTACAGCGTGCCGCCGCTCGAGCCGAAGCTTTTCTCTTTCAATAATCCGGCCGGCGCCTGCCCCAAATGCGCGGGACTCGGCGTAGAGGAGTTCTTCGATCCGCAGCGGGTCGTAACGCACCCGACACTCTCGCTCGCAGGCGGCGCCATCCGGGAGTGGGACCGGCGGAATGCGCATTTTTTCGAGCTGATCCAGGCGCTCGCAGCGCACTACGGATTCGATATTGAGACACCCTGGAGCGAGCTCGCGCCCGCGGCGCGCGCTGTCGTGCTCTACGGGAGTGCCGGCGCGCCGATCTCCCTGCCGGGGCCTGCGGCTGCTCGCAAAGGCGCGCCGCGGCGGCGCCGAGCCGCCGGCGAGCCCTTCGAGGGCGTCCTTCCCAATCTCGAGCGGCGCTACCGCGAGACGCGCACTCCGGCGGTACGCGATGAGCTTGCGCGTTATCTCGGGGTCCGGCCCTGCCCCGAGTGCGAGGGCGCGCGTTTGAACCGGGCCGCGCGCTTCGTGTTCATCGCGGGGCACAGCCTTCCACAGCTCTCGCGGCTCGATGTGGGGAGCGCGCTGGCATTTTTGCGAACCCTGGAGCTGCCGGGCTGGCGCGGCGAAGTCGCCGCGAAAATCGTCAAGGACGTGATTGACCGCCTCGGCTTTCTCGTCGATGTGGGGCTCGATTATTTGACGCTCGACCGGAGCGCCGACACGCTTTCGGGCGGGGAGGCGCAGCGCATTCGTCTCGCGAGCCAGATTGGTTCGGGACTCACGGGCATCCTCTACATTCTCGATGAGCCCTCGATCGGATTGCACCAGCGCGACAACCGCCGCCTGCTCGAGACGCTGCGTTCGCTGCGAGATCTCGGCAACACCGTCATCGTGGTCGAGCACGACGAGGAGGCGATGCTCGCGGCCGATTATCTGGTGGACCTCGGTCCGGGTGCGGGCGCGCACGGAGGCGCCCTCGTCGCGGCCGGTACCCCGCACGAGATCATGGCGAATCCCGCTTCACTCACCGGCCAGTATTTGAGCGGGCGGCGGACCATTCCGGTTCCTACGCGGCGCGTGACGCGTGACCCTGAGCGCGTGATCCGCATCGTCGGTGCGCGCGGCAACAACCTGCGCGACGTGACGGTGGACGTCCCGCTCGGGCTCTTCACCTGCGTGACGGGCGTGTCCGGCTCCGGCAAATCGACGCTCGTCCTCGACACGTTGTATACCCATCTTGCGGCGCACCTCGGCGGCGCGGCCGCGGCGAGCGCGGCGAGCGCCCCGTGCGAGCGCATCGAGGGCCTCGAGCTGATCGATCGGGTCATCGACATCGACCAGAGTCCGATCGGCCGCACGCCGCGCTCGAATCCCGCCACGTACACGGGCCTGTTCGGTCCGCTGCGCGATCTCTTTGCAGCCGTGCCCGAAAGCCGCGCCCGGGGTTACGACGCGGGCCGCTTCAGCTTCAATGTGAAGGGCGGGCGGTGCGAAGCGTGCCAGGGCGATGGCATGCTCAAGGTCGAAATGCACTTCCTGCCGGACCTGTACGTCCCCTGCGATGTATGCAAGGGACAGCGCTATAACCGGGAGACGCTCGAGATCCGCTACCGCGGGCGCAACATCCACGAAGTGCTCGGAATGACGGTGGAGGATGCGCTGCGTTTTTTCCACGCCGTGCCTGCGATCGCCGGCAAGCTGCAGACGCTCTCCGATGTGGGCTTGTCGTACCTCCAGATCGGGCAGAGCGCGACCACGCTTTCGGGAGGGGAGGCGCAGCGCGTGAAGCTCTCGCGCGAGCTCGCGAAGCGGGCGACCGGCCGGACGCTCTATATCCTCGATGAGCCGACGACCGGCCTGCATTTCGAAGATGTCCGCCAATTACTGCGTGTTCTTCACCGTTTGCGCGACGAAGGCAACACGATCCTGGTCATCGAGCATCACCTCGACGTGATCAAGACGGCTGACTGGATCATCGATCTTGGGCCGGAGGGCGGCCGCGGGGGGGGACGTCTCGTCGCCGTCGGCACCCCTGAGACGATCGCCGCGCACCCCGAGTCCTACACCGGCCAGTTCCTGCGACCCCTGCTCGGCGGCCAAAGCCGCGCGCGAGCAGTCATCCGATAGCGCGACATCGCGGCACGCCGGCCTCGGGAGATCGTCGGCATATTGCAAATGCGAACCGTTCTCATCCATACTTGCCTCCATGAACAATGGGGCAGCCGTCTGTTCCAACGAATTAGGCGCAACGGTCGCGGCGGCGGCATCGCCGGTGCCGGTCGAGCCGGCTGCGACGTTCCACGGCACCCGCTCATTGAGCGTGCTTCATCCCGGCGACCGCGGCGTCGTGCTCGCGGTCGGCTCCCCTGGACGGGCCCTCACGCCCCTCGAGCGACGGCTGCTCGAGCTCGGGTTCGCGAATGGCGAACGCTTCGAGGTGATTGCAGAGGCCCGTCCGGGCCGCGATCCCTTCGTCGTCCGTCTGGGCGCGACGACGCTCGCTCTACGCCGGCGCGAGGCCGAGTCGATCTGGGTCTCTCCCCCGAACGTCGTGTGCCCGTGAGGGCCCGCCGTGAACGCTCCCACGCTATCACTCGTCGGTGTACCGAACTGCGGCAAGACCGCTCTGTTCAACCGCCTGACCGGCAGCCGTCAGAAAGTCGCCAATTACCCCGGCGTCACCGTCGAGCGCAAAGAGGGACGCCTCGTCGGCCCTCATACGGGGCGCGCGTACCGCGTGCTCGATCTGCCCGGAGCCTACAGCCTCGAAGCCGCGACGCTCGATGAAGCCATCACGCGGGACGTGGTGCTCGGCCGGCACGGCTCGGAGCAGCCTCCCGACCTGATCGTCTGCGTGATCGACGCGACGAACCTGCGTTTGAATCTGCGCCTCGTTCTCGATCTCAAACCTCTCGGCCGTCCCATGATCGTCGCGCTCAACATGAGCGACATCGCACGGGAGCGAGGCTACGGAATCGACGCGACCCGCCTTGCCAAGGCGATCGGCCTACCGGTCATCGAAACGGTCGCGGTCCGGCCCGGCGGGGAGCGGGCACTCGTGGAGGCGATCGATCGCGAAGCCGGACCGCAAGCGAGCGCCGCGCCACGGCTCGGCCGGATCGATCCACCGGCGGCGACGCCCGCCGATCTCGAAGCGCGGCAGCGGGAGGTGCGCCGCATTCTCGGGGCGATCGACTATCGCGAGCCCCCCCGCGTCGCACTGCTCGCCCGGCTCGACGCACTCGTCCTGCATCCGCTCGCAGGACCTGCGCTCCTCGCCGGCGTGCTGTTTCTGATGTTCCAGGCGGTGTTCAGCTGGGCGCAGGCGCCGATGAATCTGATTCAATCGGGCATCGCGGCCCTCGGTGCCGCCCTCGGCAACCTGCTCGATGAGGGGCCGCTCAAACATCTGCTCGTCGATGGCGTGATCGCCGGCGCGGGAAGCGTCCTCGTGTTCTTGCCGCAGATCCTCATTCTCTTCGCCTTTATTCTCGCGCTCGAGGATTCGGGTTATCTGCCCCGCGCGGCGTTTCTGCTCGATCGCATGATGGGGAAAGTGGGTCTCTCCGGGCGCGCGTTCATTCCGCTCCTCTCGAGCTTTGCGTGCGCGATTCCGGGGATCATGGCCGCGCGCACCATTCCTTCCGCCCGCGATCGACTCGCCACGATCATGATCGCGCCGCTCATGACCTGCTCGGCGCGCCTGCCGGTCTACGCGCTGCTCATCGCGGCATTCATTCCGCGCCGGGCGCTCGGACCGTTCAACCTGCAGGGCGTCGTCCTGTTCGCGCTGTATGCGGCGGGCGTCCTCGCCGCCATGGCCGTCGGGTTCGTGCTGAAGCGGGTGATCCTGCCGAGCCGCGAGCATCCGCTGCTCCTCGAGCTGCCCGAGTACAAATGGCCCAACCTGCGCACACTCGCGCTCGGGCTCGTTGAACGTGCGCAAATATTCATCACGCGCGTCGGCACGGTGCTCCTTGCGCTGATGATCGTGCTGTGGTTTCTCGCGAGCTTCCCCGCCGCCCCGCCGGGTGCGCCGGGACCGGCGATCGAATACAGCTTCGCGGGCATGCTCGGGCGCGCGCTGCACACCGTGCTCGCGCCCATCGGCTTCAACTGGCAGATATCGGTCGCGCTCGTGCCTGGGCTCGCTGCACGGGAGGTGGCGATCGGCGCGCTCGGCACTGTCTACGCGATGTCGGCGGGCGGCGGGGACGTCGCGCGCTCGCTGTTGCCCGTCATCGCGAAAAGCTGGAGCCTGGCGACGGGGCTCGCGCTGCTCGCCTGGTACGTTTTCGCGCCGCAGTGCCTCTCGACGCTCGCCGTCGTGCGGCGTGAGACGAATTCGTGGCGCTATCCCCTGGCAATGGCGGCTTACCTTTTCGCTTTCGCGTATCTCGCGGCGTGGGCGACCTACCGCGCAGCCACAGCGCTCGGCTGGGGATGAAGGCATGCCTCGCTTGCAGGAATTGGCGGCCGCCCTATTGGTTCTCGTGAGCGTCGTCTACGCCGCTTGGCGACTGACGCCGATACGCCTTCGTATGCGGCTGCTGGGCCGGATCGCGAGCGCGCCGGGTCTACTCGGAAGCGGGCGATGGCTCGCGAGGCTGCACAGCGCAGCCCTGCGGGACGGGGCCGGGGCGTGCGGTGGCTGCAGCGCCGGGGGCAGCGCCCGGGGCGTCAGATCCCGGTCCGCCGCGCGGACTCGAACACCTGCCGTACCTCCCCGTTGATGACCCGCTCCTCGAAGCGACCTTGTGTGTAGCGCGAGACGACGCGGCGCCAGAACCGCACCGCGTCGGGATTGCGCAGGTACTCGATGATTTCCCAGCGCCCCGCGAAGCGGTCGAGTATCAAGCGAGCGGCGCCTTGCCCAACGCCGCGTCCGCGGTTAGGGCGGGAGACGAAGAACTCGGCCATTCGATAGCTCCCAGCGGGCCCCGCGGAGCCGGAACCCGGGCCTGAACCGCGCACGACGAGCGCGAAGCCGACCCGCTCGGTCGCCTGAGCGATTACGAATGGATGCGCCTGGGGATCGGCGAACCAGTGCGCCACCTGGTCCGGCTCGCGATGTCCGACCTCTCCCAGCGCGGGGAAGATCCCGGTGTTGAGCGGCGCCAGATCATCGAGGTAGTCGCGGTAGACACCCTCGATCCAGAGCCGGTCGGGCTCGGAGAGCCGGGCATCTCGGACGCTGATCGGCACCGCTCAAATTCCAGATAAAAAGGCCTGGACAGGCTCCAACGCCTGTCCAGGCCGTGATCTTCAACCCTCGTCGAGGCCCGTCGGGCGGGCCCCCAAGACGGGCTTATTGCGGCGGCGCACTGCTCGACGACGACGAAGACGTCGTGGTCGTGCCACCCGGAGCAGCGCTGGCAGGCGCGGCGGGCGCACCGCCCGCTGGCGGAGCCGCTGCGCCACCTTCGGCAGGAGGCGTCGCAGCCGGAGCCGCCTGCTCAGCGGCCGGAGCCGAGGACGTCGATTCGGACGAGGAGCTTGAACCCCCTCCACCCGAGCAGGCAGCGATCATGAGCGCCGCGACAGATGCGGCGAGGACCAGTTTGGTGTTCATTGAGCGGTACCCCGAAAGAAAAGCAACGATGAGTGAGACCTGGGATCAAACAACGGGCTTGCGGCGATTTCCGATCGCGCGGCTGGATTCTATCGGCTCACCGCGCCTTTTGAAACCTTGATGAAGCAACTGTAACCGTCGTCCGGCCAAGGCACCGAGTCGCGCAAGCTGTCCGCGCCCTGGTCTTCGCCGACGGAGTACATGTTGCATCGCAGCAAATCCTCCCTGCCCCGAGAAGTCTACAATGCCCGGGGTCACCGCCCGAGGGTTTCGATGGACGAGGCATTCCCGGATTTTGCGGCCCAGCACGCCGCTCATATCGACACACTTCGCGGCCGGTTCGATCGGGCGCTCGAGGCGTGCAGCTATCGCGCCGTCCTTATCTATTCCGGAGGACTGACGCCGATCTTCGGCGACGATCAAGATTATCCCTTCCGGGTGAATGCCTGGTTCAAGGCGTGGGTACCCCTGACGCAGACTCCGAATTGTTTCGTGTACTACGAGCCCGGACGCGCCCCGATGCTTCTGTTCCATCGGCCGATCGACTTCTGGTACCTGGCCGCCGAGCTGCCGCAGTCCGAGTGGACGCGCACGTTCGAGGTCAAGTCGATCTCCGACCGCACGGCGGCCCGCACCGCTTTGCCGCGAGAGCTCGGCAATGTCGTCTGCCTCGGAGAGCCGTTCGCCGAGGCAGCCGCTTGGGGACTCGCCTGCAATCCGGTGGACTTCACCACCCGGCTCGAGTACGACCGCGCGTTCAAGACTCCGTACGAGCTCGCCTGCTTGCGGCATGCCAACCGGCTCGGCGCGCGCGCACATCTGGCCGCCGAGCACGCGTTTGCGGGGGGCGCCTCCGAGCGCGAGATCGAGCTTGCGTTTCTGCGCGCCTCCGGGTCGAGAGAACAGGACCTGCCGTACAACCCGATCGTCGCGCTCAACGAGCATGCCGCGGTGCTGCACTATCAGCGGCTCGATGCGCTGCCCCCGCCCGCGCTGCACTCGCTGCTCATCGATGCCGGGGTCGCCTCGAGGGGTTATGGGAGCGACATCACACGGACGTATGCGTTTGCGGATTCCGACTTCGCTGCGCTCATCGAGGCGTTCGACGCCGTCCAGCAGGCGCTCTGCGCCGGCGTGCATGCCGGCGCCGATTGGCGCGACGTGCACCTCACCGCGCATCGCCTCGTTGCCGAGCTCCTGCACGAGGCGGATATCACGACGTGCGATGCAGAGGAGGCGGTCGCGACAGGCGTCTCGGGCGTGTTCCTGCCGCACGGCCTCGGGCATCTGCTTGGGCTGCAGGTGCACGATGCAGGAGGGCTGCTGCGCTCGCCCGAGGGCGGCGCGATCCCGCGTCCACCCGGGCATCCGTACCTGCGTCTCACGCGCGTGCTCGCCGAGGGGTTCGTCGTGACCATGGAGCCGGGCATCTACTTCATCGAGTCGCTCCTCGATGAGGCGCGTGCGGACTCCCGCGCTGGACGGATCAACTGGGCGCGCGTCGAGCAGCTGCGCAAGTTCGGCGGGATCCGCATCGAGGACGATCTCGCCGTGACCGCGACCGGCGCGGAGAACCTCACTCGCGATGCGTTTCGCGCCGCATCGAGCGCTTAGCGGCTACTTCTTCGCGAGGAGGTCGCGGATGTCGACGAGGAGTTCTTCGGTTTTGGTGAGGGGAGGCGCGGCGGCAGGGGCCGGCGGCACCGCCGCCGACGGCCTCTTCAGGCGATTGATTCCCTTCAGAAGCACGAAGAGCGCGAGCGCCACGATCGTGAAGTCGAATATCGTCTGGATGAACGAGCCGTAACGGAACAGCACCGCTTTCCCGGTCGGATCGGTCCCGATGCGCACGGCGAGGTCGCTGAAATTGATCCGCCCCACGGCGAGTCCGAGTGGCGGCATGATGATGTCCGCGACAAGGGACGAGATGATCCGGCCGAATGCCGCGCCGATCACCACGCCGACTGCGAGGTCGATGGCATTGCCCTTGACGGCAAATTCTTTGAATTCCGAAGTGAGGCTCATTCGTTCTCCCCTGAGGCACCTTCTGCGCGGTGCCGTGGAACGACACGATAGCCCTCGCGGCGTCCGTGCCGCAATCTCGAGCTCAGCTCTTTGCGGCCTCGTCCGCCCGATCCACGAGCTGCATGAGGGCCATGGGAGCCGAGTCACCGGGGCGCGGCGCCATGTGCAGGATGCGCGTGTAGCCGCCCGGACGCGCCTTGAAGCGCGGTCCGAGCTCGGCGAACAGCTTCTCGACGACGGCCGTATCGCGCAGCCGCGCGAAGGCGAGCCGGCGGCGCGCGACGTTGTCGGTCTTCGCGAGCGTGATGAGCGGCTCGACGACCCGGCGCAACTCCTTGGCCTTCGGTACGGTGGTGCGGATCGTCTCGTGGCGCAGCAGCGAGACGCTCAAATTGCGCAGCAGCGCGTGGCGATGCGGGCTCACCCTTGAGAGCTGGCGGCCGGAGAGTTGATGGCGCATGACTTGATCCCGATTCGATTACAGGACGACCCGATTCAGAGGACGTCGCGCTCTTCGTGCTTGAGTCCCGGGGGCGGCCAGCCGTCGAGCCGCATGCCGAGCATCAGACCGTGGCTCTGCAGCACTTCCTTGATCTCGGTGAGGGACTTCTTGCCGAGATTCGGGGTGCGCAGCAGCTCGACTTCCGTGCGCTGCACGAGATCGCCGATGTAGTGGATGTTCTCCGCCTTCAGGCAGTTGGCGCTGCGAACGGTGAGCTCGAGCTCGTCGACCGGCCGCAGGAGGATCGGATCGAACTGCATCTCCGAGACCTTCGTCGCGGCTTCCTCTTCGCCCTGCAGATCGACGAACACGGACAGCTGATCCTTGAGAATCGCGCCCGCGCGCCGGATCGCCTCTTCCGCCTCGATCGTGCCGTTCGTCTCGATGTCTATCACGAGCTTGTCGAGGTCGGTGCGCTGCTCGACGCGCGCGGCTTCGACCGAGTAGGTCACGCGGCGCACCGGAGAGAACGACGCATCGAGCTGCAACCGACCGATCGGTCGGGTCTGCTCCTCGAACGCCGCGCGCTGGGCCGCCGGCCGATAGCCGCGGCCGCGCTCCACCCGGAGCGTCATGTTGAGCTCGCCGGCCTTCGTCAGGTTCGCGATGACGAGGTCGGGGTTGACGACCTCCACGTCGTGATCGCCCTGGATGTCGCCGGCGGTGACCGGGCCCGGACCCTTCTTGTGGAGCCGCAGCTCGGCGCTGTCGCGCGTGTGCATACGGATCGCGACTTGCTTCAGATTGAGCAGGATGTCGACCACGTCCTCCTGCACGCCCTCGATGCTCGTGTACTCGTGCAGGACGCCGTCGATCTCGACCTCCGAGATCGCGCTGCCGGGCATCGAGGAGAGCAGCACCCGCCGCAGCGCGTTGCCGAGCGTGTGCCCGAAGCCGCGCTCGAACGGCTCGATCACGACCCGGGCCTGGCGCGGGGCGACCGGCTGCACCTTGACGACTCGCGGTCTCAAGAACTCACCAATGGAACCTTGCATACTGCTCACCTTGCCGGGCGGAACCCGGCTCAAATAGAAGTCAAACCATCAGATGATTTCCGAAGGCGCGCGGGTAGTCGCCTTGCGGCGTCATGTGCGGAACACGACGCCGCTAGACGATCACTCACACCCCATCCGATATCACCAGGCGCTCTGACGCCAAATTTTTCCAGTCGGCTTACTTCGAGTACAGCTCGACGACCAGGTTCTCGTTGATGTCCGGCAGGACATCGTCACGCGCGGGAACGGTCTTGAAGACCCCGCGCATCTGCTTGTCGTCGACCTCCACCCACTCGGGGAAGCCGACCTGCTGCGCGACGTTGAGCGCACTCTGGATGCGCAGTTGCTTGCGCGACTTCTCGCGCACCGTGACCACATCGCCCGCCCGCACTTGATAGGAAGGGATGGTCACGACCTGTCCGTTGACTTCGATCGACTTGTGGCTGACGAGCTGGCGCGCTTCCGCGCGAGTCGCCGCGAAGCCCATCCGGTACACGACGTTGTCCAGGCGGCACTCGAGCAGCTTCAGAAGGTTCTCGCCCGTTGCGCCCGCGCGCCGCGCGGCCTCGACGTAATAGTTGCCGAACTGCCGCTCGAGCACGCCGTACATGCGGCGCAGCTTCTGCTTCTCCCGCAGCTGCAGCCCATAGTCCGAGAGGCGCGTGCGGCGCTCGCCCTTCAGTCCGCCGGGGGGTACGGTGAGCTTGCACTTGCTCTCGAGCGGCTTCACGCCGCTCTTGAGGAACAGATCAGTACCCTCGCGCCGGGCGAGCTTGCAACTGGGGCCGATGTATCGTGCCATTTGCCTAATGAACCTCGTTAAACCCTGCGCTTCTTCGGCGGACGGCAGCCGTTGTGGGGGATCGGCGTCACGTCCGCGATGCTCGTGATCTTCAAACCCACCTGGTTGAGCGCGCGCACCGCCGACTCGCGCCCCGGACCGGGGCCCGCGACGCGCACCTCGACGTTCTTCACACCGTGCTCCTGCGCCGCCGTGCCGGCCCGCTCCGCGGCGACCTGTGCCGCGAACGGCGTGCTCTTGCGCGAGCCGCGGAAGCCGCAGCCGCCCGCAGTCGCCCAGGAGAGCGTGTTCCCCTGACGGTCGGTGATGGTGATGATCGTGTTGTTGAAGGACGCGTGCACGTGCGCGATCGCATCGAGCACGTTCTTGCGCGCCTTCTTCGGCTTCTTCGCCGTCGCAGCGCCGGCAGCCGCCGGTGCCTGGGTCGGGGATTGCTTTTGATCCGCCATGTTGCAGCGCCTCTATGCCTTGCCCGGGGGCGCGTTGAGCTTCACCGCCTGCTTGCGCGGACCTTTGCGCGTACGGGCGTTCGTGCGCGTCCGCTGGCCCCGGACGGGCAGCCCGCGCCGATGTCTCATGCCCCGGTAGGTGCCGAGGTCCATGAGACGCTTGATATTCATCGACACCTCGCGGCGCAGGTCACCCTCGACCGCCCACTTGGCGATCTGCGAGCGGATGGCATTCACCTCGGCCTCGGTGAGGTCCTTCACGCGCGAGTCCGGGCGCACGCCCGCGCCCTCGCACGCCGCGAACGCACGCGCGCGACCCACGCCGTAGATGTGCGTGAGCCCGACCCACACGTGCTTGTTCATCGGGATGTTGATGCCGGCAATACGAGCCATAAGCGAACCTGTCTAAGTGGGGGCGTCGCCGCCCGATTACAATCTCGAGGGCACCGCGCTCAACCTTGGCGCTGCTTGTGCCGTTGATCCGAGCAAATGACGTAGACCACGCGCCGGCGGCGCACGATCTTGCAGTTCTTGCAGATTTTCTTGACCGATGGTCTGACTTTCATATCGAGCCTCGTGCCTCAGCCGCCCTGTCCACCGCCGCGGCCATAGTTGAGGAGATTCGCCTTCTTGAGGAGTCCCGGGTACTGGTGCGACATCAGGTGCGCTTGCAGCTGCGCCATGAAGTCCATGACCACGACGACCACGATCATGAGCGAGGTGCCGCCGAACTGGAACGGGACCCCCTCGGAGGAGATCAGGAATTCCGGCAGCAGACACACCGCAGCGACGTAGAGCGCTCCCCAAAGCGTGAGCCGCGTGAGAACCTTGTCGATGTAATCGGCCGTCTGCTGTCCCGGTCGGATCCCCGGAATGAAGGCGCCGGATTTCTGCAGGTTCTGCGCGGTATCGCGCGCATTGAAGACGAGCGCCGTATAGAAGAAGCAGAAGAAGAGGATGAGTAGGCCGTACACCACGAGGTGCAGCGGCTGCCCATAGCCGAGCGCCGCCGACATCTCCTGCAGCGCCCCGCTCAACCAGCCGGTCGTGCTGTTCCCCGCGAAATTCGCGACCGTCGCCGGAAACAGCAGCAGGCTCGACGCGAAGATCGGCGGAATGACGCCCGACATGTTGATCTTGAAAGGCAGATGGCTGCTTTGACCGGCGTAGAGCCGGCGGCCCACCTGCCGCTTCGCGTAATTGACCGGAATACGTCGCTGCGCGCGCTCCATGAAAGTGACGAAGAACGTCACGCCGATCACGATGATGATCAGCAGCAGGGCGAACGGACCGGACATCTCCCCGGTGCTCACCGATTCGGCGGTGTTGCCGATCGCCCCCGGCAGCCCCGCGACGATTCCGGCGAGGATCAGCATCGAGATGCCGTTTCCGATGCCGCGCTCGGTGACCTGCTCGCCGAGCCACATCAGGAACAGCGTCCCCGTCGTCATCGTGACGGTGCCGACCGCGAGCCACTGCCAGCCGCCGACGAGCACCATGCCGTTGCTCTGCAACGCGACCGCCGCCGCGAACGACTGGAACGCCGCGAGCACCACGGTGCTGTAGCGGGTGATCTCGGTGAGCTTGCGCTGACCGGCCTGACCTTCCTTGCGGTATTCCATGAGCGTCGGCACGACCATCGACATCATCTGGATGATGATCGAGGCGGAGATGTACGGCATGACGCCCATTGCGAAAATCGACAGGCGGCGCAGCGCGCCGCCCGAGAACATGTTGGCGACGCCGAGGATCGTCCCCGACTGATCGTTGAAGAAGCGGGCGACGGCCGCGGGATTGATCCCGGGCACGGGGATGAAGCTGCCGATTCGGTAGACGATCATCGCGCCGACGAGGAACAGCAGGCGGTTGCGGATCTCGCTGAAACGAGCCGCCTCGCCAAGTGCTGCCGCCGGATTCGATAGTGTCGTGTTCGCCACTTACGCCTCTGTGAGCATCCTGCTCACGTTGCTCCGAGCCCTAACCTTCCACGCGCCCCCCGGCCGCGGTGATCGCGGCCAGGGCGCCTTTGGTCGCCGCGATACCCTTCAGGATCACGGCCTTGTCGATCTTTCCGGACAGAATGACTTTCGCGCGCTCGGTTTGGGCGGCAACGATGCCAGCCGCCTTGAGCGCCTGCAGGTCGATGACCGGAGCGTCGACCTGAGCGAGTTCGTTGAGCCGAACCTCGGCGCGCGTCGCCTTCATCGCCGAGCGGAAACCAACCTTCGGCAGTCGACGCTGCAGGGGCATCTGACCGCCCTCGAAGCCGACCTTGTGGTAGCCGCCCTTGCGGGCACGCTGCCCCTTCACGCCGCGGCCGCAGGTCTTTCCCTGGCCTGCCGATGCGCCGCGGCCGACGCGCAGACGCGGGCGTCGCGCACCGGGAGCGGGTTTCAATGTGTTGAGTCTCATGACTGTCTCGTTCTCCGCCTCACCGCGCCTGGCCGCTCTCGACCTTCAGCAGATGCAGCGCCGTCTGGATCATGCCGCGGTTCTCCGGCGTATCCGCGACGGTCACGGTCTGCCGCGGCCGGCGCAACCCGAGCCCGCGCACGGAAGCTGCGATGTTCGCGAGCTGACCATGCACGCTTTTGACCAGGGTCACGCGCAAAGGGTCCCGCGCAGCCGCCCCTGGAGCGCCGCCCGGCCCGGCCGTCCTGGCCGTGCGCTCGCCGCTGCGGGGCGGCGCGCCCCCGGCGCCGGCGCTCACGCCACGATCTCCTCGAGGCTCTTGCCGCGCTTCGCCGCGATCTCCTCGGGGGAGCGCACGCTCGAGAGCGCATCGATGGTCGCGCGCACCACGTTGATGGGATTGCGCGATCCGTAGCTCTTCGCGAGCACGTTGCGTACGCCGACGCACTCGAGCACCGCGCGCATCCCGCCGCCCGCGATGACGCCGGTTCCGTCGGATGCCGGTTGCATGCGCACGCGCGTCGAGCCGTGCTCGCCCTGCACCGCATAATGCAAGGTGTCGCTCTTCAGAGCGACGGAGATCATGTTCTTGCGCGCCTGCGCCATCGCCTTCGAGATGGCGACCGGGACTTCCCGCGCCTTGCCGAATCCGAAGCCGACCCGTCCTGCTCCGTCCCCGACGACGGTCAGCGCGGTGAAACCGAATTGCCGGCCACCCTTGACGACTTTCGCCGTTCGATTGACGGCGACCAGCTTCTCGAGAAGCTCATCCGCCGGCTGTCCTTTTTCCGCTCTTGCCATTCTCGCGTTCCTCAGAATTGGAGCCCGGCCTCGCGCGCCGCGTCAGCCAGCGCCTTCACCCGGCCGTGGAACTGAAAGCCCGAGCGGTCGAAGGCAACCTCGGTGATGCCCGCAGCCTTCGCCCGCTCGGCGATGGCGCGGCCGACGGCCTTTGCCGCCTCGATGTTGCCCGTATGAGTGAGACCCCCGCGGACTGCCGACTGCAGCGTCGAGGCGCAGGCGAGCACCTTGGCGCCCGCCGCATCGGTGAGCTGCGCATAAATGTGCTGTGGCGTGCGATGTACCGTGAGCCGAGCAATGCCGCGCTCGCGAATGCGGGCGCGCCCTTGCGCCGCACGGCGCAGGCGCCGGCTCTTCTTCCCGATGGAGGCCGTCATTTCTTCTTTCCCTCCTTCAGGCTGATCTGCTCGTTCGCGTAGCGCACGCCCTTGCCCTTGTAAGGCTCCGGCGGCCGCACATCGCGGATCTCGGCAGCCACTTGCCCGACCTTCTGACAGTCGATGCCCTTCACGAGGATCTCCGTCTGGCTGGGCGTCTCGATCGTGATCCCCTCCGGGATCGGGAAAATCACGGGATGGGAGAACCCAAGCGTGAGGTTGAGCGATTTGCCCTGGACCTGCGCGCGAAAACCGACCCCCACGAGCTCGAGCTTGCGCTCGTAGCCCTTCGTAACCCCGAGCACCATGTTGGCGAGGTGCGCGCGCGTCGAGCCGGCCTGCATCGCGGCACCCTCGCCCGCCGCATATTTGATGGCGAGCTTCTTCTCGCCCTGCTCGACACTGATGCCGGGTTTGAGATCGAGCGACAAGGTGCCCTTGGCGCCCTTCACCGTGACCTTGCCGGAGGCGACCGTCGCGGTCACGCCCTGCGGGAGGTCGATCGCTGCTTTGGCAACTCTACTCATGGTCCATCACGCCACTACGCACAGCACTTCGCCGCCCTGGCCGATCGAGCGCGCCTGACGAT
>Ga0335074_10005672_pt1 | contig 17271 bp, 15 predicted proteins | sample Lox_Sample_23_FD_206715 | JGI IMG/M metagenome (GOLD analysis project Ga0335074, IMG submission 206715) | Soil microbial communities from Loxahatchee National Wildlife Refuge, Florida, United States - Lox_Sample_2.3 | ecosystem: Environmental > Terrestrial > Soil > Wetlands | place: USA... | reverse complement strand
AGTACTCCAAGGCGGCCGCCGACGCGTACGCCGACGCCCAGACCACACGCGCGCAGCGCGCCCGGATCATCAAGACAGCCTGAGGAGCCAGCGATGCCCGCAAACCTGTCATACCACCAACTGCTCCGAGCCAACGCCTGGTCGCGTAAGGCCGGTGACGCGTTCTTCTGGCAGTGCACGACGCGCACCGTCCAGGAGAGCAAGCTGTTCCCTGTCAATCCCTACATCTCGCTCTCCTACCTGAACGCCTGGTACCGCTGGCCGGAGCTGCTGCGCAAGATCGACGCCGCCATGCCGGCCGAGGAGCTCGGCGACCGGGCCCGGCTCGACGGTAGCTACACGAGCACGATCACCCTCGGCCTGATCCCCCAGTTCTACCTGGGTGGTCGCCAGATCCTCCTCGACATGGGGATGCTCAAGCCAACCGACGCGATCGACGACATCACCTTCGTCCTCGATTTCTGTGACCGGATCAACCTCGCCTACCATCGCGCCCATTCCCACGAGCTGGCCAGTGACGCGGGTCAGCGGGGTCAGATCCTCACCGAGCGCCAGGCCCAGGTGTTCGAGGCCGATGCCTTCCCGGTCACCCCGGGTGACCGCCTGCACCAGAGCTTCGGTCAGTTCATGGCCACGGCCTCGGCCTACGGCTTCCTTTCGCATTGCGAATGTCGCCTGTCGTTCAACAACCACGGGCCGTACCGCACGGCGGCGGGGGAGATGCTCGTGCGTGACATGGTCGATCTCGCCGAGTGTGACTACCCGTGGATGGACGAGGTCGCCTCCGGGGTCGGCTACAACAACCTCACCCTCCCGGTGATCATGAAGGACACTCACTTTGTCATCGTGGACGACTGGGGGAGCTTCGAGGCCACTCCCGCTTACGACGCCGAGAACATCGTGGCCCTCGGGTGTTACACGTCGGATTTCCTGTCGGATGGCTGGCAGCCAGTGGCGATGGGCTCGGCCGACGAACTGGCCGACTTCTTCGACCGTACCCGCGAGGAGATGGCCGAGGCGACGACGCGCATGTGGAAGATGATGGCCGGCTGGACGCGCGAGCAGATGATCGACGCCGGTGCGCTCGTCTACTTCGCGGTCCTCAAGGATCTGGCTCACGCCGCCGGGGTGTACGAGCAGGACGACTGGTTCACCCTCGACGAGCGCGCGCAGCGCTTCAAGCCGCTCTTGAACGACGAGTACGGCAACCACCTGATCGCGGAGATCGTCGGGCTGGTCTCGCTGACCTCGCAGTACGGCAGCGAGTACCACATGGCCAAGCACAACGACGGCCGCGCCGAGATGTGGACGCCGATCCCGTACTCGGTGTTGATCGACGACGAGTGGACCTCCACCGTGGGGAAGATGCGCCCCGGGACCTCCTCGCTGCCGAGCAAGCGAGCGGGCTACACGACGACCCGCGGAAAGCTGGGTCAGGAGGAGTGCAACCAGCTCGCGCAGGGTTTCCGGCCCGAGGGCTGGGACCAGCGCCACCTCGACGATGACAACTGGGTCAAGCACCACGCCGAGGACCCGCGGGCCCAGGCGAGCTATGAACTGGCTCAGCGCAACTCGCGGACGTTGCGCGACCGGGGGTCGGGGCTCCTGGAGTCAGACCTGGCCCGGGAAACCGCCGCCCAAGCCTCCTAGTCCCGGCGATGATCAACGCAAGCGCTGTGCAGAACCGGGCCTATCGACTGCGCCGCCGGCCCGTGGGCGCACCTGAGGCCGCCGACCTGGAGCTGAGCACCGAGCCGGTCCCGCCCCTCGAGGACGGGCAGGCCCTGGCGCGGACGCTGTACCTCTCCCTCGACCCCACAAACCGGCTCTGGATGAGCGACATGCGCCAGTACTCGCCCCCCGTGGAGCTCGGCGCCGTCATGCGCGGCATCGGGATCGGCGAGGTCGTCGACTCTCGTCATCCCGACCTGCCGGTGGGGACGCTCGTCTCGGGCTACACCGACTGGCAGGAGTACCGCGTCACCGGGGCGGGCGATGACCGCCCGCTGGCCCCGTTGCCCAGTCCCCTGGGGGCGCCGCTGAGCACCTACCTGGGCGCCCTCGGTCACACCGGGCTGACCGCCTACATCGGACTCGAGCTGATCGGAGGCGTGCACTCGGGAGAGACCCTCGTGGTCTCGGCTGCTTGCGGTGCCGTGGGGTCGGTGGTCGGCCAGATCGCCAAGGCCCGGGGTGCGCGCGTCGTCGGCATCACGGGCGGCGCCGAGAAGTGCGGTCATCTGGTCGGCGAGCTTGGCTTCGACGCGGCCGTCGACCGCCGCGCCGCGGACTGGCGCGATCAGCTCGCGGCGGCCACACCGGATGGGATCGACGTCGACTTCGAAAACGTCGGCGGAGAGATCCTGGACGAGATCCTCATGCGGATGAACTTCCGGGGACGGATCGTCCTGTGCGGAATGATCTCCCAGTACGACAACGCCGGCCGTGACTGGGAGGGCCAGCGCAACATCGGCCAGATCCTGATGCAACGGCTCACCGTCCGCGGCTTCATCGTCTCCGACGAGGTCGAGCTGTTCGGTCCCGCGGCCGAGTATCTGGCCTCCCTCTACGCCGAGGGCAAGCTGCGCCACGACGAGACGATCGTCGACGGCTTCGACAACGCCCTCGATGCGCTCGCCGGGATGTTCAACGGCGTGAACACCGGCAAGCTGCTCGTCAAGGTGGCCGAGCCGTCGGTCACCGCCGGGAGGTGAGCCTCGCTCCGGAACGGTCGCCATGCGGATCGACTTCCAGAAGCCATTCTCGGCTCCTCCGGGAGCGCGCGAGATCCTGCTCGTACGCCACGGGGCGGTCGACCCGCCGGGACCTGATGGCCTGATCGCCGGACGCAGCGACCCCGACCTGAACGTCCAGGGGTTTGAGCAGACCGACGCGCTCGTCGGGCGGCTCGACCGCGAACCTGTGGCGGCCGTGGTCGCCACCCCGCTGCGGCGCTCGCTCCAGACGGCGGAGCCGATCGCGGCCGGGCACGGGTTGGTGCCGGCGATCGTGCCGGACCTCAGCGAGATCTACCTCGGCGAGTGGGAGGGACACGGAATCCACGACCGCGGCTCGCGGGGCGATCCCGAGTTCCAGCGCGTCATGCGCGAGCAGCGCTGGGACCTCATCCCCGGAGCCGAGGGCGGCGACGAGTTCGCCGCGCGCGTCGACGCCGGACTGGAGGCAGCCGCGGAGCTTGCGACCGATGGGCGCGTGGTGGTGGTCGTGGTGCACGGCGCCGTCATCGCGGAGATCTGCCGGCGCGTGACCGGCAGCACGCCGTTTGCGTTTCTGGGGTCGGCTAACGGATCGATCAGCCGCGTGGTGCGCATGCCCGACCTCCGTTGGATGCTGGTCTCCTTCAACGAGACCGAGCATCTGACCTAGTCTCCTGTCAGGCGGCGGCGCTTCGCCAGAGTTTTTGTAGTGCCTCGGCGGTCTGGCGCGGCTGTTCGAACGGCCACCAGTGCCCGCAGTCGAGCACGACCAGCTCGGCTCCCATTCGCCCAGCCAGGCGCTCGCCCCACTTGATCTCGACGTAGGGATCGTGCCGGCCCCAGATGACCATGCTCGGGAGCTCGATCTGCTCGACGCCCGGCTGCCACTCCTTGCCGATCTCTATGGCCGAGCGATAGAGCGCGAGGATGCAGTCCTTGTTGCCCGGGACCAGCCATGAGTTGCGCTCGGCGTACTCGCGCGGCATCCCGTTCTCGATCAGGTACGGCACCGAGACCTCCGGGGTGAGGTCCTGCTGCATGTAGCGCTCGCCCTCTCCGGGCGTTTGCCAGACCTGGGCGATCGAGTGCCAGGGGTACTGAGTGTCCACGGCGGCTCCCCCGACCGCCACCGACCGCAGCAGGTCCGGGCGGACCGAGGCGATGCGCTGAACCATCAGCGAGCCCCAATCATGACCGACCAGGTCCACCGGCCCGGCCCGGCGCGCCAGTGGCACCAGCTGGTCGATCAACCACTCAACGTAGGTCTCTTTGGTCGCGGTGAACCCGGCCGGCGCAGGCTCCGAGAAGCCCGGGAGGTCAACCGCGATCACCTCGCCGTCGTGTCCGTCGAGGTGCTGCTGGACAAGTTCCCACAGCAAGTGTGAGTCTGGGTTTCCGTGGACGAGCATCGCGGGCATAACGGCGATCCTGACCGCGGGGCAGGAGCACAACATGCGGCGCCCGGCACCCGACTGTGGGAACTCCAAGCTGGTCGCGGGTGGCTGCCGATTACAGCCCGAGGTCGGCGATGCGCAATGCCGTTTGCAGTTCGAGCTGGCGCTCCCTGACGTCGCGCCCGAGCAGGTCCTGGGCGCGGCGGATTCGATAGGCCACGGTGTTCTTGTGGACTCCGAGGCGCTCGGCCGCGGCGACGAAGCTCGCCTGCTCCTCCAGGAACACGGCCAGGGTCGCGCGCAACCGCAGCGCGGACTCGTCGGCATCCGCGAGCTTGCCGAGCTCGTGGCGGACGAACCGGCGCGCCTCCTCGCGACTGTGGGTGAGCATCGCCTCGAGCGCCACGTCGGAGAATTGCACACACACCGTTCGCGTCTCCTTGCTTCGCAGCCTTTGCACACGCCGGGTCAGTAGTGCCTCCTCATGGCTGCGCTTGAAACCACTGACACCCTCTCCGGGCTCGCCCAGCGCTACGTAGATCGCCCGCTGCGACAGGTGGTCAAGAACGCTCGTCGCCGTCTTAGTCATGGTGCGTGGCGTCTCGCGAAATCCCGCCCAGCAAGCCAGGAAGCCACTGAGTGGGATCGAGATGTGATCGCTGGCGCCGAGCAGGTCCGCGACGTCGGCCGCGACGTGCTCCATCGCCGCAAACAGGAGGTTGCCGTTGGGGGCATCGATCGTCGCCTCATCGGGCCACACGAGGTAGGCCAGATGCCTGCGATCCAGTTCGTACTTGAGCCGGGCGCTCGCGCTGCGGGCGTCCACGACCGCGCCTTCGAGGATGACCCGCACCTGCTCGACCCGCATCGCTGAAGTGCCACGCAGCTGGCGTTCGCGTTCGGCCATGTAGTACTCGGTGAGGCGATTCTCGAGTGTCTCCACCCAGATGAACAGCCAGTCGTTGAAGAACCCGAACGTGTCACCGAGCTGGACGGCATCGACGGTCCGCATCTGGAGTTCCTGCAGCCACATCCTCGACAGGGTGGCTTGTCCGATGCGATAGGCCCGCTGCAGCACCTCAAAACCGAGCCCGCGCCGGACGTACTCCTTGGCGTAGGCCAGAGCCTCCGGAGGCGGACTCGCCATCGACGGCCGCGTGCCGTCGGTGAGCATCGTCATGATCGTGTCCAGATTGGAGCGGCAGCTCTCGTGGGTTCCGAGCAGCAGGTCGTCGTCGAGCTCGGCGATCTGAGCGTGGATCACTCCCGACAGCTGGTGCGCCACGCCGTCCAGGTCCTCACCCATCGCCTGGGCGACATCCAGGATCGGACCGCTGCCGGGACTCTCCATCGGCACCGGCTCACGTTAGAGCGCTTGGTGCGAGAGCACAAGCCTCCCGAGCGCTGAGGACATTCGCATCCACAAGCCGCGTGCATACGATCGGTTCCGGAGCGAAGAGAGGAGCCCCCAATGGCGACTGGTGAACGAAACCCTCGTGTGCTGGCCATCGATGCCGGCGGGACGATGACCGACACGTTCATCGTCGACGCGATGGGGTCTTTCGTCGTCGGTAAGGCCCAGACGACGCCAGAGGACGAATCCGTCGGCTTTATGCGCTCCGCGGACGACGCGCTGCGCTACTGGAGGATGGACCCAGAGGTTGCGTTCCCGCAGATCGTTTCCGGGATCTACTCGGGCACCGCGATGCTCAATCGGCTGCTCGAGCGCACCGGACGAAAGGTCGGGTGCATCGTGTCGGGCGGGCTCGAGGACTACTTCAAGCTCGAGCGCGGGATTCAGACGTACCTGTCGTTTCCCTACTCAGACCGCCTGCACGTGGCCACGCACTTCCACAACGAGCCGCTCGTCTCGCGCGAGCTCATGCGCGGGGTCCGCGGGCGAATCGACCTGTTCGGCGACGAGGCGATCCCGTTGTACGAGGACGAGGTGCGAACCGCCGCTGAGGCTCTGATCGACGGAGGGGTGGAGTCGATCGTGGTGTGTCTGTTGTACTCGTGGCGAAACCCGAGGCATGAGCAGCGGGTCCGCGAGCTCATCGATGACGTGTCCCGGCAGCGTGGGTTGAACGGTGAGCGCCCGGACGTGTTTCTCTCCTCCGAGCTCTACCCGATGCGCCGGGACTTCCCGCGGCTCAACTCGACCCTGATCGAGGCCTATGCCGCCGAGCCCTCGCGTGAGCAGCTCAAACGCGTTCACGGCGTGACTAAGGCCGCGGGCGCTGCGTTCGACCTGCGCATCATGGCCGCGCACGGAGGGACGATCTCGGTGCATGCGCGGGAGCTCGCGCGCACCCTGATCTCGGGGCCGATCGGCGGCGTCGTCGGCTCGGGCTATCTCGCCGAGAAGCTCGGGCTCCCGAACGTGGTGTGCACCGATATCGGCGGCACTTCGTTCGACATCGCGCTGATCACCGACGGCGAGTACCACATCACGCCCACACCGGAACTCGGGCGCTACGTGCTGAACCTGCCGATGATCCGGGTCGACTCGATTGGCGCCGGCACCGGATCGTTTGTCCGGATCAACCCCAACTCGAACCGCCCGGAGCTCGGGCCGGATTCCGCGGGTTCCCGGATCGGTGTCTGCTGGCCGGACGGGGCGATTGACACTCCGAGCGTGTCGGATCTGAACCTCGTGCTCGGCCGTTTGAACGCCGACTACTTCCTCGGCGGTGACGTGAAGCTCGACGTGGAGCGTGCCCGGGCGGCGATCGAGGAGCAGGTTGCCCGGCCCCTCGGTCTGTCGGTCGAACACGCTGCGGCAGGGATCCTCGAACTGTTCGACGAGACGCTTCAGTACGAGGCGACCGGGCAGGTGCTCGGCAAGGGCTACTCGCCGGTCGACTACGCGCTGTTCTGTTACGGCGGGGGTGGACCCCTGCATGTCGCCGGATACACGAACCGCACCCCGTATCGCGACGTGCTGGTGCCGGCATGGGCCGCCGGCTTCTCCGCTTTCGGCTGTGCCTGCGCCGATCTGGAGTACCGCTACGACGTCACCATCGATCTGCCGATTCCCCCGGGCGCCGGGGCCGAGGCCAAGCAAGCCGCCGCGGCCGGGATCCAGCAGGCATGGGACGCGCTGCGCCGTCAGGTCACCGCCGAGTTCGCCAAGTCCGGCGCGCCTCAGGACCAGGTCGCCTACCGCCACCTGGTTCGGATGCAGTACGCGGGTCAGCTGAACGACATCGAGATCTACTCGCCGGCGCAGGAATTGCAGAGTGCCGCGGATATCGATCGGCTGATTGCCGCGTTCGAGGACGCCTACGGAAAGATCTACGCCCGCTCCGCGAAATCACCGGAGCTCGGTTACCTGGTTACGCACGCGATGGTTACCGGCGCGGTCGCGGCCGAGAAGCCGGCGCTCCCGGTCGAGCCGCTCGCCGATCCCGAGCCAACCAGCGCCAAGGACTCCCGGCAGGTGTGGTGGCGAGACGGATGGCTCGAGACCGCGATCTTCGAGCAGTCGGATCTGAGGGCCGGCAACGTCATCGCCGGACCGGCGATCGTCGAGTCGCCGGCCGACACGCTCGCGATCCCACCCGAACGCAGAGCCAGGCTCGACCAGCATCGCATCTTCCATCTCGACTACAAGGAGAGCTGAGGCCATGGCTTTGACCGACGCCAGCCAGGCGCTCGAGCCGACCACCGTGACACCGATTGGCTGGAACGGCCGGACGGTGCAACAGATGCTGGCCGAGCAGGAGCGCCTGTTTGCGCAGACGGGTCGATATTGGGGCCTCGACGAGCTCGTTCTCCAGCGCGGCGATCCGATTCGCTACGAGAAGATCTTCTCGCGCCTGCGCGGTGGGCTCGTGTCGGCGCGCGAGACGGCACTCAACATCTCCGCCAGCCCGATCGTCAAGGAGATCGGTGAGCTGTCGTTCATGCTCTACACGCCCGAGGGCGACTCGATCGCGCTGTCGCGCGGAATCATCGTCCACGTCCACACCGCCTCTGACGCGATCAAGCACATGATCCGCGCGGGCTACGAGGACGACCCCGGGATCAATCCCGGTGACATCTTCTGTAACAACGACGCCTCGATCGGGGATGTGCACAACGCCGACGTGCTCACGATCGTGCCCATCTTCTGGGAGCAGGAGCTGATCGGCTGGGCGGCCGGGGTGACACATGAGATCGACATCGGCGCCAAGACGCCGGGCTCGGTCCCCGTCGGTCCGATCTCTCGCTACGAGGACGGGATCGACATCCCGGCGCGCAAGATCGGGGCGAGCGATCGGCTGTTCCGCGACCACGTCCAGGCGGGGCTGCGCGGCACACGGACGCCGATGTACTGGACGCTCGATGAGCGCACGCGCGTCGCGGGCTGTCACATGGCGCGCGAGGCGGTCGAGCGGGTCATCCTCGAGGAGGGGATCGAGACCTACAAGCGCTTCATCCGCGAAGTGCTCGAGGAAGGCCGTCGCTCGTTCCGCAGCCGGCTGATGGAGATGACGGTGCCGGGCCGCTACCGGGCCGTCGCCTTCAACGAGGTCCCGTTCGCGGCCGAGCAGCAGCTGCCTTCCTACGCGCGAGTCGACACGCTGATGCACGCGCCCACCGAGCTTCGGATCACCCCGGAAGGTGTGCTCGAGTTTGACTACGACGGATCGTCGTCGTGGGGGTATCACTCCATGAACTGCACGCCGTCGGCGATGCAGGGCGCGATCTGGGTTCAACTCACCCAGACGCTGATCCCGAACGAGAAGATCAACGACGGTGCGTACATGGGGTTGCGGACCCACTTCCCGCCTGGCACCTGGACCAACCACTGCAACCCGGCCGCATCGACCGGGATAGCCTGGTGGTTTCTGATCCCGAGCTTCACCGGGTTCATCAAGAGCCTGTCGCGCGGGATGCAGGCGCGAGGGTTTGTCGAGGAGGTACTGGCGCCGTATCCGTTCACCTCGAACGTCTTCCAGGGCGGGGGCATCGATCATTTCGGCCAGCAGTCGGCGACGACCAACTTCGGCCTGTCGTGCTGCGGCGGAGGGGCGAAGATGGTCCTCGACGGCCTCGACTACGGGGCGGCGATGTGGAACCCGGAGGGGGACATGGGTGACATGGAGATGTGGGAGATCATCGAACCCTTCCTGTACCTCGGACAGAGAGTCAAGGCGTCGACGGCCGGGCAGGGGAGGCGTCGTGGTGGCTCGGGGTACGAGACCCTGCGACTGGCGTGGAAGACGCCGTTTTACGAGATCCAGAACATCGATCACTCCCGTTTGCACTGTCACTCGGGGCTGTGGGGTGGCTATCCCGGGTCGGCTGGTTACCGGCACAACGTCCGCGACACCAATGTGTTCGAGCTGATCGCGGCGCGAGCGCCCTACCCGACCCACGATGGCGATCCGGAGAAATCCAACGTCGAGCGGCTCGTCACGGGTCGGCGGGACTTCGATCAGCGCACGCTCACTCTGCCCGAGCTGATGCAGCAGGGCGATCTGTACGTCTGCGTGTATCACGGCGGCGACGGCCTCGGCGACCCCCTCGACCGCAAGCCCGAGCACCTGGAAGAGGATCTCAACGGCGATTTCCTGCTGCCGCGGTTTGCCGAGTCGGTCTACGGCGCGGTCGCTGAATGCGATGGAGAAGGTCGCTGGTCGGTCAAGCGCGAAGCGACGGCCACGCGGCGGGCCGAGATCCGCTCCGAGCGGAGGGCCAAGGCTGTTCCCGTCCGTGAGTGGATGGCCGGCCAGCGCGAGCGGATCCTGGCGCACGCGACGGGCAACGGCGACTTTGGCGGCCACGTCCAGCGGATGTACGCGGAGTCGATGCGGCTCTCGGACCGGTGGGCGGCGGATTTCCGGGCATTCTGGGATCTGCCGGAGGACTTCGACTTCCCGGTCCCGACTCCGACCGTGGATATATCGAAGGCGATGCTCGCGCAGGCGCCGAGCGCGGAGGGTTGAACGCGATGAAGGTCGATAAGCAGATGCTCGCGGACCTCCTCGACGAGCGACTCGATCGCAACACCGTCCGGGCGATCCAATCGGGCTACAAGGATCCCGGCCGCTTCGACACCTACCTCGAGTTGCTTCAGGAGCGGGCCCCGTGGCCCGACAGGATCGTCCTGCCTTACGGGGAACACATGTGCATCGTCTCGGCGGGCGGCGGTCGCTATGTGATCAAGTGCTTTCACTGCGGTCACGACTTCTGCGACCACACCGAGAACTGGAAGCTCGAGGCACTCATCCACGTCCGCGACACCGAGGAGAAGCTGCTCGAGATCTACCCGAGGATGATGCACGGTGACCCCGCCTGGGAGGAGATCCGCGAGTACTTCTGCCCCGGGTGTTGCACGCAACTGGAAGTCGAGGCGGTGCCGCCGGGATATCCGCCGATACACGACTTCGTGCCCGACCTCCGGGGGTTCTACGAGGGGTGGCTGGGAAGGGAGCTGCCTGTCTGAGGCGGGTGAAGGCACGGCGCTGGGCGCTCGGTCCGATTGCGGTGCGATCGAACCGTTCGCCCAGTCACAGCCAAATGCCGCCTAAGGTCCGCTATTGCCCGGACGCCGACACAGTCGTCCCAGCCGTCGCGCTAATGGGTGATACCCACCAGGTGGAGCCCTCCGGGGTGATGGGGTTGTTCCCCGACGCGTCCGAGCACGTAAGCGCCAGCGTCGCCGGCGCATCGAAAGAGGGGACCGCGATGATTCCCGTCATCGAGACGACTGCCGCATCGCCGATCGATATCTCCCACGGCTCGGTGAACGAGCCGAATAGGTCCCCAGGCGTGTTGTCGGCTGTCGCTTCGACGGCGCACGTTCCAAGGTTCGAGCTCGTTTGGTTGTCAACGCTCGTGCTTAGGTCCACAAAGTAGGTTCCGCCGCTCGTGAGAGTGGGGCCGGTATTGCCGGTGGTCGTCGTGAACTGGTAGCCCGGCCCGGGCGCTCCTGCAGGGCCCTGCGGACCGGCGGTGCCTTGAGGGCCGGCCGGGCCCTGTGCGCCCGCGGCCCCCGGAGGGCCGGCGGGACCGGTCTGACTCCAGGCGATAGCCGTTTCGTTCCGAGCGCAGTTCGTGCCCGCGTCTTGCAGAGCCACCGGGTGTGACCCGTGGAAGAACGCCCTCGACGTGTAGCAGGCGTGGATCTCGCCAGAGGACTCCACGGGCCCCCCGGCGGTCGCGGCGACCGCGACTCCGTAGCCCCCGCCAAGAACAACAACGCTGGCCAGGATCCCCACCATCCTGCCGCGCCGCAGGATGCTGAGCTGGTTTGCCTTCATGGACCTGCCTCTCATTCGTGCCGATGCCGGTTACGGCCGCCGATCGCGGCCAGAGAGGATCCTGGGGTAAAGACGCGGCGGGCACATCGAGCAATCGGACGAGCTTGCGCGCGGTCGCTTACGTCGCTTTAGATACGCCGTGCGTTGTCTTTAGGTGCGCGGCAGCCATGCGCTGCCGACCAAACAAAACGGTCCTGCCTTGCAGGACCTTGAAGGCATTCGGTGACCGCCCGGCAGCTGAGGTCACGACCAGAGAAGTCAGCGACTTCCTCCGCTCGCTCGACCATGAGGGCTAACGCAACGTGAACAAGCATCGGGAGGTGCTTGCCGCGATGTTCACGTACGGCTGCCGCGCTGACGCCTTCGGGCTTCCGGCGAATCCGGTGCTCGGGACCGACAAGCGTCGGCAGGCGCCGCCGGAGGCGCTCGACTATTACGACGGTAATCCCACCGGGTCCGACCGCGAGATGATCGAGGTTGGCCCTGCCGTGACCGGGGATCCGTCGGTCGTGGAGCAGCTTGACCGGATGCTCGGTGAGGTGCTTCTCAAGGCGGTCGGCGGTGCGTTTCTTACCGCGGGCGCCGTGCGCCCAACTCTTGGTGCTCTGCGGCTCTTCGATCACGCGCGCCAGGACCGTGCCGACCACGCCGAGGGCCTGGCGGGCGTGCTCACGCCTCGCCCGCCCGACGATCGGCGCAGCCGCGACAGACGATCGTGCCCGAGGTCCGAATGATCGCGGCGAGCTCGCCGGCAGCAAGCCGCTCGCCGCAGGCGTTGCATCGCGTGTCGTGTCCCCTCAGCAAGGTCGTCTCGCAAATCGCCCGGAGCATGGTCAGGGATCGCTTGCTCGGTCGCCTTTGTGACCGTGCGACATCCGGGTCATCCGAAGGCGACTGTCGCGCCGGCGTGGGCGCCGTCATCGCGTTCGTGGCATTTGCTATAGCCCGGCTGGTCGCGGCCGGACGATTGCTTAGCGCCAACGCGCTCGTCCACATCGAGCCGGGCCGGTTTGCGAATGCGATCGTCCGCCCCGACGCGTGGCGGTCGGCCCATGGACAGAGCGTGCGGACTCACGGACTGGGGTGACGCACTTGCTGACGGCGGGCGTGCGCGTTTGCATCACCTCGCGGGCGGGGGTTAGGCTCGTCGCCACGACCGGCCGTGAAAGACGAATCAAGTGGACAGCCGTGGGTGAAGCGTGCGATCTGGGCGGTGGCGTCGCTGATCGGAGCGTTGGCTGCTGTCCTGGGCGCACTCGGCGTCTGGTCGGCGTCGGCCAGCACGGTCAGCGGGCCGAGCCTCGGCCGGACGATCGAGCTGGCACCGGTCAGCGGGCACGTGTTCGTGCGCTTGCCGAGGGCGTCTCGCTCCTTGGCGCTCGTGCATCAGATGCTGGTACCGGTCGGGTCGCGCATCGACACGACCCATGGGACGGTCGATCTCACCTCTCAGGGTCCCGCCGTGGCCGGACTCCAGAAGGGCGTGTTCGATGGCGGCGCGTTCATCGTGCAGCAGGCTCGCAGCGGCCAGACGAATCTGATCCTGACCGGCGGGTCGCGCCCCACCGTGTGTGTGTCCGGGCGGGGGAGCTCGGCTCGGGCCGCGGGTCTATCAACGCGGGTATTGCGGTTGCTGCACGCCAGTGCCCAGGGGCGGTTCACGACTCGCGGGCGCTACGCGTCGGCCACCGTCCGCGGCACGATCTGGACCACGGCTGACACTTGCGCGGGAACGACCATTTCCTCTCAGAAGGACACCGTCGATACGACGTCGAACACGTTGCCGGAATCGGTGCAGGTGCCGCTGACGGCGGGCGAATCGGTCACCTACCGGTGCGCCACGCGCGCCGCAGGCCCGGTGAGAAAGGCGTACTGCGTCGTCATCCTGACCTCGAACGCTCCGGCGCCGAACCAGCCGGCCTTCTCGACCTTCCTGGCCACGACCAATCCCGCCCAGTCGGCTCAGCTCTGCGTCCAACCGCCGGGTGCCGCCACGCCAGAGTGCACCACCTTCCCACTGTCGCATCCCACCGGTCTCGGCTTGCGTGACCTCAACGTCGCCTGCCCTGCCAGTCAAGGTCCTGGCCTGTATCGGATCGCCTACCGTCTCGACGGGGTGGCGCTCGGCTCTCCGTTCGATTATCAGGCGCCGCACATCCGGTTGGGGAACGGGCCGTGCCAGAGCTTCCTCGGCCAGTTAAAACAGGGGCCGGACACGGCCGTCCTTGACGCGAACGTCAAGCTCGTGAACGACTACTCGTTGTTCTCGCCGGCGATCGCGCAATGGCTGGGACTGGCACTGACGCCGACGGGCGCTCCCGGCTCAGAGCAGGTGCGGGGCATCGTCTATGCGGACCAGAACGGCACCCCCGGCACGCTCGTCGCGGCGACGAAGCCGGTGACGATCCGCCCCACGAGCGCGTCGACGCTCTACCCGCTGTTCTTCCCGCAGGAGTTGCACCTGAGCCCTGGCACCTACTGGCTCGGACTGCTGACAGGCGGCGACTCAGGCGTCGCGGGAGTCCTCGTCTTCCCAACTCGACACTCAGCGCCGGCGAACACCAACCCCTTCGCCGCCGGCCCCAGCAACCCGTTCGGGCCGATCACCAGCGTCGCCAACGCCCAAATGACGCTGCTCCTGCACTACCAACTCGCGCCCTGAACAGTGGGACCGGCGTTCCGCTGCCTGTCGGACCGGGCATGCGCTGCTGTCTGACACCTCAGTGAAGCAGTTACCCCTCGGGCCACAGCTCGCGGCCGGGTTCGGCGAGGAGCGGCCACGTGTGCTTAGCGTCTCACCTCGCCGCTCCAACGGCTTTGCGGCTGCTTCGGCGGACAGTGAATTCGCCGCTCATTTCGATGCATCGCGATCGTCTCGACGGGCCGAGCCCGGACGAGCGAGTGCCGTGGCAAAGCAGCCGTCCGGCTGCCCGCGGCTTGACCCCTCAGTGCGTGCTCGCCGACCAGAAGCCCGCCGAGCCTCGGCTCACGCTTCGCCTGCGGATCCAACCGTCTTGTGGCCGCATCCTCACGCGTGGCTGACCGAGCGCCTCGAAGCGTTATCGTGGTTGCGTGGGCTGGAGGATTCGCGGCACTTACTTTGAATCTTGCAACTGTGACGCGATCTGTCCGTGTCGGCGGATCGATGGCGTCGCCGGCGGTCGCTCGACTCATGGCGTGTGCATGGGCGTGCTCTCGTGGCTAATCGAGGACGGGACCGCGAACGGTACCGAGCTTTCGGGAATTCCGGTGGCAATGGCAATTCGTTACAGCGACGATGAGCCCGGCTCTCCTTGGACGTGGGTGCTGTACCTCGATGCAGCTGCATCGGAGCCGCAACGTGAGGCTCTGGAGGCAATCTTCACGGGTCGGCTCGGCGGGGACGCCATGTCACATTTCCCTTGGGCGTGGAAGGGGGGCGATCCAGTGGCGGTCCGCCCAGTCGAGATCGACGTCGATCACACGCGCCGTCGTCAACGGCTGAGGATCCGCGATCACATCAGCGTGCGAATCCGGGATCGCTACGCAGGCGAGCAGACCGTGACGTGCGTAATCCCGGGGCACGACCGAGCCGGCGAGGAGCTTGTCGCGGACGAACTCGTCGTTGGGGATGGTCCCCTCGCGTTTAGCTATCGCGGGGTCTGCGGGTACGGCACGACCTTCGACTATTCGGATTAGCCCACCCTCGAGATCGCGGTAGCGCTATGGCCTCTCCAGGCCATCGGGTCGCTAGGAGCTCATCTCTCCCGGCGAGCGGGGCTCTCCCATTGTTCCGGGCCGCTTCATGTGTCCCGACGGCGCCATGTCACCCGGCCGTCCCATGTGATTCATCTGGGACATCGAGCCATTGGTTGGAATCGTCAAGCCTGGGGTCGAGGCGGGTGCGGCGAGAAGGAGCACACCTAGCGCCAGCAACACTGCGGCGGTCCCGTAAGTCGCGACGCGCCGCCACGGGAGTAGCTTCTCGACCGCGATCAGCGCCGCGACGAAGGCCATCCAGCCGATGCTCATGATGCCGAGCGCGAACAGCGAGGCCATCAGTGCCCAGCAGCATCCCGCACACCAGGCGCCGTTCTTGGCGCCCATCCCGAGCGCGCCGGGCAGACCCTCGCGCCAGGAGCCGATCAGGAAGCCGAGGGGGCTGCGGCACTTGGCTAGGCACACGTTTTTCAGCGGGGTCAACTCATATGCGGCCGCCACGAGCAACGTCGCGCCCGCGATCCAGCGGCCGGCACGACTCCAGTGCAGCACCCCCCCGGCGACCCACCCTCCTGCTACCGCGATCGCAAACGCGAGCAGACCCACGGCGGCCCAAACGAGAAGGTACCCCGCGCAGAACGCGAGCGGCGCCATCGGCGATCGTTGCCGTGTCATGCGCGAGTAGAGCGCCACCGTCGGGGCCACCGACGGGAACATCATCGCGGCCATCATGACAACCCAAACGCCGAGGAACCACCCGAGCGTGCCGAGGTCCGTCCACGGTCCGTTATCCATCCCCTGCATACGATCGATGGTCCACCACCAGCCCAGCCCGGCGAGGACTAACAGGAGCGCGACCAAGCCGAAGCGGGCGCGCGTGGCCTCGAACGCGGGGGATAGCCCGCCGGAGGGAGCGTGCCGCTGGTCGGATACTGCCGCGCTCATCGCTACGCCGCCCAGGCGAACTCAGACTTCGACAACCCCGTCTTGCCCTCGTACTTGATGCCAAACGCGTCGATCTGCGACCGCTTCGCCTCGGCCATCGTGAGATCCGAGCCGACCGGATGGAACATGCCCTGAAAGCGCACCGGCTCGCCGGTCTCCACGCCGAACGGCACGATGTCTTCGATTTCAAAGTCGATCGCGTCGCCGACACGAACGGTGTGCCGCAGCCCGTCGTCGTCGACTTCGATCCGAGCACGTTCAACCCCGAGCATTTCGCCGACGAGCGGCGCGAGCGCGGCCATCGGACCCCCGAGCTGCCCGCTGAAGACCTGAACCAGCTTCTCGGACTGCTCGTCGGTTGCCTGGTCATCTACGAACACCCCAAGACGCCAGTTACCCTCCGTCATCACCTTAGGCGTGTCCGCGATCGCCACGACCTTCAAGCCGCTGACGTCAGTCCCCTCGACCTCTCCCTCACGGATCTTGAAGGCCAACGTCACTCGGCAGAAGTCGTACGTGGCCCCGTGGTCGAACGACAGGTTGCAGGGGCACATCAGCTCGCAAGAGCAAGTCTCGACATAGCTCCCTTTGAGACTCCACGACATCGAGGACCACCTCCTCTAGGGAAAAGCCGATTCTCCGACCTCGCCCGGGACGCGTCAACCCCAACCAACCACCACCCGCCACCAGGACGCCGCCGGTTCTCGAGAAAGACAAGCGTCTCGAAGCTGGCCCGACAACAAAAGCGCCGGTCAGCCAGCCGAAACAGTCGCCGGCTCAAATCCATGCAGCCGCTACCGGCAGCGCAGTTGGCCGGCAACGCGGGCGCCCCAGAACGGTAGGACCACGACCCAGGCTTGCCGTATAGACGAATTCTGAGCAGCGTCAGGGATGGCCACCGCGCGCCCGCTTGGCCACAAAAGCGCGACGTGCGAGCCAGCCGGCTTACTACTCCTTCGGACAAACTCCGCCCCGAGCCCGAGGAGCACGTCGTGGCTCCTCTCGAGTGGCATAGCGGTGACGCTGTCACGAGGCGTCGCGCGATCGCTTCATGCGGCCGCAGTCAGGCCGATAGCGGGCGCGGGCCGCTGTGCTTCCTCGCTACCGGCCAGCACCGCGTCGTCGCGAGACTTCGTTTCGTCGCGAGGCTGTCGCGCAACCCCTCCCGTTGTGAGGGGCAGTTGTGACGCTGTTGGCTCCGTTTTGGCGGTGCGAGCGCCTGGGGCCTGTTTCAGGCCCCGGCGACGGTGAGCTGGTGGCGGT
>Ga0335074_10005670_pt1 | contig 17273 bp, 12 predicted proteins | sample Lox_Sample_23_FD_206715 | JGI IMG/M metagenome (GOLD analysis project Ga0335074, IMG submission 206715) | Soil microbial communities from Loxahatchee National Wildlife Refuge, Florida, United States - Lox_Sample_2.3 | ecosystem: Environmental > Terrestrial > Soil > Wetlands | place: USA... | reverse complement strand
CTTCGACCTGCAGGAACACGTCGCGCAGGGCGTCCAGGGTCTGTTCCTCGGGTGCCTCCCAGAGCCCGCGGTCGGCGGCTTCCAGCAGCCGCTCGGTGATCCCGCGCAGCGCCCACGGGTTGCTCTTCTCCAGGAATGCCCTGGTTTCCGGGTCCAGCACGTAGGACGCGGTGAGCCTCTCGTACATCCAGTCAGCGACGACGCCGGTGGTGGCGTCCCAGCCGAACAGGTAGTCGACCGTCGCCGCGAGCTCGAACGCGCCCTTGTAGCCGTGCCGCCGCATCGCCTGGATCCAGCGCGGGTTCACCACCCGGGAGCGGAACACCCGGGCGGATTCTTCGGCCAGGGTCCGGGTCCTGACGTGTTCCGGGCGGGTGCTGTCGCCGACGTAGGCGCGCGGGGCCTCGCCGGTCAGCGCGCGGATCGTGGCGACCATGCCGCCGTGGTACTGGTAGTAGTCGTCGGAGTCGGCGATGTCGTGCTCGAGGCTGTCGGTGTTCTTGACCGCGAGCCGGATCCGCCGGTATGCCGTCTCCATGTCCTCGCGCGCGGGCCGGCCGTCGAGGTCGCGCCCGTACGCGTGCCCGCCCCAGGCCGCGTAGACCTCGGCGAGATCCGCGTCGTCGCGCCAGGACCGGCTCTCCATCAGCGGCAGCAGGCCGGCGCCGTACGCGCCGGGCGGCGAGCCGAAGATCCGTGTGGTGGCCCTTCGGTGGTCGCCGAGGCGTTCCGCGTCGGCCATTGCGTGCTTGCGGACGAAGTTGTCCGCGGGTTCCTCGTCCAGGCCGGCGACCAGCCGGACCGCGTCGTCGACGAGGGTGACCACGTGCGGGAACGCGTCCCGGAAGAAGCCGCTGATGCGCACGACCACGTCGATGCGCGGCCTGCCGAGTTCCTGCGGCGTGATCACCTCGAGGCCGGTGACCCGGCGGCTGGCGTCGTCCCACACCGGCCGGACGCCGAGCAGCGCCAGCACCTCGGCGATGTCGTCGCCGGAGGTGCGCATGGCGGCGGTCCCCCAGACCGACAGCCCGACCGAATCCGGCCACTCGCCGGTGTCCTCGCGGTAGCGGTCCAGCAGGCTGGCGGCGAGTTGCTGCCCGGTCTCCCAGGCCAGCCTCGAGGGGACCGCTTTCGGGTCCACGGCGTAGAAGTTGCGGCCGGTCGGCAGCGTGTTGATGAGTCCGCGCAGCGGGGAGCCGCTCGGGCCAGCCGGCACGTGGCCGCCGTCGAGCGCGTGCAGCACCGCGTCGATCTCGCCGCTGGTCGCGGCGAGGCGCGGGATCAGGTCGTCGGCTGCGAAGCGCAGCAGCCGCTCGACGGCGTCGTCGCTGCGGCCGAGGACCTCGGTGGTGACCCGCGCGGCCGAGGCGGCGCGCCAGCCGGTGAGTTCCATGCCCTCGACCAGTGACCTGGCGAGCTGCTCAGCGCGATCGACCGAGCCGCGCGGCGCGGTGCCGTCCTCGGCCAGGCCGAGGGCCTCACGCAGCCCCGGCAGCGCAGCGCCCGCACCACTCGCACCACCTGCCCCACCGCCTGCCCGACCTGCGCCGCCGGACCAGATCTGGCGGGCCTGCAGCATCGCGAGCACCAGGCCGACACGCTGTACCCCCTCGGGAGCCTCGCCGAGCACGTGCAGGCCATCGCGGATCTGCGCGTCCTTGACCTCGCACAGCCAGCCGTCGAGGTGCAGCAGGAAGTCGTCGAACTCCGCGTCGTGTGGCCGGGCCTGGAGGCCGAGGTCGTGGTCGAGCTTGGCGGCTTGCATCAGCGTCCAGATCTGCGCCCGTATCGCGGGCAGCTTGGCCGGGTCCAGCGCGGCCACCGCGGCGTGCTCGTCCATGAGCTGCTCGAGCCGCGCCAGGTCGCCGTAGGTCTCGGCGCGGGTCATCGGCGGCACCAGATGGTCGACGATCGTGGCGTGCGCGCGCCGCTTGGCCTGGGTGCCCTCGCCGGGGTCGTTGACCAGGAACGGGTAGATCAGCGGCAGGTTGCCGAGCGCGGCGTCGGGCCCGCACTCCGCGGACATGCCGAGGTTCTTGCCCGGCAGCCATTCCAGGTTGCCGTGCTTGCCGATGTGCACGACCGCGTGCGCGCCGAAGCTCTCCTCCAGCCACCGGTACGCGGCCAGGTAGTGGTGGCTCGGCGGCAGGTCGGGGTCGTGGTAGATCGCGACCGGGTTCTCGCCGAAGCCGCGGGGCGGCTGCACGAGCAGCACCACGTTGCCCGCGCGCAGCGCGGCGAGCACGATGTCGCCGTCGGGATCGGCGCCAGCGCCGGTCGCTCGGTCCACGAACAGCTCGCCCGGCGGTGGCCCCCAGGCCTTCTCGATATCCGCGCGCAGCTCGCCGGGCAGCCGGCCGAACCAGGTGCGGTACTGCGCGGCCGGGATCCGCACCGCCGCGGCGGCCAGCTGCCGGTCGGTCAGCCATTCCGGGTCCTGGCCGCCTGCCGCGATCACCGCGTGGATCAGCGCGTCGCCGTCCAGAGGCTCGATGCCGGGCAGCGCACCGGGGCCGCCGGCGGGCCCGACGTCGTAGCCGCGCTCGCGCATCGCCTTGAGCAGCCGGACGGTGCTCGCCGGGGTGTCCAGGCCGACCGCGTTGCCGATCCTCGAGTGCTTGGTCGGATACGCGGAGAGCACGATCGCGATCCGGCGCCGGGCCGGCGGGATGTGCCGCAGCCGGGCCAGCGCGGTGGCTGTCCCGGCCACCCTGGCGGCGCGTTCCGGATCTGGAATGTAGCGCGACAGGCCGTCCTCGCCTGTCTCCTTGAACGAGAACGGCACGCTGATGATCCGGCCGTCGAACTCCGGTATGGCCACCTGGGTGGCCGCGTCGAGCGGGCTCAGCCCGGCGTTCGCCTCGGTCCACTGCGCGCGGGGGGAGGTGAGGCACAGGGCCTGAACGACCGGGATGTCCAGGGCTGCGATCGCGCCCACGTCCCACGCCTCGTCGTCCCCGCCCGCCTGCGACATCGCGGGCACCGTGCCGCCGGCGGCGAGCACGGTGACGACGAGCACGTCGGCCTGGGCGAGCGCCTGCAGAAGTTCCGGCGACGCGGCGCGCAGGCTGGCGCACCAGACCGGCATCGCGCGGGCGCCGCAGTCCTCGATCGCGGCGGCCAGGGCGTCGACGAACGACGTGTTGCCGGCCAGTTCGTGCGCGCGGTAGTAGAGCACCGCGACCACCGGCCGCTCCTCGCCGGGTCCTGCCGCCTGGGGCCACGGGCGCAGGCCCCAGGCGGGCATCGGCTCGGGCGGTGCGAACCCGTGGCCGGTCATCGCCGTGGTGTCGGCCAGGAATGCGGCCAGCTCGCGCAAGTTACCCGGACCTCCGTGAGCCAGGTAGCCGTGCGCCTGCGCGGCGATGCCCGCCGGAACGCTGGAGAGGGCCATCAGCGCCGCGTCCGGGACGAACTCGCCGCCGAGCACGATAAGCGGGAGCGGCTGACGGCGCAGCGCGGCCAGGCCCTCGCGCCACGCCTGCTCGCCGCCCAGCAGGCGCACGACGACGACGTCGCTGCCGTCGAGCAGCGGCGCGAGGTCCGCCGGGTCCAGGCGCGCGGGATTCGCGAGCCGGTAGCTGGCGCCGCTGGCCTTGGCGGCCAGCAGGTCGGTGTCGGACGTGGACAGCAGCAGGACGGTACCGCCGCTGGGTCCTGAAGGCACGACAGGTCCTCCTCGGGATCCTCGCCCCGGCTCGAAGGTCGCGACAGCCGGAGTGTCCTGGCTCCCGGATCGGTGCGCGCCCCGGCCTTCCCGCCCGATTGGGCCGTGGCCACGGCGGGGTCTGCTCCCCGGTGACAGTGGCGGGACCGCACCGGATTCGCACCGGCTTCCTCGCTGACCGTCGCGTGTTCTGCCGACTCTTGCGTACACCGAGCACGCGCGTCAAACGGAACGGCCCATGTCGAGCACGCCAACCCGCCCGCCCGGCGTCGCCCACCGGCCGGCGTCGCCCACCGGCCGGCGTCGCCCACCGGCCGGTAACGGCGTGTCCGGAAATCAGCAGCCGCCCGCCGAAATGCCGCTGCCGCCCAAAATGCGCGCCGGGAAGGCCCGGGGTCCGGACATATAGGTCGTATCGCTGGCCATTTCAGGCCTGTCCGCGCCCGACCATTAGTGGCGTCGGCCCGTTGCGGCGCCTACACCCGCCGGGGCGGCCCCACGACACTAACCCGAAATGGGCGAGGTCCGAGGCTAGAGGCCGTTGGCGTCGAGGATCTTCATCAGGTTGCGCTTGCGCTTCTGGTCCTGGCGGAGCGCAGCGGTATAGCGGCGGAACTCGGCGACCGTGCCAAGGGACTGGTGGCAGGCACGCGCGGCGAGCAGGAGCTTCGCCATCCGCTGGTAGGTGTCGTTACCCGTTAGCTGCTTCAGCGAGTCGACAACCTTGAGGTAGGCGGCCAGAGCGTCGGCCGGGCGGGTGTCGGCCGACGCGTCGGCCAGCGACACCCACTGGTCGTCGGTCGTGGCCTGGGTGTCCTTGGCCGCCGCCCACGCGGCGTCGAGGTCGCCGTCGTCGAGCAGCGCGTCGACCAGAACCGGGCCGCCACCCCACGCCCATGGAACGCGGAAACGCAGCCGGTGCGCGTCGTCGCGCAGCAGGGCCAGCGCGCTCTCGCGCTCCGCGGGCCACTTGCCGCACTCGGCCGCGGCCTGCCGCAGCACCTGGTAGTGAACGAGGGTCCGCTCGGCCCGGAACCGGTCGCGGCGCAGGCTGAGCGCGTCCTCGTTTCGCCCCGCGGCCGCGTACCGGCCGGCCAGGTAGTCGACGAGCCGGTAGTCGGGCCGTTCCGCCTCGCGCAGGCCGCGCTCGGCCCAGTCGAGCGCCTCGCGGTCACGGCCGGCCGCGTCGAGTTCGCGGGCGATGAGGAGGTGGGTCCAGCCGCTTTCGATGAGGTCGGCGGCGTAGATCGCAACGACGGCATCGACGTCCCCGTCGGCCCGGGCGATCGTCTCCATCAGGCTTCTGGCCTGCCAGTCCTTCGGATCCTTCGCGTAGGCGGCCGCCGCGCGCTCGCGGACAACGGCCGAGCCCCGGTCGCCGAGCAGTTCGGCGTAGTCGCCGAGATCCGGCACCAGCCCGTACTCGTCGCCCAGCAGCAGGTCCGTGACGTAGGTGGCCAGCGAAACCGGCTCGGGTGGTGCAGCCTCGCACGCGCGCAGGTGAACCTCGAGCAGTTCGTACGCGGCCTGGCCGACCAAGCCGGAAGAGTCGTCGACGTGCCCCAACGAGTCGGACACAAGGTCGATCGCCTCGCGCGCGATGCTTATCGCGTCCGCCGCTCCCCCGGAGTCGATCAGATCGCCGATCGCGGCGGCCGCCTTGTGCACGTCGTTGGCGTAGTCGGGAGCCTGGCTGTACTCGATGTAGCCGTCGCGGGGCAGCATGATCAGATCCCGGACGGCACGGCGGACCGTTACGACGTCGGCGTTCACGGACGCCGCACGCAATTCGAAGCGCCGGCGCAACGTCCGGTCCTCACGCAGCAGCCCCAGCAACTCGGCGAGCAGATCCTCCTTGGAGAGCGACTCAAGCCAGGACTCGAGCGCCTGCCGCCCGGCTCGCGTCGCCGCGACGCGCCGCGGCAGGTCATCGCCGATCTTCAGGACGGCCAGCCCGACGGCGACGCAGTGCTTGCAGAAGAAACCCTCCCGGCCGTACGGGCACGTACAGTCCCCGGTGAGGCCTTCATCACCAACCGCCAAACTGGCGTAGTACTCGCTATTGCCGTAGACGCTCGCGGTAATTTCCGAGTCGCCAATTTCCAGGTTCGCGACGGCGTCGACGTACTCACGGCCGCGTGCGAATGACCTGTCGCCTGCCGCGCGTTTGATATCGGATTCGGTAAATGCCGGGCTCACCGCCATGCGCACCATTGAACACCTTTTCCCGGGCAATGCCATCGCCGAGCGCCGCGGGACTGGGTACTGCCTGGTCTCCAGCAGCGAGGGCTAGCTGGAAACCTGCGTGCGGAGCGAATAGCGCGGCGCTGCCTCAGTGATGCCCGGCCGCGGGGCCTTGCCGGTGGCTGGGAACTCTGCCGGTGCCGCAGCTGCGGCTTCGCGAACCGCCTTTGGCTCGCTCTTGACCGGTCGCCGCGGAGGCGGCTGACCAGCGGAACCCAGGTCGCGCCGAGCCCTGGCCATCTGGGCCCCGGCGAGCAGCAAGGACACCAAAGCGCTACCGGTCGCCCCTACCAATAGCTGCGGGATGATCGAATCGCCAGCGCACAAGGCCGCAAAGAACAGCAGGCCCGCGAGTGCGGCGGTCGCAACGACCGCCCCGCGACCCGGTCCCAGGTTCGCGCGTACCGGAGGGCTGGCTGCCGGTGCAGGGCTGGACGGAGACGGGGGCAAAGCCAGCCCGGCCGGGATGTCGGCGGTAATAACGGCCAGCTCAGCGTAGGTACGCGCGGCGAACGTCTGGCTGACTCTCGCGTCGAACTCATCCTTCGTCACCAGGCCGTATACGTATGCGGCCGTGAGCGTGGCGACGACGCGCTCGCGGTCGGTGTGAGCCGCTCGCAGGCGGCCGCGTCCCTGCTCTGCTGCCATGTCGTGCCCCTGGGCAGGCCATCGAGATTGCCTTCGGCGATCGCGGCGAACAACGGGCGAAAGGGGTTGCCGTGTCGCTCTCGCATTGTACGGGCGGCGGCATCGCGACGGCTGAATGCCGGGGCTGGAGCATCCGGGCGTGTCGGCCGAATGCGCCGCCGACAGGGCAGGCCGCGTTGACCGTGGCTGTTATCGGCCGCTACTGTCGGCCTGCCGTGGGGACTTTGTTGGCGAGCGGCCGATGACCACCGGGGACGCATGTCCAGGGATCCTCGACCTGCATGAGGCGCGCGACGGGCTCGTCGCCCGTATCCGGCTGCCCGGCGGCTACGCGAGCAGCACCCGGCTGATGTCGCTGGCAGCACTGGCCCGCCGGTTCGGTGACGGGCGCGTCGACCTCACCGCCCGCGGGAACGTGCAGATCAGGGGGATCCAGCCGGACGCTGCCGACGCCATGGCGCAGCGCGCGGCGGCTGTCGGCCTCATGCCGTCGCCCGCCCACGACCGGGCACGCAACATCACCGCGAGCCCGCTGGCCGGGCTGGCGGGCCATCCGGACCTGCGCGGTCTGGTGCGCGCGCTCGACCGGGCGATCCGGGCGGACTCCGGCCTGGCGGCGCTGCCCGGCCGGTTCCTGTTCAGCCTGGACGATGGAACCGGGCACGCCGGGATCGGCGGCTGCGACGTGGGTCTTCGGCTTGATTGCGGCGCGGCCGAGCTCGTCGTGGCCGGCCGGCGCGCGGGCCTGCGCGGGCCGGCCGCGGCCGGGATCCGGCGCGCGGTCTCGGCGGCGCGGGCCTTCCTTGATCAGCGCCTGATGGAGTCGGCCCGGGCAGGCAGCGGTGCGGATGTCGGTGCCAGGCCGGGCAGCGGTCGCGTGGCCGGACTGGCGGACGGCGGGGCCGGGGTCGCCGCGGCGATTGGCGGGGCGCTGGGCGCCGCTGTCAGCGACACTACGGACCGGCTGGCGCTGGGAGGCCTGCCAGACAAGGAACCGCTCGTCGTGGTCGGTGCGCCGCTGGCCAGGCTGACTGCGGCGCAGGTCCGGCTCATCGCGCGCATGCTACGCGCCGGGGAGGTGGCCAGGCTGACGGCGGCAGGGCGAATCGTGCTCCCGCTGGCCGGGGCCGGGCCTGCGGGGCTGCCGCCGGTCGAGCCCACGAGCGTGGCACTGGCCCGGCTGGGCGAGGCGGGCCTCATCGTCAACGGCGATCATGAGCTCGCCGCGGTCACCGCGTGCGCCGGCATGGCCTGCGGCCGCTCGCTCGCGGACGTGCGCGCGCTGGCCGACCGCGTTCCCGGGCTGGCTGCGGTGCACTGGGCCGGGTGCAGCCGCCGATGCGGCCTGCCCGCCGACGCCACAGCGGTCGTCGCCGCGCCCGACGGCCGGCTGGCATTGGACGACGGCGCGGTGCTCAGCGGCCAGGCGAGGCCGGCATGACAACCGGATACGAGCGCGACGGCGCCGCCATCTACCAGCAGTCCTTTGCCACCATCCGCCGGGAAGCCGACCTGTCCGCAGTCCCTCCAGACCTCGAGCGCGTGGCCGTGCGCATGATCCACGCCTGCGGCATGACCGACCTCGTCGGCGACCTCGCCTGGTCGGCGGGTTTCGCCGAGCGGGCCGAGGCCGCGCTCACGGCCGGGGCACCGGTGCTCTGCGACTCGTCGATGGTGGCCGCGGGAATCACCAGGTCGCGGCTGCCCGCCGCCAACGAGGTGCTGTGCACGCTGCGCGACCCTCGCACGCCCACGCTAGCGCTGGAACTAAGCACAACCAGGACGGCGGCGTCGGTGGAACTATGGCGCGGCCGCCTGGACGGCGCGCTGGTCGCCGTCGGCAACGCGCCCACCGCGCTGTTTCACCTGCTGGACATCGTGGCGGCCGGGGCATCGAGACCCGCCGCCGTGATCGGCGTGCCGGTCGGGTTCGTCGGCGCCGCCGAGTCCAAGGCCGCGCTGGCCGCCAGCCCGCTGCATCTGGAGTTCCTGACCGTGCACGGCAGGCGCGGCGGATCGGCGATAGCGTCGGCGGCCGTGAACGCGCTCGCGAGCAGGGCGGAGTGACGGGGATGGCACCGGGCAGGCTGTACGGCGTCGGCGTCGGTCCCGGCGATCCCGACCTGGTGACGATGCGCGCCGCCCGGCTGATCGCCGAGGCCGACGTCGTCGCGTATCACTGCGCCCGGCACGGCCACAGCGTGGCGCGCGCCGCAGCCGCCCCTTACCTGCGCCCCGGCCAGGCCGAAGAGGCCCTGCGCTACCCGGTGACCACGGAGGGCACCGATCACCCCGGCGGCTACGCGGGCGCACTCGCCGACTTTTATACCGAAGCCGCCGCGCGCCTCGCCGCACACCTTGACGAGGGACGGACCGTGGTCGTGCTCTGTGAGGGGGATCCGGGCCTCTACGGGTCCTACCAGCATCTCCACGTCCGCCTGCGTGATCGGTTCGCCGCACAGATCGTGCCCGGGGTCTCGTCGGTTTCCGCGGCAGCCGCGGCCGTCGGCGAGCCGCTGGTCCAGCACGACGAGTCGCTCACCGTCCTGCCCGGAACGCTGCCGCCCGACCTGCTGCGCGCCCGGCTGGCCGCAGCGGACGGCGACGCGGTGGCCATCCTCAAGCTCGGCCGCACGTTCGACAAGGTTCGCGAGGCCCTGGCGGACACCGGCCTGCTGGACCGGGCCCGTTACGCGGAACGGGCCGGGACCGGCGCGCAGCGCGTCGCGCCGCTCGCCGAGGTGGACTCCGCCAGCGTGCCGTACATGTCGCTGGCGCTGGTGCCCGGAAGGGGCCAGCGGCCCGAGACGCTGCCCGGCGTGACGGTCATCGGGATCGGCCCCGGTGACCCGGCCTGGCTGACGCCGGAGGCGGCGGGGGCGATTGCCACCGCCACCGACCTCGTCGGCTACCGGGCCTACCTGGCGCGACTGCCGAACCGGCCGGGGCAGCACCGGCACGCGTCGGGAAACACCGTCGAGGCCGACCGGGCGGCGCTAGCCCTCGACCTGGCGGCAAAGGGCGGCCGGGTCGCGGTGATCTCGTCCGGCGACCCCGGCGTGTTCGCGATGGCGTCGGCCGTGCTGGAGCAGGCAGCGTCGGACCCGGGACGGTGGGCGGGCGTCAGGATCGAGATCCTGCCGGGCGTCACCGCGGCCCAGGCGGTGGCCAGCCGGGCGGGAGCCCCGCTCGGCCACGACTACTGCGTGATCAGCCTGTCCGACCGGTTGAAGCCGTGGCAGGTCATCGCCGACCGGGTGGCTGCGGCAGCAGCGGCCGACCTGGTGCTGGCCCTGTACAACCCGTCGTCCCGCACCCGCACCTGGCAGGTCGGGGCCGTCCGCGATCTGGTGCTGCGGCACCGCGCGCCGGACACCCCGGTGGTCGTCGGGCGCAACGTCGGCCGGCCCGGGGAGAAGCTGACCATTACGACGCTGGCCGACCTGGACGCGGCGGCCGTCGACATGAACACGCTGCTGATCATCGGGTCTTCCACCACCCGGGTGTTCGAGCAGGCAGGCCGGCCCGCCGTGTTCACTCCCCGGCACTACCGGCCGGAGCCAGCCGACGAGCCCGGGCGGCCTGCTGCACGGCTGTAGCTGGCATGATCGGCGGCATGATCGGCCGGATGCACCATGTGGTTGTGGACTGCCCGGACCCCGTCGCCCTTGCCGGGTTTTACTCAGCGCTGCTGGGGCTGCCGGTGACATATCGCGACGATGACTGGGCGGTGGTTGCCCCCAGCGATACCTCGTCTGGCCTGGCGTTCCAGCGTGCGGCCGGTAACCGGGCGCCTACCTGGCCCGATCCCGCGGTGCCGCAGCAGTTTCACCTGGACATCATGGTGGAGGACGTTGCGGCCGCGGGGGCGCAGGTGCTGGCGCTGGGTGCGGTGAAGCTCGACGGCGAGAACGTCTATGGAGATCTGGCGGGCCATCCGTTCTGCCTCATCCCAAGGCCCCGGTGGGCGCCGCCCATTGCCGCAAGCTGATCTCACAGAGATTCAGGAGCTGCGCGGCGGCGCTATGTGCCCCTCGATCCAGCGGATCGCCTCGCTGACGGTGGTCACGGATTGGGCGGCGTCGTCGGCCGGGCGGCCGACCATGACAACCGGGATGGCCAGGTCCCTGGCGGCGTCGAGCTTGCCCTCGGTCAGCGGGCCGCCGCTGTTCTTGGTGACCAGAACGTCGATGTGGTGGCTGCGCATGAGCGCGCACTCGGCTTCCCGCTCATACGGCCCGCGGGCCAGCAGGACCTCCGAGCGGGCGGGCAGGGGGGCATCCGGCGGGTCGACGCATCGGATCAGGAACCACAGGTCCAGCGGGGCGAACGCGGCCAGGCCCTGGCGGCCGGTGGTCAGGAAAACCCGGCTGCCGAGCTTCGGCAGCAGCGTCGCAGCCTCGGCGAGCGAGCCGGCGTCGTGCCAATCGTCACCGCTGCGTGGTGACCAGGCGGGCCGGGCCAGCCGCAGCAGCGGCAGGTCCGCTCGCGCACACGCGCCGACCGCGTGGGCGCTGATCGTCTCGGCGAACGGGTGCGTGGCGTCGACGACCGCGCCGATGCCCTCGGCCACGGCGTAGGCGGCCAGGCCGTCCGCGCCGCCGAAGCCGCCCACCCGGACCTCGCCAGCGGGCAGGGCGGGGTTGCTCACCCGGCCGGCCAGCGAGCTGATCACACGTAGTTCCGGCTTGAGGGCTAGCTCGCTGGCCAGCGCTCTGGCCTCGGATGTCCCGCCGAGTACGAGCACGGTCAGCGTCATTACCGGCCGATGTCCTCGTTCCAGATGTCTGGGTGAGTGCCGATGAACTCGCGCATCAGGGCGGCGCATTCCGCGGAATCGAGGTTGACGACCTCGACGCCGCTGCTCCTCAGATGGTCCTCCGCGCCCATGAACGTGCGGTTCTCACCGAGCACCACTCGCGGAATCCCGTACAGCAGGAGCGCTCCCGAGCACATCGGGCACGGCGACAACGTCGTGTACATCGTGGACCGGGCGTAGACCGAGCCCCGAAGCCGGCCCGCGTTCTCCAAGCAGTCGGTCTCGCCGTGCCGGATGGCGCTGCCCATCTGGACCCGGCGGTTGCGTCCCGTCGCTACGATCTCGCCGTCGACGACCAGCGCCGCACCGATGGGAACCCCGCCCTCGGCCAGCCCGGTCCGCGCTTCATCGATCGCCGAGTCAAGGAACCCGCGGTCGCCGTCTCGCTCAGCCACCGTGACATGGTAAGCCGCCGGACCCGGCGACCAGCGCTGCGCCGGTTACCGCGCTCAGTATTCGACGCGCTTGTAGTACCGCCGGGTGGTCAGCGGGTGACCCGTGATCTCTTCCAGGTGGGCGTCCACGCGCTCGAGCACGGTCGCCAGCACGACCGGGGAGATCAGCGCCCGGACGTCGGCACTGATGCCCGCCAGCTCGTAGTCGGCGGAGTCGAGGACGGTCAGCACGCCACCGTGGCGCGGTACGAACGCCTCGACGCGCTCGGCCAGTGGCCTGGCGGCATCCTCCCCCTTGAGCAGCAGGACGCTGACGCCGTCGTCGATAAGCTCCAGCGTGCCGTGGAAGAAGTCGGCCGCATGCACCGGGCGGGTGCGGATCCATTGCATTTCTTCCAGGATGCACATGCCGTAGTAGAAAGCTTCTGGCCAGGCCGATCCGGCGCCTGTGACGATGTGGTAGGACCGGGCCGCGATCGCGCCTGCGATCTGCGGGGCCTGCTCCTCCGCTGCTTGCTTGGCACCGATCAGCAGCTGCGGCAACCGCCGGAGCTGCTCGATCGTCGCGTCGTAGCCGTCGAACTCATCAAGCTGCCGCATGATCGCCAGGGCGATGACGAGCGACTGGAGGTAGAAGGATTCGCTAGAGGTGTCGTCGGCCGCTTCGTTGCTGAAGTTGTAGTCGGCCTTGCTCGCCAGCGGCGAGTCCGGCCTGCCGGTGAGCGTGATCACCGTCGCCCCGGTCTGCTTGGCGTACTCCAGCACCGCGAGACTCTCAACGGTGCTGCCGGACAGCGAGGGGATCACCACGATGGAGTGTGGCCCCAGGTGTGCGGAGCCAGTCTGGATGATCTGCGCCGCCCAGTCCGTGAACGCGCCAAACCGTGACCGAGCCTGCAGCAACCCTGCCGCCGGGTGCATGAGGATGCCGGCCCCGCCGGAGCCGAGGAAGAAGATGTTGCGCGCGCCGGCCGCCAGGCGCGCCGCCACAGCCTCGGACAGCCCGTCAGCCAGGCCTACCGCGCCGGACTGCATGCGCAGGAAGCGAGCCTCGTCAAAGTTGAGCATCAATGAGTCCGTTCCGTTCCGCCCAGGCCGGCCGTCGCAGGATCGAAGCCGTAGCCAAAGGCGCCGTAGTGGCTGACGGTATGAGCCGCCAGGGCTGTTCCCGCCTTCAGTGCGTCCAGGGGCGTGTAGTCGCGGATCAGGCCGCTCAGCACGCCGCCGATCAGGGCATCGCCTGCACCGAGGCTGTCGGTCAGGGAGGTGGCCTGCGATGCGACTGCGACGTGAACGCCGGCGATCACCAGCCTCGCGCCCCGGGAACCCTCCGACACGAGCACCGCACTTGGCCCTCGGGCGGCGGCCTGGTCGGCGAGTGCGATCGCTGCCTCCGGCGCCAGGTGACCTGCGGAAAAGCACGCACACCAGACGTGGTCAATCAGCTCATCCACGTAGCTCCAGGGCCGGCTGCCGAAGTCGAACGACACCTTTGCCACCGCCGCGATGTCGGCGAGCTGTGCTTCGAGACCGGAATTGTCGCCCGTGTGCAGGGCGTCGAAGCCGGCGATGTAGGCAAGGTCGTCCGCGGACAGGTCGAACATTGAGACACCAAGATCCCCAGCGAGAAACTCCCGGTCACCGTCAACCACCTGAACCCCGCACCAGGCGGTCTTGCCGGGCAGCACCCGCAGCCTGTCGGTGGCCACTGCTTCAGCGGTGAGGGCCCCGATCAGGTGGCGGCCCGCGTCGTCATCGCCGACTGCACCGAGATACGCCGACGTCAGGCCAGAGCGGCGGGCCGCAACCGACACGTTGAGAGCGTTCCCACCTGGATACGCCTCACCGGTCCCTTGGTAGACATCCACCACGTTGTCGCCTGCGCAGACAAGAGACATCAGTATTGAACTTTGAACATGTATCGCCTCTCGGTCAAGCTGTGTCCCGTGGTGGCCTCGAAGTGCTGGGCGATGCGCGAGGTGAGCGCTCCCAGCACGAGCGGTCCTACCTCGGCCCGGTAAGCCTTCGGGATACCGGGCAGGGTCAGATCCTGCAGGTCGACCAGCCAAGCCTGACGCGAGTACTTCTGAATGAACGCCTTTGCCCGCTCGGCTATTGGGCGAGACGTGTCTTCGCCGAGGTACAAGATGACCGGCGTCTGCTCCGTGACCACCTCAAAGGCGCCATGGAAGAAGTCCCCGGCGTTATAAGCGGCCGAGTTAATCCACTGCATTTCCTGCAGATAGCACATTGACAGGGTCCGCGCGATATCTTCGCTTGGCCCCGCGCCAAGGATGTAGATGATCGGCTGAGAAGCCAGCGCAGCGGCCAACGCGGCGAAGTTGCCCTCGGACTCGGCAACGGCGCTGACGATAGCCTCACCCAGGCCGGTATAAGCCTCGAGCGCCGCGTCGTATTCGGACTTTGTCTCGTCGCCGGCGCCCAGCAGGACCGAGTGCCCGATCTGGGCCAGGAATATCTGCGTGGGCTCGCTGACGACGTGCTTGCTGCCATACGTGAAGGCCTGGTCAGCGCTCGTCGCGAGCGGGCTCTCCGGATCCCGGGATACCGCCAGCACCGCCCGCACCCCTCGCGAGCGGGCCGTCTCAATCGCCTTGACCGTCTCGGGAGTCGTGCCGTTATGGGAGGTGACGACGACCAGCGAGCCAGGTCCCAGCCGCGCTGGGGTGTCGTAGACGAACTCGTTGGAGTTCACCCGGAACGTGGGTACCGACGTGGCCTTGGCGTCCATGAGGGCACCGACCTGGGAACTCGTAAAGTGCGACCCACCTGCCCCCACGAACCAGAGGTCGCTCAGTCCGTCGCCTACGGCCTCGCTGACTGCCGCTGGAATGCGGTTGCGCTCCGCCAGCGCGAGGTCGATGGTTGCGGCCAGATCCTCGGGGAGACTTGCAAGGGCCACGCTTTTACTCCTGTCGTCGGTCGGACGGGCATGCTGATGCGAATCCGTCAGGTGCAGCCGGGAGACCGGAGGACCTGCGGACAGGCCCTCCGGCCGCGCGTCTATTTAGTGAGGTACCAGTACTCTGGGGTAATCCAGAAGCCGACGTTCTGCCCTGTCGTTCCCTTCAGGTTGCTCTTAACGGCCGAGAACTGATACGGCTGCAGCGGCAGCCACCAGACCGGGTTGTTTGTGTTCAGGAACTTCTCGTAGGAGTACAGGGCCGAGATGCTCTCGGACTTCTCCGCACTGACCATGAGGTTGTCCAGCGTCGGGGAGCAGTAGCCCCCGATGTATGGGCCGCCGCACTCGAAGATGACATTGCCGATCGGGTAGTTGATCGGAACGCCATACTGCCAGCCGCCGAGGTAGGCATAGACGGACTGCCACGGGCACGACTGGCCCTTCGTGCACACCGTCCTGGAGAACGCGACCGAGTCAGGAACCGGGCTCAGCGAGATGGTAATGCCGGCCTTCTTCGCATCGCCCTGCAGCAGCTGGGCCTCAACCGCCTCCTGGACAACGCCCGTCGGGTACTCGAGGTTGAACGAGAACGGCTGGTCAAGCTTGATCCCGGCGCCACACTCGCCGGACCCTGTTCCCGGCTTAACGCATTTGTCGGTGCCGCCCGGTGTCACGCTCCATCCGTGAGCCTTCAGCACGCTGATAGCCGAGCTGATGCTGAATGGATAGGCTGCCTGATTCGCGCTCTTGTCGGCGAGGGGAGTGCCGTTGATCTCGGGCTGCGGTGTGTAATTGGGCACGGCGCCGTAGGTAGGAACTCCGGCACCGCCAAGCGCCGCCTTGACCATCGTATTCTGGTCGGTTATGTGCTGGACAGCCTCCCGGATGTAAAGCTGTGAGAACAGCGGTCCAGTCGTTGGATTCGTGTAATTGAAGGTGGCGTAGTTCATTCCTGCCTGTGACCACGGCACGATCGAATACCCATTGCCCGCCACCCGGGACTTCGAGGACAGATCGTTGAACGGGATGTAGCCGTAGTCGATGTTGCCGCTCAGCAGCTCGTTGTACTCGGCCGTGTCGCTGGTGAAGTTGAGGAACGTCACCGTCGAGAGCTTGGGCTTGTCCGGTCCTGAGTAATGCTTGTTCGCGGCGAGCACGACCTGGCTGTTGGGGGCGTAGCTCTGAAGATGGAACGGGCCATCGACGACCTGCCACAGCGGATCTGAGTTGTAGGTGGACAGCTTGCCGGCCTGGCTGTTGAGGTACGCGAAGACCGCCTTGGCACCGGCCGTGGTCTCGTCGTAGTTGCCGATCTTGCCGGTGGCCGACGTCTTGTCCCATGCGTGCTGCGGCATCGGGAAGAGCAGGCAGAGCTGGTTGTAGAGCAGCCAGTTCGAGCTATAGGCCTGCTTGAAGGTAATGCTGAACGTCGTGGACGAGGTGTACGAGACGCTGGCAATGTTGTCCGGCAGGTAGCCGGGGACGTAGTTCGCGTAGTCCTGCTTGTTGGCCTTGAGCATGTTGATCCAGAACTCGACGTCCCTGGTCGTAATGGGCTGGCCGTCGGACCACTTCCAGTTCTTCATCTTGATGGTTACGGTCTTGTTGCCGTTCGAGAACACCGGCGGGTAGGCCAGGCTCAAAGACTCGTTGAATGTCATGCCGCCGCTGGTATTGCCGAACCAGTACAGCGGGCGCCACATCTGCTCGACGAACCAGAAGATCTCCTGGGTGGTGTCGTCGGCGGGCGGGAACATCGGGAAGATGTCCACCGGCTGAGTGCCGGGCAGATAGGCAACCGTCACGTTGCCGCCGCTCTGCGCGGCCCCTGAGCTGCTGGTTGAGCTCGGCGATGAGGAGTTCGAGCACGCTGCGATCAGCGAGGCCACGACTACAACACCCACCCCGAGCTTCGCCCTGACACCAAACCGTCGCGGCATCGTGCCCTCCAGTCTGAAGACCCTCGTGTGAGAGCGATTTCACATGTTGAAACCAGATTAGATACCCACCAGCGCGTTCGAAGTCAAGGGTTGCCGGGTGAACATCACGAATCGTTATCTAACCGGTCAAGCGCCGCCAGGAGCGCATGCTATACGTTTCAGCAGGTCAGAAGCGGTGCGCGGCGGCCAGTCAGCAGCTGACGCCACGCTGACGGCAGAGTCCAATCTGCAACAAACCACATCTAGCGCCGCCTGAAGGGACGGGTGTACCGTGCAAGCGTGAGAGCGCACTCTCAGCCGACTCAGGGGCGGCCGACCATCGAAGACGTCGCAGCGGCCGCAGGCGTCTCACGAGCCACCGCTGCAAGGGCACTGGGGGGTTACGGCCGCGTGAGCGATGAAACGCGGTCGGTGGTGCGCAAACACGCCCAGGCCCTCGGTTACCAGGCGAACCGGCTCGCTCAGGGCATGGTCACCGGGCGCACGCAGACGCTCGGCTTCGTCAGCGCCGACATGGCGGATGCGTTCTTTGGCCAGACCATGCGCGGGTTCACCGATATCGCCCGGGCGCAGGGCTACGACGTGATCATCACCAACAGCGAAGAAGATCCGAAACTCGAGCGCCGCGCCG
>Ga0335074_10005669_pt1 | contig 17273 bp, 10 predicted proteins | sample Lox_Sample_23_FD_206715 | JGI IMG/M metagenome (GOLD analysis project Ga0335074, IMG submission 206715) | Soil microbial communities from Loxahatchee National Wildlife Refuge, Florida, United States - Lox_Sample_2.3 | ecosystem: Environmental > Terrestrial > Soil > Wetlands | place: USA... | reverse complement strand
CCGCTGACTTCGCTGGTGTGGATCACGTCCATCGTGACCATCGCCGTCACGTATCCAGTGACCTACTTTCTGCTGGGCTATTCGGGAAACATTCTCGGATCGGATCCTACCCTCTGGTGGAAGCTGGCGACGATCACCTCCTGCGGAACCGTAGCGGGCGCGCTGATTCCGGAACTCGTCAAGGTGTTTACGTCGACGGAGGCGCGCCACGTGAAAGAGGTGGTGGCGTCGGCGAGAGAGGGAGGATCGGCCCTGGGGCTGCTTTCCGGTTTTGTCGCCGGTAACTTCTCCGCTTACTACCTGGGACTTGCGGTCGTCATCCTGATGGGGATCGGATACGGCGTCAGCACGATGGGATTCGACAACATCATCCTGGCGTCGCCGATGTTCGCCTTCGGCCTGGTGGCATTCGGCTTCCTGGGCATGGGGCCGGTGACCATCGCCGTCGACTCCTTTGGACCGGTGACCGACAACGCTCAATCGATCTACGAGTTGTCACTGATTGAAAACGAGCCGGGTGTGGCCGCGGACGTGAAGAAGCAGTTTGGCGTCGAAGTGGACTTTGAGCACGCCAAGCAGATGCTGGAAGCTGCGGATGGCGCCGGCAATACGTTCAAGGCGAGCGCCAAGCCGGTGCTGATCGGCACGGCGGTGGTGGGTGCGACAACCCTGATCTTCGCGACGATCATGGCGCTGACCAACTCGCTGACGCGAAATGTGGACAAGCTGTCGCTGTTGCACGCTCCCTTCCTGCTGGGCATGATCACCGGCGGCGCAGTAATCTTCTGGTTCAGCGGAGCGGCCACGCAGGCCGTGACCACCGGCGCTTATCGTGCTGTGGCCTTCATCAAGCGCAACATGAACATCGAGAACGCCACGAAAGCGTCGACCGAGGACAGCAAGAAGGTGGTGGCCATTTGCACGCGCTACGCGCAAAGCGGCATGCTGACCATCTTTATGTCGCTGTTCTTTGCGGCGCTGGCTTTTGCTTTCCTCGATCCCTACTTCTTCATCGGATATCTGATTTCAATTTCCATGTTCGGCCTCTACCAGGCCATCTTTATGGCCAATGCGGGCGGAGCCTGGGATAACGCGAAGAAGATCGTGGAGGTGGAGCTGCACGAAAAAGGAACGCCTCTGCACGAGGCGACCGTGGTGGGCGATCTGGTCGGTGATCCCTTTAAGGACACGGCCTCCGTCGCGATGAACCCGGTGATCAAGTTCACCACGCTGTTCGGGCTGCTCGCCGTCGAGCTGGCGGTGCAGCTGTCGTCCACCAGGCCAACATTGACTTATGTGCTGGCGGCAGTCTTCTTCCTGCTGTCTTTCTTCTTCGTCTACCGCTCGTTCTACGGCATGAGCATCCGCAACGACGAGCCGAGTGGGTCGTCTCAGTCGAAGCACCAGCCGGATTACACGGCTGCTGCCGACTGAACGAACCGCGAACCTTGCAAAGGCGGGAAGCCGGAATCTCGGCCTCCGCCTTTGCTCTTTTGACGCGAGTCCCTTCGACAGGATCGCCCGGACGGCCAGTCCCCTGGATGGCCAGTCCCCCTGATACCCTCAAATCATGATCAAAGGGATCACCTGGATTCGGCCGGTGGGCGCAGCGGCGGAGTTCGATCGGCTGGTGAGTTTCTTTTCCGCACTGGGATTTGCGCCGGGGCGAAGCTGGGATCAGCCGGCGGAGCGACCCGGCGTGGCCAGCCGCGGCCGCCCGTTCCTGGCGCCTCTCGGCAATCTGGAGCTGATCGACGGTGAGCCGCCGACGATGAAGACGCATCTGCTGGTGGAAGTCACCGAACTGGATGCGGTGCACGAAGTGGCGCGCCGCTGGCTGAAGCAACATGAGGCGGAAGATCGTATTGGCGCAGTCGAGGAGACGCGCTGGAAATCTCGGCTGTTTACCGCAGAGCCGGTTCCGGGATTCACGGTCGCGTTCTGGGCGTGGAGCGATCCGCTGCGCGGGAAGGCGGTGGCTCTGGAAGGCGATTTGAGCGCAGAGGGAATGCGCTTCGCGATTGTGGTGGCGCGCTGGAATGCGGTGATTACCGAGCGGCTGCTGGCCGGCGCGCTGGACGCGCTGCTGCGCAGTGGGGCGCGGCGGGATCAGATTGAGATTGCGCGTGTGCCGGGATCCTGGGAAATTCCCGCGGCGGCGCGCAGGCTGGCGGAGACGGGCGCCTTCGACGCGGTGGTCGCGCTGGGCTGCCTGCTGCGCGGAGAGACCGCGCATTACGAAGCCATCTATAACGAGGTGGCGCGCGGCCTTGGGCAATCGCAGCAGGAAACGGGCGTGCCTCACTCTTTCGGCGTGCTGACCTGCGAGACGCTGGAACAGGCGCTGGATCGCGCCGGGCTGAAGGGCGGCAATAAGGGATTCGAGGCGGCGGCGGCAGCGATCGAGATGGTTTCGCTCGCGCGCAAAATCGCGGCGAAAACCCCGGCCGGAGCGGCGGTAAGCGCATGACGCTGGTAGGAAAACGCCGTAAGTCCCGCGAGCTGGCGATGCAGATGCTCTTCCAGGCGGATGTGGGACGACAGAATCCCGACGAGGTACGCAAAACCTTCTGGCAGGCACGCGACACCGTCGACGACGCGACGCGCGGCTTTGCCGAGGACTTGTTTCGCGTGGCGACTACGCGGGAGGCGGAGATTGACGCGCTGCTTGAGCAGCACTCGAAAAACTGGCGCCTGAACCGGATGCCCGCCGTCGACCGCAATTTGCTGCGCATGGCCGTAGCGGAGCTGCTGGGCTTCCCAGGCAATCCCGCGCCGATCGTGATTGACGAAGCGCTCGAGATCGCGCGCCGCTACTCGGCGCCGGAGTCGGTGGACTTTCTGAACGGCGTGCTGGACGCGATTGCGAAAGGCCGTTTCTGAAGCCGCCGGCTGGCCCGGGAGATCGAATTCGAATGCCATGAAGCTCCTGGCCTGGCTCACGGAAGGCTTCATCACGGTCTTCGGGATCACGCGTCCGAGGCCCGAGCAGCGGCGCATCGCCCAGATCGTGATTGGCGGCTTCCTGCTGGCGTTCGTGTTGCTGGTTGTGTCGCTGGTCACATTTTTCGCGGTCGAGATGCGTGCGCATCCACGCTAGATCGCAATCGCGCCGGCCTGCGTGCGCACAACCGATCGCCACGCTCCCTCCGGCCACTGGCTTCACTCCACCGCGGAGACAGAAGCGTGCGTGTGGGAGCGACGCATGAGAAAGGCGAGCGGAATGACCGCAAGGAAGAGAATGCCCATGATGTGGAATACGTCGACGTAGCTCAGCAGCGATGCCTGCTGCTGGAGCATCCGGTACAGCAACGCATACGACTTGTAGTCCGCTGTGACGCGATCGGCTCCAGCGGACTGAAGAAACGAGGCGGTGCTGGCAGCAATTTGCTGCCCCGTGAGATTCGTCGCGCCCAGGTTCCCTGCCAGGATGGTCTGGTGAAACTGCGAACGGCGCGTGATCCATGTGGTCACGAAAGAAACACCCATGCTCGAACCGATATTGCGCGTGACGCTGTAGAGGCTCGTCGCGTAGCCCGTTTCCTCCTGCGGAATCGGACCCATGGTCAGCGTGGTGAGCGGCACGAAGAGGAAGGCCATGCCGACACCCTGGACGATTTGATATCCGAAGATGTCCCAGGTGCCGGAGTCGAGCGTCATATGCGAGTAGCCGAAGAAAGCCAGGCCGGCAGTGGCGAATCCCAGCACCAGCATCCAGCGGCCGTCGAAGCGTTTTCCCAGCAGGAGGCCGACCACGGGCATGCAGAGCGCGGTGCCGATGCCGCGCGGGCTCGTCCACAACCCAGCGGTCGACGCCGTCCAGTTCAGGAGGGTCTGCATGAAAAGCGGCAGGACGATGAGGCTGCCGTAGAGAACGAAGCCCATAACCGCCGCCAGCGAGACGCCGGTAGCAAAGGTCCTGAGGCGCAGCAGCGAAAAATGCACGATGGGATTCTTTGCCCACAGCTCGCGAATGACGAAGGCGGCGAGAAAAACCACAGCCAGCACGGCGAGCGTTCGGATGAGATCGGAGCCGAACCAGTCTTTCTCCTGGCCTTTGTCCAGCATGATCTGCAGTGAGCCCATGCCAACGGCCAGCATGCCCAGCCCCCACAGATCGGCGCGCAGCGCGCCGCGCCGGATCCACGGCGGATCGTGGATGAACAGATAGATAAGCAGGAGGCTCAGGATGCCGATGGGCACGTTGATGTAGAAGACCCACCGCCACGAGTAAGAGTCGGTGATCCAGCCGCCCAGCGTCGGCCCCAGAATGGGCGCGGCAATAATGCCGAGACTCCAAAAGGCCATGGCTTTGCCGCGTTCATGCCCGGGAAACTCCTCCAGCAGCACAGCCTGCGACAACGGCTGCAGACCGCCTCCGGTGGTTCCCTGCAGGACCCGGAAAAAGATCAGCGCCGGAAGATTCGGAGCGAGCCCGCACAAGACGCTCGACAGCGTAAAGCCCGTCACCACGGTCATCAGCAGGCGTTTGCGCCCGATGTAATTTGCCAGCCAGCCGGTGATGGGAAGAATGATGGCGTTGGCGACGATGTAGGAGGTCAGGACCCAAGTCGCTTCCTCGACGCTGGAGGAAAGCGAGCCCGCAATGTGCGGGAGGCTCACGTTCACCACGGAGGTGTCCAGTACCTCCATGATGGCGCTTGACATCACGGCGATGGCGGCGATCCACCGGCTGCGCGTGGCGTAGGCCAGAGAGGGCGATGGCCGGCCGGCTGGCGCAGAGATTCGTTCCGGCGCAGCAGTCGTGAAGGCCATACTTCAGGATTCACGTATTCACGGGCTGCCTGCCGTGTCTGCCGTCACAAACGGGCTGCATGGTTCTGTGTGCCGGAGGGCTACAGAAACTTCCCGCACCGCGCCGTACTCTGTCGCAGGCCGGCGCTTCTGCCGCCTGCGGAAACGCGACGAACGTTCTGCGCAGCAGGCGATGTTGTGACCGGGGTCACGGCGGCCTGTGCTCCGCGTGAGTAACTTTGAGATGAAGGGTTCTGGAAGGCGCGTCAGCGCGCCGGCCCCAGCTACGGCAGCGGGCACAGCATCCGATCCCCCGACATTTGGTTCGCTCGCTGCCTGCAACTGCGACCTGTGCCTCCGCGGCTCCCGCCGCCCCGAATGGAGGACACATGACCATTCCTGCAACAACGAATTCGCCAGTTCCGAGCGATGTGCTCCACTCCGAAGGCCACAGCCGGCTTTCACCGGAGCAGATCGCCAAAGCGCTGGCGCGGCACAATCGCGAGCATCCAAACCGGGCGCCCAACAAAGCGACAAAGCCGCAGAAAACGACTCCTCATCGCTGATCGAGGTTTGCCAGGCCCGCAGTGTCCCGAGCAATCCGCACCTATTGTTCCCGGGCTTGATCCGCAACAGAAGGATCGCTGACATGTTTCCTCTGGACAAACCTGTGATTCTCCGCCAGGTGGCGGTCGCCACGGATTTTTCGGAGTGCACCGAGCGCGCCCTGCAACACGGGCTGGCGGTAGCGAGGCATTTCGGCGCAACGCTGCACCTGCTGCATCTGGTCCGGCCCTCCGCATTTCCGTACGCCGCGGATGCGATGCCGATACTGGACGAAGCCGCCGTTCGCGATTGCGATCGGCTGGTCGACAGCCTCGAGCAGGCGCATCGCCTGAATGGAATCAATCTCCGCCGGCATGTCATGCAGGGGGAGATTCAGGAGGTCGTGAGTGGTTTTGTGCGGAATGAGAAGATCGACCTTCTGATCGTCGGCACGCACGGCCGCAGCGGGATTCCGCGGCTCCTGCGTGGGTCTGTCGCGCAGCAGATTTTTCACTGCGTGCGGTGTCCGGTGCTCGTCGTTGGGCCGCGTGCGCGGGGAGCCGGTGAACAGCTCCAGCTCAGGCGGATCCTCTTCTCCACGGACCTTTCACAGGAGTCGCTTGCAGCGGTTCCTTACCTGCTGACGGCGATACGGGCGTGGCACGCGCCCTGCGATGTGCTGCACATCTGCTCGGATCCGCGCGGCGAACACTCCAGGCAAATGAGCGATTTGGTCTCCACGCTGGATGTCCTGCAGGATGGAGAACACGAGACCGTCGCGGGCCACGTGCTGCCGGGAAAGCCCGCACCGGGCGTGCTCGGGTTCTCCCACGAGCATGGCGAAGACCTGATCGTGCTGGGGCTGAAGCCGCACCGCGCGCTGTACAACGGGCCCATGTGGTCGCATGCATACGAAATCGTGCGGCACGCCGAATGTCCGGTGCTGAGCGTACGAGCAACGCCGGCCGAATCGACCCGTAAAGGCCCAGCGAGCGCCCACGCTTCGGAATGATTCCGTGGAGCGCGACGTCACGGCGCCGAACGTTTTCAGCAGGCGTAGTATGACCCTGTCGGCGACAGCATCAGCCGGCGCGCTTTCCGGTGGTCTGAGGTCTCGATGGATCGGCGCACGACAATCAAGCTCCTTTCCGTCTCCGCGGCTTCGGGGGCCGTCATCGCGGGAGAGCGGCTGGTTGCGAGGCGTCCGAAGCAGGAGCCGGCGCCTCCCGCGGTGGCCCTGAACCAGGCCGGTTATCTGCCCAGAGTCCGGAAGGTCGCCACGGTTCCGGCGGAGCAGGCGGGCAAGACGTTTGAGCTGCGGAACGCGAGCACGGGACAAACGGTGTTTCGGGGGAGTGCCGGCCCCGTAATGCACGATCTTTGCTCCGGCGATCGCGTTGCGCTCGCGGATTTCTCCGCGTTCCAAACAGCGGGCCGATATCGGCTGGCCACGGCGACCGGAGGGAGCGGCGCGTTTCCGATTGGGGCGGATGCATGGCGCGAGCCGCTGCGCATGACCATGCGCGGCTATTACGGCCAGCGCTGCGGCTGCGGGGTCGATCTGGGCGGAGGATACCGGCATCCCGCGTGCCATCTGAAAGGCGCGTACCATCCCACCTCGGGCCGTAACGGCGATGTGCCGAGCCATGGCGGCTGGCACGATGCCGGCGACTACGGCCGCTACGTGGTGAACAGCGGCATCTCTGTCGGCACGCTGCTGCGGGCGTGGGAGCTGTTTCCGCACTCGCTGCTGGGCCTGAATCTCAGCATCCCGGAATCGGGCGGGAGGCTTCCCGATTATCTGGCCGAGGTGCGGTGGAACCTGGAATGGATGCTCTCGCTGCAGGACGCCGACGGCGGCGTGTGGCACAAGCAGACGAGCGAACGATTCTGCGCATTCATCATGCCCCAGGACGATACGATGACGAGCTACATCATCGGAACGGGCTCGCCGCCATACAAGAGCACCTGCGCGACCGCGGATCTGGCAGCCGCGGGGGCCATTGCGGCGCGCTGCTATGGCGCATACGATCCGGGGTTCGCGCAGCGCTGCCTGACGGCAGCCAGAAGCGCGTGGTCATGGGCCATCGCGCATCCCGACGTGATGTTCGAGAATCCGCCGGGGATCGGCACGGGCTCCTACGCCGACCACGATGGCCGCGACGAGATCCTGTGGGCCTCAGGCGAGCTGTGGCGGACGACGGGGGAAGCCGCGTATCGCGATGCGTTTATGGCACACACGGCGGACCTGCCGGTGGAGAACTACGTCTGGGCACCCTCGTGGCCACAGGTGGCGCCGCTCGGCTACTGGACCGTCGCGCTGTCGGCGCGGCCGGGCTCCGAATCGATTCGCGATCGCGTGCTTGCGAAAACCGCGCAGGATGCCGAGTTCCTGATGCGGCGCGCCCGCACGAGCGGATACGGGCAAACACTCGGACCGCTCGACTACATCTGGGGATCGAACGGCGAGGCCGCGAATCAATCGCTGCTGATGATGATCGCCGATCATTTCCAACCCAACTCCGAAGCCCGCGAGGCGGCGCTCGGCAACCTGCACTACATCCTGGGGCGAAACTGCTTCGGCGTTTCGTGGGTCACGCAGATCGGGTATAACGCCTTCCAGCATCCGCACCACCGGCCCAGCGCGGCGGATGGCATCGCCGCGCCGTGGCCGGGGCTCATGTCCGGAGGGCCCAACGCCGCCAGCATCACGGGATCTGTACTCCGGGAAGCGCCGATGCGCGTGTGGGCAGACGACCAGGCAGCGTACTGGATGAACGAAATCTGCATCAACTGGAACGCTCCGCTGGTCTTTCTGCTGGCCGGCGCGAATGCGTGGGCTCTGGCTTCCTGAAGGCCGGAGCGGACTGCGGTTCGGCCGGTCACGGATCAGACAGCGTTGGTGTTGACCTTCCAGTAGACGCTGTAACGCTCGTCCATCACCTGGCAGAGAGGCTTGAGTTGCATCGTCGTGCTCTGGCCGACGGTTTCAAAGCGCAGCTCGCTGCCTGGAACGCGGCGCACCGCATCGCTGCCCTGGCCGGAAGCCGCCGCTAACTCCGGCATCGGGTATTTGTGGTGGTCATCCCACGGGCCATTGGGGCCGTAAATGCGGGCCTCGTCGAGTCCCTCACGTCCCATGCCGCCGGCCAGCACCAGCGGACCGTACATCACCGCCTGGATAGTGGGCGCATCGGGAAGCGGGGAGGCGTGCAGCGACATGGGGAAACTCACTTCGACTTTGTCGCCGTCGCGCCAGGTGCGGCGCAGCGTGACATAGCTTGCGGGCCTGGCCCTGACGTTGTGTTGCCGGCCATTGACGTGGAAGGTCACGTCGCGCGTCGCCCAGTAAGGAACGCGCACTTTCAGGCCGAACGCCGTGGGCTGGGTCGCCCTCACCGTCAGGGTCGTGCCTTCTTCCAGCGGGAAATTCGTTTCCTGCACAAGGGTCACGCCTTTATCCGGCCACTGCACCTCTGAAGCCGCGAACAAGTTGACGTAAAGGTTATGGTCGTCGTGGAAATAGAGCGAGTCGTTGACCTTCGAATACTCCTCAACGCCCGTGCCCGTGCAGCACCAGAACGAATCGAACGGCGTGCCGAAGGTCTTCCAGTAGCCGGGCTTCAGGGAGACGTAATACATCAGCATGCCCTTCGGATCCTGGGTGCCAATGCGCACGTTGTACATCAGGCGCTCGTAGTAGTCGAAGATGCGGGGGTTGCCGCTCCAGCCGTACAGGTGGCGCGAGAGCTTCATCATGTTGTAGCTGCAGCAGCACTCTTCGGCGGCGGGGCCGAGGTGCTCGGCCAGCGTCCCCACCGGATGCCAGAATTCGCCGTCGCTGGTGCCTCCAGTCGCGTAGGCGTGATTTTCTGTGACCGCCTGCCAGAAGAAATCCGCGATGGTGTGGTAGCGACGGTCGTCCGCCACTTCATAGCCGCGCGCAGCGCCGATCACCTTGGGGATATTCGTGTTGGCGTGGTTGCCGGCCAGCTTGTCCTCGCGCTGCGCCAGAAAATCGAAGATCAGCTTGTGCTCGAAGCGGAAGCCGAGATCGCGATACTCCGGCTTGCCCGTGACCGCGTACAGATTAAATGAGACCTCGTTCATGCCGCCCTGCTCAACCAGCAGCATGCGCTGCCACTGATCGTCGGGGATCGGCCTGGTGTAATCGATGGCCCAGTCGGCCATGCGCTGGCAGGTGTGCAGCGCCTGCTCGTTGCCGGCGTGAACGTACATGTCCAGATGCCCGGCCATGATCTTGTGGTAGGTGTAGAAGGGCGCCCATACTTTCTGGTAATGGCGGAGCCGGTCGAAGAACTCGGCGGGAAATGCGCTCAGGTAGCCATCCGGCTGCTGGCATTTGGCCAGTTCCGCGACCAGAGCGTCGGCCTTGGCCTTCAATTGCTCGTCGCCCGTCGAGGCGTACATCAGCGCGCACGCGGAAAGGTAATGGCCTCCGGCAAAATGGCCGCGCAACTCGATGTCCGGCGCTTCCCAGCCGCCGAGAGGCTCGGCGTTCGTGGGCAGGCCCGCGGTTAAACGGAATGTATGCAGCAGGCGGTCGTTGGGCAGGAGGCAGAGATACTGGCGGTTGACCTCCATTGCGTTCTTCAGCACGCCATCGTGCATCCGCACCTGGGTCATGGGAAAGTCCTTGTAGCGCCACAGCACCTTCTCGTATCCGATGTGATTGGCGCTCACAGGAATGTCCATCACCGCGTCCTGCAGGGCCTGGAGATGGTGGGGCAGGAAAAACAGGCCGCCGAAGGCTGTGGCGGAGCCAAGGAAGTGTCTGCGGGATAGCGGATGCTGGTTGCACATGGGGCATTTCTCCTGGAGTTGGTCGTGCATTCTGCGAAACCTCAGGGCTGATGAGCCGGGGGATCCGAATCCACCGCCTTGAGCGTAATCACAGTGGGCGTTGCCTGTAACGGAATCGTATAAGCGCCCCTCACAAGAGTGAGGGTGCGCTCGGGACGGAAGCGGCCTATGCCTGCTATCGTTGCCGGCTGCGCAATCCGCAGCAGCGCCTGGCTCGTATACTGCGTGCCCGGGTCGAGCGTCAGCCGCACAGTCTGCATACCGGGGTCGAAACTCACAGTGCGAAACTTGCCCGCGTCGAGCGTCAGCCAGAGTCCGTAGGGGGCGAGATACACTCGCATGCGAAAAGCATCGAGCAGCATGACATCGATCGTCTTCCCTGTTTGCGCGAGGTTGCCGCCGAATGCCAGCCAGCCGAATGTCGGATCGTGGGTGACGTACGTCGCGGTATCGAGCGCCACACCGAAGAAATTCGGTCCGTAATCCCCGGAGTATGGATCGAAGGCCAGCATATCCGGGAAGGCGTGGAACGCTTCGGAAGCGAAGCCTTCCTGATCGATGTTGGTCAGCGGACCCATGGTTCCGCCATAGCCCACGCGCAGCAGATACAGATCGTCGGGATGCTGCCGATACGCGGCCAGCAGCGGGATCGCATTGATGCCCGAACCGTAATGATGAAGCTGCCGCTCCAGGCGCGCCACCTTGCCGGCGAAAAGGAAATCCCAGTAACGCCGGGCGCTGCCGTTGTAACCCCACGAAGGAATGGACGGATCGTAACCGAGAATGGCGTCCAGCGTGACCTGCGCTTTCGAATTGAAGCCGAAGTAACGCGTCCACGCATACACCTCTTCCTGCCCCGTGGAATCCCAGGGCATTTCGCTGCCGAAGGGATACGCCTCCTGACTCCAGTGCAGCGCCCGGGCCCGCATCGCGGCCTCGAGCGCGTTGGCCCGGACGGTCCAGCCTTCGCGTTGCAGATCTTCGAGGATGCGCACGAACACATCGCCTTCCATTTGCCCGAACTGCGAATAATACGGCGCGAACTTCACCATCGCCATCGAGGTCTGATACGCGTGATCCAGATACCACTGCCACGGATGATTCGTCACGAGGCCCTGGTGATCGCGTGCCAGCCGGTACATCGCCCAGTAGGCCACCGCCACGTGCGGATAATCGAACGAGCGGTCGACGGCAGCGGATTCCTTCTGGTTCCACGCCGCCCACGTGTGCCAGTTGTACCGGCCGCTGTAGAAGCCGGGAGGAAACTGATCGGGCTGGTAATAGAAGAGGCTCTTGTGGACGCCGTACTGCAGCGGCCCGCTGCTCGACTGGATTCCGCCCCAGAGCACGTGGTCCACGAACTGCTCGTACTGGCTGATCTCCGGCTGGTTCGGCTCTCCGAATTCCTTCATTGCCGCCGTCAGCCACGAGCCGGCGCCGGCCTCGTCGCTCAGGCCGGCGATCCACACGCGGCCCTCCTGCGTCACCTGCCGGTTTGCCTGCCGGTCATAGGTGATGACTGAAGGATCGCGGTGGAATGGATCCCCGGGGTCGTCGAACCACTGCTTTGTGAAGAGAAAATGCCCGAGATCCGCTACGGCCTGCTGCTCGGGTTTGATGACGAAGTAGCTGATGGTTTGCAGGGTTCCGTCGCGATAGACGATCGACAGGCGCGCCCGCCCCCACGTTCGTCCCTGCAATGCGTACCGCATCCATCCAGTGGCTGTGTTGGGCTCCGGTTGGATGTCGATCGCGGCCGCCGGATCGACTGTGATGGATTCGATTGGCTCGTGGTAATTGAGAAACAGCTGGGCATGTATGTCCTGCGGTAAGACGTAGCCGGGTATCCCTACCGCCGCCGGACGAAAGTGTGCGATCAGGGCGTGCTGAATGTGCGGGATCGAATCCGCCAGCAGGAAGATGAGCCCGAAGCTGCGCGACTCGCCTGGTTCGAGCGTGAGCGTCGTCGCCTTGTTCCAGGGCCGAGCATGCTTCCACTCGTTTTCCTGATAGGCCCCGCTCAGGACCATCCACTCATAAAAACCTTCGAAGGTGATGACGCGTGGCGTTGGATCGGTAAAGATCGGGGGCTTTCCGCTGGGGGGCCAGTGGTTGAGAATCGGCCGCCACGCCTCCAGCGGCGTGCGGCCCTCAGGGACAATCACGAGGACCGGACCTTGACCGTTAAGCCGCGTGACCTGGACGTAACCCGCGTCCTCACCGATGTAGGGGTCGTCGAAGCTGCATTCCGTGGAAGCCTGCGCCAGCGTGCGCCCGGTGAGGATGTTGTTGAAGATGAGAGGAATGCCGAGCGAGCCGATGGTGACCGGCTGCGTGGATTTGTTCGTGATTTTGAAGTGCAGCGCGAGATGCTCGCCGTCGATCCTCCAGGTCCGCACGATGTCGAGCGGAATGTCGGCGGGCAGCGTGGGAGCCAAATCCGCCGAGGCCAGCTCATCGCCCTGAATCGGCAACTGTTTGACCGGCTGCCGACGGTAGGCGGTGGAATAGCTCTGCCACGGGCCGCTCGAGCCCGTGCGCAGGCGCAGGTCGATGTCGCCGAGGTGGTAGTAGCCGTCGGTGGAGCGGCGGACGAGCCAATCGCCGGGGGTGAAGTCGAAGCCATTCGCTCCCTTCGGCTTCAGCGCCGCGATGGTCTGCGAGGAGCGGACGAGGTCGAGGTGGAAATCGAGGGTCTGCAGATGGTCAATTCCTCCCTGCAGCATCGGACCGGGATGCGGAGGCCATCCTGGTGCCTGCGTGAATGCGGCGAGGGCAAACGATGAAGCCCACGCCAACGCAGCACAGACAGAGGCGAAGCGCCGCCACCATGGCGCGGCCGAAACGCTGCGGCGCCTCGTAAATGTTTTCCAGTGCATCGCTCGGATGGCCGTCCGGCCAACCCTCCAGGGAAAGCGGGAAAATCGAGATTGAGCCGTAAACCAGGGCGGCGCCGAGGCTTGCCGGTCTTGACAGTAGCATACACGGATGCATACATTGTTGAACACTACGGAGAGATGGACGAGGCCTGATTGGGTAATCGTTTTCTACGCCCTGCGCCCGGCCCCGATCCTTCCGGAAGCTGCACAATAACTACGCCCCTTCAGATTGGAGAGACCCTATGACGCCTGCAGTTTCGATCCGAAAACTGACCGGAGCCGTCGTCGCTGGCTGCTTCCTGGCCCTTCTGGCAACGCTCCCCTGCGCGATCGCGCAGAATCTTTCGACTGGTTCGCTCAACGTAACGGTTCGCGACCAGGCCGGGGCGGTCATCAATGACGCACAGCTCGTGCTGACAGATCTTGCAACCAACGACGTGCATCAAGCCGTCACCTCGGGCGCCGGGACCGCGGTGATTCCCTACCTGAACCCATCCCAATACAAGCTCGAGGTCTCGCGCAACGGCTTCACCACTCGCCTCTACCCCAGCGTCGTCATCCAGACCAATCAGGTCACCGATCTCGCCGTAACGATGCAGGTCGGTTCCACCTCGCAAACGGTCACGGTCTCCGGCACATCTTCCCCGCTTCTCCAGACCACGGATAACACGATCTCCACCACTGTCGACCTGAAAGAGGTTCAGGACCTGCCCGTCTACGGGCGTGACGCTTTCAACTTCGCCTTTATGGTTCCCGGAGCGGCCGGCAATAACTTCAACAATCTGCCCGGCGGCGCGCTCGATGTCGGCGCGAATGGCTTTTCCACCGAGACCAACCGCTTTAAGAGCGCAGGCTTCGACTACGGTCAGGGTTCCGTGACCACGAACAATATTGAAACTGTCCAGGAAATGACCGTCTCCACCAGCCAGCTCGGGGCTTCGCACGGTGGCACCTCCACCATGGACATCAATTTTCTGACCAAGCGCGGCACCAACCATTTCCACGGCCAGTTGTTCGAGGATTACCGCAGCGATGCGATGAACGCAAACACCTGGACCAATAATGCCGAAGGTCTGCCGCGGGGCAAGCTCATCATTAACGACTTCGGCGGAACCCTCGGCGGTCCCATCTTCAAAGACAAGCTCTTCTTCTTTGCGGCGCTGTCCAATTTTCGCCAGCCCTTCACGTTCACCCAGAGTTCGGTTGTGGGAACCGCAGCTCTCCTCTCGGGGATCTACACGTATATCCCGAACGGTTCCACGACGCCACAGACCGATAACGTGCTTGCAGCCGGCGCCAGCGCGGGCTGCTCCACCTGCACTGCAACGGTCAACCCGATCATCGCCTCCGAAATTGCGAATATTCAGTCGGCTGCGGCGCAACCCGGCGTGACCCTAACTCCACTCAACCTCAATGAGAATAATCTTAACTTCGAAAATCGCGGATACACCGTCAACAAGTATCCCACTCTGCGTCTCGATTACGACATTACTCCGAACTTCCGCTGGACGGGTCTGGTGACCGAATCGAACAGCTATAACAAGAATGTCGGCGCCGCGCCCTTCCCAGGGTCGCTCTTTTCCAATCAGGCCTACAGCAACTTCACGCGCGCATACCAGGTGGTTACGGGTTTTGACTGGAATGTTCGTCCCACACTGGTGAACGCATTCCGTGTCGGCTATCTGTACTCCATGTTTATTTATGATTCGCAGGGTCTGAACACGCCGACGCCCCCCATGGTGCAGGAGGGCGACCAGGCCTGGGGCATGAATCTGAACAGCGGCATCAACTATTTCAATGCACTGAAAGGGGGATCGTATTATCCTGTGCTCTCCCTCAAGGACGATGCCACGTGGCAACGGGGGCGGCACACGCTGGAGTTCGGCGTGTCCGACTCAACCGAGGTAGATCACTATTACAACAACCAGTTCGTACCTTATATCGGAGTGAACTATATCGCGACGGGCGACCCGGTAGCTACCTCGCTGGATAACTCCCTGAGCCCCAACGCCCCCGCTTCTGCACCCAGCGACGTGCAGGGTCTCTACGCCACCCTCAACGGGCGCATGACCTATTACTCTCTTGGGCAGTTTGTGAATGCCGCAACCAAGCAGTTCCAGCCGGGGATTTCCTTCAACCTGCACGAGCGGCTCACGCAGTCGGCCGTCTACTTCCAGGATTCATGGCGGATGAAGCCATCCCTGACCCTGAACTATGGGTTACGCTGGGATTTTACCGGAGCCTCGAAAGACGAAACCGGCTTTTACACGCACCCATCGATCGCGGACCTTTGGGGACCAACGCCGGTGGGCGCGCTCTTCCAGCCCGGCAATTTGGGGGGCGTACAGAACCCGGTCGAAAGTCCGTCTCCGGAGGCGTACTCTCCGACCTACGTCCATCCTGAGCCGAATGTCGGAGTTGCCTGGAACCCTCGCGGCTCCGGCGATTCGTGGATGAGCAGATTGCTGGGTGATGGCAAGACGGTAGTTCGCGCGAGCTATTCCCTGACGAATTACACCGAGGGCGCGCAGAACTTCTGGAACTTCGGATCGAATAATGGCGCAAACTTCAACACTTACTTTTATGCCAATCCTGTGGCTCCCAGCAGCACGCCGCCAGGGCCCGGCTTTTACAATGCCGGCTCTGAGATTCTCGGCCAGCCGCTCCCGGCTCTCGCTTCTACCTCGCCGAATCCCTTCGACCCCACCATTACTGAGGCCAGTCAGGGCTTCAGCGGTACCGGCTACCTTACCTTCGATCCTCATATTAAGCAGCCGTATGTCGAGTCCTGGAACGTTGGCATCCAACGCCAACTCGGCCAGAACAATGTGCTGGAAGTGAGCTATGTCGGTAACGACTCTCACGACCAGTGGCTGGGCGTGAACTACAACGAAGTGAATATCTTCGAGAACGGCTTCCTGACAAACTTCAAGGCGGCGCAGGCGAACCTCGCCGCTTCAGGAGGCACAACGTTCCAGGGGGCAAATCCCACACCGCTCTTCGATCAGGCCTTTGCCGCAACCGGTCCGAGTTCCAACTACGCCAACGGACAATTCATTACCTGGCTGCAGCAAGGCCAGGCGGGAGCCTTTGCCAATGCCCTCGCCGGCAATGCCAGCTATCTCTGCTCCATGATCAACGCGGCCAGCTTCAGCCCATGCGCGGCGGTGGGGGCTACCGGCACTGGAACCTATCCCATCAACGTCTTCCAGGTCAACCCGTATGCCGCGGGCACCGGAATTTACGAGATGACCAACGACGGCTACTCCAACTACAACGCGCTGCAAATCGATTTCCGCCAGCGGTCATGGCATAGCATGCAGTTTGACGCCAACTATACCTTCTCCCACTCTCTGGATAATAATGTCCAGGGCGACATCACCCCAGGCTACTACGGCGGCACCGGGAACCAGCAGCCCCTGGGGACCTACACCAACGGACCAGGCGCGTCCAGCAACGCCGCCCCCGGCTTCTACACGCTGCGCGACCAGCACCTCAATTACTTCCCCAGTGCCTACGATATGCGCCACGTGCTGCATGTGAGCGGTATCTACGATCTTCCCTTCGGCCACGGCCAGCCGCTCTTCAGCCAGAACCGGGTAGCGAACACCATCATCGGGGGCTGGACGATCGGAACCATTCTCAGCTACGAAAGCGGCGAGCCATACCTGTTCACAGGCGGGACGGAAACCTTCAATCAGAACGACGGCGGCATCACGCTGAACGGTATCAGCTATTCAACGCTGAAGCATGCGGTTGGGGTTTATCACGCGGCGCCGGGCGACGCATGGGTCGACCTCCTGCCGTCGAAATATATCAGCGCGTCAGGCCAGGCCAACACCCAGTACATCAGCCCGAACTTCACGCCGGGAACCATCGGTACGCTGCTCTGGCTGCACGGACCGAAGTGGATTAACACCGATATGGCCCTGACCAAGATCATTCCGATCCATGAGCAGATGAATTTCCAGCTGCAGGGCGAATTCCTGAACGCCTTCAACCATCCGGCCTGGACGTATATGGATTCGGGCGTGCAGGACTATACGTTCGGCACGACAAGTCAGACTGTCAATTATCCGAGAAACGTCGAGGTACGCGGAACATTCAACTTCTGACTTTATTGGCGCCGCGGCCGTCGTTCAACCGGACGATGGCTGCGCGCACGGACAAAGTCTCGCGCGAGTTAGAGTGTCATTTCCCGGTTGCATCGTGGCAATCACTCCGCCGTGGAGCGATCTGGATTGCATCGAACCCCTGCCGGTGACGATC
>Ga0335074_10005668_pt1 | contig 17277 bp, 18 predicted proteins | sample Lox_Sample_23_FD_206715 | JGI IMG/M metagenome (GOLD analysis project Ga0335074, IMG submission 206715) | Soil microbial communities from Loxahatchee National Wildlife Refuge, Florida, United States - Lox_Sample_2.3 | ecosystem: Environmental > Terrestrial > Soil > Wetlands | place: USA... | reverse complement strand
TGCCTTCAGGCAGGATGATGCCGTTGAGGCGATATTGCAGGTCGTTGTGATCGCCCCGGACGTGGAGCTGTCCGAAGGAATCCTGGACCACATCGGGCGCCTGCAACAGGACCTGATTGAGCTGCACGTTCTGCCCGCCGGGCTCGGCGTTGATCTCCGCGCTGCTGATGGTGTACGTCGAGGCGCCGGTCTGAGTCTCGATGCCGGCCCGGGCCTCGTCCAGCCTGAGTGCGGTGACGACGATGGGCTTGAGGTTCGCGATCACGGGCGGGTCGGCCGTGGCGGAAGCGTTCGGATCGGCGCTCGAATCCGTCGCGGTGTTGGTTGCGACGGCATCGGTCGATGAGGTGGCGGCGGCCGCGGCGCCGGCCGACGAGCTGTCGGCGGATGGGGTGTCGGCCGCCTTGGCGTGGATCGCGGGCGTGGCGGCAATAACGACCATCGCGAGCGCGACGGCCTTACGATTGTTCATCATGACGAGCATGCATCAGGCTCCAAGGTTCCATGCCCCTGAGCGCCATGCCCGCCCTGTGCCCAGACAGGGCGGCTCACGATCGCAGGGGGCAATCCAGCAGATGCTTCAAAGCGGCGTGCGCGCCTGCACGCAAAGGCGCGGGCGCGGAATGGGGCCGCTCAAGTGACGGAGAGAGCTGGAAGGAGTTCTGAGGGCGGACCGCGGGCGAGATGGGCGCGCAGCCGGCGCGCGCTGCGGGCCGCTGCCGCAGTGGGTGGCGGGGGCAGCCAGGCGGCTTGAACCGGCCGGGCAACGAGTGCGGGCTTCGGCGCGGCGCCTGCCACGCCCGTGAAGTGCATGGCCCAGTCGGCGTCGCAATGCCCACCGTGGCTGTCGAAGCCATGCGCGGTGAAGCCGCAGATGCACGTCACCATCGCGAAGGCCGCGATGATCGCGAGCAGGCGTTGACGGCGGACTGAGCGGCTCACAGGTCGATCTGGTGCGAAGGCGTGGGCGCCAGCATATCGGCTGGTCTACCCTTGCGGAAGGCATTCTATAATGACTAGTCGAGACTCCCCGATACACGCGCTTGAAGCTCACCCCCGATTCCCTCTCTTCCCATCTCAAGCAGCACCTTCTGCCGGCCTATCTCATTTCCGGCGATGAGCCGCTGCTCACGGGGGAGGCCGCCGATGCGGTGCGCGCGCGCGCGCGTACCGCCGGTTTCACCGAGCGCGAGGTGCACTTCCTCGAGCGCGGCTCCGACTGGGATGACGTGCGCGCCGCCGCCGGCAATATGTCGCTTTTTGGCTCGCGGCGGTTGCTCGAGGTGCGGCTGCCCAGCGGCCGGCCCGGGGTCGCGGGCAACAATGCGTTACTTTCGCTTCTCGAGCGCGACGATCCCGACACCCTGCTCCTCGTGCTCACGCCGCGCCTCGACCGCGATGCGCAGGCGGCGCAATGGCTGCGGGCGCTGGATTCCCGGGGCGGCTGGGTGCAGGTCTGGCCGGTCGAAGCCGGCAAGCTCGTCGGCTGGCTGCGCGGACGCTGCCGCCATCTCGAGCTCGATATCGGCGAGGAGGCGCTCGCGCTCATCGCCGAGCGCACCGAGGGAAACCTCCTGGCCGCTCACCAGGAGTTGGAAAAACTGCGTCTGCTCGCGCCCACCGGGACGCTGACGCCGGACACGGTTCTCGCCGCCGTCGCCGACAGCGCGCGCTTCGATGTCTTCCGGCTATCGGAAGCGGTGCTCGAGGGCGAGGCGGCGCGTGCGCTGCGGGTGCTCGCGGGACTGCGCTCGGAGGGCACCGAACCGACACTCGTGCTGTGGGCGTTGACCAAAGCGCTGCGCGATCTCTGGGGCGAGCTCTCGAGCCCGGCCGGCGGCGGCTCGCGGGGTTGGCAGCGACAGGCTGCGGCTCTGCAGAAGGCGGTTGGGCGCGCACCGCGGCTTTCGTTCCGGACGCTCACGCTGCGCGCCGCCCGCGCCGACCGCATGATCAAGGGGCGGCTGCAGGGCGATCCGTGGGATGAGATGGCGCTGCTCGCGAGCGATATCTGCGCCCGGCCGGCGGTGCCCGCACCGCGGTCCATGTTCAAATAGCCCCATGCAACCCATCGGTGTTTTCGGTGGCACTTTCGATCCCATCCATTACGGGCACCTGCGCACTGCTTTCGAGTTATGGCAGGAGTTGCGTCTGGCGGAGGTGCGGTTTCTGCCGACGGGCAGTCCGCCGCACCGCGAGCAGCCGCTGGCGAGCGCTGAGCTGAGGCTTCGAATGGTGCAGGCGGCCGTCGCCGATCAGCCGGCGTTCATCGTCGATGACCGGGAGGTTCGCCGCACCGGGGTTTCCTACTCGGTGGACACGCTGACCGAGCTGCGCTCGGAATATCCCGACCGCTCGCTCTGCCTGCTCCTCGGGATGGACGCTTTTCTCGGGCTGCCGAACTGGCACCGCTGGCGGGATCTGCTCGGCCTTGCGCACATCGTCGTCGCCCACCGTCCGGGTTGGAAAGCGCCCACCATGGGCCCCTTGGGCGAGGTAATGGTCGATCACGGCACGGGCACCATCCGTGAGCTGCACGAAAAGATCGCGGGCCGAATCTACGTCCACGCCGTGACGCAGCTCGAGATCTCCTCCACCGAGCTGCGCCAGCTCATCGTCTCCGGGCGCGACCCGCGGTATCTGGTGCCGGATGAAGTGCGGGAGATTCTGCGCGAGAGTCGGTGCTATGCTCATCAATAGGGCTTCGCACAGGAGAGACTGCTTCCTCACATGACCACCCGCACAATCCGCCGCCGCGCTTCCGCGCAGGCTTCGAGGTCCGCACGATCCCCATCCCCGCCCCGCAGCCCGGCGTCTTCGCCCCGCAGCGCGCCCATCCTGCTTCAGGCCGTCATTTCCGCCCTCGAAGACATGAAAGCCGTCAACACCAAGGTGCTCGACGTGCGCGGCCTGACCGACATCGCCGATACCCTCATCGTCGCCTCAGGCACCTCCGACCGGCACGTGCGCTCGATCGCCGAGCACGTGATCGGGCAGGCCAAGGCCAATGGCTTCCGGCCGCTTGGGACCGAGGGCGAGCGCGAAGGCGAGTGGGTGCTGGTCGATCTGCAGGATATCGTCGTGCACGTCATGCTGCCGCGCGTCCGCGAGTTCTATGGCCTCGAGCGACTGTGGGACGCGGGCAGCTCGGCGCACGGCGCCACGGTCTCCGTGGCTCACGTGGGCAGCCACTAGAATCGCACACGGTGCGGGCAAGGCTGACAGCGGTCGGCACGCGGCCGCCCGCCTGGGTCCGTGAGGCGTACGCCGATTACACCCGCCGCCTGGGCCCGGGGCTGAAGCTCACGCTGCTCGAGATCGCGCCCGGCCCGCGCACGGCTGGCCAGAGCCCGCGCAGCCTCAGCGACAGCGCGCGCAAGGCGGTCGAGATAGAAGCGCGCAAACTCATGACCGCCGTGCGCGCGGATGAATGGGTGGTGGCGCTCGATGAGCACGGCACGCAGATGAGCACGCGGGCGCTCGCCGAGTGGCTGGAAGCGCGAATGCAGCAGGGACGCGATCTCGCTTTCCTGATCGGCGGTCCCGACGGGTTTGCGCCGCAGGTGCTGACGCGAAGCGATTTCTCGCTCTCGCTGTCGCGCCTGACGCTTCCCCATGCGCTGGTGCGTGTCGTGTTGGCCGAGCAGCTCTATCGCGCGATGAGCATACTGAAGCATCATCCGTATCATCGTGACTGAGCCTGCCGTCCTCTGCCTCGCCTCGATGTCGCCGCGCCGGCGTGAGCTGCTCGCGCAGATCGGCGTGCCTCATACCGTCGTCGCGGCGCACGTCGATGAGAGTGTCCTCCCGGGGGAATCGCCGCGCGAGTACGTCGCGCGCCTGGCGCGGCTCAAGGCGAGCGCCGTCCGCGAGCGCGGCGAGCCGCTGCCGGTACTCGCGGCGGACACCTCGGTGGTGTTGGATGGCACCGTTTACGGCAAGCCCGCGGGGCGCCCCGAGGCGCTCGCCATGCTCGGCGCGCTTGCCGGCAGGACGCACGAAGTGCTCACCGCAGTGGCGCTCGCGGGCGCGCGCGGTATGGCGCTGCGCCTGAACTCGAGCTCGGTCCGATTCCGCGACATCGGCCGCGCCGAGATGGAAGCCTACTGGGAAAGCGGCGAGCCGCGCGATAAGGCCGGGGGCTATGCCATACAGGGATATGGCGCCGTCTTTGTGGCCGAGCTCAGCGGCAGCTATTCCGGGGTCATGGGACTGCCGCTGCTCGAGACCGCGGAGCTGCTGCGCGAAGCGGGGATTCGCTACTGGATCGGAGCGACGCGATGAGCATGGAGATACTGGTCAACGTGGGGCCCGGCGAGACTCGCGCCGTGCTGGTGGAAGCGGGCGTCGTGCAGGAGATCTATGTCGAGCGCCGCGGTCGCCGCGGTCTGGTGAGCAATCTGTATCAGGGTCGGGTGACGCGGGTGCTGCCGGGGATGCAGGCCGCCTTCATCGACATTGGGCTCGAGCGCACCGCGTTTCTGCACGCCGCCGACATCGCGACCCCGCCGGCCGATGAGACCGTCGCGACGCTGGTGCCGCTCGGCGCCCCGGCCGTCGAGGACGTGCGCCGGCTGCTGAGTCCCGGCGACGACATCCTGGTGCAGGTCATCAAGGATCCGATCGGCACCAAGGGAGCGCGCCTTACGACCTACATCACCCTGCCGGCGCGCTTTCTCGTGTACCTGCCGCGCGGCGAGGGCATCGGCGTCTCGGCGAGGATTGAGGACGAGGCGGAGCGTCAGCGTCTCAAGGCGGCGGTCGCGGAGCTGCGCGGCACCGAGACCGAGGGCGGCTATATCCTGCGCACGGCGGCGCAGGGCGTAGCGATCGAGAGTCTGCGGGAGGATCTCGAGTACCTGCGCCGGCTCTGGCACCACGTGCGCTTGCGCGCCACGCAGGCTTCCGCGGGCACGATCGTGCACGAGGACCTGCCACTGCCGCTGCGCATCCTGCGCGATGAGCTGTCGCGCGATGTCAGTCGGGTGCTGGTCGATTCAGCGGCCGAGCACGCCCGCATGATCGCCTTCGCCGCGCAGTTCATGCCCGCCCGGGCGGCATGCATCGAGCTGCACTCCTCTTCGCGGCCGATCTTCGACTTGCACGGCATCGAGGAGGAGATCGCCAAGGCGCTCGAACGCCGGGTCCAGCTCAAATCCGGCGGCCATCTCATGATCGACCAGCGGGAGGCGATGACCACCATCGATGTCAACACGGGAGGCTACGTCGGTCACCGCAACCTCGAGGAAACGACATTCCGCACCAACCTCGAGGCCGCGAGCGCCATCGGCCGGCAGCTTCGGTTGCGCAACCTCGGCGGCATCATCATCATCGACTTCATCGACATGCACGATGAGTCCCACCGGCGTCAGGTGCTCGGCGCGCTCGAGCACTCGCTCGCCGGCGATCGCGCGCAGACCCACATCGTCAATCTCTCGCCGCTCGGGCTCGTCGAGATGACGCGCAAGCGTACGCGCGAGAGTCTCGAGCACCTGCTGTGCGAGCCTTGCCCTTCCTGTGACGGGCGCGGATTCGTGAAGACACCGGAGACGGTGTGCAACGAGATATTCCGCGAGATCCGGCGCCAATCCCCGCGCTCCTCCGGCCGCGAGCTCCTGATCCTGGCGCACGCGGATGTGATCGAGCGGCTGCTCGAGGACGAGGCGGCGAGCCTCCATGAGCTCAAGGCGCAGGCCGGGCTTCCGATCCGGCTGCAGGTCGAGGGCCTTTACGGCGTCGATCAGTTCGACATCGTGCAGGCCTGAGCCGCGCCGCTGGCCGTCCGGGCCGCTACGGCGCCGGGCGCCATTGCGGGCCACCTCTTGCGCCCCCATAGTAGTGAGCCATGCCGTTGATCGCCGCGATACAGATGACGTCGGGGCCCGACGTATCGGCCAATCTCGAGGATGCGGGTGCGCTCCTGCGGGAGGCGGCGGGACGCGGAGCGCGGCTTGCCGCGCTGCCGGAGAATTTCGCCTTCATGGGCCTCGCTGATGCCGACAAGCGGCGCGTCGCCGAGGACGATGGCCGCGGTCCGATCCAGGACTTTCTGGCGCAGACGGCGCGGCGGCTGCAAATGTGGATCGTGGCTGGCACCGTGCCGCTCCGCGGCGCCGGCGACGGTCGGGTGGCCGCCGCATCCCTGGTCTATGACTCCGCGGGCGAGCGGCGGGCGCGCTACGACAAGATGCATCTTTTCGACGTGAACGTTCCCGAGCGGGCGGAGAGCTACCGCGAATCGGCCCATGTGGCGCCGGGATCGACCGCGGTCATCGTGCCGACCCCGGTCGGCTGCCTCGGGCTTTCCGTATGCTACGACGTGCGCTTCCCCGAGCTCTATCGCAGGTTGAGCGCCGCCGGCGCGGAGCTGCTTGCGGTACCCTCGGCCTTCACCGAGCCGACCGGGCGCGCGCACTGGGAGCCGCTGCTGCGGGCCCGCGCCATCGAGAATCTCTGCTGGCTGATCGCTCCGGCGCAGTCGGGATTTCATGCGAACGGGCGCGAGACCTACGGCGACAGCATGATCGTCGATTACTGGGGAGGGGTGCTTGAGCGCCTGCCGCGCGGCCGCGGCTGCATCACCGCGGAGATCGACCTGGAGCGGCAGCGACGCGACCGCGCCAGCTTTCCCTCGCTGACTCATCGCGTCCTCAACTGACATTCAACTCATGGACACCCGCAAGAGCTCGATGAACGACCTGACATCCGCTGCCGACCCGCTGTCGCTCGCCCGCGACCTCATCCTGCGACCGAGCGGCCTCGATACCGGACGCCTCGACCGCATCTTCGGCGAAGTGCTCACGCACTCGGTCGATTTCGCCGACCTCTACTTCCAACTTGCGCGCCAGGAGTCCTGGTCGCTCGAGGACGGTATCGTCAAGGATGGCAGCGCCAGCATCGAACAGGGTGTCGGCGTGCGCGCGCTCGCCGGCGAGAAGACCGGCTTCGCGTACTCCGACGAGATCATCCTGCCCGCGCTCGAGGAGGCTTCGCGCGCCGCGCGCGCCATCGCCCAACAGGGCGGTGACCGGCGCGTCAGCGCGTGGCGAGCCCAGGCGGGCCATCGCCTGTATCTGCCGGCCGATCCCGTCGCCACGCTTTCCGATCAGGACAAGGTCGCGTGGCTGGAGCGCGTCGATCGGGAGACCCGCAAGATCGATCCGCGCATCGTGCACGTCAGCGCGAGTGTCACCGCCGTCCATGAAGTCGTCCTGATCGCGACCAGCGATGGCGAGCTCGCCGCCGACGTCAGGCCGCTGGTGCGCTTCAACGTTTCGGTGCTGGTCGAGCAGAACGGGCGGCGCGAGCAAGGCTACTGTGGCGCCGGCGGGCGGTACTCGCTGGCCGAGCTGGTCGCCGCCGAGCGCCCGCTCACCCTGGCGCGCGAGGCCGCCCGCCAGGCGCTGCTGAATCTCGAGGCGGTGCCGGCGCCCGCGGGACCCATGACCGTGGTGCTCGGACCCGGCTGGCCCGGGATCCTCCTGCACGAGGCGATCGGCCACGGCCTCGAGGGCGATTTCAACCGCAAGGGCACCTCCGCCTTCGCCAACCGCATCGGCGAGCGTGTCGCCGCGCCGGAGTGCACGGTCGTCGATGATGGCACGCTTTCGCAGCGACGCGGCTCGCTCAACATCGACGATGAGGGCACCCCGACCCGCTGCACCACGCTCATCGAGAACGGCATTCTGCGAGGCTACATGCAGGACCGGCTCAACGCCCGGCTCATGGGCAGCCAACCCACCGGCAACGGCCGGCGCGAGTCATTCGCGCACATGACGCTGCCGCGCATGACCAACACGTATATGCGTCCCGGTCCGCACGATCCTCAGGAGATCATCCGCTCGGTGTCCCGCGGCATCTACGCCGTCAACTTCGGCGGTGGTCAGGTGGATATCACCTCGGGCAAGTTCGTCTTCTCGGCGAGCGAGGCCTACGCCATCGAAAACGGCCGCATCGGCGCGCCCTTGAAGGGCGCCACGCTGATCGGCAACGGCCCGGATGTCTTGACCCGCGTCACCATGGTGGGCAACGACCTGAAGCTCGACGACGGAGTCGGCACGTGCGGCAAGGACGGCCAGAGCGTACCGGTGGGGGTGGGTCAGCCGACTCTCAAGGTGGAGAACCTGACGGTCGGAGGCACCGCGTAGGGTTTCTCCGCATAACGGCCTGGGAGGGCTTGCCGGGCGCATTTCTCGGCGAAGACGCCGCGAAGGCCGCTCGCAGCGGCGAGCCTGCCGGCGCAACCATGCGCGCACGGGCGGAGCAGGGCGCTCCCGAACGCGCAGGGGCGCGCGGCCCGTTACCGGACATAATCCCTCCCCAGGTGCCCCGCTCGCGCCACCGGTGTATCGTTGGCTTCGATGCACCTCTCCCGCCCCATGTACGAAGGCCTGCCGTGGCTCTACATCGCCGGCGGCCTCGCTGGGCTCGGCGCCAGTTACCTCATCGGGGATTCCCACACCGTGGGACTGCTCGTCGGCCTCGCCGGGCTCGCGGCTCTCCTTGGCGGCGTGGTCGTGCTCCTCAGGCGCCGCGACTATCGCGAGCTGCGCTCGCAGTACGGGCGGCCCGATCTCAGTCAGCGCGGCGATCAGGACTGATCGCGAGCCTCCTCGAAGTCGAGGTCGACGGAGTCGTCGTTGATCTCGGCGGCACCGCCGGCCGCCGCCGGCGGCAGTGGACGTTTGCCGGTGTGATCGGATTCGTGATCGCGGCTCGCCGCGGCAGCCTCGGTCCGCAACACCGGAATTCCAGGCACGGTGTCATTCAGGCTGCCGCGCGTACGGGCGAGGCGCTCGTCGACGTAGATGAGCTCGTGCTTGCCGATGAGGACGACATCCCCGTCGTTGAGGTAATGGCGGCGCACGCGCCTTGATTTGACGTAGATGCCGTTCGTGCTGTTCAGATCCTCGATCACGCACGAGTTTGCGGAAGTCGTGATCTGACAGTGGTGCCGGCTCACGAACCGGCTGTCGATCTGCAGATCGTTGTCGGCGGTGCGGCCGACGATGATCCTGCCCGGCGCGAGCGGGATTTCCTGCACCGTGCGGCCGTCGGTCGCGACCAGGAGCCTGCCCATGGACGGCAGCGCCGGATCGGCGCCGCGCATGCGTGGGAGCGCGAACTCCGTCGCGGCGCGGATCTGCTGCTGGGTGCGCGCCGCGAACTCCACCCATTGCAGCTCGCCCACGGCGCTTTCGATATCCGCCGCGCTCACCACGCCGCGATCGGCCGTGTAGGCCGCCATCATCGCCGTGTCACACAAGGTGTTGACGAGCCGCGGCACGCCGCCCGTGAAGCGGAAGATCACCGGGAAAGTCTCCTCGGCGAAGATCTGCCGGTCGGCGGCGCCCGCCACTTCCAGGCGGTGCTCGATGTAGCTGCGGGTTTCGCTCTGGGAGAGCGCGGTCAGGTGAAAGCGCAGGCGCACCCGCTGGGTGAGCTGCACGAGCTCCGGGGCGTCGAGCTTCGCATTCAACTCCGGCTGGCCCGCGAGGATGATGCGCAGCACCTTCTCCTTGGTGGTCTCCACGCCCGAAAGCAGGCGAATCTCCTCCAACACGCGCAACGACAGGTTCTGCGCCTCATCGACGATCAGCAGCACCTTGCGTCCGGCGGCATACTGCTCGATGAGGAAGTTGTTGAGAGTCGCGATGATCTCGCCCTTTTTCATCTTGAAGGGCGAGAATCCGAACTGCACCAGGATCCCCTGCAGGAAATCGATCGCCGACACCTGCGTCTGGTTGATCTGCGCCACCACGACGTCCGACTGGATCTCCTTGAGGAAGGACTCGATCAGGGTGGTCTTGCCCGAGCCGATCTCGCCGGTGATCACCACGAATCCGTCGGTGAACCAGATCGTCGATTCCATGTACGCCTTGGCGCGGGCGTGCTGCTTGGACAGGTAGAGGAACTGAGGGTCCGGACTCAGTCGAAACGGCAGCTCTTTGAGTTTGAACGGGTCTAGATACATGGTTGTCCGTTGTCGCCGACAGCGGTGCGCCGTTGGAGCGCTTGGCATCCTGCCTCGCTGTTGGACCGCCCCTGGCCGGGCTCGTTCCGCCGCTATCTTACGGGATGCGTAATCCGGGAGCCAGTTCCGCAAGCAACTCCCGTGCCCGCCGGTCCCGCCGCGCGGCCGTGGGCTCGACGAAGGTGCAATGTCCCACCTTGCGTCCCGGCCGCGGCTGTTTGCCATATTCGTGCAGATGCAGCCCGTCGCGGGCGAGCAGCTCGCCGCGGGGCGGGATGTCGCCGATCAGATTCAGCATCGCGCTGAAGCCGCGCGCGCGGGTCGATCCGAGCGGCAGGTTGAGGATGGCGCGCAGATGGTTCTCGAACTGACTAGTCGCGCAGCCTTCGATGGTCCAGTGCCCCGAGTTATGTACGCGGGGCGCCATCTCGTTGGCGATGAGCCGCCCATCGCGCACGAAGAATTCGATCGTGAGCACGCCAACATAACCGAAGTGCCTCAGACAACTCTCGAGGTGACGGGCGGCGGCGCGCTGCCAGCGCGGCGGTCCATACGGCGCGCGTGTCAGACGCAGGATTCCGTGCGAATGCACGTTGCCGTTCAGGGGATAGACGGCGGTCTCGCCGCGGGCGCTGCGCGCGCCGATGATGGATACCTCGCACTCGAACGGCACCCACTCCTCGTAGAGGAGCGGGGCGTCGCCGAGCTCTTCCCAGCCGCGCCAGGCATCCTCGGGCCTGCGCACCCTGACCTGACCCTTGCCGTCATATCCCAACCGGCGGGTCTTCAGAACGCCCGGCACGCCGATCTCGCGTAGCGCGCGCTCGAGGTGCGATCGCGAGCCGACGGCGCGCCAGCGCGTGGTCGGGATGCCGAGCCGCTCGAAGAGGCGCTTCTCCGCCACGCGGTCCTGCGCCGCGGCGAGCGCCCGGATCGGCGGGCAGATGCGCGCGGCGTGCGCCGGGGCGGCGTGTGCGCGCAGCGCCTCGACCGAGATGTTCTCCCAATCGAAGGTGAGGACTTCGCATTCGCGCGCCAGGCGGCCGAGCAGTTTCGGGTCGGTGAAGGCGCCGTGCAGCACGGGCGCGACACGCCCCGCGGGTGCATCGTGCGCGGGATCGAGAAACAGAAAATCGAGCCCGAGCGGATAGCCGGCCAATGCGAGCATGCGGCCGAGCTGGCCCGCCCCCACGATGCCGACGGTCATGAGCGCGGCGCGCAGCGCGGGTCGGAGTTAGCGAGGACCCCTGCGGTCTGCTTCTCGCGAAAGCCCTCGAGAGCGGCGGCGACGGTCGGATGCTTGTTGGCGAGGATGGCGGCGGCGCATAGCGCGGCGTTGGTCGCGCCCGCCACCCCGATCGCGAAGGTAGCGACCGGTACTCCGGCCGGCATCTGCACGATCGACAGGAGCGAGTCGAGGCCGCCGAGGGTTTTCGTCGCCACCGGCACGCCGAGCACCGGGAGGCTCGTCTTGGCGGCGGTCATGCCGGGAAGGTGGGCGGCGCCTCCCGCGCCGGCGATGATGACCTCGAGTCCGCGCGAGCGCGCGCCCGAGGCGTACTCGAAGAGCAGATCCGGAGTACGGTGGGCCGAGACCACCTTCACCTCATGCGCGATACCGAGCTTCTCGAGCGTCTCGGCGGCGTTGCGCAGGGTCTCCCAATCGGAGGAGGAGCCCATGATGATGCCGACCAGCGCTGTCATCGCGGCATTCTACCCAAGTAGCGCCCGCAGCGCCCTGAACAGCTCCCGCCCGGCAGGGCCGACGGTGCCGGTCTTGAGGCCCGCGCCGCGCTCGTGACGCGCAGCCCCGATCCGGCGGCGGAACGAAGCCAGGTCGAGGCCGGGGCGCAGCCGGGTGAGCTCCTCGAGGGCCGGATCGCCTTCGGCTATCAGGCGCTCGCGCCAGCTCTCGGCGCGCTTGAAGAGATGGGTCTCGAGCGCATCCCGCTCGCTGCGCGCCGCGAGCGTCGCGCGGATCGGCTCGAGATCGATCTCGCGCATGAGTTTGCCGATGTACTGCCGCTGGCGTACCGCTGCGGCACGGCTCTTGATGTGGCGTGCCTCGCGCACCGCTTCCCGCAGACGCTCCGGAAGATCCAGCGCATCGAGCTCTCTGTCGCGCAGCTGGATCAACGCCTCGCCGAGATCCTGCGCGGCATGGGCGGCGCGCTTGCGCTCGCTCTTGCTCGGCCGACCCGGCTCGTCTTCCTCGGACAGAGGCTCTGGGCGTTGCGGGGTCATGTGGGCTTGAACGGCTCGGGTCTTGCGGCTGCTAGAATTCAAATTCTGCCCCATTTCCCGGATTCGAGCGGAACGCGTATGCCAGAGACGGTCGCGGCGACGGACTCTTCCCCCTTGCTCGAGGACATCGTCGGCTTTGCCCTCGAGGAGGCGAGGCGGCTGGGCGCCTCGCAGTACGAGGTCGATGCCAGCCTGAGCCAGGGACTCGGGGCTACCGTGCGGCTGGGAGAGGTCGACACGGTCGAGTATCAGCGCGACCGGGGTCTCGCGGTGACGGTGTATTTCGGCAAGCGCAAGGGCTCGGCCAGCACCGCCGATCTCGGACGGGAGGCGGTCCGCGCCACGGTCGAGAAGGCTTGCGCCATCGCCCGCTACACGGCCGAGGATCCGTATGCGGGCCTCGTCGAGCCGCAATATCTGGCGCGCGACATACCGGATCTCGATCTCGATCATCCCTGGGGACTCGCCGCCGAGGAGGCGATCGCCATCGCGCGCCGTTGCGAGCAGGCCGGCCGCGCCGTCGACGCGCGCATCGCCAACTCGGAAGGCGCCTCGGTGAGCAGCCAGCGCCATACCGGGGTCTACGGCAACTCCCTCGGTTTCCTCGCCGGCTACTCGGGCACCAGCCACTCGGTGAGCTGCTCGCTCATCGCTCAGCAAGGCGATCAGATGCAGCGCGACTACTGGTTCAGCACCGCGCGCGATCCGGCCGACCTCGAAAGCGCGGAGTCGGTAGGTGTCGCGGCCGGACGGCGCGCCATCGCGAGACTCGGCGCGCGCAAGCTCACCACGCGCAAGGCGCCGGTCCTTTTCTCTCCCGACATGGCGCGCGGCCTGTATCGGCACTTCATCGGCGCGATCCGCGGGCCGAGCCAGTATCGCAAGGCCTCGTTCCTCCTCAACGCGGCCGGGGAGCAGATATTTCCGGCCGATCTACAGATGCACGAGCGGCCGCACATCAGGAAGGGCCTGGCGAGCGCGCCGTTCGACGACGAGGGCGCCGCCACCAGCGATCGCGAGCTCGTGCAGAATGGAATCCTCCAGGGTTACGTGTTGGGTAGCTATTCCGCGCGCCGCCTGGGCCTGAAGACCACGGGTAACGCCGGCGGCATCCACAACCTCATCGTCGAGGCCTCGGGGGGGGCGCCGGGTTACCAGGCGCTGCTCGAGCGCATGGACACGGGGCTGCTCGTGACCGAGCTCATGGGTCAGGGAGTCAACGGCGTAACGGGCGATTACTCGCGCGGCGCGAGCGGCTTCTGGATCGAGGGCGGCGCGGTCGCATACCCCGTGCACGAAGTGACGGTCGCGGGCAACCTGCGCGAGATCTATCGCAACATCGTGACGCTGGGGAGCGATATCGATGCGCGCGGCGGGATCCGCTGCGGCTCGGTGCTCATCGGGGAGATGACGATCGCGGGGGAGTAGGGCCGGAAGAGTCGGGCACCCCCAAAAGGACGAGGCCCGCCGATTGGCGGGCCTCTTGTTGGCTGGGGGACTAGGATTGCTCGGCCCCTCCTGGGCCTCGCCGCCTTCGGCGGCCGCCAAGCGAGGCGCTCGGCGTCCAAAATCGCTCCGGGCGATTTTGTCGAACCTAGGTTCTCATCCTAGTCCCCAAAAGGACGAGGCCCGCCGATTGGCGGGCCTCTTGTTGGCTGGGGGACTAGGATTCGAACCTAGGTAAACGGAGTCAGAGTCCGTTGTCCTACCACTAGACGATCCCCCAAAACGCTGCGGGATCCAAGCCTCGGATGATTGAAGCCCGAAACCGCCGTCGGCCACAAGATCCGACTAGCGCTTCGAGTACTGTCCACTGCGGCGGGCCTTGCGGCGGCCGACCTTCTTGCGCTCAACCTCGCGGGCGTCGCGGGTGACGAATCCCGCATCCCGCAGCTGCTTGCGCAGGGTATCGTCGTACTCGATCAGGGCGCGGGTGAGGCCCAAGCGGATGGCACCGGCCTGACCGGTGATGCCGCCGCCATCGACGGTCACGCTGATGTCGAAGCGGCTGCCGAGCTGCAGTGCCTCGAGCGGCTGGCGCACGATCATGCGGCCGGTTTCGCGACCGAAGAACTCATCGAGCGGACGGTCGTTGACGGTGATGCGGCCGGAGCCCGGCCGAAGATAGACCCGGGCGGTGGCGGTCTTGCGCCGGCCGGTACCGTAGTTCGGTTGCTGCGATGCCATTACAGAGTCCTCGCTAAATCTCGAGCGGGCGCGGCTGCTGCGCCTGGTGCGGGTGCTCGCCGCCGGCGAACACGTGCAGCTTCTTGAACATGCGCCTGCCGAGCGGATTCTTCGGCAGCATGCCCTTGACGGCGAACTCGATCGCCCGCTCCGGATGCTCATCGAGGAGCTTCTGCAGCGCGATCGACTTGATGCCGCCGATGTGGCCGGTATGGTGGTAGTAGATCTTGTCGCTCAGCTTGCGGCCGGTGACGCGCACCTTGCCGGCGTTCAGCACCACGATGTGATCGCCCATGTCTACATGGGGGCTGTAGTCGGCCTTGTGCTTGCCTTTGAGCCGATGCGCGATCTGCGAGGCCAGGCGCCCGAGCGTCTTGTCGGTCGCGTCGACCACGAACCAGTCGCCCCGGACAGTGCCGGACTTGGCGAAAACCGTCTTCATACGAGCCTCAGCGGGCCGCATAACGCGGCCCAGGAATAACATTAAAGCCCAGGCACAAGGATGTGCCCCGCCGCGGGTGGCGGACGTTCGGCAAAAAGCCACGCTCTTTGCTCAACGCGCGCTGGGCCGGGCAGGCTGCCCGGATCCGGCGCCCCATTAAGGGCCGGCAAGTCTACTGAAGCTGCCCCGCCATTGCAAAAGGCTGCGTGGGCGAGGGATTATCCTCTTCTATGCCGATTCGAGCCGCCACGCTTGGCGTCCTGGCCCCCGGGGCCGCCTTGGACATCCCAGCCGCCCTGGTGCGCCGATGAGCACAGGCGACAGCACGACAACGTCTCTGGATGCCTGGATCGGAGCCGCCGATCGGGCGCTCCGCGCCATCCTGGCACCCGCTCACGCATCCCGTCCCATGCCGCAACCCGCTTCCGCCGCCACGGGTGCCAGCGAGACCATTACCGAGCTCTCGGGCGATGAGAGGCGCCGGGCCGCGGCGCTTATGCGGGTCAATCATGCCGGGGAGATCGCCGCCCAGGCCCTCTATCATGGGCAGGCGATAGTGGCCCGTTCCGAAACCACCCGCCGGATGCTGCTCGATGCCGCCCGCGAGGAGACCGATCACCTCGCCTGGTGCGAAAGCCGCCTGAAGGAGCTCGAATCCCGCCCCAGCCTGCTCAATCCGCTCTGGTACACCGGCTCCTTCTTTATCGGAGCGCTCGCCGCCCTCGCGGGCGATCGCGCCAGTCTCGGCTTCGTGGTCGAGACGGAGCGCCAGGTCGAAGGGCATCTCGATGAGCATCTCGGCCGCCTGCCGGCCGGTGACCTGCGCAGCCGCGCGATCGTGCATCAGATGCGCGCGGATGAGGCGGCGCATGGAGCCAATGCCCGGGCCGCCGGCGGGATGGAGCTTCCTGGGCCGGTACGCGCGCTGATGCGCCGGACCGCCGGCATCATGACGAGCCTCGCCTACTGGGTTTGATCGCGCGCGCATGCCGACCGCGCCCCGCCCCTTGACAACTCACCGCTCTGGTTTTCGCTGCACCGCGTGCGGTACGCTTGGCACGTCAGCGGGGTCAACGTATAAACACTCTCTACATTCAGACCACACAAATTCGGGGAGAGGTATGGAAGAGAACGTCAAGCCGTTGAGCGACATTCCAGCGATCAACCGGTTCTTGAGCTACTGCCGCATTCGCACGGTGCCTTCGAAGACGGTCGTGATTCATGCCGGTGACCTTCCGGATGTCCTCTACTACATCATCAGCGGCTCCGTCGAGGTGATGATCGAGGACGAGGAAGGCAATGAGATGGTGCTCGCCTACCTCAACCGCGGGCAATTCTTCGGCGAGATGGGGCTTTTCTTCAGCGATCAGCCGACGCGCAGCGCCTGGGTGCGCACCCGCAACCAGTGCGAGCTCGCGGAGATGACCTATCCGCGCTTCCGGCAGATCGCCGCCGAAAGCCCGGGACTGATCTTCGAGCTCGCCACTCAGCTCGCCACCCGCCTCGATCGCACCAACCGCAAGCTCGGCGACCTCGCGTTCGTCGACGTCACCGGCCGGGTGGCCCACGCCATCAACAACCTTTGCGAAGAGCCTGACGCGATGACACATCCCGAGGGCATGCAGATCAAAGTGAGCCGGCAGGAGCTCTCACGACTGGTCGGCTGCTCGCGCGAGATGGCCGGTCGCGTGCTGAAGGTGCTGGAGGATCAGGGGCTGCTGCGTGCCACTGGCAAGACCATCGTGGTCTTCAACGCGCGTCCGAAAATGAAGACCCGTCCAGTCATCGTGCCGGCGAAGCCGATGGCGAAGGCCCCGGCGCCGGCTGAGATCGAAGACGAGGACGAGGAGGACGACGAAGAATGAATCGCCCGGCGCGATTCATGACGACACAACCCAGGTGTCCGCCTTCGCTTTAGGGGGCGAAGCCGAGGCTCGGGCCCGGTACTAGGCGCCGCATTCGCGGTCAGCGCTTCCCGATCTGCGCGCGCATCGCTTTGATGGTCGCGGCATAGTCGCCGGCGCCGAAGATCGCCGACCCCGCCACGAAGGTATCCGCGCCGGCGCGGGCGATCTCCCTGATGTTCTGCACCTTCACTCCGCCGTCGATCTCGAGCCGCACCTCCCGACCGCTCGCCTCGATGAGGCGACGCGCCTCGGTAAGCTTGCGCAGCGCGGTCGGAATGAATTTCTGACCGCCGAAGCCGGGATTGACCGACATGATGAGCACGAGATCGAGCTTCTCGAGCGTGTAGTCGAGGTAGTCGAGCGGCGTGGCGGGATTGAAGACCAACCCCGGACGGCAGCCCTGCTCGCGGATGTGCTCGATGGTCCGGTCGATGTGCTCGGTCGCTTCCGGATGGAAAGAGATGTAGCTCGCGCCCGCGGCGGCGAAATCCGGAATGATGCGGTCCACGGGACTGATCATCAGA
>Ga0335074_10005667_pt1 | contig 17277 bp, 16 predicted proteins | sample Lox_Sample_23_FD_206715 | JGI IMG/M metagenome (GOLD analysis project Ga0335074, IMG submission 206715) | Soil microbial communities from Loxahatchee National Wildlife Refuge, Florida, United States - Lox_Sample_2.3 | ecosystem: Environmental > Terrestrial > Soil > Wetlands | place: USA... | reverse complement strand
TTCCTGAAAGACCACAGCCTCGAACCGTCACTCGGGCGATTCATGGCATCGATGCTGGTGACGTTGAGCGACCGCGGACCGGACAGCGCAGGTTTCGCTGTCTATGGCAGGGGCACGCCACAACGGGTCAAGCTGACGCTGCACGGCCCCGCAGACACCGATTTTCCAACCTTGGCCGCTGCGGTCTGTGCGCAGGCCACGGTCACGGTGCGCGACGACCATGCCGTGATCTCGATTCGCGCCGATCAGGAGGATGCCGTCCGCGCAGCCCTGACCGTGCAGGCACCGCAGATCCGAGTGGTCGGCGCGGGCGCGCGCATGGAGCTCTACAAGGGAGTGGGACGCCCCCAGGAAGTCGCCGGGCGGCTCGGCCTTGCCGAGATGGCCGGCAGTCATGCGATCGGCCATACCCGCATGGCGACCGAATCGGCCGTTACCACCGCCGGCGCGCATCCCTTCTCCACCGGACGCGACCAGTGCCTCGTGCACAACGGCTCGCTCTCCAACCATAACGGCGTGCGCCGCGTGCTGCGACACGAAGGCATCGGATTCGAAACGGACAACGACAGCGAAGTGGCCGCCGGCTATCTGAGCTGGCGCATGCGTCAGGGCGCGCGGCTGGACGAGGCGCTGGAGGCCGCGATCACCGATCTCGACGGGTTCTACACATTCGTCGTCGGCACCGAATCGGGCTTTGGGGTGCTGCGCGATCCGGTCGCCTGCAAGCCGGCGGTGATCGCCGAGACCGACCGCTACGTCGCCTTCGCCACCGAATACCGCGCGCTTGCGGCGCTGCCTGGCATCGACTCCGCCCGTGTGCTCGAGCCGGCACCCGCGCGCGTCTATTTCTGGCAGCGCGAGGCCTGATGCGCATGGCGCATGTCGTTACCGTTGATCTCGCCCGGGTGCCACTTCGCACGCTGCACGCGCAACTGCACGGCCTTTCGCCCGACACCAACACGACGTCCTGGCAAATCGTGAACCCGCGCGGGCAACATTCGGTGGCAGTCGGCCTGAACGTGCCTATCGAGGTCATGGTCGATGGCCATGTCGGCTACTATGCGGCGGGTATGAACGCGCTGGCCCGCGTGTCGATCAACGGGAATGCCGGTCCCGGCGTGGCCGAGAACATGATGTCGGGAGAGGTTTGCGTGGCGGGTGATGCCAGCATGGCCGCCGGTGCCGCCGGCTGCGGCGGACTTCTGGTGATCCAGGGCAATGCCGGTGCCCGCTGCGGCATTTCGATGAAGGGCATCGACATCGCCGTGCGCGGCTCTGTGGGACACATGAGCGCCTTCATGGCGCAGGAAGGCAATCTGGTGGTCTGTGGCGATGCCGGCGATGCGCTCGGCGACAGCCTCTATGAGGCACGCATCTTCGTTCGCGGCCGCGTGGCGAGCCTCGGTGCCGATTGCGAGGAAAAGCCGATGGAAGGCGTGGAACGCGCCATCCTGCAGGACGTACTCGCCCGCGCGCGGTTCGACGACATGAATCCTGCCGACTTCCGTCTCTATGGCTCGGCCCGGCGGCTCTATCACTTCCATGTCGACAACGCGCATGCCTACTGAGGCCGCAATGGACAGCGCCGCGCAGCCGGTTTCCCGCACGATCCCCCGCCCGTCGGCGACGTTCGACGTGCACACCATTGCCGAGATCCAGCGCGCCGCCGCCACTGGCATCTACGACATCCGCGGCTACGGGGCGAAGCGCAAGCTGCCGCATTTCGACGACCTGCTGTTCCTGGGGGCTTCCATCTCCCGTTATCCGCTGGAAGGCTATCGCGAGCGCTGCGACACCGGCGTGGTCCTTGGCACGCGCTTCGCCAGCAAGCCGGTTGAACTCAAAATACCGGTCACCATTGCCGGCATGAGCTTCGGCGCGCTCTCCGCCCAGGCGAAGGAAGCGCTCGGCCGCGGCGCCACCCGTGCCGGCACCTCTACCACCACCGGTGACGGCGGCATGACGGAGGAGGAACGGGCGCATTCGCAAACGCTCGTCTATCAGTATCTGCCGTCGCGCTACGGCATGAACCCGGTCGATCTGCGGCGTGCCGACGCGATCGAGATTGTCGTGGGGCAGGGAGCCAAGCCGGGCGGCGGCGGGATGTTGCTCGGACAGAAGATCTCTCCGCGCGTGGCCCAGATGCGACGGCTGCCGGAGGGGATCGACCAGCGCTCGGCCTGCCGCCACCCGGACTGGACCGGGCCGGACGACCTGGAGATCAAGATCGGCGAACTGCGCGAGATCACCGGGTGGGAAAAGCCGATCTACGTGAAAGTCGGCGCCAGCCGCCCCTATTACGACGTGGCGCTGGCGGTGAAGGCGGGTGCCGACGTCGTCGTGCTCGACGGCATGCAGGGCGGCACCGCCGCCACCCAGGAGGTGTTCATCGAGCATGTCGGCCTGCCCACATTGGCCGCACTCCGACCGGCAGTACGGGCGCTGGAGGATCTCGGCATGCACCGCAAGGTGCAACTCGTCGTTTCCGGCGGAATTCGCGGCGGCGCCGACATGGCGAAGGCGCTTGCCTTGGGTGCCGATGCCGTCGCTATCGGCACCGCGGCGCTGATTGCGCTCGGCGACAACGATCCGGCGCTGGAAGACGAATACCGCAAGCTCGGCACCACCGCAGGCGCCTATGACGACTGGCACGAGGGCCGCGACCCCGCCGGCATCACCACCCAGGATCCCGTATTGGCCGCGCGCCTTGACCCCGAGCTCGGCGGCCGGCGCCTCGCCAATTTCCTGTCGGTGATGACGATGGAAGCACAGGCGATCGCGCGTGCCTGCGGCAAAAGCCGCCTGCACAATCTGGAGCCGGAGGATCTGGTCGCGCTGACGCTGGAAGCCGCCGCGATGACGCAGATCCCGCTTGCCGGCACCGATTGGTATCCAGGGAAATCGGGCTTCTGAGCCCAGGGGAGGGCTGCATGGGGACCACGCTGGCCGGTGCAAGACCCAATGCCGAACGTCTGGCGGCAAGGGCAGACCAGCTCGGGATCAAATATTTCATGGTCTCGTTCGTGGACCTGCTCGGCCAGCAGCGTGCCAAGCTGGTTCCCGCGGCCGCCATCGAAGCGATGCAACAAGGCGGCGCCGGATTCGCCGGATTCGCCGCGCATTTCGACATGCAGCCTTCAGATCCCGACATGTTGGCCGTACCTGATCCAGCCAGCCTGATCCAGCTTCCCTGGAAGCCGGAGGTCGGCTGGGTCGCCTCCGACCTGCGCATGGCCGGCGAACTGATCGAACAAGGGCCGCGCAACACGCTGAAGCGTGTCATGGCGCAGGCGGACTCGCTCGGCCTGGAGATGCACTCGGGCGTGGAGTGCGAATTTTTCCTGATTACCCCGGAGGGCAATGCGATCGGCGACGCGGCCGACAGCGCGGCGAAGCCCTGCTACGATGCGTCGGCGCTGATGCGCCGCTACGATATCATCGCCGAAATCTGCGACGCGATGCTGGCGCTGGGCTGGCAGCCGTACCAGAACGACCACGAGGATGCGAACGGCCAGTTCGAAATGAACTGGCACTATGCCGGCGCGCTGACCACCGCCGACCGGCATGTGTTCTTCAAGTTCATGGTGCGCTCGATAGCCGAGAAGCACGGGCTGCGCGCCACCTTCATGCCGAAGCCCTTCGCGCATCTCACCGGCAGCGGTTGCCACGCGCATGTCTCGCTGTGGTCGGGCGGCTGCAACATCGCCGCCGATCCTGCCGGTCCGCTCGGGCTTTCCCCGAAAGGCTACCATTTCATGGGCGGCCTGATGCGCCACGCCGGCGCGCTCTGCGCGTTGCTCAATCCGACGGTGAATTCATACAAGCGCATCAATGCGCCGACCACGATCTCGGGCGCCACGTGGTCGCCGAACGCAGTTACCTTCTCCGGCGACAATCGCACGCACATGATTCGCGTTCCCGGCGGCGGCCGTTTCGAATTGCGGCTCGCCGACGGCAGCGCGAACCCGTATCTGCTGCAGGCGGCGATCCTCGCGGCCGGGCTCGACGGGCTGCAGAACAATTACCATCCGGGCGATCCGGTGCATCTCAACATGTATACCGAGAGTCACAAGGTGCCCGATGCACCCAAGCTGCCGCTGAACCTGCTCGATGCGCTACGTGCGTTCGAAGTGTGCTCGCCGCTCCGTTCCCGCCTCGGCGACGGCTTCGCGGACTCTTACATGAAACTGAAGCAGCAGGAATGGAATGACTATGCGCGGCACTTGACACAGTGGGAGCGCGACCGGACGCTCGATTGCTGAGGCGGCGGGAACGGCACGAATGGATTGCAGTGATTTCCAGGTCAGCGATTTCCAGGTACCGGTCGAGCTTTTCTACCGGCCGGTTGCCAACGAGGTCGCCGTGTTCGAAGCCGCATGGCACCAGCGCCTGCCGGTGATGCTCAAGGGCCCCACCGGCTGCGGCAAGACCCGGTTCATCGAGCATATGGCGTGGCGGCTTGGCCGCCCTCTCGTGACCGTTGCCGCGCATGAGGACATGACCGCGGCCGACCTCGCGGGACGCTACCTGCTGATCGGCGGCGAAACCCGGTGGCACGACGGGCCGCTCACCCGGGCAGTGCGCGACGGTGCCATCTGCTACCTGGACGAGATCGTGGAAGCACGACAGGACACCACCGTCCTGATCCATCCGCTCACCGACGCGCGCCGCGTCGTGCCGCTGGAGCGGCGCAACGAGATGGTCGCCGCACATCCCGATTTCCTGCTCGTGATATCCTACAACCCCGGCTACCAGAGCGCGGTAAAAGACCTGAAGGAGTCTACCAAGCAGCGTTTCATCGCGATCGACTTCACTTATCCGGAGCCGGCGGTGGAAGCGGAAATTGTGGCGCGTGAAGCGGCGGTATCCGCCGATCTGGCCGCGGTGCTGGTGCGCATCGCGGGCGCATCGCGCAATCTGTGCGGCCAGGGCCTCGCCGAAGGTGCCTCCACCCGCATGCTGGTGCATGCCGCCCGGCTCGCCTCCGCGGGGCTTGCGCTGCGCGACGCCGCCCGCGCCGCGATCGTGCTGCCGATGACCGACGATGCCGACCTGCGCGCGGCGCTGACCGAGATGGTTGCCGCCTGCATCGCATGACGGCGGAACGATCGCCCGCGGCGACGCTGGACCGGCTGCTTGGCGGGCGCGACGGACTTCGCGAGCCGTTCCGCGCCGCATCGCTGGCGGTCGCCGCCCGGACCGGCGCCGCCACGGCCGCCGCGTGGCAGCAGGCGGTGCTTGATCTGCTGACGGCGAATACCGGCCCCGGCTGCCTGCTTGCGTTCCTCCGCCTCAGCGCGCAGGCACTGCCGGAGCGGATCGGCTGCCTGCCGGCGATAGCCCGCACCGCCATCGCGATCTGCCGCCATGCTGGCGGCGGTGCCGCGCAGGGCTGCCTCGAGGCCGTGGTCCGCGACGCAGCCGCGCCCGCTCCATGGGACGCTGACGGACCGTGGTGGGGTGGCTTCATCCGCCTCGCCCGGGACGCGCCCGAATGCGTCCCGTTGCTCGCCGCGCGCGCCGAGACCGTGCTGCGTGCATCCGGCGCTGCCGGCTTCGCGGCCTTCGTCGCCGCCGGGCTGCGCCATGCCGGCCGCGACAGGTCCCGCCGGCGCGCGTTCTTTACCCTGGAAGAGCCGGCCGCGGGTCGCGAGCTGGAACGCCAGGCTGGAGCCATCTCCTTTGCGACCGAGGAGCGCGCGCTCACCCTGCTGGGCCGGGCTCTGTGGGGCGGGCGCTTGGTACTGCGGCCTATCCCGACCGTGCCTGGTCGGCCCCGCCCGCGGCGAAGCCGGCTTGCCGGCGGCGTGGTCCTCATGCCGGAAACCTTTCCCGGCCTGCCTCCCGCCCAGGCCCGCACATTGTTCCGCGCTGCCGCGGTGCATGCCGGTGCGCATGTCGCCTTCACCCCCGCTCGGTTCGCGATGGGCACGCTGAAGCCGCTGCAATGCGTGCTGGTCGGCGCGATCGAGGATGCGCGCGTGGAGGCGCTGGCAATGCGGCGCTATCCCGGCCTGCGCCGCCTCTGGCAGCCCTTCCACCTCGCGCGTCCCGAGGGTGGGACCGCGCCCGCCTTGCTGGCCCGGCTGGCGCGTGCATTGTTCGACCCGGACTACGGCGACACGCACGGCTTTGTGGTGAAGGCCCGCGCCCTGTTTGGCGCGTGCGCCCAGGACCTGGAGGATGCGACGCTCAGCCGGCGCATCGGCGGCTTGCTGGGCAACGATCTCGGGCAGATGCGCGTGCAGTTCGATCCCGGGTCCTATGTCGTGGAGCCGGCCTATCGCGACGACGGTTTCGGCCTCTGGGATGTCTCCGACCCGGCAGACCCCGCCTCCGACCCGATCGAGCTGCTGATCGATGCCGCGGCGCCACACCACGCAACGAACGGGCAACCCGGGCGCGGCAGCGATCCCGATGCCGCCGACACACGGCATGCACGGCCAGCGGGAACGTCCGACGGCGGGGTCGTCCTGGCCCGCTATCCGGAATGGGACCCGGAGGCGCGGATCGAGCGGCCCGAATGGACCTGCGTGCGGGAAGTCCCGGCCATGCTCGGCGATGCGGCCTGGCTGGAAGAGGCCCTGTCCGGCTTGCCTGATCTTGGCCGCCGGATCGACCGGCTGGTGCGCGCCGCGCGCCCCGGCCGCCCGATCCGGCTGCGTCGCCAGCCCGAGGGGCCGGACCTCGACCTCGACGCAGTGATCGCCGCGGCGACAGCACAGGCTTCGGGCCTGGAACCCGACGAGCGCATCTTCCGGCTGACCGCGCTGCGCCGCCGCGACCTCGCGACCACCCTGCTGCTGGACGTTTCCGAGTCCACGCGCGACCGGGTCGGCCGGCGCACCGTGCTCGACCTGGAGCGGATCGCCATCGCCTTGCTTGGCGACACGCTTGCACGCCTCGGCGATCCCTTCGCCCTTCTCGCTTTCGCCTCCGACGGACGGGAAGCAGTGCGCCTCATCCGGGTGAAGGACTTCGCCGAGCAGTACGGCGCAGCGGCGAAGGCACGGCTCGCCGGGCTGCGTCCAGGCCTGTCGACCCGCCTCGGCGCCGCCATCCGCCACGCCGGCGCGGAGATCGGCCGCGTGCGCAGCTTCCGCCGCCTCGTGCTGGTGCTGAGCGACGGCGAGCCATCCGACATCGACGTAGCGGACCCGAGCGACCTCGTGGAGGACGCCCGCCGGGCCGGCCAAGGCCTGCGCGCCCAGGGCATCGACTTGTTCGGCGTCATCGTGTCCGACGCCCAGGGAGCCGCCACGGCCGCAACCCGCATATTCGGCGGGGGCGGCTTCGTCATGGTGCGCCGGCCGGAGGAGTTGCCGGCGCGGCTCTCCGACCTGTATTTCCGCCTGACGCGACGCTGAGGCCGCTATTTGCGCCGGGGCGCCAGGGTGACGCCGAGCAATGCCGCGGCGCATCGTGGCCAGAGCCGGTCGAGGCACCGCCCCAGCGTTCCGCCATCCGGACCGGCGAGCCGCGCCGCAAGGCCGATCCCGCCCGGCGCGGCGCCTGCTCCGCACAGGCACCCTGCGGCTTCCGCCTGCTGCTGCAGCAGACCGGGATCGGGCAGGCTGTCCGCGGGGCCAACCACCAGCAGGCTGGCCCACGCGCGATGAGCCCCCAGCACCGCCGGGCCATCCAGCGCGGCGCCGTCGATCCCGCCGCGGTCCGACAGGCGTACCCGCCCCGCCGCGTCGCGCACGGTCAGGCTTGCGTGGAAGCGCGCAAAGGGCCGGCCGGCCTGCAGCGGATCGTGCAGCGAGGCTGATTCCAGCAGCACCGCCCTGCCGCCTTCATGCAGCAGCAGATCGGTCTCCGTCGCGATGTCGGCGCCCGGGAACAGTACCAGCGGATCGGGCGTCAGGGCCAGAAACGCCCCCTGCGCGAGGCGCGCCCGTAGCGTCATCTGGGCCGCCTGTCCGCGGCAATCGTGCACGATCGTCGCCGCCTGGGTCGTCACATGAGCCGCCGCGCCGGCGCCAAGTTCCAGCGCAAGCGAGAGATCGTCGCCCCCATACACCCCGCCCGACACCGACTGCAGATAGAGTGTCGCGAGATCGGGGCGTGCGACGTCGAGATGGAATGGCCGGGTGACGTGGAACGGATACGGCACGTGCTGGCGCAACAATATCGTGCGGCCGCCGGCGCAGGCGAAGGACAGTGACGCCTGCCGCGTGCGCCCCCTCTCTTGCAGGACAGGTGCGATGGTTCCGTCCGCCACCGTCAGCGCCGGAACAATACCGCGCGGTCGATCGCCTCGGCCAGCGTGGCGATGCCCTCGCCGGTGCGGGCGTTGGTGGCGAGCACGGGCCGCCCCTCGCGCACCGAGCGCGCTTCCGCCAGCATGCGCGGCAGGTCGACACCGACGAACGGCGCCAGATCGGTCTTGTTCACCACCAGCAGGTCACAGCGCAGCAATCCGGGTCCCCGCTTGCGAGGAATGTCGTCACCGCCCGCCACGTCGATCACGAAGACCCACCAATCGACCAGATCGAGCGAGAACGTGGAGGCCAGGTTGTCGCCGCCGGATTCGTAGATGATCAGGTCGAGGTCGCTGAACCGCGCCTCCAGCTCATCGCCGGCGACGATGTTGAGCGTGGGATCCTCGCGGATCACCGTATGCGGGCATGCGCCGGCCTCCACCGCCGCGACGCGTGCCGGGTCGATCAGTCCGGAGCGGCGAATCCGCTCGGCGTCTTCCTTGGTGACGAGATCGTTGGTGACCACCGCCAGGTTGACGCCGCTGCCGGACAGTACCGGGATCAGCTTCTCGATCAGCGCCGTCTTGCCCGATCCGACCGGCCCGCCGATGCCGATGCGCGCGGCGCTCATCGCAGCATGTAGCGCCGCGCCAGCGGCACCTCCCGCGCCGGCTCGCAGGTGGCAAGCACGCCATCGGCAAACACGTCGAACGTCTGCGGATCGACGCGAATTTCCGGACAGGCGGCATTGTGCATCATGTCGGACTTCCGCAGGCCGCGCGTGCCCGCCGCGGGCAGCAGGCGCTTGCTCAGCCCGAGTCGGCCGGCAAGGCCGGCCTCGATCGCCGATGGATGAACGAAGCAGGCCGACAGGGCCGGTGCGGCGCGGCCGAATGCGCCCCATTGGGGGCGCAGCATCATCGGCTCGCAGGTCATCAGGGATGCGGCGCTGTCGCCCATCGCACCCCAGGCAATGAACCCGCCCTTGATGACGAGTTCGGGCTTGATGCCAAAGAATGCCGGCCGCCAGACCACGATGTCGGCCAGCTTGCCGTCTTCCAGCGACCCGATATGTCGTTCGATCCCGAAGGTACGCGCGGCGTTGATGGTGTATTTCGCAAGGAACCGCAGGATGCGCGCATTGTCGCCAGGCCCCGGCCGTTCCTCCGGCAGGCGTCCACGCTGATCCTTCATCTTGGAGGCGAGCTGCCAGGTGCGGCAGATCACCTCGTGGATGCGGCCCATGCCCTGGCTGTCCGAGCCCAGCATGGAGATTGCACCCATGTCGTGCAGCACGTCCTCGGCCGCGATGGTCTGCGCGCGGATCCGGCTTTCGGCGAACGCCACGTCTTCCGGGATGGCCGGGTTGAGGTGATGACAGACCATTGTCATGTCGAGATGTTCGTCGAATGTGTTCACCGTATAGGGATTGGTCGGGTTGGTGGACGAGGGCAGGCAGTTGGCGACGCCCGCCACGCGGATGATGTCGGGCGCGTGCCCGCCGCCGGCGCCCTCGGTGTGATACATGTGGATCGTCCGGCCGCCGATCGCCGCCAGCGTGTCCTCCACGAAGCCGGACTCGTTCAGCGTGTCGGTGTGAAGCTGGACCTGAAAGTCCATCTCGTCGGCGACACGGAGGCAGGCGTCGATCGTGGCCGGCATCGCGCCCCAGTCCTCGTGGATCTTCAGTCCCAGGCAGCCGGTGCGCAATTGCTCGCGCAGGCTTTCCGGACGGTGTGCGTTGCCACGCCCGAGGAACCCGAAGTTGATCGGCCAGGCTTCCGCAGCCTGCAACATCTTTCCCACGTTGAACGGCCCGCCGGAATCGATCCCGACGGTGATCGGTCCAAGCGAGCCGCCGATCATCGTGGTGATTCCACTCGCGATGGCATGCTCGCACAGTCCCGCCGAATCGAAATGCACGTGCACGTCGATCCCGCCGGGCGTGGCAATCAGCCCCTCGCAGTCGCGCACCGTGGTCGCCGTGGAGACGATCAGGCGCGGATCGACCTTGTCCATGATGGCGGGATTGCCCGCCTTGCCGAAGCCCGCGATCCGCCCATCGCGCACGCCGAGATCGCCCTTCACGATGCCCAGCACCGGGTCGATCAGCACGACGTTGCACAACAGCATGTCCAGCGCGCCCTGGGCGCTGGTCACGCCGGACGCCAGCCCGATACCGTCGCGCAATGTCTTGCCGCCGCCGTGCAGGCATTCGTCGCCGTAGACCGCGTGATCATGTTCCACCACCGCGACCAGCGACGTGTCGCCGAGCCGCACGGAATCCCCCACGGTGGGACCGTAAAGAGCGGCGTATTCGCGCCGGGAAATGGCTGCCACCGTCGTTCTCCTACGCGCCGCGGAACCCGCCCTGGCGTGCCCGCGCCAGGGCTGCCGCACGCCCCGCATCGTCCAGCGCGGCGCCCTGCGTCAGGTCGTTCAGTCCTGTCAGTTCCTGCGTGCCGCCGAACGAGACGAGCGCCACTTCCTTGCGCTGGCCGGGCTCGAACCGCACCGCGGTCCCCGCCGGAATGTCGAGCCGCTTGCCGTAAGCGGCGGCACGGTCGAATTCGAGCGCGCGGTTGGTCTCGAAGAAATGGTAGTGCGAGCCGACCTGAATCGGCCGGTCGCCGGTATTGACCACGCTCAGCGCCACGCGCGCACGGCCTTCGTTCAACGCAATTTCGCCCTCGGCAGCGGTGATGGCGCCGGGTTCCAGCGGATCCGCCGGCATCCCCGGTTGCGGCCGGATCGGTTCGTGCACGGTGACCAGCTTGGTACCGTCCTCGAACAACGCCTCCACTTGCAGGATCGGCAGCATGGCAGCGACGCCCGGCAGCACGTCCGTACTGGTGAGGATGGTCGAGCCATAGCCCATGAGTTCCGCCACCGACCGCCCGTCACGCGCGCCTTCCAGGATTTCGTCGGTGATGATGGCGACCGCCTCGGGATGGTTGAGCCGCAGCCCGCGCGCGCGGCGGCTGCGCGCAAGCTGTGCCGCTGTGTAGATGACGAGGCGCTCCATCTCCGTCGGCGTGAGCAACATCGGATGCTCCGTTCAGTTGGCGAACAGGCGCATGTCGGCGCGCGCATGGCGCATCGCGGCAAGATCGAGCAGCGGCAGGAAGCCCTCGATCGGTGCGTCCGCCTGGGGTGGATCGGCCGCGAGATCGGCGAGCAATGGCAGCGTTGCGGCAAGCGCCGACTGCGCCTCGATCGCGCCGACGCACCCCAGCCGCACGCTGGCGGCGGCGAGTGCCGCGAGCATCGCGTAGCCGGCGGCGGCGACGGCGGCGTGGGCATCGAGCCCCAGGTCGCGGAACAATGCCCCCTGCATCACCGCCAGGTGCCCATGCAGGCATCCCTCCGCCTGGGCGCGCTGCAAGCGGCGTGCTTCGGCACGGCCGAGCCGGACATGAGCAGTCAGCAGCGCTGCACCGTTGCGACGGGAGCCTTCGCGCAGCGGTGCGGCGAGCGTGGCCGCATCCAGCGCCGCATCGGCGGCCGCGATGCGGTCGAGGTCGCCCGACGCGCCATGGGCGCGCAGCAACGCCACGCAATCCGCGCTGCCCCATCGGCAGAGCAATACGTCGCGCATGATGGCGGCGAGCGCCGCGCGGCCTGGCTGGGCGCCGAGTGCCGCCAGTCCCTCCAGCCCGCCGGAGAAGGCGAAGGCACCGCTCGGAAAGGCGCTGTCGGCCTGCCAGATCGCGTGAAGCAGATTCAGCACGGCGCCGGTCCGCCGGGCTCCATCGATGCTGCCATGACCGGCGCTTCCATTGCCGGCGCTTCCATGGCCGGTGCTTCCATGGCGGACACGACCCGGCCCTCGGTGACCAGGCCGCCGAGCCGCGCCAGGTAGTCCGCGGCCGGGGCTTCCAGGGCCACGAGCAGCGAGTCCTCCTGGAAGCGCACGCGCCAATGCAGGTTGCCGGCGTGATAGCCAAGCTCCACCGCGTCCGCCTTGGTGCGCGGCGTGAGCCTGAGCCACCGTTCCGCGTTCACCCTCACCACGATGGCGCGCGACTGTTCCAGCAGCAGCACGGCGCCGTCGTAGAGCTTTTCATCCCGCGCCAGGGCGATGGCGATCTCGATCCCAGCCTTCGTGTGCGCGCGCAGGCGGCGGCGGTCGATGTCCGCCGGCTCGATCGGCAGCGCATCGACCAACCCCCTGTGCTCCAGCCGGTGCAGCGCTTCGGACAACGCAGGTTCGGCGCGGCTGCCGACGATGCGTTCGATGCGCAGCACGGCTCCGGCATCGTGCATGCGCCGCAGCCTCAGCGATGCAGGGCGAGCTGGTTGGGAATGCCCTCGATCGGGCATTCGTCGGTGCCGACGGTCGGCCGGGTCATCGCCTCCACCATTTCCCGCGTTGCTTCCGGATCGGCGATCCAGCGCTGGTAGAAATCATACGGGCAGGCGGCGACGCCGCGCGCGCCCTCGCCGGAATTGATCTTGCCGGTGTAGCCGCGGTGCAGCAGCTTGAAGAGATGGTTCTCCGACTGGCCGTTGCGCCGCGCGTCGCGGATCAGATTTTTGGAGAGCTGGGCATACTGGATGCCATAATCCTCCTCGCCGCATTCGCCGAGGGTACGGCCGTCGAAGCCGATGATCGCCGAATGACCGAAATAGGAGTAGACGCCGTCGAAGCCGGCCGCATTGGCAACCGCGACATAGACGTTGTTCGCCCACGCCATCGCCTTCGCCATGATCACCTGCTGGTCCTTGGCGGGATACATGTAGCCCTGGCAGCGCACGATCAGCTCGGCGCCCTTCATGGCGCAGTCGCGCCAGATTTCCGGATAGTTGCCGTCGTCGCAGATGATCAGGCTGACCTTGAGCCCCTTCGGACCATCGGAGACATAGGTGCAGTTGCCGGGATACCAGCCTTCGATCGGCACCCACGGCATGATCTTGCGGTATTTCTGCACGATCTCGCCCTGGTCGTTCATCAGGATCAGCGTGTTGTAGGGCGCCTTGTGCGGATGCTCCTCGTGTTGCTCGCCGGTCAGCGAGAACACGCCCCAGACCTTCGCCTTGCGGCACGCCTCGGCGAAGATCTCGGTCTCCTCGCCCGGGCAGGTGGAGGCGGTTTCGTACATCTCCTTCGGATCGTACATAATTCCGTGGGTGGAGTATTCGGGAAAGATCACCAGGTCCATGCCGGGCAGGCCGACCTTCATGCCGGTGATCATGTCGCCGATCTTGCGGGCGTTGGCGAGCACCTCGGCGCGCGTGTGCATGCGCGGCATCTTGTAGTTGACAACCGCCACCCCGACCGTGTCGTGGCTGCTGGAAATATCACCGTGTAGCATGGCTCAGGCCCTCCTCTGTTCCGCCGCAGGTCGAAGCGACACGTGCGGCTCGCGGTGTTGGCTCGCCGCGACGCTAGATGACGAGATGGCGATGAACAACATCATCCGTCATTTCCTCGATATCTCCCGCCGCCGCCACGCTGCCCTTCTCCAGGATGATGAAGCGGCGCGCGATGCGGCGCACGAACTCGATCTGCTGGTCGACCAGCAGAATGGTCAGCCCGAGCGTCTCGTTGAGGCGGAAGATCGTTTGCTCGATCAGCTCGACGATGTTCGGCTGGATCCCCTCGGTCGGCTCGTCGAGCAACAGCACGGTAGGATCGGCGGCGAGCGCGCGGGCGATCGCGAGCTGCTGCTGCTGGCCGCCCGACAGCAGCCCGCCGCGGCGATCCGCATTCTCGGCGAGATAGGGAAACAGCTCCGTCACCATCGCCGGCACTTCGCGCCTGCCGTCGCGGCGCGCGAAGCAGCCCATCATGATGTTATCGCGCACCGAGAAGTTCGGCAGGATCTCGCGGCCCTGCGGCACATAGCCGATGCCGGCGCGCGCCCGCTCGAAGCTGGGCTTGCCCAGCAGATCGACGCCCTGCAAGCGGATCTGCCCGCTGGTGCGGTCGGTCAGCCCCATCAGGCAACGCAGCAGGCTGGTCTTCCCGGTGCCGTTGCGTCCCAGCACGGCCAGCACCTCGCCCTTGCGCGCAAGGAACGAGACACCGTGCAGCACCTGGCTGCGGCCGTAGAACGTGTCGATGTCGCGGACCTCAAGCATGGCCAATTCCGCCGCTGCCGAGATAGGCCTCGCGCACCGCCGGGTCGTGCTCGATCTCCTCGACCGGCCCCTCGGCAAGCTTGCGGCCCATGTGCATCACCGTGATCGTGCGGCAGATCGAGCGCACGAAGGCCATGTCATGCTCTACCACCAGCAGCGTGTGCCGGCCATGCAGCCGGTTGATGATGTCGGCGGTCCGGCTGGTTTCGGCGACCGTCATGCCCGCGGTCGGCTCGTCCAGCAGGATCAGCGCCGGGTCCTGCACCAGCACCATGCCGAGCTCCATCCACTGCGTCTGCCCATGCGAGAGATTGCCCGCCGGCTCGTCGGCGCTGCCGGCAAGCCCAACGAGATCGAGTACCTCCGCGATGCGCGCGGTGTCGCGCGGGCGGCGGAAGACGTTGCGCAGCACGCCCGGCTCCTGGCTCAGCGCGACCCGGTAGTTCTGCCGCACCGAGAGGTTCTTGAAGATGCTGGGGATCTGGAACTTCCGCCCGACCCCGGCGCGGGCGATGCGGTGCTCGGGCCAGTTGGTGATGTCGGCGCTGTTGAACAGGATGCGGCCCTGGCTGGCCGGCGCCTTGCCGCTGATCGCGTCCATCAGCGTGGTCTTGCCGGCGCCGTTGGCACCGATCACCACGCGGATTTCGCCCTTGGCGACGTCGAGGTCCAGGCCGTCGACGGCCTTGAAGCCGCTGAACTCCACCGTCAGGCCCTGAACGGCAAGGACGCTGTCCATCGGACGTCACGGGCCCGTCATGGTCGGGCGGGCGCCGGACGCGGGAAGCGCCGGAACCACGTCCTCGCGGGCGTCGGGCCCGGCACGGCGACGCAGCAGGTCGTTGAATGCACCCGCCAGCCCACGGGGCAAGAACAGTACGGCGACGATGAAGATGGCGCCGAGCAGGAGCTGCCAGGCGTTCAGCAGCGCCGGCGTCTCGCTCGCGGCCGATGACAGCACGCTGAGCCCGATCGCGCCGAGGGCGGCGCCGATGACGGAGTTCCGTCCGCCGACCGCCGCCCAGACGACCATCGACAGGCTGAAGGCGACGTCGAGGAAGGTCGGCGACGCGAACTGCGCGGTCACCACGTACAGCATCCCGGCGGCGCCGGCGAGCACGGCGGAGACGACGAAGAAGAACACCTGGTAGCTCGCGACGTTGTAGCCGAGATAGCGGGTCCGGTTCTCGTCGTCGCGGATCGCCTGCAGGATCAGCCCCGCGCGGCTGCTGACCAGCCATTGCGCGAGCACCAGCGACAGCGCGAGCACCAGCACCACAAGGTAGTAGGTGCGCGGCTGGTAGGGATTAAACTCGATGCCGCCGACAGTGAAGAAGCTCAGACTGGTAAGGCCGTTGAAGCCGTTCGTCACCGGCTGCGCGTTGATCAGCACGAGCCGCGCGAGCAGGGCGAGCGCCAGCGTGATGATCGCGACATAGACGCCGGAGACGCGGGCGCGGAACATCGTGTAGCCGATGCCAAGCGCGACCACCGCGGGCACCACCAGGCCCATCAGCACGCCGAACCACTCGCGCTGGAATGGAATCCACAGGAACGATCCCGGCGTAATGCAGCACAAATCCTGCGGCGCGCCCGGCGCGGCGTTCCACAGCATGAAGTCCGGGATCGGCATCGGCGTGCCGCCCTCCAGGCTGCCCGGCGCCGCGAGCTTCAGCGACATCGCCAGCATGTAGGCGCCGATGCCGAAATAAAGGCCCTGGCCGAGATTGAGGATGCCGGCATAGCCCCAGGCGATCGCCATCGCGACGCCCAGGATGCCGTAGGTCATGAACTGCGCCACGCGGTTGAGCCAGAGCGCGCCCACCAGCGCCGGCAGGACAAGCGCCAGCGCGATCAGCAGCACCGAGCCGACAACCGTGGCGACACGCGGTGTCATGGTCAGCGCCCCTGCAACGCGAACAGGCCGCGCGGTCTTACAATGATGATCGCGATCACCAGCGCGAACACGGCGGCGCGGGCCACGGTATCGTTCCACCAGAGTGCAACCAGCCCGTTGATCTCGCCCAGCACCGCCGAGGAGGCGATCGCGCCCAGGATGCTGCCGACGCCGCCGACGACGACCACCAGGAACCCGTCGATCACCAGATGCGTGCCCATGTCCGGATCGACCGTCTGCAGCCCCGCCAGCAGCACGCCGGCGACTCCGGCAAGGCCTGACCCGTAGGCGAAGGTCCAGGCATTGACCCGCCGGTCGTTGATGCCGCAGCACGCGGCCATGTTGCGGTTGGCGCTGACCGCGCGCAACTGCATTCCGTAGGAGGTGCGGAAGATCAGCCACCACGTGAGCAACAGCAGCAGCAACGCGACCAGGATGATGAAGCTGCGATAGATTTGGAAATGAAAGCCGCCGATCATGACCGGCTGCGTGAGATAGGCCGGAATCGGCACGTACTGCAGCCCCGGTCCCAACCCGGGGATGTTGATGCCGAGGAACGCCAGGCCGAAATCCACCCGCACGAGCTGGATCAGGATGTACGACAGCCCCCATGTCGCGAGGAGCGTGTCAATCAGCCGGCCATAGAGATGGCGCACCAGCAGCCGCTCGGTCGCGTAGCCGATCGCGCCGGAGACGAGGAACGCCAGCGGCATGCACAGCACGAACGGCACGTGGAGATAACGAATCGCCAACACCGCGGTGTACGCGCCGAGCATCACCAGCTCGCCATGCGCCATGTTGATCACGCCCATGGCGCCGTAGGTGATCGCAAGGCCCAGCGCCACCAGCAGCAGGATGGACGCCAGGCTCAAGCCGATGAAGATGATTTCGGCCATTCTGGGCCGTCCGCGCGGCGTCGCGCCTCAGCTCTTCTGCAATGCCGCGCGCAGCTTGGCGACGTTCAGCCCGTGCTCGGTGCAGAACAGGTTGGTCGGCGTCTCGCCATAGGCTGCGTAGGGCAGGGGCATGATCGGCTCCTTGTAGGCATTGACGATCTTGAACATGCCGTCCGACTGCGCCTGGCCGATGCGC
>Ga0335074_10005665_pt1 | contig 17278 bp, 16 predicted proteins | sample Lox_Sample_23_FD_206715 | JGI IMG/M metagenome (GOLD analysis project Ga0335074, IMG submission 206715) | Soil microbial communities from Loxahatchee National Wildlife Refuge, Florida, United States - Lox_Sample_2.3 | ecosystem: Environmental > Terrestrial > Soil > Wetlands | place: USA... | reverse complement strand
GGGTGCACGTGACGCCCTTCCATCAGGCAGAACATCTCCCGCGTCCACCGCGACACCTGCAGCGCCTCGCGGTAGAACTCGCCCTCGAGCGGGTTCAGCGAGCGCATGATATCGCCGATGGTCCGGTAGCCGTGGTCGGCCGCGTGCGGCGCCTCGGTCGCGTTCGCCCGCTCCAGGACTCCCGGGTTGGTCTCGGCGACCATCCGCTCGCAGAAGTCCACGCCGACCAGGTTCTCCTGGAAGATGTTGTGGTCGAACATGTACTCGGCGGCTTCGCCCAGGTTGATGATCCACTCGCCGAGGTGCGGCGGCCGCACCCCGTAGGCCATGTTCTGGTTGTAGACCGAGCAGGTCGCGTGGTTGTCACCGCAGATCCCGCAGATCCGGCTGGTGATGAAGTGCGCGTCCCGCGGGTCCTTGCCCTTCATGAAGATGCTGTAGCCGCGGAAGATCGACGACGTGCTGTGGCACTCCGCGACCCGCTTGGCCGCGAAGTCGATCTTCGTGTAGATGCCGAGGCTGCCGACGATCCTGGTGATCGGGTCCCAGGTCATCTCGACGAGGTCGGTGTCCTTGCCCTTCGTCGACGCCGGTGCCTTCTCCGTCGCTGTCATCGCTGAATCACCACGTCTTCTGGTAGCCGGTACGAAGCTCGGTGCCCTTGACTCGCCACTTCGGTTCCTTGTCGACGGTGCGCGCGGTGATGCCGCGCAGCGACCGGATGACCGTGCCGTACATTCCGCTGGCGGTGCTGGAGACCCGCGCTCCCGGCGGCTCGTCCATGAACGGCATGAACTTGTCGGGGAAGCCGGGCATCGTGCAGGCGATGCAGATGCCGCCCACGTTGGGGCAGCCGCCGACGCCGTTGATCCAGCCGCGCTTGGGGACGTTGCACTTGACCACCGGTCCCCAGCAGCCCAGCCTGACCAGGCACTGGGGCGAGCCGTATTCGTGGGCGAACGTGCCTTCCTCGTAGTAGCCGGCCCGGTCGCAGCCCTGGTGGACGGTCTGCTCGAACAGCCAGCGCGGCCGCAGCGCGTCGTCCAGCGGGATCATCGGCGCCTGCCCCGTCACCTGGTACAGCAGGTACAGGATCGTCTCCGCCAGGTTGTCGGGGTGGATCGGGCAGCCCGGCACGCAGACCGTCGGCAGGCCCGCCTTGGACTTCCAGTCCCAGCCGAGGTAGTCAGGCACGCCCATGGCGCCGGTCGGGTTGCCGGCCATGGCGTGGATCCCGCCGTAGGTCGCGCAGGTGCCGACCGCGAGGATCGCCGTCGCCTTCGGCGCCAGCTTGTCCAGCCACTCGCTGGTCGTCATCGGCTGGCCGGTCAGCGGGTTGTTGCCGAAGCCGCACCAGTACCCTTCCGGCTTGATCGCCTCGTTCGGGATGGATCCCTCGACGACCAGCACGAACGGCTCCAGCTCGCCCCGGTCCGCCTTCCACCACCACTCGATGAACGTGTCGGCCCCCTGCTCGGGCCCGCACTCGAAGTCGATCAGCGGCCAGTGCACCGCCACCTTGGGCAGTCCTGGCAGGGCGCCGAGCGCGATTTCCTCGATGCTGGGCTGCGTGGCGGCGGTCAGCGCTACCGAGTCCCCGTCACAACCGAGACCGCCGTTCATCCACAGAATGTGTATGACTGGTTCCTGCGTTGCCTGTGACTCCTGCGTCATGGCATGCCGTCCTTCGGTCGGCCGCGGCCAATAGCCCGTCACGGGCCGTCGGCCCTATCGCTTCCGCCAGCGTAAGCCTGGCTCGCGCGAAGGACAAGACACAACCGTCACCCCGGCGGGACATTTCTGTCCACCGCTGTCAGTCGCATTCTGTCGCACCTGGCACGTACCCTTACAAAAGAGGAAGTCAGGGAGCGGCACCTCCAGGGAAAGGACCGATGGATAGAGCAGGCGACCAAGTCAGTGACAACATTGAAGTCGTCCCTGTCGTGGTGGTGTCGCAGACGTTCCCGGCCAGGCCGTCGTCGATCCCGGACATCCGCGATTTCGTCCGGCGGTGCCTGGCGCAATCCCCGCTGTCGGAGGAAGACACGCGCTCGGTCGGCGAGACCGTGTCCCAGGCGCTGCTCGAGGCGGCTGGCCCGACCGGGGCCATTAGTGTCTCCTTCCGGATCTTCCCCGATCACGTCGAGGTGGACGTGCTCCGCTCCGGCCCGCAGTTCAACAGCGCGCCCGGGCTGGACGCGCTCACGTCGCTGCTTCAGGCCCGCGAGGGTGGCGCGGCGCCCGCCGCCGTGGACGCCGGAGACGCCGGTGAGTCCGCCAGGAACCCTGACCAGGATCAGGACCCGACCGCGTCGTTCGCCGAGTGGATGACCGGGGTGCTGCGCAGGGAGGGCCTCACGATCGAGTCCGCGGCGCGCCAGCTCGGCGTGTCGGTGAAGACCGTCAGCCGGTGGGTCGGCGGGAGCACCGAACCGCGGCTGCGGGACCTGCGACGGATCCACGAGCTGTTCGGCGAGGTGCCGTTCCCGTAACGCGCCGCCCGGCGTACGGTGGGCCCGTGGACGACATCACGGGCACCTTCCGGCTCGGCCCGGACTCCGGCCGGGTCGTCATCACGACCGGCCGCGTCGGGCTCGCCGCCCGCGCCGGCCACGACCTGACGCTCGAGGTGACCCGCTGGTCCGCGACGGTCACCGTGCCCGCCGACGGCGTGGCCGGGGCCGAGGTGACCGCCGAGCTCGACCTGGGCTCGCTGTCCGTCCTGCAGGGGACCGGCGGCGCCAAGCCGCTCACCGACCGGGACCGCCGCGACATCCTGAACCAGGTCGGCAAGATCCTCGGCGGCGGCACCGCCCGCTTCGTCTCGACGCGCATCATCCCGGCGTCCTCCGGCGGCGCGGTCGAGGGAACGCTGACCCTCCACGGCACGACCAAGCCGGCCAGGCTCCAGCTGGTGAGCTCCGCCCCCGGCCGGTACCGGGGCAGCGCGACAATAAGACAGACGGAGCACGGCATCACGCCGTACACCGGCTTCTTCGGGGCACTGAAGCTCAAGGACGAGGTCATGGTCGGGGTAGAAGGCGACCTGACCCGCGCGGCCCGGGACTGAATTTTTATCCAGAACGGTCCCGTGATGACTCAGCCGATCAGGACCGCTGTCCGGGTGGAGGGCATCGTTCAGGGCGTGGGCTTCCGCCCGTTTGTCTACTCGCTGGCCACCGGCCTGGGCCTCGGCGGCCTGGTCGGCAACGACGTCGACGGCGTGTTCGCGGAGGTCGAGGGCCCGGCCGCCGCGGTGGGGGAGTTCCTGCGCCGGCTGGCGGCCGAGGCGCCGCCGCTGGCCAGCATCGAGCGGATCACCACGTCCGCGATGACCCCGGCGGGTGCGGCGTCGTTCGAGATCGTCGCCAGCGGCCCGGACGGGCGCCGCCGCGCCCTGGTCGCCGCCGACACCGCGACGTGCGCGGACTGCCTGCGCGAGCTCGCCGACCCCGCCGACCGGCGGTACCGCTACCCGTTCATCAACTGCACGAACTGCGGGCCGCGGTTCACGATCGTCCGCGGCGTGCCCTACGACCGGCCGCTCACCACGATGGCCGGCTTCGCGATGTGCGACCTGTGCGCGGGGGAGTACCACGACCCGGGCGACCGGCGCTACCACGCCCAGCCGACGTGCTGTCCAGCTTGCGGCCCGCGGCTAACTTTGCGCGACGCGGCGGGCAACCCCCTGGCAGATGACTCTCTAGACGGGGCCGCCGCGCTGCTGCGCGCCGGCCGGGTCGTCGCCGTGAAGGGCCTGGGCGGGTATCACCTCGCGGCCGACGCGGCATCCGAGGACGCGGTCGCGGCGCTGCGCGCCCGCAAACACCGGGAGGACAAGCCGTTCGCGGTGCTGGCCGCCGGCCTGGAGGAGGCCCGCACGCTGTGCGAGGTCGACGACGCGGCCGCGGCCCTGCTCACCAGCCGGGCCCAGCCGATCGTGCTGCTGCCCCGCGGGCCCGGCGGCGCGGTCGCCGCGGCGACCGCGCCCGGCAACCGCGACCTCGGGATCATGCTCCCGTACACCCCGCTGCACCACCTGCTGATCGAGGCCGTCGGACGGCCGATCGTCTTGACGAGCGGGAACGTCTCCGACGAGCCGATCGCCTACCGCGACGAGGACGCGCTGGACCGGCTGGCCGGGATCGCGGACGCGTTCCTCACACACGACCGGGCGATTCACATCAGGACCGACGACTCGGTGACCCGCGTCTTCCGCGGCCGGCCGATGCCGCTGCGCCGCTCCCGCGGCTACGTCCCGGAACCGGTCGCCGTGCCCGGCGGCTTCCCCCGCCCGGTGCTCGCCTGCGGCGCCGAGCTGAAGAACACGTTCTGCCTCGCCAAGGAGCGGCACGCGTTCGTCTCGCACCACATCGGGGACCTGGAGAACGTCGAGACGCTGCGCTCGTTCACCGAAGGGATCGAGCACATCCGCCGCCTGTTCGACATCGACCCCCGCGTGGTGGCGTACGACCTGCACCCGGAGTACCTGTCGACGAAGTACGCGCTCGACCTGGACGACGTGGACCTGGTGGGCGTGCAGCACCACCACGCGCACATCGCCTCCTGCCTGGCCGACAACGGCTGGCCCCCGGGCAGCGGCCGCGTGATCGGGGTGGCGTTCGACGGCACCGGCTACGGCGCCGACGGCACCTTGTGGGGCGGCGAGTTCCTCGTCGCGGACTACGCGGGCTTCGAGCGCGCGGGTCACCTGGCGCCGGTCCCGCTGCCCGGCGGCCAGGCCGCGATCAGGCAGCCGTGGCGCATGGCTGCCGCCTACCTGGAGGCGGCCAGCCTGGACCCGGAGCACCTGGCCGTCGCCCGGCGCAACGCCGCCCAGTGGCCCGCCGTCGTCGCGATGGCGCGCAAGGGCCTGAACGCGCCGCTCACCTCCAGCGCCGGCCGCCTGTTCGACGCCGTCGCGGCGCTCCTCGGCGTCCGCGACGCGATCAACTACGAAGGCCAGGCCGCGATCGAACTGGAACAGCGAGCCGACCCGGCCGAACGCGGCGCGTACCGCGCCGGCATCGACGCCGGGGCCCCGTTCCGCGTCCACGGCGCGGACCTGATCCGCGCCGCCGCCGCGGACCTCGCCGCGGGCGGCGTCCCGCCCGCCGTCATCGCCGCTCGCTTCCACAACGGCGTCGCCGCCGCCGTGGAAGCGGCGTGCCTGCGCCTGCGCGAGCGGCACGGCCTGACCACGGTGGCCCTGTCCGGCGGGGTCTTCCAGAACGTGCTGCTGCTGAACCAGGTAGTCACCCGGCTGGAGGGACGCGGCTTCACGGTCCTGACCCACTCGCGCGTCCCGTGTAACGACGGCGGCATCAGCCTCGGCCAGGCGGTCATCGCCGCCGCCAGGCGCGGCGGGGACGGATGCGGCTAGGCCGCTGGGGGGATGCGGAAGAAGCGCTCTGCGTTGGAGTGGCTGACGAGTTCGCGGCGGCGCTCGGTAAGCGGGGCGTCGTTGAGGAACTTCACCGCGTGCGCGCTGTCCTCGTACGGATAGTCGATCGCGAACATGACGTTCTCCTCACCGACCCGGTCGAGGCAGCTCGAGACGGCGCATCCCGAGCAGGGGGCCGCCGATCCCCCAGGTCTTCGTGTACATGTTGTCGAAGCGGTAGGTCCAGTAGGGCAGCGCCTCGCCCGCATGGCCCAGCACCACCCGCAGTCTGGGGAAGCGGTCGAAGGCGCCGCTGAGGATCAGCCGCAGCGCGTGCACGCCCGCCTCGACCGCGAACCCGTACATGGCCGCCAGCATGCCGTAATGCGCGAACACCTCGACCAGCTGCGCGGACGGGATGCGGGGGTGGAGGTACAGCGTCGCGTCGCTGGCCTCGAGCGCGGCCAGGAGCGGCTCGAACGCCGGCTCGTCGAGGTAGTGACCTTGGGTGTGCGAGTTGATGATCACGCCGTTGAGGCCGAGCGGCCCCATGATGCGCTCGACCTCGGCGGCCGCCTGGTCCGGGCTCTGCGGCGCAACGGTACCCAGCCCGGTGAGGCGGTCCGGGTGCCGGGCGATCATCGCGGCCAGCTCGTCGTTGTAAGCGGCCGCGAGTTCGGTGGCGCGCGCCGCGTCGTGCATCTGGACGCCCGGGGCACTGAGGCTGAGCAGATGCACGTCCACTCCGGTCTCGTCCATGATCCGCAGCCGCTCGCCGAGATCGACCAGGCCTTCGCGGATCGCCGGCACGCTCATGAGCAGGCTCATGTAGCTCTGGTCGGGCCGTTCCCCGGCCGGGACAAGAACCTCGTTGACCTCCCTGATCCAGCTCTCGCTGCCGTAGGCCTCCTCGACCGCGATGACCCGCGGCCTCGCCTGGTTCTGCGTCATGTCTTACTCCGTTCCGACGTACTCGGAGAGCAGTTTCTTCAGCAGGTGCTAGCGCAGCCGCTCGATGACCTTCGCGAAGTCCTTCATGGACGGTTCAATCACGCTGAAGTAGGTCAGCCGGTACTTCTCCTGATACCGGAGCAGTGTCTCGGCCACCTGGCTGACCGCCCCGATGAGTACTCCGGGGTTCGCGCGAAGCTGCTCGTCGGACTGGCCGGGGAGGAGCTGGCGGGTGGTCGTCAGGTCCGGGTCTCCGTCGGTGAAGATCACTGACAGGACCGACAGGTTGAGCTCAAGATGGTCGAACCGGTCGCCCGCGGCGGAGCGCAGGAACTCGATTCGGTCGGCTATGACCTGCTCGCCCTCGGGCGTGACGACGATGAAGCCGACGATGTCGGCTTCGCGGGCCGCCAGCCGCAGCATGCGCCGGCCGCTGGCCGCCACGAGCAGCGGGGGCATGGGGTCGACCAGCCGGCGCAGTTCGGTGATGGTCTGCTCGACATAGTCGACTCGCTGGCCCGGGCGGCCGAACGGCAGCCCGGCCGCCTCGTAGTCGGCCGCGCTGTGGCCGGCGCCGAGTCCCAGCTCCAGCCGTCCTTCGATGAGCCTGTTCGTGTCGGCGACGTCCCTGGCCAGCACGGCGGGCCGGTAGAGACCCGTGTTCAGGGCGAGCGTGCCGACCCGCGGGCCGGGAACGCTGGCCGCCGCCACCAGTGACGGGAACGGCGCGACCCCGGGGAGGTGATCAGCCACGTGCACGATGTCGTAACCAAGGTCGGCTGCCTGCCGGACCCGGGCCTGCCAGTCCGCGGCACTGCCTACCGCGCCCAGGAGGGCGACGCCGAAGCGGAACGGATACGAGGCCAAGTGTTCTCCTAATCGCGGGCGTGCCGATATTCTCGCCGGGCCGGGCGGCGGGCGCATTGACTGTCCGTGCGCGGTTGCTGGATATCAGCGCCGCCGGGGCCTGCGAACCGGGCGCCAGGCGCATGCACGCTCACCTCAGCCGCCATCGTCAAGCCGGGCACGCGCTACCGTGGATCCGTGTTCACTGACGCTGAAACCTTCCAGGAGACACGCGCGGCCAGCGGACTGCCTGTGCTCAGCGGGCGGCATGACAGCGCGGAATTCCAGGGCAGCGTCACAGCGCGCGGCCTCGGCCTTCTCAAGCTGATCGAGGTGGTCACGCCCGCGGGCGAGTGCTCCCGGGACGCTCGCTGCATCCGTGCCGCCGACGAGGAGCTATGGCAGATCGACCTGCTGACGCGGGGACAGGCGCGCGTCGAGCAGGGCCGCGGCACCGCCGACCTGTCGCCAGCCGACTTGGTCCTCATCGACCCGGCGCGGCCGGTCCGGTATGCCGCGACGGACTCCACGCACGTGACGATGCTGGTGCCCCGGCGGGAATTGCGGCTCCGCCCCGGCGACGCCGCCCGCCTGGCCGGCGTGCGCATCAAGGGCGACCGCGGCCCGGGAGCCTTGGTGTCCTCGCTGGCGCGGGACATGGCCCGGTCGCTGACCGGGTTCCGCCCCGGTGAGGCGGACCGGTCGGCGGCCGCGGTGATCGAACTGGTCTCGGTAGCGCTTGAAGCCCAGCTGGGCGACGTGCGCCCAGCTCCCGACGAGGCGCTGCGCGACCGTGTTGTCGGCTACATCGAGGCCCGGTTGTCGGACCGGGATCTCGCCCCGGCCAGGATCGCCGCGGCACACCACATCTCCGTACGCCGGCTTCACAAGCTTTTCGAAGACCAGCCGCTGACCGTCGCGGCCCTCATCCGCCAGCGCCGCCTGGACCAGTGCCGCGCGGACCTGGCGCGCAGTGACCGGACGGTCGCGGCTGTCGCCGCGCGCTGGGGATTCGCTGATCCGGCGCATTTCAGCAGGCTCTTCAAGGCGACATACGGCTACAACGCGGCGGCGCTGACGTCTAGCAACCGTGCACGGACGGTCAATGCGCCCGCCGGGTCGCCCGGCGAGGATGGTCGCACGCAAATAGCGGATAAGTAATCGCATGGGACAGGCCCAGCACCGCGCCACGGTCGATCCGCCAATAGGCGCTCGCATCGACCAGGTACTCTCGCGCGCTCACCGGGCCGCTGCCTTGTCGGCAGCCTCCCGCCCGGCGATCTCCGCCCGCTTGCGAGCAATGATCATCAGAAACGCGTGATGACGTCTCACCAAACGGGACGAGAGACTCGACTCGTACGGTCCAGACGATGAAAGCAGGACATCTATGCGATTCTTCGCGCGTCTTTTTGAACCATCTGTCACTGTCCACGCTCACTGCGACCTGCCCTGCGGCGTCTACGATCCGGCGCAGGCACGGATCGAGGCGGAGTCGATCAAGGCCATCGACGAGAAGTACCAGGCCAACAGCGACCCCGAGTTCCGCACCCGCTGTCTGATCATCAAGGAGCAGCGTTCCGAACTCGTCAAGCACCACCTGTGGGTACTGTGGACCGATTACTTCAAGCCCCCGCACTTCGAGAAGTACCCGCAGCTCAACACACTGTTCAACGACGCCACCAAGCTGGCCGGCGCCTCCGGCACCAAGGGCGGTACCGACCCTGCCGTCGCGGACCAGTTGCTGGCCAAGATCGCCGAAATCGACAAGATCTTCCAGGAAACCAAGCAGGCTTGACTATGCCGCGTCTAGGGCCGGGACCTGGCGGCGTCCGGGACCGGGGTGGGCGGCTTGATTCCCCGGGCCAGGTGGCTGTAGGTGGCGACGGCCAGTTCGGCGCCATTGCCGATGCCGAGCCGGTCGCGGATCTTCCTGTGCACCTCCTCGCGCTGGCGAGGCGAAGCGGCGGCGAGCGCCGGGCCGAAGGGCGTAGCCGTGGCGACCGAGACGGCGGCATCGGCAGGACGCCAGACACCGGTGAGCTCGACGGTCTCGACCTCGACCTCCTCAAACCCGGCGTCGCCGAGCGCAGCGGCGAGGCTCCCGGCGTCCATCGTGTAGGTCGCCCGGTCGTAGGCGCCAGGGAAGGGCTCGGGAATGCCCACCTCGCGCATCGTGTCGTTGATCGGCCCGTACAGGCCATAGGGCCGCTCGCTGGCCCACACCGCAAGCTGGATGACACCGCCGGTGACGAGCGAGCGCCGCATCTCACTCAGCGCACGGTCACGTTGCGGAACGAACTGCAGGCCCTGCTGGCAGAAGACCATCGCGAAACTGTCATCGCCGCACCCGAGCGCTGTGGCGGGCCATTCCCGGTAATCGATCGGGGCCCCGGCGGGGTCAGCCGCCACTGTTCTGGCCGCGAGGATCATCGCGCCGCTCACGTCGCTGGCGACAACCCGGCCGGCCGGTCCTACCGCGGTCGCCAGGGCGCGAGCCACCGCCCCGGTGCCGGTGGCGACATCGAGCACCACTGCGCCCGGCGGCGGCGCCGCGCGCCGGACGAACTCGCGGGCCCACGGCTCGAAGAGCTGCGGCGCCACGAACCTTTGATAGGCCTCGGCGATCGAGCCGGTACCGAAGGCGGTTGGGGTACTCCTGGCGCGCGTCATGTTCAGAGCCTACGACCGGTGGCCGGCGATCCCGGCTTGGGCTCAGAGATGGCAGGCAGAAGGCACGACGCGCGAGTGACTGATGGGGGCGCCTCCGCGAGCGGCACGGCCTGAGCACCGGGACCCTGGCGGCGCGTCCGTGATGACCTGGGACTTTATGGATCCAGGTCATTTTTATGCGCCCGTTTGTCCCATGTCTGCTCCATGCTCACTGGAGCTTTGGACGCCTACAGCGTACGTTTGCTCTCTATAAGAGAACGCGATGGTAAGGTGCCTCCATGCAGTCCCCACTGTCAGAGTCGCTGACCGGGTTGCGCGTGGTCGATCTCACGCGCAACGTGGCCGCCCCGGCAATTGAGCTAGGGTGACGGGCATGCCTGGCCATGACGGAGGGGCGCAGCGCGAGCGAAATCCAATCGCCGCTCTCACGCGGGTCCTCGGCGCCATGGCCGCCATGGACCAGCGGACCGTCGGTCTGCGCGAACTCGCGAGAATGCTCGGTGCGCCCCCGAGCTCGGTTCAGCGCACACTTGAATCCGCGGAAGAGCTGAGCCTGGTCGCGTCCAGCGGAGGGCAGTGGGAGCTTGGGTGGGAGCTCTTCCGGCTGGCATCGATCGTCCAGGGTAAGCATCCGTTTCAGGGTGCTGCTGAGGTTCTCGACGAACTCAGCGCGCGTACGGGAGAGACCGCGCTCCTGACCGTGTACGACGCCCATCGCCGCGAGCGGATGTTCGTTGCCGCATCGCAAAGCCGCCAGAGTGTCCGGTTCGTGCCCGAGCTTCTCAGCTGGTTGCCGATGCACGCCGGCGCGAGCGCGCTCGCCATCCTCGCCTATCGCCCCGATGAGGAGCGACAGGCCCTGTACGCCCAGGGGGCACCGCCCGTAACCTCGGCCACGACACCGGAGGCGGTCGAGTCGGCGCTCGACGTGATCCGGACAAACGGCTACGCCGTAACCCATGACGGCGTCTACCTCGGAGCAAGCGGAATCGCGGCGCCCATTATGACCGGAACGGGCGTGACCAGCAGTGTCGGTATCATCATGCCGAAGCAGCGGTTCGACGACGCGGACGAGGCGACCATCGTCGGCCACGTAAAAGCGGCCGCGGAAGCCCTCGGCCGGCGACTCGGGAACCCGCCGTCCGGGCTTGCGACGGTTGCCCGGGCCGCCGGCCCGCGATTATTGAGGCTCGCCCTGCTCGGAGGGGGCGATATCAATCTCGTCGTGCGAGATGTCGATGGTGATGGCAGACGCGTGGCGGCCGCCGAGGTGGATCCGTTGGGTGGCGGCGTGCAACTCGGTGGTGGTGGCGGGCGGCTCGGTTCCGCCCGGGTTGCGGGCGTACATCGGGTGGGCGCCGCTGGAGACCTGCACGCGCAGAGCGTGCCCGGCGGAAAGCCGGTGCGCCAGCGGGCCGAGATCGACCTCGGCGGGCACGGGAGCGTCGCCTTGGAGCGGCGCGGGCTGGGTGATGCGGAGAATGCCGTCGGCGATGTTAACGCTGGTTCCGTCGGGATGGACGTCGGTGACCCGCACGAAGAAGTCCGCGGTGGGTTCCGTGGAGTTGACGAACAGGCGCGCGCGGGCGGCGCCGGCGAGCGTCACGGGCGCCTCGAATGCCGGCGCGGTGTAGGTGAGCACGTCAGGGCGTGCCTCGAGCGAGCGGTTATCGGTCGGCAGGGCGGTCTCGGGGCCGCCGAGGCTGGACAGCCCGACCGCCGGCGTCGGGTCAGCGGGGTCGTAGACATAGGTGTGCACCGCCTCCGGCGCGGAGCTCTCGGCAATGGTGCGGTCGCCGCGGAGATAGAAGGTGGTTGCCGTCGCGGATGCCGGCGGCCAGTCGGGCAACTCGGCCCAGCCGCGGCCGGGGGTGACGTACAGCCGCACGCTGGTGCGGCTGTCGCTGGGGCCGGCCGGGGGCGTTGGCGCGGGGGCGAGATGACGGCTGAACCAGCGTCGCGTCTCCGCGTTGACAAGCCGCAGGTCGTTGATCAGGCCCACGTGTGACCACGGGCCGACGACGAGCCTCGTGTCGCCGTGCGGCCGGGACCGCAGCCGCTGGTAGTCCTCCCACATGTACCGGCGGTGGAAGTCGTACCAGCCCTCGATGAGCAGGACCGGCAGGTCGGTCTCCGATAGCAGGGAACTGAAGTTCAGCGGGGCCCAGTGGGGGTCAGCCCCGCCGTAGCGCAGCCGCTCGCGGTAGAAGGGGACGGGGGCGCCGGTGAGGGCGATGTCGGCGTCCTGAAGGGGGAGGTGGTTGAATGCGGCATCGATGTCAGGCCCGGGAAGGCCCGCGTCCATGGACCGGTCGGCGCTGTCGACCGCGCTGGCCTGCCCGGCGGCCCACGGCAGGGCGTTGTCGAGTCCGAAGCTGCCGCCCGGGTACCACGACGACACGCGGTCGGAGCTGTAGACCTGGATGGACAGCGCGCGCAGCGAAGCGGGGCGCGTGGAGGCGGTGGCCCAGGCGGCGAAGCCGAGGTAGCTGAACCCCTTCAACAGCAGGGCGTCGCCGAACCACGGTGCTTGCTCGATCCATGTCACCGTGTCGGCGCCGTCGGCTGCCTCGGCGAAGTAAGAGCTCGTGCCGCGGGAATCCTGCACCATCGCGCGGTACCCGTGCGAGGCCCAGTAGATGCCCTCGTCGACCCAGTTCGCCCGCCCGTAGGGGGTGCGCATCAGGATGACGGGGCTGTCCGGTTCGCCGGCGGGATGGTAGATGTCGCTGCTGAGCACCGTTCCGTCGCGCACCGGGACGTCCGCGTGCTCGCGAAGGACGGCGTGGGGGCCGAGATCGCCCTGCGTAGCGCTCGCGGCTTTGCGGCTGTCGTCGCTCAGCAGGCTTGGCTCGTTCATGGGATCACTCCTTCATCATCGAAGCCCCCCTATTTGCACTCCTATACGGAACATTAGCACGCTATAAGCGTGCATCAGTACAGGGGGCCGTCGACGATGACCGGGCCGCCTGGACCAAGCCCGGCGCTCGCGCCGTCATCGCGGAGGCGGCGGCGGCCAGCAGCCGGTCCCGGGTTAGCCTCGGCGTCAGGGACGAAATAATCCGCTTCACATGATCGAGGGAGACCGCATGCCCAGCCAGCCAGCCCCCGTGCCGCCCGACGACCTGTCCCGCGAGCTCACCGTGGCGCGGCCCGACCAGGATCAGAGCCTGCCGCACATCGGGCTGGTCGGCGACACCTACACGATCCTCGTCACCGGAGCGGAGACCGCCGGGAAGTACACGCTCATCGACATGCACGTGCCGCCGGGCGGCGGCCCGCCGCCGCACCGGCACGACTTCGAGGAGATGTTCACCGTCCTTGACGGCGAGGTCCGGGTGACCTTCCGCGGCGAGACGCTCGTCGCCCGGGCCGGCGAGACCGTCAACGTCCCGGCCAACGCCCCGCATTCGTTCACCAACGCCGGGGATGCCCCGTCGCGGCTGCTGTGCCTGTGCGCGCCCGCCGGCCAGGAGGAGTTCTTCACCCTGGTCGGGCAGCCCGTCGCCACCCGGACGGAGGCGCCCCCGCCGCTTGACGCCGACGCGCAGGCGGCCTTCATCGCCAAGTCGAGGTCGCTCGCGCCCGAGTACAAGACCGAGCTGCTCCCGCCGCCCGGCGCGAAATAATCAAGGGACAGACGGAAGGGACCGATGATGGCGAACGCCGAACTCCCGCCCGCGATACGGGCCTTCATCGACACCACGAACCGCGGCGACACCGAGGGTTTCGTGGCGTCCTTCACCGACGATGCGTACCTCAATGACTGGGGCCGCGAGTTCCGGGGGCACGATGGCGTGCGCAGCTGGGACAGCACGGACAACATCGGCAAGCAGTCGAGGTTCAGCGACGTCTCGGTCGCGAACGGCACGGAGCCGGACTCCTACGACGTGACCTTGACGGTGACCGGCAACGGCCACAACGGCTCCGGGACCCTGAAGTTCCAGCTGCGGGATGGCCTGATCCAGAGCCTGGTGATCCCTGAATCCTGATCTGGGCGCGGTCACAGCGTGACCACGACCTTGCCGTGGACGTGGCGCCCGGCGCTCAGCGTGACGGCGTCGCGGATCCGCTCGACTGGGAAGACCGCGGCGATAGGGACGGTGAGCGTGCCCGCGACGATCGCATCGGTGATCCGTTGCAGGGCACCCGGCGCCGCGTCGATGCCGCCGGTGGCGCGCACGCCGCCAGGAGGGTTGGGGCCCGCGGCGATCGTGGAGATACGCTCGGGCGGCACGCCGAGCGCCAGCGCGGTCTCGGCCGTTTCCGTGCCGAACAGGTCCGTCGCCGCGGTCACTCCGCCGGGAGCCAGTGCCCGCACCCGGTCGGCCAGTCCGGGCCCGTAGGCCACGGGCTCGGCCCCGAGCCGCCGCAGGAACTCGAAGGTGCCCTCCGAGGCGGTGCCGATCACGGTGGCGCCGGCGAGCGTGGCGAGTTGCACGGCGAACACGCCGACGCCGCCCGCGGCGCCGCCGATCAGGACGGTGTCGCCGGACCGCAGGCCGATCGCCGCGAGGGCGGCCGCGGCGGTGGTGCCCGCCACCGGAAGCGTGCTCGCCACCTCGTCGCTGATGCCATCCGGCGTAGGAAAGAGCGCCTCGGCGGCGGTGGCTTGTGTCTTGACTACCACGAAGTCGGCGGCGGCTCTCCCCAGCGCGCCGCCGTAGACGCGGTCGCCCACGGCAAATTCCGTGGAACCGCCGTCGGCCTCGTCGACCACGCCGGCGAAGTCGTATCCGAAGCCGGACGGCACGGTGATGCCGAACCGCGCCGCCGACTCGGGCCGCGAGGCGAGAGCCCAGTCCATCGGGTTCAGCCCGGCGGCTGTCACACGGACGCGGACCTCGCCTGGGCCGGCGTGCGGCTCCGGAATGTCTCGCACCTGCAGTACGTCGGGACCTCCGAACGTCTCATAGACGACAGCTCGGCTCATGGGCGGGCCTCCAGCAGCAGTGATGGGACTTGGTCCCATCACTATACCACCAGTGACGGGACCAAGTGCCGTAGGCTATTCCCATGGCTCGCTGGCAACCGAACGCATCAGAGCGGCTCGCCGTGGCCGCTCTCGACCTGTTCGCGGAGCGGGGCTACGAGAACACGACGGTGATCGACATCGCGCAGCGCGCGGGGCTGACGAAGAGCACTTTCTTCCGCCACTTCCAGGACAAGCGAGAAGTGCTCTTCGGCGGCGACATGATGACCGGACTGGTCGTCGAGGCGATCGCCGCGGCGCCGGCCAATGCCACCCCGCTTGAAGCGGTCGCTTGCGTCCTGGACGCGGCCGGGAGGGAAGCCTTCACACCCGCGCGCCGCGAATTCGTCGCCCGCAGGCGGGCGGTGATCGCCGCCAACCCGGAACTGCAAGAGCGCGAAGCGCTGAAGGGCCTCGGTCTCACCGCGTCAATGACCGGCGCGCTCAAGCGTCGCGGCTTTCCTGGTCTGACCTCGTCCGTGGCCGCGGAACTGGGCGCGCTCGCCTGGAAGATCGCCTACGAGCGCTGGAGCGACACGGCCAGCGGCGACGACTTCGGCGAGCTCGCCCGGCGGGCACTCGGCGAAGTGCAAGCGGCCAGTGCCGTGTTCTGACGTGACGGCGAAGGTCAGGGTCCTCACCGAGCTGGGGACGACCGTGCGGGCTTGCGGCCGACGCCGCCGTACAGGGAGTTCGCCCGGCCGGCTGGCCGGACACCGGGGTCGGGCCGCCAGTTGGCCATCCAGACGACTCCCGGGTCGAGGATCTCGAAGCCGTCGAAGAACCGCTCGATGTCTTTAACCGGCCTCACATGCATCTGCGCCGACGCGTTCTGGTAGACGTCTGTGACGCTCTCGACCGCCCCGCCCGGGTCGTCGTCGGGGGTTGCCGCCGAAATGCCGTGCGTGATGGCCAGGTAGCTGCCCGGGGCGAGGGCATCGCGGTAACCGGCGACGATCCGATGGGGCTGCTCCTCATCGGGCACGAAGTGCAGGGCGCAGACACACAGCACCCCCACCGGCTGGGAGAAGTCGAGCCTGGCGGCCACCTCCGGGTGCTGGAGGATCTCGGCGGGCCGGCGCAGGTCGCCGAGCACGAAGCCGACTCTGTCGCTTGGCCCGAGCAGCGCCCGGCCATGGGAACAGACCACCGGATCGTTGTCGACATACACCACGCGCGCGTCCCGCGCGATTGCCTGCGCCATCTCGTGGACGCAGTTCTGCGTCGGCAGGCCCGCACCGAGGTCGAGGAACTGGCGGATGCCTGCCTCGCCGGCCAGGAAGCGGACCACGCGGCCGATGAACGCCCGGTTGTCGCGGACGACCCCCGCGATATCGGGGAGGGCGGCGAGCAGCTGCTGCGCGGCCTGCCGGTCGGCGGCGAAGTTGTCCTTCCCGCCGAGGAGATAGTCGTTTATCCGGGCGACGTTCGGTACTGACACGTCAACAGACCACGCGAGATCGCCCGGGTCCGTCATGGCCGCAAGCCTAGCGCGAGCCCGCCCCGAGACGGTTAAGTCACGCTAACCTGCACAATCGATCAGGAAACTAGGAAGTTCCTTCAAACCACAGCATAAGCGCACATTCCCCATATACACTATCGGAATAACAGGGTGCCCTTGATCTTTACCGCAGCTGCTCAACAGTCACCTGTCGCCGGGCAGTGACGCTCAGCCAGGACGCACGGACGGGGTAGCACGGCGTCTTCGATGGCCTACGCCGTGCTACTGAAGCATTCTCGGCGGAAGAAGGGTCATGACGACCTCCCACAATTCCCAGTTTCTTGGCGTGCTCACGGCGGGGGCGCTGCTGCTAGCCGTCACGGGATGCGCCGCGTATGTGAACGCGCAACCCGTAACGGCGGTGGAGAAACCGGATCTGACCGTCGGCATCGTGCCGACCACCGACTCCACCGGTTTTTTCGTCGCGTTGCACGAGGGCCTTTTCGCCGCGCAGGGGCTGCACATCACGTATAAAGCCGAGCCAAGCGGCGAAGGTTCCATCAACGAGCAAGCCCTCGGCGAACTCGACGTCCTCGACTCGAGTTACGTTCCTGACATCGAGGCGCAGGTCAACTACGACGACGGCGTGCGGGCCACATCTGTCGCGAGCCCTTCGGTAAGCCAGATCGCGGCCAATCTGGACTTCATCGCCGGCGCCTCGGTCATGGAGCCGAATTCGGTCGGGCTCTTCACGCTGCCCGGGTCGCCGATCCGCACGGTGGCCGACTTGCGAGGCACGACGATTGGCATCAACGCTCCCGGGAATGTGGCGTTCATGCTGCTGGCGGAATTCCTGATTTCGAACGGGATATCACCCAGCTCGGTCAGCCTCAAGTATTTCCCCTTCCCCTCAATGACGCACGAGCTGAAGGCGCATAAAATCGACGCCGCGTTCCTGTCCGAGCCTTTTCTCAGCAGCGCGGAAGAGTCCGCGGGGCTAGCGGAGCTGACCAAC
>Ga0335074_10005664_pt1 | contig 17279 bp, 13 predicted proteins | sample Lox_Sample_23_FD_206715 | JGI IMG/M metagenome (GOLD analysis project Ga0335074, IMG submission 206715) | Soil microbial communities from Loxahatchee National Wildlife Refuge, Florida, United States - Lox_Sample_2.3 | ecosystem: Environmental > Terrestrial > Soil > Wetlands | place: USA... | reverse complement strand
AGGTTGGATGGTGCCACGACCGATGCCAGCGCCCACGACATGCCGCTGGCGCAGGCGCCGAACATCAGAGAAAGCGAGATGCAGGCAACCGTGACCGTGTTGCTGGCGGCCAGCGCCGCCACCACCGTGAAACCCGACATCCCCAGCAGTCCGACGATGACCGGCAGCTTGCGGCTGTTGACCGGGGTGAAGCCGGCATGCATCAGCCGGTCGGCGATCCAGCCGCCGCCCACGCTGCCCACCACGCCGAACGCAAAGGGAATCGCCGCCACCCAGCCGGTTTTGGGGATGGACATGTGACGCTGGATCTCGAGATAGCCGGGGAGCCAGGCGAGATAGAGCCAGCCCATGTATACGATGCCGAAGAAGCCGAAGATCAGGCCCCAGGTGGTGCGGAAGCGAAATAGCTGTCCCCACTCGTTGAAGCTGGCGTGACGGCCGACCGGCGCCTCTTCGCCCGACGTGAGGTAGTGCCGTTCCTCGTCCGAGAACTTTGTTTCCCTGGCGTCGCGGTATCTGACGAACCACACTGCGGCGACCGCCAGGCCGACCACCCCCATGATGATGAACATCCATCGCCAGCCGAAGGACAGCATGAGGACTGTCAGGATCGGCGGTGCGATGGCTGGGCCGAGCGAGGAGGTGCAGTTCCAGATCCCGGTCGGCAGGCCGCGGTCGCGCACATTGTACCAGTCCCGCACCACCCGCACGGCGGAGGAGAACATCGGCGCCTCGCCCAGGCCGAGCAGCACGCGCGCCGTGCAGAACTGGGCGAAGCTGGTGACCAATCCCGCCGCAGCCTGGGCAATGGACCAAAGCGCCAGCCCGGCGGCCAGCAGGCGATGCGGTCCGACCCGATCGACCAGGGCGCCACCCGGAAGCTGGGCGAACGCATAGGCCCACAGAAAGGCCGACAACAGCAGGCCCATGTCGGCGATCGAGAGGCCAAGCTCCTGACGGATCAGCGGGTTGGCGATCGACAGGGTCGATCTGTCCAGGTAATTCAGCGTACCGGCGAACACGAGCATCGTCAAAGCGGAGCGCTGGGCCCGCCTGATGCCGGCAGGCACGTTCGTGTGAGGCATTTTTCCTCCGTAATGGAAGCGCTGGCTTTGCCGGGCGCTCCGCCGCACGATAGGTCGGTCCGACGCAGCGGATAGTGCTGGCGGCGCATTTCAGGGATGAGGAAAGAACGGCTCCCCTCGCTGCCTGCGAGCAGCCTGAGCCGTTTCTTGCGGAAATGCGCACCGCGTTCAAGGAGCGCGGGCGTTCCTTTTTCGAGGACCACGGAGCACGCCATGAATCCGCGACGAAATAACGATCGCAACCGAGTAATCGGAATCGAACGCCGCCTGCCGTCACTGCGCGTGACGTTTAATCACTCTCAATTGCGCCTTGCTCTCTCTATCGGGCCGGCACATTCGAGAACAGCGCTGACAAGGCGCTCTGCCATTGGTCGGGTGCGTGATGATGGCGTCGCATAGGCCCGCGTAAGCATGTTTGCCAACGAGCGCCCGGGGAAGCTATGTGCCAGCATCAGTTCACCTGGCGCGGGCAACCGCCCCGCGAGCGGGGTCGCTCGACCAGGCAATGACACAAAACAAACTTCGATACCGCCAACTGTGACTCGAGTCACTTCGTTCCCGCCGTGCTTCCGTCAGGTTGCCGCCCATCGCAACCTTCTTCGGAGTCTGGCTCCCATGAGCGGCACTGTTTCACCATCTTCGTCCCCGAGCGCGCCCTCGACCTCGCCGGCGCCCGCCGAGCCCGCGCCGCGCCAACTGGGCAACACTTACGACTTCATCGTGGCCCCGGGCTCGACCGTCGACATCGTCAACCTACCCACCACCGACCTCGGCGACACCATCGAATTCCTCACCCCGGCAGTCGGCACGCTCGTGCTGGACCCCGTCGTGTCGTCGTTCGACCTCGTCACCGGCGCCGAGCTCGAATACATTGCGTCCAGCGCCCCCGACGCGGCCAACGCGCTCGTCCCCGGCAGCGTCGATGCGTTCAGCTACGAGCTGGTCAACCCCAGCACCGGCGCCGTCGATGCCATCGGCACCGTCGGGGCCACGATCGACATCGCGCCCACCGCGAGCACGCTGAACGCCGTGTTCGGCGCCGGGCAGACGATCGACCTCTCGCAGCTCGTCAACGCACTGGCCAGCCCCGGCCTCCCCGCCGACGTGCTTACCGCGGTAAGTTTCAAGGCCACGCATCCGGAAAGTGGCCCGGAAGGGCAAACTGGCTCCAGCCTCATCAACGCCACGTTCGAAACCGGCTCGACCACGCCCGGCGGCAGCGACCTTGTCTTCACCGCGCCGACGAGCGGGAGTGGCGTGCTCACCTATACCGTCGAAGACCAGGCCGGCCTCACCGCCACCGGCACGATCGACTTCACCGTGGATCCCGGCCCGACGGTGACCGCGCAGGGCACCTACGTCATCGGCCACGACCAGAGCGCCGACATCATCGGCTATGTTGAGAGCCTCGTCTCTCCGGGCATGCCGGGCGATACGGTGCAGATCACCGGGGCCAGCGACAACCGCGGGAATGCCGCGTTCTTCGAAGGGAAGGGCGCCCCGGAGATCATCTTCACCGGCAACCTCTCCTCAACCGGCGCAGGTGCGGGCGTTGTGGACGAACTGACCTACACGGCCGTCGACACCTTCACGAGCCTGACGGCGACCCAGGGCGAGAATTCGACTATATTGGGGGGTCAGTCCGCACCGGTCACCGGCACCGTGATCCTGGAAGTCGATCCGGGCCCGACTGCCGGTACCGTCGATGCGGGCTTCCACATCGGCACCCCCGTCGATCTCACCTCGGCGATCCTTGGCGCAGACACGCCAGGGTTGCCGGGCGACACGCTCTCTATCACCGCCGTCGGCACCGTCGGAACCACCGGCACGGTGTCGCTCGTCAACGGCGACGTGACCTATACCGGCACCAGCGCCACTGACAGCTTCACGTACACCGTCAGCGATCAATACGGCGACACGGCGGTTGGCACGGTCGATCTTGGGGCTCTCGCAATGCCGGCGCAGCCGACCGTCATCACCGGAGGCCCCTACGGCGACTCGATTATCCAGGGCGTTGCCGGACCAGAGCAGATCACCGCCTTTGGCTGGGGCAACACGATCGAGGCCAACGGCGGCAGCGGTACGATCAACGCCGGCGAGGGCAGCGCCACAGTGAATCTCGGCAGCGGCAGCTTCGACGTGACGCTGGCGGGCTACAGCAACGCAGTGACCGGCGGCGACGGCACCGACACAGTGTCGGGCAGCGTCGGCAACACCACGGTGACGCTCGGCAACGGCAATGACAGCGTGAACCTCGCGGGCTACAATAATGCGATCACGGTCGGTTCCGGTACAGATACGGTCGTCGCCGGCGCGGGCAGCGACACGGTCACCGGCGGCGGCGGAACGGATACGGTCACGCTCGCCGGCTATAGCAACCAGGTCACGCTGGACGGCAGCAATACCACGCTGATTAATGGCATGGGCAGCGACACGATCAGCCTGACTGGCGGCACCGCCAATCTCACGCTGTTCGGCGATAGCAACATGGTGTTCCTGAACGGCACCGCCGGGACGATCAACGACGAGGGCCAGGGACTGCAGGTGAACATCGGCGCCGCGCCGACCGGCACTGATGTAATCCAGAGTGCGGCGTCCGACCCATCCTTGATGATCGACCTCACTGCCGGCGTCGGCGGCTATGCCAGCGTCAACGCGGTGCTGGCGGCGCTCACTTCGGATGGGGGCGGCGGCACGATGCTCGCCCTCGGCGCCGGCGGCACGCTCGACCTGGCGGGGCTAACCCCCTCGCACCTGACCGCCGCCAACTTCCACGTTACCTGAACACGACCGACACGGCGGCAGGACCGCGCAGCAACCGACGAAGGCCTGCTTTGAAGGGGCGGATGGAGGCGCTCGGACGCCTCCCTCGCGCCACCAGATGAAGCATTCGAGCCAGCCACGCCCTGCACCGGATGACTCGTAATATATTGACTGCCACACAATCGGGCTTACTGTTGAAGCAAACTCAGCGAGATTAGCGTTATGGACCGCTTCAACCTCGGCTCCTATCGGCGTCGCATCTCCACCGTCTCTACAGAAACACAGCGCTGGTTCGATATCGGGCTCAACTGGTGCTACGGCTTCAATCACGAAGAAGGCATCAAGTGCTTCGAGCGCGCGCTGAAGACGGATCCCACATGCCCGATGGTTCATTGGGGAATCGCCTATGCGGCCGGGCCGTTTTACAACCTGACGTGGAAGGAACATGGAGCAGTCGAGGCGCGCGCTGCGACGAAGCGCTGCTTCGAGCACGTGCAGATCGCGAAAACGCATGTTGACCGCGCCACCGAGGTCGAAGGCCAACTGATCGAAGCGCTTTCCTTCCGCTTTCAGGGTCCTCATTCGGTGCCGATCGCGGAGTTCGAGCGGTGGGATGATGCCTACGCAGCCGCGATGCGCCGCGTGTATTACCGCTTTCCGGACGATCGCGATGTGATGGCGCTGTTTGTCGAAGCGCTGATGATGCGCACCGTCCGCAAGCTGTGGGACCTCAAGACCGGCGAGCCGGCGGCGAACTCGGATGCGCTGGAGGCGCAGGCGGTCTGCGAGCGCGCGATCGCTATGGCGGACCAGGCGGGCATGCAGCACCATCCCGCAATTCTTCATTTGCACATACATCTTCTCGAGATGTCGGCGATGCCGGAACGCGCCATACGTTCGGCCGATCTGCTCGGCGAAATGTGCCCTGACGCCGGCCATTTGAACCACATGCCGGGGCATATCTATGTGTTGTGTGGCAAGTATGAGCAGGCGAAATTTGCGAGCGAGAAAGCGATTCGTGCCAATGATCTCTATCTCGGTTATACCGACGAGCCGACCTACTATCTGCTCGGCTGCGGCCACGATCTGCATCTGATGATGCACGCGTGCATGTTTCTCGGGCAAGCTCGGCCGGCGTTGGAGGCCGCCGACGAGGTGCGCAGACTGATGACGCGCGAGATCATCAGTCTGCCAGACCGGCCGAAATTGACCCACACTGTGGAGGGTTACCGCGCCATGAAATCGCATGTGCAGGTGCGGTTTGGCCTCTGGCATGAAATCATCGACGAACCGATGGTCGGCGATGCCGGCCTTTACGTCATGACCACCGCGCTGCAACACTATGCCAAGGGCGTGGCGCATGCCACGCTCTGCAACTTCGCCGACGCCGAAGTCGAGCGCGAGCGCTTCCATCGTCATCTTGAGACTATCGCGCCCGAGCGTCGGTTTCTCAATAATCCCGCACGGGCTTCGCTTGAAGTGGGGGCAGCGCTCCTCGATGGTGAGCTTGCCTATCATAAGGGGGCCCATCAACTCGCTTATGGGCATCTGCGCCGTGCCGTCGAGCTCGACGATAATCTGTCCTACACCGAGCCGTGGGCCTGGATGCATCCGCCTCGTCACGCGCTGGCGGCATTGCTGCTCGACCAAGGCCACGTCGAGGAAGCAGAGCAGGTCTATCGCGACGATCTTGGCCTGTCGGGGAAAGTGCAACGCTGTGCACAGCATCCCGACAACGTGTGGACCCTGCACGGGCTGGTCGAATGCCTGCGCCATCGTGGGGAGCTCGCGGAACGAGCGGAATTAGAACACAGGCTTGACGTCGCGCTCGGAAAGGCGGACGTGCCGATAACGTCGTCTTGCCTTTGTCGCGTAAGCGTTACGCCAGGAGTGTGCTGTCACTGAGTGCTTCGCGTTAGGGTGGGACCTAGGCGCGCGCTTCCAGGATCATGTTGAACGGTGTCTCGGCCGCCCGCCGCACTGTCTTGAAGCCACCCGCCATAATGACTTCGCGAAGCCTGGACTCGCCGGCCTGCGCTCCAAGTGCGGCGCCGACTTCCTGCGCGAGCGAGGTCGGCACACAGACCAACGTGGAGGCGGCATAGTAGATCCGGCCGATCGGGTTCAGATTGTCCTCGAGTTTATCGCCCGCCATCGGCTCGACAATCATCCACGATCCATCAGGGGTTAGCGACTGCTTTACATGAGCTGCGGCGCCTGCTGGATCACCCATATCGTGCAGGCAATCAAAGAACGCAACAAGGTCAAGGTCTTTCTCGGAATAGTTCTTTGCTGTCCCAACCTGAAACTGCACGTTCGTGACATTATGATCCCGCGCGTGCACCTTTGCCTGCTCGATTGAGGCAGGATGGAAATCAAACCCGTAGAACGTGGATTTTGGAAACGCCTGCGCCATCAGCACTGTGGACCAGCCGTGCCCGCATCCGACATCCGCCACCCGCGCGCCCCGCTGCAGCTTATCCACGATCCCTTCGAGGGCGGGCAGCCAGCTCGGGACAAGATTTTGCAGATAGCCGGGGCGGAAGAATCGGGCGACCGCACAGAACAGACAGGTGCCAAAATCGCCCCACGCGACACCTCCACCGTTCCGGAACGCGGCCTGCACTTTCGGCTGCCCTTCTGCCCAGGCGGCAACGCCATCGAACGCGCCGAGCATCGTCATGGGGCTGTCCTCGATGGCAAAAAGCATCGCCTGTTCCGGAGGGAGCGCGAACTTCCGGGTTTCGGAATCATATTCGAGGTAATTGGATGCCGCCTGATGCGAGAGCCATTCGCGCAGATATCGTTCCTGGACGCCGGCAGCGGCGGCGAGATCTTCGCACGTCATGGCGCCTTTCTCGTGCAAGGTTTGATAAAGCCCCAGAGCGTCGCCCATGCGCACCATCGCGACGCTCGCCGCCCCGCCAAGGTCCGACAGCATTTGTCCGACCAACCGATTGAGCTTTTCCTCGTTAACAGCCACCGCATCGCCTCCCTGTTTTGTATGGTTTGCCTCGCCTGGATGCACCTTCATGTCTTCAGAAAGTCTGCACAACGGCTACTCATGGCTTCACCAATGGGTTGGCCTCTGGAGGCAAAGCCGTCACCGATCAGTCAACGTACTGGTCGCGACCCGGTCAGTCTATGGGTACTTGTACCGTGGAAAAGCACGATTAAAATTACCCTTGAGATCGTATTAAACCTTGTTAGCCGGCAGTGCGAGCGGCTCGGGCTGGTTCAGTATTCGTCGTGCAGCCGTAGCCAGCCCGTGGTGCCGGCGTTCCCGTTGCGGCCATTGGGGACGAGATCGAGCCAGTTGAGCGCGCCCATCAGCAGTTCGGCGCCGCGACGATGGGTCGAGTAGGTGTGGAAAATGGCGCCGCTGTCATCCTTCACGAAGATGCTCGCGCCGAACATGTCCTGGCTTTCCCGGATCACCTCCCCGTAATTGTAGATCGCGCGGCCGGCGGCGAGGTCCTCGGGCGTGAAGGACACGCCGAAATCGAAGTTGAAGTCACTGTCGTGCGACGAGACCCAGGGGAATGTCCAGCCCATCCGATGCTTGACTTCCTCGATCCGCTGAAGCGGCACGCGCGAGACCGCAGCAAACGACAGGTCGGCGTGCTCGAAATGCTGCCGCGCCGTGTCGACGTGGTCGGAGATGAACGAGCAGCCACGACACACATGGTCCGAGCCCGGCGTCAGCATGAAATGATAGATGGCGAGCTGGCTGCGGCCGCGGAACAGGTCGGCAAGCGTGCATGCGCCCTCGGGCCCGTCGAACACGTAGGGCTTCTCGATCTTGACCCACGGCAGCCGCCGACGCTCGGCGCGGAGCGCGTCGAGTTCGTGGGTCATGGCGCGCTCCTTGGCGAGAAGCGCCTTGCGGGCGTCCAGCCACTCTTCGCGTGAAACGATTGCATGGTTCATCGTCGGTCTCCTTTGGTTATCGGTCAGGTGTGCGCCCACGGACGCGCGGATGCGAGCCGCAGCCAGGGCGACACGTGGAAGAGGCTCATAAGCAGGTACATCGCCGTCATGCCGTCGATCGGCAGGATGCTCGAACGCGCGGAGCAGAGCGCGATCGGGTGCGCATCGTTCGCCGCGATCCAGGCCATGAGCGCAAAGGTCGGCGAGGCCGCGAGGCTAAGCCAGCCGGTCGCGCCGCGCACCTGCCGGCGCGTTGCGCTTTCTTTGTTCGCTGCTGACGACGTTGTCATTTCCCGACCCCTGATTGGTTGCCGCCGTTTCCGGCCGTCGCTCGGATCGAGCGGGGACATAAGGCCAGGCAGAAGCCGGGTGAGAGTGACAAATGTGACGGGATTTTCGATGGGTTCGGTGATCACGGTTGCGGCCCAGGTGGCTGCGGCGGGCGATCCGCTGACGGCGATTAGGCAGGTCGTGGGGTAATCGTTGTGCCGAACGCCATCAGGCTACAGCGACAGCTTCAGCAGCGCCGCGATCTCCCCCACGATCCCGCGCCGGAACGCCAGCACGCACACCACGAAGATCGCCCCTTGGGTCACGGTGACCCAGTCCCCGAACTGGGCAAGATAGTTCTCCATCGAGGTCGTCAGCACCGCCCCCACCACCGGCCCGAACACCGTCCCGAGACCGCCAAGCAGCGTGGTCAGCACCACCTCGCCTGAGCGCGAATAATGCACGCCATCCAGCGTGGCGATGCCGAACACGATCGCCGTGGTGGCGCCGGCGATACCTGACAATCCAGTGGACAGCACGAACGCGATCAGCTTGTAGTCGTTGGTGCGGTACCCCAGTGACGTGGCGCGCGGCTCGTTCTCACGGATGGCCTTCAGCACCTGCCCGAACGGCGAGTGGATGATACGGTGGACCAGCAGGAAGCCGGCGAGGAAAATCGCCGCCGTCAGCCAGTACATATTCATGTCATTGGCAAGCGGAATGAAGCCGAAAGCACGTCCGCGCGGCACCTGCTGGATACCATCCTCGCCGCCGGTGAACGGTGCCTCGACGCAGAAGAAATATACCATCTGCGCCAACGCCAGCGTGATCATGGCGAAGTAGATGCCGGATCGCCGGATCGCCAGATAGCCTAAACAAAGGCCGAGGATCGCGCCGGTCGCCCCGCCGATGCCGATACAAACGACGGCATCCAGGTGCCAATGCTTCATTGCCCAAGCGGCCAGATACGCACCCATTCCATAAAACGCCGCGTGACCGAAGGACAGCAGTCCGACATAACCGATCATCAGGTTGAAGGCACAGGCGAACAGCGCCGCGGTCAGCACCCGCATCAGGAAGATCGGGTACAGCACATAAGGCAGCACGACCACCAGCGCGAGCATCACCAGGAAGGCGATCGCCTGTGCGCGGGTGAATCCGAACAAGCCGGGCCGCGCGACTGAGACGGCAGGGACGGCGGTGGAGACCGACATCTCAGGCGGTCTTCCCGAACAGCCCGCGCGGCAGGAACAGCAGCACGATTACCATCACCAGGAAGACCACGGTCGCCGAGGCCTGCGGGTAGAACACCTTGGTCAGCCCCTCGATCACACCCAGGCCGAAACCGGTGATGATCGATCCCATGATCGATCCCATCCCGCCGATCACCACCACCGCGAACACCGTATTGATGAAATTATCCCCCATGTTCGGGTTCACCGAATAGATCGGCGCCGCCAGTACGCCGGCAAACGCCGCCAAGCCCACGCCGGCACCATAGGTCAGCGTGATCATGCGCGGCACGTTCACCCCGAAGGCGCGCACCAGCGGCGCGTTCTCGGTCGCCGCCCGCAGCCTCGCACCCAGGAAGGTCTTCTCGATCACCGCCCAGGTGGCGATGCACACGACCAGCGCCGCCACCACCACCCAGGCACGATAGATCGGCAGGAACATGAAGCCGAGATTGGTCGCGCCTTGCAGCACGTGCGGGATCTCGTATGGCATGCCGGAGCTGCCGTAGTAGTTGCGGAACAGCCCCTCGATCACCAGCGCGAGGCCAAATGTCAGCAGCAGCCCATACAGATGATCCAGCTTGTAAAGCCGGCTGATCATCACCCGCTCCAGCACGATGCCGAATATCCCGATGAGGATCGGCGACAGGATCAGCGCCGGGAAATAGCCAATCCCCGCATAATTCAGCAGCATCCAGGCGGCGAAAGCGCCCATCATGAACAACGCGCCATGGGCGAAGTTGATGATGTTGAGCATGCCGAAGATGATCGCCAGCCCAAGCGAGAGCATCGCGTAGAACGCGCCGTTGATCAGCCCGAGCATAAGCTGACCGAACAACAGGGGCGCGGGGACGCCGAAGATCATCATCATGGTTCAGACGCCCAGATATTCATGCAGCTTGTCCATGCTGGCTTCGAGCAGATGGTTGGGGATCATGTCGATCACCCGCCCGTGCTCCATCACATAGTGCCGGTCGGCCACCGTGGCGGCGAAGCGGAAATTCTGTTCGACCAGCAGAACCGTGAAACCGCGTGCCTTGATCTCCCGGATGGTGCGGCCGATCTGCTGCACGATGACTGGCGCCAGCCCCTCGGTCGGCTCGTCCAGCAGCAGCATCTTCGCCCCGGTGCGCAGGATGCGCGCGATCGCCAGCATCTGCTGCTCGCCGCCCGACAGCTTGGTGCCCTGCGCGGTGCGGGCCCGCTCCTTCAGGTTGGGGAACAGCGCATAGATCGTGTCGATGTCGAGCCCGCCGGGCGCCACCACGGGCGGCAGCAGCAGGTTTTCGGTCACCGACAAAGAGCCGAAGATGCCGCGCTCCTCAGGGCAGAAGGCGATGCCATTGCGAGCGATCGCCTCGGATGACAGACCGATCAGCTCGCGCCCGTTGAACCGGATGGTGCCCTCGCGACGCGGCACCAAGCCCATGATCGATTTCATGGTGGTCGTCTTGCCGGCGCCATTGCGCCCGAGCAACGTGACGACCTCACCCTCATTCACCCGGAATGCGGCGCCGTGCAACACATGGCTCTCGCCGTACCAGGCGTTCAGATCCCCGATCTCAAGCATGCGCCACCTCGGGCGCATCGGAGCCGAGATAAGCGGTAATCACGTCCGGGTTGCCCGAGACGCTGGCATAGTCGCCTTCGGCCAGCACCCGACCGCGCGTCAGCACGGTGATGATATCGCACAGGCCCTGCACGACCGACAGGTTGTGCTCCACCATCAGGATGGTCCGCCCGGCGCGGATGCGACGGATCAGCTCCACGATGCGGTCCACGTCGCCATGCGTCATGCCGGCGGTCGGCTCGTCCAGCAGCAGCATCTCCGGGTCGAGCGCGAGCGTTGTCGCGAGCTCCAGCGCGCGCTTCTGCCCATACGCAAGCTGGCCCGCCGTGACAGCGGCAAAGTCCGCCAGCCCAACGTCGTGCAACAGAGCGTGGGCGCGGTCGTCGAACGCACGCAGCGTCTTCTCGGAACGCCAGAAGTCGAACGAATTGCCGCGCACCCTCTGCAGCGCAAGCCGCACGTTCTCGAGCGCGGTCAGGCGGGGGAATACTGCCGAGATCTGAAAGCTCCGCCCCAGCCCGAGACGAGCCACCTGTGCAGGCCGCAGGCCGGTGATGTCGCGGCCTTTGAAGCTGATCCGCCCATGCGTCGGTTGCAGGAACTTCGTCAGCAGGTTGAAGCAGGTCGTCTTGCCGGCACCGTTCGGGCCGATGAGCGCATGGATCGTGCCGTCACGCACCTCGAGCGACACGTCATCGACGGCCACGAAACCGCCGAACTCACGCGTCAGCCCATGTGTCTCCAGGATGACATCGGACATCCCAGGACGTCTCCCACTACAGAGATCGGAAGCCTTCTGCCTCCGTGATTTGCATATTGAGGAGGAAGGCGCAAGATTATTGCCCACTCACAGGGCAGCCAGCTTACTCCCGCATGCGACTGAGAAGCCCGCTCTTCGCTCCCGGCGATTCCGCCCGCAAGATCGAGAAAGCGATTGGCTCGGCGGCGGATGCGGTGATCCTCGATCTGGAGGATTCCGTTTCCGCTATTGCCAAGGACACCGCACGCGCGTCGGTTGCAGCCGTGTTGCATTCGGTTACAGGTGCACGCAAGCAGGACCTGATCGTGCGGGTCAATCCGCCCGGCACAACGTGGTACCTGGCCGACCTCGCCGCCGTGGTGCCGGCCGGACCGGCCGCGGTGATGCTGCCCAAATGCGCCGGTCCGGACGATCTGCGTGCGCTCGATCATCATATTGAGGTGCTGGAGACGGTTGCCGGGGCCCCCGTCGGCAGCATCGGCGTGGTGGCCATCGTGACCGAAACTGCCGCCTCGGTGTTCACTCTCGGCGCCTATGCCGGCGTGGTATCCCGGCTTCTGGCGGTCTGCTTCGGCGCCGAGGACCTGTCGGCCGATCTGGGCGTCGCCCCGCGCCGGCCAGACGGATCATACAATGCTGCCGCGGCATTCGCCCGCGCCGCAGTGCTGGCAGCGGCCGGCGCGATCGGTGTGGCGGCGATCGACACACCCTGGCCCGATCCGCGCGACCCCGACGGGCTGCGCCGCGAGGCCGAGGCGGCGGCGGCCGACGGATTTGCCGGGAAGATCCTGATCCACCCGGCGCAGATCGAGATCGCCAATGCCGTGTTCACGCCGTCACCCGAGCAGGTACGCTGGGCGGAGCGGGTACGCGACGCATTCGCGGCCAACCCTGATGCCGGCGTATTTGCACTGGACGGCAAGATGATCGACCGGCCTCATTACAAGCTGGCGATGCGGGTGTTGGCGGCGGCCCACGGGTAACCGCGAGGGCCGGTCCTCTACTTCCCCGATTCTCCTGCAACTCGCAGGCCCGCCACGCGCATCAGCCGTACGATCCGGCGCTCCGTATAGAACTCGAAAGAATCGAGCTCCTCCTCGACGACATGAAACGCGTCGTCACCAATGACGCCACGCGCACGCAGCTCGATCAACACACGGCGCTGCACGGTCAGCACGTGCTGTCGTGCTGCCAGCATCAAACCATCCTCAGGCCCCGGACCTTGGACACTCTGCCGCAGCAGAACCCGATGCTCCTCTCGCAGAACTTCGATCGGCCCCGGCAGCTCCACGAGCGCCTCCAGCGCGGCTTCAGCGGTTCGCTGGCGGGCGAGCTTGATTTCCGCTTCTACTTCGCCGGTGTCGGACAACTTCAGTGCCACTATCAGGGGGCGAAGAGTGAGTCCTTGAATCACCAGTGTCCCAAGCACTACACCATACGCTGATAAAAGGATCAGGTCGCGATAGGGAAAGCCCGGCGGCAGCGCGAGAGCGGTGGCGAGCGTGACAATACCGCGCATGCCGGCCCAGGCACCCACCACACCCGTTCCGACCGTCGGCGGCGTCCCTCTATGGCGCGTATGAGTGACAAGACGCCGGTTCCTCCAACGCGCAACCGTGTTGTAGCCCATCACCCACAAGAGGCGCACGACCACCACTACGCCGAGCACAGCGGCTGCAAACCCGAACGCACGCCCGCCAACGATGCTGTGCAGGCCTGTCAGGATTGGCCGAAGTTGAAGACCCGCCAGAATGAAAGCAAGTACGTTCAGTACGAACACTGCCACATCCCATACGGCATAGGATGGAATCCGCTGGGTCGCACCGGATCGGGCCGGGGCGATCTGGGCGAGCATGATGGCAAAAGAGACCACGGTGATCACGGGTGAGAGCGTCAGCCGGTCGGCGACAATCCAGACCGCAAAGGCCGCTGCGAACTGGACAATCACCGCTGTCGGCACATCATTGATATGACGCATGAGGTGTGGCAGCAGCGCCCCCAGAATTATGCCGAAAATCACACTGCCGACGATCGCACCAAGTAACGCTGGGAAGGCGCCCCACCCACCCCAGGATCCCGCGGCGGCCAGGACAGCCGCCCGGTAGATCAGCAGTGCGGTCGCATCGTTCAGCAGGCTCTCGCCTTCCAGGATAACCATTATTCGATGCGGCGGGCGCAGTGCCCGCAGCACGGCGGTCGCGGCGGATGCATCCGGTGGCGACACGATAGCGCCGAGCGCGATCGCGACCGGCCAGGACATATCGGGCCGCAGTACACGTGCCAGCACGGCGACTGCCGCCACAGTCAGCAGTACGGCAATCACCGCACTGCCGGCGATCGGCATCCAATAGATGCGCAGATCCCGCAGCGACGTGTCGAACGCAGCGTCGAGCAGGGTCGGCGCGACAAACAACGTCAGGACCAGCGCGGGCTCGAGCGAAAGCGTGGGCGTCCCGGGAATCAGAGCGAGCGCTGCGCCGGCAATCGCCAGCAAAGCCGGGTATGGCGCTTGCAGCCGGCGCGCCCATGCCGACAGAACGGCGCCCAGCAGCAGCAATGCCACGGTGATCTCGAACAGGCCCATGAAAGGTCAAATCCAGCGGTGAGTGAGACTGCGGTTCGCATGCCGGTTGCACGGCAAACCGGGACGCGCCCGGGGCTCTCTTTGGAAGTCGGGTATTAAGTGACCGGGTTGGCGGCGGACAGCGACTGCGATCCTTACTCGCGGCCCGCCTCAACCCCCGACGGCGACATTGTCATAAACGCCGACCCCCTGCAGCAGCAGGAACCGGCACGGCCCGTCGTCCCTGCCGCGCACAGTGTGCGCCGTGTTGGGAGGCACGGCGCAGCTTTCGCCCACGTCCAGCTCATGCACTGCCCGCGGCGCGCGCGTTTCCACTACCATCGGCCCGGCCAGACAGAAGAACCGATCCGATATCTCGGAATGGTAGTGCCAAGGCACGCACTGGCCTGCCGCCAGCGTCAGCACCGAGGCGCGCATATCCGCCCCTTCCATTACCGTGTCGTAACCGGCAATCTCAAGTCGCATGCCCCGCGCGCCCACCTTCATGTTAGCCTCCGGATCCACGCCTCTGCGCGCGAATGTAACACGCGCCTGATGCGTCGCCGAGACCCGGCACTGCGGTCAATGCCTTGGCGGCAGGATAGGAGACGTGGCAGTTTATGGTCGCCTGGCGCGGCATCTTAGGGTACGCATCGAGGATCTGCTCTCGCAGGACCGTTGAGCGGTCGAGCTACTGAGCGAGCAAGCGCTCGGCGAGAGTCCGAGGAGGCCGCCTGACCCATGGACGTCGGTACAAAGGAACGGGTCACATTCGATCCCGGCGAAGTGCGCACCAGGCGCAGCCGCCCGTCCTTCGGCATGGCCGTCCTGTGCGTCCTGCTGCTTGCAGGCATCGGCGCGGCGATCTTCCTGTGGCCCAAGAGCCAGCCGAACCGTGCCGCGGAGCAATCGGCCACCGCGCCGGTCCCGGTCCTGGTTGCCACCGCGGTCACGCGCGACGTGCCGATCTATCTCGACGGCCTCGGCACCGTGCAGGCATTCAACACCGTGACCATCAAGCCGATGGTCGACGGGCCGTTGATCGACGTCGACTTCAAGGAAGGCCAGGACGTGAAGAAGGGCGACGTGTTGGCCCATATCGATCCGCGGCTGTATCAGGCGGCGCTCGATCAGGCGGTCGCCAAGAAGGCCCAGGACGAGGCGCAGCTCGCCAACGCGAAGATCGATCTGGCCCGCTACAACAAGCTGATGGCCGCCCAATCGACTTCGGAGCAGCAGGCGGCGACGCAGCGGGCCCTGGTCGCCCAGCTTGCTGCACAAGTGCAGCAGGATCAGGCGCAGATCGAGACGGCGCAAACCAATCTCGGCTACACCACGATCGTCGCGCCGCTGGCCGGGCGCACCGGCATGCGGCAGGTCGATGCCGGCAATATCGTGCACGCCACCGACACGACCGGGATCGTGGTGATCACGCAGCTCCAGCCGATCTCGGTAGTGTTCACGCTGCCGCAGCAGTCGCTGCAACAGGTCGCCGCCGCGATGCATAACGCCACGCCGCCAGTGCTCGCCTATCCGCAAGGCACGGTGGAGGACGATGCCACGATCATCGACCGCGGCACCGTCGCGGTGCTCGACAATCAGGTCGATCCGACCACCGGCACGATCAAGCTGAAGGCCACCTTCCCCAACCCCGAGAGCAAGCTGTGGCCGGGCGGTTTCGTGGGCGTCCGGCTGCAGGTGGCGACGGCGAGGAACGCCACTGTTGTGCCCGTGGCGGCGGTGCAGCAGGGTCCAAATGGCGCCTACGTCTATGTAGTGAACGCCGAGGGCACGGTGACCCGCCGTGCCGTGACGATCAGCCACCAGGACGAGCAGGGCGCGATCATCGACGAGGGCGTGAAGCCCGGGGAACGCGTGGTCACCGACGGCGCCTCGCGCCTGTCCGACGGCAAGAAGGTTGCAATCGCGCCCGCTGCCGGCGAGGCCGTCTCGACCGCTCCGCAGCAACCGACCGCGCCGGGTGCCGCCGGCTGGCACAGCCGGCGAGGCGCGTGAGCATCTCCGCCCCGTTCATCGCCCGGCCGATCGCCACCTGGCTACTGGCGATCGCGATCCTGTTGGCCGGCGCGCTCGGCTATAAGGCGCTGCCGGTCTCGGCGCTGCCCGAGGTTGATTTCCCGACCATCGAGGTCACCACGCAACTGCCGGGCGCCAGCCCGCAGACGGTTTCTACTTTGATCACCGCGTCGCTGGAGCGCGAGTTCGGCGAGATCCCCGGGCTCATGACGATGACTTCCCAGAGCTCCGAGGGCACCAGTCAGATCACGCTGCAATTCACCCTCGATCGGACCATGGATTCCGCCTCCCAGGACGTGCAGGCGGCGATCAATGCGGCGGCCGGCACGCTGCCGACCAACCTTCCCTATCCGCCCGTTTATTCCAAGGTGAATCCGGCAGACGCGCCGATCCTGACCTTGGCGCTGACGTCCGATTCGATCCCGATCCAGGACGTCGGCGACGCCGCCGACACGCTGCTGCAGCCCAAGCTCGCCGAGATCGATGGCGTCGGGAAGGTGACGGTGGAAGGCGGCCTGCGTCCGGCGGTGCGGGTGCGGGTCGATCCAGCACGGCTTGCCGCGTACGGCGTGTCGATGGAGGACGTGCGCACCGCCGTTGCCAACGCCAATACCAATGGCGCCAAGGGTGGGTTCGACGGGCCGCGGCTTGCGGTCTCGGTCGGGGCGAACGATCAGCTTGTGAATGCCGGGCAGTACCGCGATCTGGTGATCGCCTGGCGCAACGGTGCGCCGGTGAAGCTGTCGGCAGTCGGCAGCGTGGTCAGCGGGCTGGAGAACGACCGTGTCGGCGCTTGGTATTTCGCGCACGGCCAGCGCCAGCAAGCCGCGGTGCTGGACATCCAGCGCCAGCCCGGCGCCAACATCGTGCAGACGGTCGAGCGTATCAAAGCCGCCCTGCCGATGCTGCAACATGCCATGCCCGGCAGCATCGTGCTGCATGTCGTCGCCGACCGGACCGAGACCATCCGCGCGTCCGTGCGCGAGGTGCAACTGACGCTGATCACCTCGGTCGTGCTGGTGGTGCTGGTGATCTTCGCCTTCCTGCGCTCCCCGCGCGCCACCTTCAT
>Ga0335074_10005663_pt1 | contig 17282 bp, 12 predicted proteins | sample Lox_Sample_23_FD_206715 | JGI IMG/M metagenome (GOLD analysis project Ga0335074, IMG submission 206715) | Soil microbial communities from Loxahatchee National Wildlife Refuge, Florida, United States - Lox_Sample_2.3 | ecosystem: Environmental > Terrestrial > Soil > Wetlands | place: USA... | reverse complement strand
GTTCTGGAAAATCTGGAAAAATTCGGCGCTCTCAAGGCTATGGGCGCGAAAAGCCGCGAATTAATCCTGATGATCCTGTTCCAGGCCAGTTTCGTCGCGCTCACCGGCTACGGCCTGGGAATCGGCCTGTGCGCTTCCACCATCGCGCTGGCCAAAATGCGGCTGCCCGATTACGCGGCCATGATCACGTATTGGAATCTCGCGCTGGCATTCGTGATGGTGGTGATCATCGCCGCCGTTTCCAGTTATTACGGCGTGCGCAGAGTGTTGCGGATCGAGCCGTTCGATATATTCCGGGGTTGATCTATGGCGGAAGCAGCGATACGGGCCAAGGGCATCATCAAGTGGTTTGGCGAAGGCGAAGCCAGAACCCAGGCCCTGCGCGATGTGAGCCTGGAAGCCGATTTCGGCGAAATGCTGTACATCGTCGGACCCTCCGGCAGCGGGAAGACTACGTTGCTCAGCGTTCTCTCCGGCATCTTGCGGCCGGATTCCGGCAGCGTTTCGGTGGAAGGCGCCGACATCTGGAAGCTCCCCGGCGACAAGCTGGCCGACTTCCGCCTGCACAAAATCGGGTTCGTGTTTCAGGACTATCATCTGTTCCCGCGCTTGACCACCGCCGAAAACGTAGCGGTTCCCTTGATTTTGAAGCGCCAGGATTGGGACGATTCTCTGCTCCAAGCCAAGAAATACCTGGAAATCGTCGGGTTGAAAGGCCGGGCCGATCTGCCGCCGGTGAAGCTCAGCGGCGGAGAACAGCAGCGCGTGGCCATCGCGCGCGCTATCGCCGGCCAGCCCGACATCCTGATCATGGACGAGCCCACCGCGTCTTTAGACGGCGACACCGGCCACGCCATCGTGAGCTTTGTGAAAGACAACATTTTGAATGAAAAACGTTGCATCCTGATCGTCACCCACGACGCCAGAATCTCCGATTTGGCCACGCGCATTTTGAAGATGGAGGACGGGCGGCTCACCGCAATCGAAAAAGGAGGTTCCTCATGAGGAAGCTCATATTCTCCCTGTCGTTCATCGGACTGCTGGCCGGAGGCGTCACCGCCTATCTTTCGGCAATCGTCCAGCCTCCGTTGCCGCCCGCATTCAGTCCTCCCACCAATCCCTACCCCCAAGGCATTTATGCCGAAGGCATGGTGGAGAGCGAGCAGCCAAGCGGCGAAAACATCAATGTATATCCGGAGGTCTCTGGTACGGTGCTAAAGATTCCGGTGCGCGAAGGCCAGGACGTCAAAAAGGGAACCGTCCTGCTGGTCATCGACGATTCCATCCAACGCGCCACCACTCTGCAGCTTCAATCCCAAGCGCAGGCGGCCTTCACGCTTCTCGCGGAATTGAAAGCTGAACCGCGAAAAGAAACGCTGGATGTCAACGAAGCTCAGGTTGTCGCCGCCGAGGCGGCGCTGAAAACCGCTCAGGACGAGTTAGATAAACAGCAAGCGGCTTACAATGCCAATCCGAAATCCATCAGCAAGGACGCCCTGGATACCGCGGCCAATGCGGTGGCTACAGCCAAGGCCAACTTGGAAGTGGCCTGTAAGCAGCGCGACCTCACCAAGGCCGGCGCCTGGATTTACGACATCAACAACCAGGAAAGAACCTACAACGCGCTCTACAAATCTTATCTATCGGCGAACGCGCTGCTGGGCAAATACACTCTCCGCGCGCCCGGCGATGGAAAAGTGCTGGCCATTAACCCGACCGTCGGCAGCTACGTCTCCGCGCAAGGTGCTTATGATTCCTACACCCAGGCCATGGATCCCGTGCTGGTGCTGGGAAGTTCCCAGGAACGTTTGAACGTCCGCTGCTACGTCGACGAGATCCTGGTTCCGCGCCTTCCGAGCCAATTCAAAATGAAAGCCCAGATGTCGGTCCGCGGGTCGAACGTGAAAATTCCCCTGGAGTTCGTGCGAACGCAGCCCGTGGTGTCGCCCAAAATTGAACTTTCCGATCAAAGGCAGGAGCGGGTGGACGTCCGGGTGCTCCCGATCATTTTCCGTATTAATAACGCCAAAGATCTGCACCTCTATCCAGGTTTGTTGGTGGATGTATATATCGGGGAATAACCATGGCCAGAGACTACAGGCGGCTCGCGATTGTTGCGGCGGCGATGCTGCTCGCCGGATGCGGCATTGGCCCCAAGTACATGCAGCCCTCCACGCCCGCCGTGCCGGCGTACAAGGAGCTCGGGGCAAGTAACGTCGTTGCGGGCGAATGGAAGCCCGCGCAACCCGCCGACCGCGTCGCGCGGGGGAAATGGTGGGAAAGCTTCCAAGACCCCCAGTTGAATCAGCTCGAAGAGAAGCTGAATATTTCGAACCAGAATATCGCCGCGGCCGCCGCCAACGTCCAAGCCGCCCGCGCTTTGATCCGCCAGGCTCGATCCCAATACTTCCCCAATGTCACCGCCAACCCCGGCATGGCAAATTCCCGCCTCTCGAATGCGTTCGGACAGAGCGTAGGAATCAACTACAACCTGTACTCATTGCCGCTCGAAGCTTCCTGGGAGCCTGACCTTTGGGGCCGCGTCCGAAAAACAGTCCAGTCGAATACCTTTGCCGCGCAGTCCGCCGCCGCCGATTTAGAAAATGTTCGCCTATCCGCGCAATCCGACCTGGCCGGCGATTATTACGACCTGCGCGCGCAGGACGCCCTGAAGCAGCTCCTGGATTCCACCGTCGCCGCGTACACCGAAACCCTGGAACTCACGCGCAATCTCTATCGCGCCGGCCTCGATTCGGACGAAGCTGTCGCGCAGGCCGAGTCCCAGTTAAAGGCCACGCAAGCGCAGGATACCAATGTGGGGGTTTTACGCGCCCAATACGAACATGCCATCGCTGTATTGGCTGGGCAGCCCGCATCTTCCTTTGCAATTCCGGCGTCTGCGAACCGAAGCAATCCGCCCGCAATCCCCGTCGGAGTTCCTTCTCAGCTCCTGGAGCGCCGCCCCGACATCGCGGCCGCCGAACGCCTGGTGGCTCAAGCCAACGCGCAAATCGGCATTGCCAGGACCGCCTACTTTCCTAATATCACGCTCAGCGGCTCCGCGGGACTCGAAAGTGTCTCTATCGCGAAATGGCTTACATGGCCCAGCCGTGTCTGGTCCGTCGGTCCCAGCCTGGCGGAGACGATTTTCGACGCGGGTCTGCGCCGCGCCACGGTCCAACAATATGAAGCGAACTACGGCCAAACGGTCGCCAATTACCGCCAGACCGTACTGACAGCCTTCCAGCAGGTGGAAGATAACCTCTCGGCTTTGAGAATCCTGGAGCAAGTAATCTACCAACAAAACGAAGCCATCGATTCTGCCGGGCGAAATCTAGTCGAAGCCGAAGTCCGTTATAAGTCAGGTCTTGATCCTTACATCAATGTGATTAGTGCACAAACCGCTCTTCTGAACAACCAACAGGCCGCGGTAAGTTTTCGCGAGCAGCAAATGGTAGCCGCCGTCCAGCTGATCAAAGCCGTCGGCGGCGGCTGGGATATATCCGAGATCCCAACTGCAAAAGAGATCGGAGCCCGGGCTTCCACTAGTTCCACTTACTAACCGCCCTCGTAAGTTCCCTAGTTCCCGCAGATTTCACCGTTACAAGCGCCAACAAGCGTGCAACCCGTAAACGTCGAACGTATCTAATTTTTACATGAACCAGCTAAAGCAGCCTGGCGAAACTGGTTTTTCTTCGTTTCGCGTTGACGTACCCCTACACGATTTGTTGACGCAATCCGTTAATCGCACTACGGTCGCTCCCGCGGAGGCGCACATAAAGCTTCCCGACCCGGTTTTTCCCCAGTATCCTGAGTTTCTCAAGGACGAAGGACTGGATGCGCCTCCGGCAAAACGGCATTGGAAGCGGGAACATATTATTCGCGCCATGCGAGGCTGGGCGGTGCCGTGGCTTCGATCTCGTTTACTGCCCGGGGACTTTCACCCGATCATCGCCTATCTCTTCACCGAATGGAAATGTAACCTCGACTGCCATTATTGTTGGGCCTTCGAGAACAGTGTGAAAGGGATGACCGAAGAAATTGCGAAACGCTCCATCGATTGGTTGCGCGACAGTGGCGCGGGCGTTCTGGCTCTCATGGGCGGCGAACCGCTGTTGCGTCCTCAATTCGCTCATAAAGTCTGTTACTACGCTGCTAAAAAGGGCTTTTGGATTTATGTCCCCACTAACGCGCGCTTGTTGCGTCCCCAGGTAACCGATTGGCTGGCCGATGCGGGCGTAGCCACATTTAACTTCGCTGTCGACGCCGTTGACGAAAAGCCGGGACTGCCCAAAGCGCTCAATCCCATCCGCAGTTACTTCGATTACTTAGTGAAGAAGCAATACAGCTATGGATACACGGTCTTCTTCAACATCAACATCTGCAAGAACAACCTGGACGACGTAAGGCAGCTCACGGAAATCGCGCACGATCATGGGATTGCGACCGACTATCACATTAACGAGTCGCCCATGATGGAGCAACCTCACTTTAAGCACTCGGCTGAAAACCCCACTTTCATTGAGCGGGAGGACTGGGAGCGGGTGGACGAACTTGTCGATTGGCTCATCGAAAAAAAGAAGTCTGGCTACAAAATGGTTAATTCCGCGAGCCGCCTGGACGAGATGCGTCTGTTCATGCGCGGCAAGATTCAGGAATGGAATTGCCGGGCCGGGTATAACTCGTTGATCGTGCGGACCGACGGTACGCTGGCGCCATGCTTCCCGATGTATAGCGCAACTTGTGATTGGGGAGCCATCGAAAATCATAAGTTCGACAAAAAGCAACTGGCGCCGATGAAAGAACAATGCCAGCCGCACTGTTTCTCCACTCTCAATCACATTCTGGCGTTCTGCTACAACGACGCACGGGTCATTCGCTGGATGTTGCAGCAGACGTTTCACCGTTTTCAGGGAACTACAAACTTTGATTAGTAAGTCGTGTTCAATTCTTGAGTCAGGAGGATCGTAAATGCCCGAAACCACCGGCGTCGGCCTTGTGGATGAAAAGTTAGACCAGGTTAAAGACCAGATCGAACGCGAGCGCATGCGTTTACGCGCCGCCGCGGGATTGGTGCAAATCAACGGCCAGTTTCGCAAACCCATCGAACGTGCCTTTACCGCAGCCGAGCGCGGCAAAGTCACGATTCTTATCGGTGGCATGACCTGGAAGCACGACAACCTCTTCAAGGCGGTCTTCGAAGGATGCGGGTATAAGTGCGAGACCTTGCCGGTTCCCGATGTCCCTGCTTTCCAACTTGGCAAAGAGTACGGCAATAACGGCCAGTGTAATCCGACTTACTTCACGGTGGGCTGCCTGGTGCAGCATCTTCAGGAGCTTGAGAAGCAAGGAATAGCGCGCCAGGACATCGTCGATAACTACGTCTTCTTCACCGCCGGATCTTGTGGCCCCTGCCGATTCGGAATGTACGAAGCCGAATACCGTTATGCCTTGCAGAATGCGGGGTTCGATGGCTTCCGCGTGCTCCTGTTCCAGCAGGACGATGGCATCAAGGCCGCTTCCGGCGAAGCCGGCCTTAAGTTCACTGTCGATTTCGGGATGGGCATGCTGAACGCCATGAACCTGGGCGACACCATTAACGACATCATTTATCAAATCCGGCCCTACGAAGTCCAGCGCGGCGAGACCGATCGCGCGTTCGAAGACGCGGTGGATACACTTTGCCGCACCTTGCGGGAGCGCCCGCCGTTTGAGATCATGCAACGCGCGCCCCAGTGGACGCGCGGCTACCTGGAGCGTCACGACAAGTTCATGCGCTTCTGGAACTCCTGGGGCAAGGTATACGAGAACCTGTACGGCAAGCCCTACGTGGATGCGCTGGCGGCGTGCCGCGCGCGCCTGGATGAAGTGGAAATCGATCGCACCAAGGTGAAGCCGGTGATCAAGATTACCGGCGAGTTCTGGGCTTCGCTCACCGAAGGCGACGGAAACTTCAACATGTTCCGCTTCCTGGAGCGCGAAGGCGCACAGGTGATTGTGGAGCCGGTGGCCACCTGGGTGGCCTATCTGCTCTGCCAGGCCAAGGCGCATGCGCTGCACAATAAGGAAGTCCGCGAGCATCACGAGCATTTGCCTTGGTACGCCTACAAGCGCAAGATCGCACGCGAGCTGGCTTATGAAGCCAAGATTCTCGGATTCACCGTTGGCGAAACGATGTGGGCGTACTTTTATCACCGCGTGGGAAAAAAACTGGGCGGACTGGCTCATCACCTGGTGGATCAACGCGAGTTGGCGCGCCTGGCGGAGCCGTTCTACCATCGCTTCGCGCGCGGCGGCGAAGGACACCTGGAGGTGGGCAAGAACATCTATTACACCGTCCATCACCGCTGTCACATGGTGCTGGCGCTCAAGCCTTTCGGATGCATGCCTTCCTCGCAATCCGATGGCGTGCAATCGGCCGTCATGAATAAATTCAAGGACATGATCTTCCTGCCCATTGAAACTTCGGGCGAGGGCGAAGTCAACGCACACAGCCGCGTCCAGATGGCGCTCGGGGAGGCCAAGGTCAAAGCCAAGGGCGAATTCGAAACAGCTCTAAAATCCACCGGCAAGAGCCTGGACGATATCCGCGCGTTCGTCGCCGATCATCGCGAGCTGCGCCGTCCTTTCTATCACGTTCCGCATCGGGAAGGCGTGGCGGGAACGGCCGCGCAGTTCGTACTGCACGTGAGCGACCTCATGGACTCCCGCGCGCAAGTGCCCGTGAGGGTTGCGTGACATGGCGGCCCAACTTCTGGTCGGCCTCGACGTCGGCTCGACCACGGTAAAGGCTGTTGTCACCGATGCCCGGACGGACGAAATCGTCTGGCGCGATTATCAGCGTCACGAAACCAAGCAGCCCGAAAAGGTGCTCGAGTTTTTGCGGCGCATCCAAGAAGAGGCCGGCGCGACGCCTGAAAATTGCCGCGCTTTCATCACCGGCTCGGGCGGCGGCAATCTGGCTGAGCTGATCGGCGCAAAGTTCGTCCAGGAAGTAACCGCTGTCTCGCTCGCTGTCGAGAAGCTCCATCCGGAAGTCTATTCGGTAGTCGAGTTAGGCGGCCAGGACGCCAAAATCATCGTCTTCAAAGACGATCCCGAAAGCGGTCGCAAGAAGAAAATCCCCTCGATGAACGACAAGTGCGCCGGAGGGACCGGCGCGGTAATCGATAAGATCAACGCCAAACTGAAGATCCCCCCCGCCGCGCTGGGCGATCAAGCTTACGACGGCATCAAGCTTCACAAAGTGGCCGGCAAGTGCGGCGTTTTCGCCGAGACCGATATCAACGGCTTGCAGAAGGAAGGCACGCCTCCCGACGAGCTGATGGCGTCTCTGTTTGAAGCCATCGTGCTTCAGAACCTGAGCGTGCTCACCCGTGGCCATACGCTGCGGCCGCATGTATTGCTGCTCGGCGGTCCGAACAGTTTCATCCGCGGCATGCGCGAAGCCTGGGTGGCGAACATTCCGCGCATGTGGAAAGAGCGCAAAGTCGAAATTCCCGATGGCGCGAAGCCGGCGGATTTAATCAAAGTCCCCCAGAATGCCCAATATTTCGCGGCCCTCGGCGCCGTCGAATTCGGGAAAACGGAAGAGGATGAGGTGGGCCGCTATCGCGGCGTCTCAAAGCTGGTCCATTATATAGACATCGGTCGCGCCGAGGAAAAGGCCGCCTCCGGCGCCAGCGGCCTGGTGGAATCGCCCGAAGAACTCGATACCTTCAAGCTTCTCTATCGCCGGCCGAAATTTACTCCCGCGGTGTTCCAGCGCGGAACCACGGTGGGCGGATTCGTCGGCGTGGACGGCGGTTCCACGTCCACCAAGGCAGTGCTGTTATCCGAGAATGGCGACATTCTCTGCAAGGCGTATCAGCTTTCGAACGGCAATCCCATTCAGGACACCATCGATATGTTCGAGAAGCTGCGCGCGCAAGTGGAGGAGCAGGGCGCGAGCCTCGAAGTGCTCGGCGTGGGCACCACCGGCTACGCCAAAGACATCCTGCGCGACGTTTTGCACGCCGATGTGGCGTTGGTGGAAACCGTGGCGCATACCGAATCCGCCATGAAGTTCTACGACGATCCGCACGTCATCGTGGATGTGGGCGGCCAGGACATCAAGATCATCGTTCTGAAAAACGGCCGCGTAAAGGATTTTAAGCTCAACACCCAGTGTTCGGCCGGCAACGGCTACTTCCTCCAATCCACCGCGGAGGGGTTCGGCATGAAAGTGGAAGAGTACGCCGACCTGGCATTCTCCGCCACCAGCATGCCCCAATTCGGCTACGGCTGCGCGGTGTTCATGCAGTCCGACATCGTCAATTTTCAACGGCAAGGCTGGCGCGCCGATGAGATCCTGGCCGGACTCGCGGCCGTGCTGCCGAAGAATGTGTTTCTGTATGTGGCCAGCATTCCGAATCTCGCCGCGCTAGGGTCGCGCTTTGTCCTGCAAGGCGGAACGCAAAACAATTTAGCGGTGGTGAAGGCCGAAGTGGATTTCATTCGGTCCAGCTTCCGGGCCGGCGGGCGTCAGCCCGAGATTATCGTGCACGAGCATTGCGGCGAATCCGGCGCCATCGGGGCGGCCGTGGAAGTGCGGCGCTTGTGGAACAACGGCCGGCGCACCAGTTTCATCGGTTTGGACGCGGTTCGCAACATCTCCTATCGCACCACGCGCAACGAAGAGACGCGCTGCTATTTTTGCAAGAACAATTGCCTGCGCACGTTCATCGATGTCACTACCGGCGACGCCGCGGCTCCCTCTAACGATTTCGTCCCGGTCGCCAAGGTATTCAAGTCGAAGGTTCCGCTCCAGGCCGGCGAGCAGCGCCTGATCATCGCCACCTGCGAAAAAGGCACCGTCGAAGACATGGAAGAGATGAAAGGAATAAAGGCCGGACTCGACGCAGCCAAGAAGAATTACCCCAACTTCGTCGATCTGGCCGCGCACGAGGCCTTCCGCTCGCGCAAGACCGAGCTGGTGGCCGATCCGGTTCCCTCGCGCGCCTGGACTAAATCCGCGAAAGAGCGCGTCGCCCGGATGAAAAACCGGCCGGCGCTTCGGATCGGAATTCCGCGCGTGCTGAACACGTACGTCTATGCTCCGGTCTTCAATGCCTATTTCGAAAGCCTGGGTTTGAAATCGGAAAATGTGGTTTATTCCGATTACACCAGCGCCGAATTATATCGCGCGGGCGCCAGCCGCGGCGCTATCGATCCCTGTTTTCCCGCTAAGATCGGTATCGCGCACGTTCACAACCTCCTGGCGGTGAAAGGCGCCAAGAAGCCACTGGATGCCGTCTTTTTCCCCATGATCGACGTGCTGCACACCCCGCTCGTCAATCTGACGGGTTCCAACGCCTGTCCCACGGTAACGGCGTGCCCGGAGACCGTGAAGGCGGCGTTCACCAAAGAGAACGACGTTTTCGCCGAACACCACGTCCGCTACATCAACCCGGTGCTCAACTTTCAGGACCGGAAGCTTTTCACCCATCAGATGTTCACGGCGCTGGAGGATCTGCTGGGACTATCGCCGGAGGAAAACGGCCGCGCGGTCGCAGCCGGATTCCAGGCGCTCGAAGAGTACGAAAGCGGCATCCGACGGCAGGCGCGCGAGGTTCTCGATCAACTGGAGCGGGAAGATCGCATTGGCATTGTGATGCTCGGCCGGCCCTATCATCACGATCCCGGGCTCAATCACGAAATCCTGGACGAATTTCAGAAGCTCGGCTATCCGATCTTTTCGCAAAGCACGCTTCCGCTGGACGAAGACTTGCTGGAGCGGCTCTTCGGCGAGGAAGTCCGCGCCGGCGTCATCGAGCATCCGCTGGACATCGCCGATGTCTGGAAGACGCGCTATTCCGCCAGCACCAACCACAAGATCTGGGCCGCCAAGTTCACCGCCCGCCATCCCAACTTGGTGGCCATGGAGATCTCCAATTTCAAGTGCGGCCACGATGCGCCCATCTATGGCGTGGTCGAAGGCATCATCGAAAAATCGCATACACCATACTTCTGCTTCAAGGATCTGGATGAGAATAAGCCCACCGGATCGGTCAGGATCCGCGTCGAAACCATCGACTACTTTCTACGCCGCTACCGGGACGACATCATCAAGCGCGTTCACGTCGAGAAGGAGATCGAGGAGCAACTCGCTGAATACGAACGCGAGCTCCGGCTCGGGCTGTCGGGTATCCAGGCCGAAACCGAACGCCCGGCGGAGTTGATTCAAATCGCCTGCTGACTTTATAACTCGCTCAGCGCCGCCACCAGCGCGCCGCGCGCCGTTGAAACCATTGGATTGGACGCCATTCGCACCTCTGCGATCGCCACCGGAAGTTCGATCTCACGCAACGATTTCTCGAACCGGTCCCGGAACCCCGGCGGCATGACGCTGCCCCCGCTCAGCACCAGGGGAATCGGCCGGTTGAGCTTGGGCATATTTTGCACGCTCGCAAATTGATCCTTCAGAGCGGCCACCAAGGCCTGGATCATGTCCTCATAGTAGGTGCTCAAGGCCTGATGGATCTTGTTCACGAAATGGCCATTGAAGTGGAACGATTCTTCTTTGATGGTCCGAATCCGCGTGGCCGGCTCCCCGCGCAACTGCGCCACGCCCGCATCGATAAAATCGCCCGCCTTCGGAATACTGAAGCTGAACACCGGGACCGACAAATACGCCAGGCAAACGTTGCAAAGTCCGCCGCCGCAACTGATTCCGATCCCGGTGTAATTGGAGCTTTCCATTTCTCCGTAAACCACCGCGAGCCCTTCGGAAATCGCGTGCGCGTCGTATCCCATCTTCGAAAGCATGCTCTTGAGGCTGGCCTCATGCTCGTTCACTTCTTCGTTTGCGCCCAGCGGCGCGGCCGGGATGCTGTAGCAGACCCGTTTTCCTTGCCCGTCGCCTTCCCCCATCACCAATGCGACGATTTGCCGCACCAGCGTCAAACTTCCGGCTTCGTCGGGGTTCAGGATGCCGCGCAGCATCGGCCGCCGCGTTTCCCGGTGAAAGAGGTTGGCAAACCGTTCGGACTCGTCGCCGTAAACGGTGATCTCGGAATCCTGCACCAGGTGTGGAATGCGTTCTTTCTTGAGCACGCCCTGGGTGAGCTTCGAAAATGGAATGGTGACAAAGGCGTTTAGTTGCGTGTCGAACTGAATATCCTTGTCGTGGCGCTGGGCGGCGACGATGCGGCTGGTGCCGACGTCGAGCCCCAAAGCCGTGGGGGTTTGCGTTTGCAAGTTGGTTGCGTTCATCAGTTGTACTCCTGGTAGGCGCCTTTTCCGCGCAGCGCCCGGATTGCGTCCCGGTATCTTTCCTGTAGTTTTGCTCGATAACGTTCCAGCGGCTGGCCGCTTGCGCCGGCATCGGCGCGCAGTTCGGCCTGGGAAGCCAACAACCCCTGCTTGACGGAGGGCAGGCCGGCCGCGAGCATGGCCGCCGGCGGCTCAAAGCCGAACAAATTCACGCTGGCCAGCGGCAATTTGTAATTGTCCGGCAGCCCGAGTTGGGCAAAGGGCAGGTTCGCCGCCCAGTCCAGGTGATATCCTACGCCGAAGTTCGCTGGATTCACCGACACTTGCGCATGGGCCACACAGTTGGAAGCCGCAATGCCGTAGCGCGCCCGCAGCATATCCGTTAGAATTCGTCCGGCATAGATCTGCGCCGCGTTCACCGTCGATTCATTTCTGGCCGGCTGGCTGCGCGCTTCAAACGCCACGCCAAAGAAGCTCTGGTTCAGATTGATGTAGATCCAGACCTGGTCCGCCCAAATGGAATTTCCGGCGTGATTGGCGTAGTCGCCCTCGCGCACAATACGAAAAACCCGGCCGAACCGGTCGATGACGAAATGGTAGGAATGTCGGCGCTGCACGTACTCGAGCAACCCCTCGCCCGCTCGCCGCAGAGATTGATTCTGTTCTTTCTCGAAGGGCGCCCAGTGGCTTTCGGTGGTATGGTAAACGATCCCCGCCGGTGCGCTACGCCATTCGCCTTCGACAGCCGATGCTACCGGACTTGCCCGGCTGGGTACGCGACTGATGGGCCCGTTCCGTACAAACGCCACATATCTCCGCGGCGCCGTGGACGTGGCGTATTGTTCTTCCACCCGTAACCCGTTGCTATAAAGATCGAACTGCGGCGTGGTTTGAACCACCCAGACTTTTCCCGTTCCCGGAGGCCCGTGCCGGCCCGCGCGCCGTGTGACCGCCCTTGCCGATCCCGGCAACCTCCCGTGGATTTCACTGGACGCCTTGCCGTGCCTTGACAGCGTCCAGCACCAAGCCGACACCAGCGCCAACACGGTAGCGATGATGAATGCGTGCGCGGACCTCCCGGCTATGGACCTGGAGGCGGCCCCGAATGCGGACCAGGATGCCGCTTTACCCGGCGCGTCAATATTTCGCCGCAGAAACTGCAGCCGGTCCACCGGGTCGGAGAAATGCCGGGCGCGCCACTCTAGCGCGCGGACTAAAGCATTTCGGATGAGTATGGCAAGACGCACCGGAGTTGTCGTTCCCGACGAGTAGTGTGGGGAAGCCCAAAACAATCTCAGCGAATCCCGTGGCGAGATCTCGTAGAACCTTGGGTACTAAGGCATTTACTAAGGTGAGCGAATTTGCCGCTGTTGCGCACCTTATTGTGCTAGTATTATGCAACCAACCTTTGTAATACGAGGGAGGGATCATGTTCAGGAAGTTCTTGCAGGCTTCTTCTCCTGAGGGCCCGTCCGTGGCCCTGGGTGAAGAGCGGAATGCCCCGCCTGCCGCTCTGTCAGCGGTCGATACCACCGAACGAAGCCGGAGCGATTCGTCTGGAATTACGAAGTTGTCATCCTTCGAAGAAATTTACCATAAGTCGACGTTCAGGCCCGCTACTTCCACCGCCGCGTGGGACATCTTGAAGGTGGCGGATATGATTGGAAGTGAACATCTGCATGGTCTGTCGCCGGCGGCCAAACACAGCGCGCTCATGATGGCCCTGGAAGCCGCGGGCGTCGCAGTGGAAGATATGTTACAAGATGCCGTCCAACGGCAGCGCGTGTTGAATGAATACGAAGAAAGCCAGCGCCGCCGGCTGGAGCAATTCGAAAAGTCCAGGATTCAGGATAATCAGCGGCTCGCGGACGAGATGGAGGGCATGTGCGCCCAGTACCGCATGCGAATCGCCAGCACCGTTCAGGAAATTGAACGGGAGCGGGCCACGTTTCGCGAGTGGCAGGAGCACAAGGAGCGCGAACAGCGCCGCATTTCCGAAGCCGCCTCGGCGTGCGTGCCGGGAGAGTCTGGAGCCAGCGACGCCAGCATTTCGCGCCTCCTGGAGAGAAATTCCGGCCGTCTGCGAGAATTAGCGTAATCTAACGGACCACACAAAGTTGTAAGTCCGTTCAAAAATTGACATACCTCTCCCGGGAAAAGAGGCTGAACGATCATATACTAAGCGGCCGTCATGGGAATCGGTTTCCTGTCATCGAAACGTAGCCCATGCGCCATCGACGCCTAACGGCGAGATGCCAACAATGTGTTGAATGCCATGCAACCAGAATCCACACCGGCCCTGGAACGGCGATCTAAGGCGCGCTTTCCTCTCCGCTTGACCGTCCGCTATCGCACCGTGTCGGATGGACCGTCGCTCGTCGGCGTCGGCGAGACTGTGAATATGAGCAGCCGTGGTTTGCTGATCGCCTCCGACCAGCCGCGGGTGCACACCGGCGCGCGGCTGCAACTGATGGTGGATTGGCCGTTTCTCTTGCATGGCGTCACGCCGTTGCAATTGATGGTTTCGTGCCGCGTTACGCGCTGCCTGCCCGAGGAGTTCGCCGTCAAACTGGATCAGTACCTGTTTCGCACAAAAAAGCGCTAGGCGGGTGGTCCTCATCGTTGACCTCCGAATCTGCGAAGCTAGATTCGATGCCTCCGTCTAATCAAACTACGTCCGTTCAAACCCCCATTCAAACCCCCATTCAAACTAAGACCCCACCCTTCCGCGCCGATCACGTCGGCAGCCTGCTCCGTCCGCCCGAATTGCTGCAAGCTCGCGAGGATGCAAAGGCTGGCCGCATCAGCCCGGCGGAACTGCGCCGCATCGAAGATCAGGCCATCCGCGATGTGGTGCGCCGCCAGGAGGATCTGGGCCTGGAGGGCGTCACCGACGGCGAATTCCGCCGCGCCTCCTGGCACATGGATTTCCTGTACCAGATCGGCGGGGCCGCCAAAGTGGCGGGCAACCTGAAAGCCCAGTTTCGCAACGAGCAGGGTGTCATCGAATTCACTCCCGCCGCCCTCGCCATTCAGGGCAAGCTCAAGCTCGACAAATGCATCTTCGGCGAGGACTTTGCCTATCTCAAATCGGTCGCCCGCGCCACACCCAAGCTGACCATCCCTTCGCCCAGCATGATGCATTACCGCAGCGGCCGTGCCGCCATCGATCCCGCCATTTATCCCGATATCACCGAATTCTGGCATGACCTCGCGCAGGTCTACGCCCAGGAAATCGCCGAGCTCTCCAAACTCGGCTGCACCTACCTGCAGCTGGACGACATCAGCTTGGCCTATCTGAACGACCCCGCGCAGCGCGAGATGGTGAACCAGCTCGGCGAAGACGGCCAGCACGCGCACATCCGCCACATTCGCACCTTGAATGAAGCCATCGCGAACAAACCCGCCGGCATGTCCATTTGCACGCACCTCTGCCGCGGCAATTACCGCTCGTCCTGGGCCGCGTCCGGCGGCTACGATCATGTGGCCGAGGCTCTGTTCGGCGAACTGAACGTGGACGGCTATTTCCTGGAGTTCGACGACGCGCGCTCAGGCACTTTCGCGCCGCTGCGCTTTCTTCCCAAAGGCAAGAAGAAAGTGGTGCTGGGTCTGCTCACCACCAAGCGCGGCGAGATCGAAAACAAGGACGATCTCAAGCGCCGCATCGATGAAGCCGCCAGGATTGTGCCACTCGATCAGCTCTGTCTCAGCCCGCAATGCGGCTTCTCCTCCACCAGCGAAGGCAACGCCTTGACCATGGACCAGCAGTTCCAGAAACTGCGCCTGGTAGTGGAAACCGCCCGTGAAGTGTGGCCGGATTAGAGCGCGGTACCTTAAAGCATGCGCCTGTTGTTTCTGCTCGTCCCGCTGATCGCCGCCGTCGCTTGGGCCCAGGCGCCCCCCGCCTGGGTCGAAAAAAGTAACCAGAACGCTCAGTTGCTCATCGAGATTCTGGCTCGTTATGCGCCGGAGGACGCCGCCGCCGAAGGGGCCCGGGGCTTCGACGAGCAGATCAGCTCCGCTTCCCCCGACGAACCGGAGCGCTTTCGTAGAGATCTTGCGGTGGCTCGCATCGAGCTTCAAAAACGGCTGGCGCTCGAAAAGGATCCTCTGGTCCGCCAGGACCTCGACATCCTGATCGCCGAAACCGATCGCGATTTGCGCGCTTCCCAAGCCCGCGAGCGTTTGCTGCTTCCCTACGATGACGTCCCGGGCGACATCTTTTTCGGCGTCAAGAGCTTGCTTGACGATCAGATCGCCCCTAACCGCCGTCCCGCCTCCGTGGTCCGGCTGCGCAAGTACACCGGCCTCGAGCCGGGCTTTCAGCCGCTCGTCGAGCAAGTGGAGGATCGCTTTCGCGAAAAACTCTCCAAGCCGGATCTTCTCGGCCCGTCCAAGGCCCAGGTGGAGAAGGATCTGGAAAACACCAATACCTACGTCACCGGCATCGGTCTGCTGCTCGAAAAATATAAGATGACCGGCTATCAGGAAGCCTTCAGCAAGCTCAAAGAGCAGCTCGCTTCCTACGACAACTTCGTGCGCACCCAAGTTCTGCCCAAAGCGCGCGGCGACTTTCGGCTTCCTCCCGAGCTCTACACCATCCAACTTCAGAATTTCGGCATCGACTACACGCCGGCGGAGCTCACTCGGCTGGCCCACCAGGGCTTCACCGAACTGCAGGCCGAAATGCAGCCCATCGCGGCCAGAATCGCCAAAGAGCGCCATCTGCCCTCAGCGGATTACCGCGATGTAATGGCGGCTTTGAAAAAAGATCAAATCCCGGGCGACCAAATCATGCCGCATTATCACGCCCGCTTGGCGGAAATCGAATCCATCATCCGCCGCGAGCATCTGGTAACCCTCCCGGCCCGGTCCGCCGTCATCCGTCTGGCCTCCGCCGCCGAAACCGCGCAGCAGCCCGCGCCGCACATGCAGCCCCCGCCCCTCATGAACAATCACGGCGAGCGCGGCCAATTCGTCCTGCCGCTGGAAACCACCGGCAAATCGGGCCAAGCCCTCAAGTACGACGATTTCACCTTCGCGGCCGCCTCCTGGACCCTCACCGCGCATGAAGCGCGCCCCGGCCATGAGCTGCAGTTCGACGCCATGGTGGAACGCGGTGTGTCGCTGGCCCGCGCGCTGTTCGCTTTCAACAGCACCAACGTCGAAGGCTGGGGACTCTATTCGGAATGGATGATGCTGCCTTACATGCCGGACGATGCCAAGCTGGTTTCGCTCGATTACCGGCTCCTGCGCGCCGCCCGCGCTTTTATCGATCCTGAATTACAGGAAGGCAAAATCACGCCCGAGCAGGCCATGCAGATCCTGGAGAAGGACGTGGTCTGCTCGCCGGCGTTCGCCACCGAGGAAGTGGAACGCTACACCTTCCGCATGCCCGGCCAGGCGCCGTCCTATTTTGACGGCTACACGCGCCTGCTCGAAATTCGCCGGGAGGCCGAAAAGGCCCTCGGCCCAAAATTCAATGCGCAGCATTTTCACGATTTCATCCTGTCTGAAGGCCTCCTCCCGCCGAATCTCCTGCGCAAAGCTGTCATGGAGGACTTCGTCGCTTCCCAAGCCAAGGGTTGACGATCACGATCCGGAGCGTCTCTCGCAGCGTTCGCCCGGTTGCCAACGCCGCGCGTTCTGCATTCGTCTTCTTCAAGCGCGCCTCGGCGGCCAGCACGATCAAGTGGCCCACCTCAGGGGAACAATCCGCATGGATCAGATGCCGTACGCCAAGATTCCAAAATCGTTGTGCCTCTAAATTCTCCTCACGCGTAAAGATAACCGAGCGGTCGAAGTCTCGCGGCTGAAAGGCCGATAGCCTGCTCAAGTACGCCGCGTCCACCACCATCGCACCATCCATTAACGTAGCCGGCCGGCGCACGATATGCACACAGTGCTGCCCGTCGGCCGCGAGCAGCCGCCCAAGCTGTTCCGCGTACGTTGGATCCTGAATGGCAATTTGAACGTTGAGCACCGGCCCCACTCGACGCAACCGAATTGCCGTGCCCCAAAACCTTAGC
>Ga0335074_10005660_pt1 | contig 17283 bp, 11 predicted proteins | sample Lox_Sample_23_FD_206715 | JGI IMG/M metagenome (GOLD analysis project Ga0335074, IMG submission 206715) | Soil microbial communities from Loxahatchee National Wildlife Refuge, Florida, United States - Lox_Sample_2.3 | ecosystem: Environmental > Terrestrial > Soil > Wetlands | place: USA... | reverse complement strand
CCGACTCGGCGTACTGACCGACCTCGCGCATGTCCCTCGCCAGGTCGCTTTCTGAGTAGAGCGTGTAGGGATGATCGGGACCCAGCACCGCCTGGCGCCGGGCCAGCGTGTCCTGGTCGAGTTCGCGTGCGGTAAAGCAATCACCGACCAGACGCAGGTCAACCGCGAGGTTGTGGGCGGCAGAAAGCGTGCTGGGATGATCCTCGCCGAAAAGCTCCTTGAACCGCTCGTAGGTTTCGCTGTCCAGGGCCAGCGCCTCGCGGAACTCGCCGAGGCCGCGCAGGTCACCTGCGAGACCGCCGGCCGTCTGCAGGGTGTGCGGATGGCTGTCAGACAGGACCGCCTGCTGCTTGGCATAGACCTCGGAGTCGACCACGCGCGCATCGGCGTAGCGGCCCTGCGAGCGGAGCACGTTGGCGAGCTGGAAGCGCAGGTGCAGCGTCTGCCGGTCATCGGAGCCTAGGCGCACCCGCCACGCTTCCTCCAGCCGGTGGCCGAAGGTAAGGGCAGAATCGAACTCTCCCCGCTTCCACAGGTACCGCACCCTGTCGATGAGGAGCTGGCGGGTTTCCTCCTCGTCGCATTCGTCCGCCCTCGACGGGCCTAGGTGGGGCCAGATCCAGTCGTACCTCGGCCAGTTCTCCGGGTCGTCGGTGTCGCCCTGCCTGGGCCTGGCGCCGACGAGGACGCGATGTACTTCGTGGAACGCGGTTTCCTGTTCATCCCTGGTGCTCAGCTGGGCCCGGATGACCGCCTGAATCAGCCGGTGCACCTGGATGGAGTTGTTCGCCTGGTCCACCTTCGCAAGCGCGAAGCGAGTTATCTCCCTGATCAGCTGGCCAAGTACGATCTTCTCCTTCAGCCGGTCATCCAGCGGGACCAGGGCACGGATCATCTCGTCGCTGTAGAGCAGGGACAGGGAGATCGGTTCGGGGGCGAAGAACGCGCAGAGCTCGAGCAGCCGTGCGGCACCAGGCGACTGCGCGCGGAGCCGGTCGAACGACAGCCGCCAAGTCAGCGCGACCGGCCTGGGGTAGTCGGCCGGCTGATTCAGCTCGAGGACGCTGGTCGGCTGCCTGCTCAGCTGTTCGACGTAGGCGGCGGCCGACGTCCCGGTTTCCTCCAGCCAGGCACCCGCCTGCTCGATCGCCAGCGGCAGGTCGCCCAGGGCCTCCGCCACCATGTCCGCGTCATCGTCGCTGAGCCCCGCTACCCTGCGCTGAAGGTGATCGACGCTTTCCCTGCGGGTGAACACGTCGATCTCCAGCGGGTCAGCCACCCTGGACCACGCCGGGTTTCTCGAGGTCACAAGCACATGGCCCGGTCCGCCCGGCAAGGAGGCCTCAAGCTCCTGCGGGTCGTCGGCGTTGTCGAAGATGAGCAGCCAGTGGGAGTAGGGTGCGCCCCTGCGCAGGGCCTCACGTGCCGCCTGCGCCGCCTCGGCGACGCTGTCACCGACCCGGATCCCAAGCCGTGAGGCCAGCGTTGCCAGGGCAGGATTGACGAGTTCCGGCTGCTCGGCCGAGACCCACCACACGACGTCGTAATCCGCCATGTACCGGTGCGCGTACTCCAGCGCGACCTGTGTCTTGCCGACGCCGCCCAGCCCGTATAGGGCCTGCGGCAGCACCACGGCCTTGCTGCTGCCTGCCAGCTGATCGCGGAGCGTCTCCAGCACCGCGTTCCGGCCGGTGAACGCCGCGTTACGGGTGGGGACGTTCCACACGGGCGGAATCGTCCTCGGCCACCGCGGCTCGGGAGATCCGGGATCGGCTGGATGCTCGGTTATGTGCGCCGGACGCCCGAGTTCGCGCAGCAGGGCCTCCAGAGCCTGAGTCGCGTCCAGCCGGGTCAGGTCCACTGGCATCCGGTCGCTGAACGGCGGAGCGGGTCGTACCTCACCCACCCGCACCGGGATAAGCTGCCTGCGCGTTCCGGCCGGGTCCGCGACAGCCATCGCCTCCCATACTCCCCTGGCCTGGGGAGAGCGCAAGTAGGCGGCGGACAGGACGGCGATCGTCCGGCTGGCCGCCGCGGCGCCTCGCTGTGCCTCATCCTGGGCAATCCGGCCGGCGGCACCCCCGGTACCGTGCGGCAGGACGCGGAAACCGGCCCGGTTCAGCACCAGGGCGATCCAGTCGGCCCACATCCTGTCTTCGGGGACGTAGCTGAGGTGGATATCGGCGGTCGGAGCCAGGCGGGGCCGGGTGAAGGCATCGCGGTACTCCAGCCTGACGTCTTCTTCGAGCGCCGGAAGGGAGCGGACTCGGCCCTGGGTTATCGCGCTCGTCAGCCGCTCGAAGGCAGCCAGCATGGACAGCGGAGACCCCGAGGCATCGCCGAAGGTCGCGAGGGTTTCCTCGAAGGCGTAGAACGGCTTGTACGGGATCTCGACGGAGCTCCAGTAGTGGTTGGCTTCGTCTTCTGTCATGCCCTTGGGGAAGCGGTCGAACTTTGCCCTCGCCAGCGCGCGGCCGGCGTCCAGCTTCTCTTTCTCGTTGTCGTCGATGCGCATCGGGACCGGAAGGATCCTGATGTTGCGGTAGTGGTATCGCTCGTCGATGTGCCGGGCGACGGCGGCCGCTCCCTCTATGCTCTGGTCACTCAGGGTGAAGCAGTCCACCAGGATGTCGGGAAAGTGGACCGTGCAGATATCCGCTATGTCGCTGAGCCCGGTCCGGCTATCTATCAGAACATAGTCGTAATGTTCCTTCATGTCGGCACGCAGGGCATCGAAAAACTGGCCGCCGCCAAGGCGCTCATAGAAATTGTCCCAGTCGAATGACGCGACCGCGGAGGAGTAGTCACGATTCTGGCGGCCAGCCGACACGAAGTCGAGGGTGCCGCCGTCCGGGAAAGACCGCCAGGACACCGAGACCGCGTGCTTGAGTATCTGCGCGTACTCTCGATGCCAGTCGGCAGGCCTGTCTTCGGACCGGGTAGCCGCCCAGGCGTAGTCCGTGATGAGCTCGATGATGCCGGCGGTCGCAGTGATCTTGGCGGAATCCAGGAACGGATGGAAAAACTTGTGCAGCCCCGGAGAGTCAAGGTCCCAGTCCACGACCAGCACCTTCAGCCCATTGCTGGCGAGAATCCATGCGGTGTTGGCCAGGGCCATCGTCCGTCCGGTCCCGCCTTTGTATGAGTAGAAGGTGACAATCTGGCCGTCATTAATTGCGTTCATCGAAATACTCCGGATTAGGCGAATCTGCCACTAGACCGATCAGACGGGGGCGTTCGGTCGCGGGGCCGACCGGCGGATAGGCCTGGGCATGCCCGAGATAATGCCTAGCCGCGACTCGTACAACTGTCGGCAATACCATGCTGAATTCTTCGAGGCTGGCCACGCCGGTGACCGCGATTCTGCAGTCGACCCGGCCGGCCGCAAGTTTCCCCCCTAGCGCTAGCTCGAGGCTCTGCCTGAGCTTGGGTTCTGCCTCCAGCACCTCGGCGTCCCGCCGATTCCACGGCACCACGAGTTGAATCCACGGCGTGCCGAGGGCGTCGATCTGCCGCAGCTTCTCCTGGCAATCGGCTTGCATGGTCGCCCAGGCATCCACGAGCAGCACGCCGGGGCCGCAGGTCTCCTCGCTGCCGAGCAACGCGTCAAGATGCGCCTCCAGGTCACCGACCTCGGGCAGATAGCCCAGGTTCCGCACCAGGTCGGCGGCATGATCGGCGAGCGATCGGACGGATTCGGGACTATAGGGATTCCAGCCACGGGCGCTGCGGGCGTAGTGATACTCGCTCCTGCCGTCGGGTAGATCCTGGATATCCGGGGCCACAACCGTGATCCGCATCCGGCGATCAACGGATCTAGGCTGGTCAGGGGATCCGAACGCGCTCTCGAGCGAGTCGTACTCCGCAGGAGCCTCGGGCTCGATGTGCGTGTTCTGAGCAACCTGCACTATCCGCCTGGCGAGTTCGTAGACCGCCTCCTCGTACTCGCTGCGGTACCTGGACAGCTTGATAATGCCGTAGAAGCCATGTGTGCTGTACCGGTCGCCTAGTTGACTGTGATCAAACTGGATGGACCGGGCGCTCCCCGGAAGCAGGCCCGGCGCTACGGGTACCCAGAGCGCGGGGACGATGGCCTCCGCGGGCCCGGCCCGGGCCGCGTGGTTCAGCGCACGCCGCGAGAAAGCGAACCACTCCCTGCCGCAGTGCTCGCTGTCGAAGTAGCGGCCGGAATACAGCGGCACGAAGACACGGCAGGTCGCTAGCGCCTGGGCCAGCCGCGCGGGCCAGTCACTTCCGGTCCGCAACTCCCTGTCCATGAAGCCGGGCCGGGCGCCGGGCGGCAGGTTGGTGAGTTGCATGATGTGCGAGCAGAGATCCTGGAAGAGATTAGCGACCCATATATCCGGGTCGCCCGGATAGCCCTCTTGTCGCGGAGTGTGCGCATAGCTAAGGAAAAAATAGGGCGCGGTATCTGATGACGCTGAGTTATAACCGCCAGTCACCCTTGCCCTCCCGCACCCGCTTGCCTGCTATTCGGCAAACGGTTGGTCCCACTATAAGTGGGAGAGGTGCATTTGAAAACAAGCGCGGCGGCGATGCATTTGAGCCAATGGTCTAACTGCTCTTTACTCTCGCCTACTGGGATCTCGCCTGTCTCTTTACGCCAATTCTGTCGCGGAGTTCACAATTTGGCACTATGGCATCAGTCGGCAACCTGCGTTACATACCCGACCATGGTCAGGAATTTTCGACTCATCCGAGCATACACCCGGCGCCTTGAAGTCGCCGTCGTCCAGCGGGACGTCCCCAGACGGGTTTCCGCCGCCGACGGTGCCCGCGGGCAGGGTCGCGCCGGTCGCGGTACCTCACGCAGCGCTCGGACCCTCGCGGCATCAGCGGTCACTGCCGCGCCTTTCTTCCCAGGCGCTGCGGGTTCTTTGCGCCCTTCTCCGCGCCGAGTCGTCGGCGCCTGGCGCAACAGGCTCGTCAAGCCACGGCGTCACAGTGGCGCGCATTCCTTCTGCAAAACGCATGCCGAGCGGAGTCAGCGAACCCGAGGTCGCCAGCGTCTCAATGGCCTCAGCGGTGTGCCGCCGCCACAGCGCGAATTCCGTCGCGGCGGTCTCGGCCTCAGATCCCGACAGATAATGCCTGCGGACACGCCAGAAATCGGTGACGGCGATATGCGCGTAGGTGCCTTGCAGCAATGCCTCAAGCGGCCGGGGATCGGGCCGCCACGGAGCATAGAAGAGACGCCGATCGCGGTGATCGCATAGGTCGAATAGGTCGAATATCGCGCCTAGCTTGACATGCTGAAACTCGTGGATCATCAGCAGCGCCAGGATATCGGCAGTGAGCGGCAGGGCGGCGCCAATGGCACCGAAGGCCTGCCTCGCGGCGGCGCTGATCTCCCGGCTCGGCTCGTCGTTGGCCATGGGCATGATCGTGGATAGCCCGGCAGCCAGGCCAGGAGCATAAACGCCGTGCTCGCTCTCGATCAGCGTCCAGGCTTGCCGGTAAAGGCGCTGCCAGGATTCGGCTTGGTCGGCAGAGAGCCGGGAGGCGGCCGGCCACTGATGGCAATCTCGGTACGGGTCGGTATCCTCTAGCGCCATTGTTGCCCGTTCGGCCACAAGGGCACGAATGGGCTGCCAGTTCGCTGGCTGTGCGGAACCATCGGCCGCGGCGAGAGCCACCGGCCATTGGCCGTCCTCCGTCTTCACCTCAAATCCGTCGCAGCCGATAGTGATGGTGGCCGTCGCGGCACGGCCCACGTGCAGGCGGCCAAGCGTGGGCAGGTGCACGCCGCCCTCTCTGACAGGCACCTCAAGTTGCACGTCCCGTCCCGACCTGATGGCGGCGGCGGCGGCTATAGCAGCCAGGTGCGTCACGTCGCCCGTCGACACCGCCGCTGACGCGTTCATAGTCCCGAGGCAATGGGTCGCCCAGGCACGCATATAGGGATGAGCGAGCACTTCGTCGAGAGTCGCCTTGTTGTCCTTGTCGAGATAGGTGATGAGTTCCCACCCGGCATTGAACATGGCGGAATCGGACGCGGTCAAAGTGCGCGCGTTGACCTGCTCACGCAGCAAACCGAGCATGACACGGCGCAGGCTGCGCTGCGACTCGACCAGATACCCGACTGCCTGATCATCACCGTATCCGGCGGCCAGGGCATCAAGATGCTTCGCCGGAATGGCGTGACCTGACGGTCTTTGGGCCGGATGCGCGGCGACTGGCGCCAGCCGGCCACGGACATGCCTGATGAGCTTCATGAGATCCGCGCAGTAGACCGATGGATTATCAAAATCGGTGCCGGTTCGGTACCTGTGCGTATAGAGCCCGCCGCCGCAACTCGTCACGACCGGGCACTGGCGGCAGGTATCGCACAGGCCAGCCAGTCCCAGCTGCCTCGCGGTAATGGAGGGATGCCCGGCCGCCTCGTCCAGGGTGTTACGGAAGACGTCGAATCCGGTTTCCGGCGCGCCCTCATACGCTACCTTGAGCGAGTCGACCTGCTCAATCGAGCCGTCGGTCTCCACGACAACGACATCGCTCGGGTTCAGCCCCAGTGCCTCGGTGAGGCTATCCGCGCCATGCATGGTCCGGAAGATCGACTCGAACATCCGCACGGGGACGGCACCGGGCTCTTCCATCCACCGGTCGAAGATCGCGATCAGCCAGTCGGCGTACGGAGTGGCCGACCCGCCCGGACGCGGCGGCGGGTTGTCCCATGTCGCGTGCGGGAGGAGGAAGTCAATGAGCGGGGGTTCGAGTGCGGCCAGGGCGTCAAAGGTGAGGACGGGATCATTGAGTACGTCGATCGTGCAGAGCAGGCCTGAGTACAGCGCCCGGTACCGTTCGTCGCGCAGCCTGCCGATGGCCCGGACGACCTGGTCGTAGCTGCTGCGGCCGTCGGCGTACCGGCGATGCCTGTCATTGGAGGCCCGGTCTCCGTCGATGGAGATCCCCACCATGACCTGCTGTTCGGCAAACAATTGGCAGAAGCCGTCATCGAGCAGGACCCCGTTGGTGTGGATCCGCAGATCGAGATCGCAGACCCGTTCCACCTCGCGGCGCAGGATCTCGCAGATGCGCCTAAGCCGGGCTACGCCCGCGAGCAGCGGCTCGCCGCCATGCAAGATGACGCGAACCGCTGGCAACGCGTGATATCGAGCGTGCTCAGCTATACGCTCCGCCGTCCTGGTGACCGTTTCTTCGGTGATCACCTTGGGACGGCGACGCCAGCTCTGGTCGGCCTGCTCATACACATAGCAGTGATCGCACGCAAGGTCGCATCGGCTGCAGACCTTGAGCACGACCTGCCGGAAGGGGATTGCTCTTCCGGGCATATAGTCTATAAGCCCTCTATATCGAGGAGTTGAAGGCCGAGACCGCAGGCCGTTCCGGATCGATGATAATTCGCCGCATAATATCAGCCATTTCGGGCGAAACGGCTGACGCGATTTCACCGATTGAGAAATCGCGAAGATCGGGCAGATCTGACACGACGGCAGGGTCCTGCACAGACAGGCTCATATATGCTCCAAAATAATACGATTAATCTCTACGTATTTGCCATAGTCGGTCACATAGAGTACAGCTCTGGCTGCAGAGTGTAATCATGCCGGTCCCATGCTGTACACTACCGCTTTCTGCTCCTCGTAGGAGGCCGATCCGAGCAGTATCCGGTGCGTGAGATTTTTGTCATCTTTTCGTATAGAAACCTCTATGAGCGCGTGACATCCGTTCGGATGTGACCTGCGTTCACAACCGCGTAACGTTCGGCCGGGTCGACCGTGGCGGTATCGTCCCACACAAGCGAGGTTAAAACCAGAGGACACACCTGGCTTTATCTGCAGACCTCACATGCTGCGATCCGGGAACTCCAGCTGGCCCAGGCCAGGTCCGGGATTACTGAAAGAATGCGAAAGCGCCAGCAGAGCGATGGCCGCGCGGCCGCCATTGACAAGCTGGGACGCCGGTGATCATTGGACCATCGTCTGGGAGCGTCTCGATCGATTGGCCCAACGATCTCAGATGGCGGCCGCGCGCACCGATCACACATCTCTGATTACGACCGGGCAAGCGGCGCGGCTCACCACCTGCGGGCCGCGTAAGGAGCTGGTAACAATTTCCGGCCTGCCGGTGCCCGACAGGACCGTGCACAGCCGCGCCAGTGCCGTGGTGTAGGCATGCTCGGGCGGGCGGCCGTAGCCGATCACGAGACCGGCCCTGTCGTCGCTCACCGCGGGGGCACGGTAACGCTCGAGGCCGTCGATGGCCAGCCCGTGCTCGGCGGCGCGGGCGACAGCTTGCCGCTCGGCATCCGTGCCGGGAAGCTCGAGCACCACATGCAGGCCGGCGGCGATGCCGGTGACGTGACGGCCCTGGCCGACCAGCGCCGAGGTCAGGCGGTCGCGGCGACGCCGGTAGGCGAGCCGGGCGCGGCGGACCTGCCGGTCGTAACCGCCCGAGGTGATGAAGTCGGCCAGCGTCAGCTGGTCGAGGACGGACGGGCCACCGTCAAGTTCCGCGGTTACCGCGTCGATCAGTCGGCGCGGAACGACCAGCCAGCCTATCCGCAGCCCGGGAGCCAGACTCTTGCTCGCCGTGCCGGCATACACGACGCGATCAGGCGCGAGCGCCTGCAGGGCACCCACCGGCTGCCTGTCGTAGCGGAATTCCCCGTCGTAGTCGTCCTCGATGATCACTCCGCCCCAGGCAGCGGCTTCCCTGCGACGCTGCGGGTGGAGGGTCACGCCGAGCGGGAACTGGTGGGACGGGGTCAGCAACGCCGCGTCCGACCCGTGGATGTCGGCAATCACGGCGCCCTGGCGGTCCACCGGCAGCGGCCGCAGTGACAGACCCCGATGCCCTGCCACGTCCCGGTGGGCCTGGTGACCGTACGCCTCTACGGCGAGGGTCGTCGCGCCGGCCCGGTGCAGCACGCGGCAGACGACGGCCAGGCCGTGCGCGAACCCCGCACAGATCACGACGTCCTCCGGACGGGCAACTACCCCCCGCGCTCGCGCGAGGTAGTCCGCGACGGCCGTCCGCAGCCGCGGCAGCCCACGCGGATCTGGGTACCCGAGCAGCCGGTCGGGCGCGGCGTCGAGCGCCTTGCGGGCAGCCGCCTGCCACCCGCGGCGGGGAAACGCCGACAGGTCGGGCTCGCCCGCGCGCAGGTCGTAGCGGTAAGCGGCGAGCTCGGCGGGTGCTGAGGGACCTGAGCCGACGTCGATTACGCGGCGTTCGGCGACCGACGTTCCCGAACCGGTCCGCGCGGTGAGCCAGCCCTCCGCGACGAGCTGGCTGTAAACCTCGGCGATCGTATTGCGCGCGATGCCCAGGTCCGCGGCCAGGGCGCGGGAAGAGGGCAGTCGTGTGCCCGGGCGGAGCCGGCCGGCCTGGATGGCATCACGTAGCGCCGTCTCCAGGCCGGCCCTGATCCTCGTCCCTGACAGGTCGACGTGCAGGTCGACCCCGGCCACTGTCCGCGTGGGATCTTTGGCCCATGGTTCTGCCATATGAATGGACCTTATCCTGGGGCCGCTTACCGCCATAGCGTCGTAGGCATGACGATCGCGAGCGAAACCACACAGATCCCCGTCCGCCTAGACTTCGACGGCGTCGCGGCCGGCTTCTCCCGCGCGATGGCGCACCTGGACCGGGCCGCGACCAAGGAACTCGACAAAGCACAGATCGACCCCCGGCTCCGCGAGCTGATCCGGATCCGCGCCTCGCAGCTCAACGGCTGCGCCTACTGCATCGACATGCACACCAAGGACGCACGCGCAATCGGCGAGGCCGAGCAGCGCATCTACGGACTGGCGGCCTGGCAGGAGGCCCCGTACTTCACGTCGCGCGAGCGCGCCGCGCTAGCGTTTACCGAGGCGGTGACCCTGCTATCCGAGACGCACGTGCCAGATCAGGCCTACCGGGACCTGGCCGAGGAATTCAGCCCGCTGGAGATCGCGGCGCTGGTCAGCCTCATCGTCGCCATCAACGCCTGGAACGCCATCGGCGTCAGCACCCGCGCCTGGATTCCCGGCTCGTACACTCCCTGACCGAGCGCGGCGGGCCGCTAGGTCACCCCGTGCGGCGGGCCGGGAAGTCAGCCTGTCAGCGGGGCGGAGTGCGGACGCCAGTTGGGTTGCTGCGGGTGGCCGGCCAGCTCGGCCCGGCCACCCGCCCAGCGGAGCGCCGCCCAGGGATCGGCGTCGGCCAGGTCGGCGGTGGCTTGCGGAAATAGGCGGGAGAAGACGCCACGGCACACATCGCGCGGCGGGTCGAGACTACGGCCGAAGCCCTGCGCGATGTCGTCGCCGTGCAGCAGCGCCTCGTTGCAGCCCAGAGCTGCGAAGCCTTCCGGATCGGCCATCCCGGTCGGGTGGAATGCGCGGACGTGCGGGGGCGATGTGCGCACCATCGAGGCCAGGATCCGGCCGCCTGTCACGGCGAACTCCAGTACTTCGGCCGGGGAGGCGTCCTTCTCGGCGGTGGCGATGGCCCGGACATACCGCGTGGTCGGCTGCACCGCCAGCTGCCAGGCGTAGGACAGCAGGCAATCGCCGATGTGTTCGGCGGTATGCCAGCAGTCCCACTCCAGGGTGCCGGCCGGCACAGACCAGTCCCGGTCAGTGATCGGCAGGAGCCCGCTCATCACGCAGGAGATCGCATCGTCTAGGTCTTGGGCGGTCACAGTCATGATGCCTCCGAGCCTACGATCAGGCGCCGCCGAGCACGAGCAGTTCGCCTATAGTGACGGATCCGGACATGACTGTCCGGAATAGCGCGCCGGGACTAGGCCCAGGAGGCGAGGACGCGATCGATGACGGCCCTGATCTGGTCGCGGGCGTCCTCGCGCGGGATGCCGGCCATCAGCAGGGAGTCGTAATCGGTGTCCAGGTGCCGGACCGAGGCGGCTACGGCCAGCGTGACGGCCTTCTCATCAAGCGACCGCCCGGCCGCGGAACGGCCGACCCTGCCGCTGCCGCGCACGCCAGCGTGCCTGGCAATGGCATTGGCGCGCTCGGCCGGACAGCGAGGGAAGATCCTCCTTATCTCCTGGGCGAAACGAGCCTGCAACTGTACGTCCTCGTCGGCGCGGCGAACTCGATCGCGCTCCCGGCGGCGCAACCTGGCGTCCTCGTCGGCCAGGCACCGCTGCTCGGCCAGTTCGAGGGCTGGCTCTTCGACGAGCACGCCCTGCCGCTCATACCGCTTGCGCGTCCGGCTCCACCTGACGACCACCGCCGACAGGCGGCTGCCCTTCTTCGCCCGGCGGGTGAGCGCGGCGTCGCCGGACGGAAGGAATACTAGGTGATCCAGGTCGGCGCAGGTCAGGCACAGCGGCCCCGTGTCGTCCATGATCAGCAGGTCGCCAGTGCTATGGCACTCCGCGCAGGACCAGTCCCTGACCGGCTGGATAACAACCAGTTCGGCGGGCGTGGCCGGTGGCTGGGTGGTGCTCTTGTCGGCGGGGCTCACTTGAGTGAGGGTAGCTCTCGCGGCACGCATTTTGCCCAGCGTCTTGAACATAACCCGTAGAACAAAACGCCGGACGCGCCGCCATGCCGGACCAGCATAAGAGACTAGAGATACGCAGGTGAATTCTGTCAACGAGCCATCGGCTTACAGCCGTTCTTTATAAGGATTCAACTCATCTTTTAAGCTCTGGGTGAATCATGTAACGCATCCACGAGGCCAGACTTGGCTTAGGCTAGGCTGGTCACTGAACTAGATGAGTAAGTGCCGCAGCGCGCACTTCGGGGGAGGAACTCGCCGTGCAGAGAATTAACGGACCTGCCTTGCCACCACCCGAAGCCAGAGTCGAACCCCCCGCGACGGCGATCTTCGATGTGCGCTCCATGCCGCTACAGATGCTCACCCGTGATGCCGGTGCCCGCCATATGGTGGCCAGGATCCTGGACCGGATGGATGAGCCCACACGTGTGAGCGTCGCGAAGTTCAACTCCGCGATCTGAGTCGCGGCCTTATGACATGGCCGCGACGATATCGCAGTATGTGCTGAAGGTTCATAGCCGCTGCGACCTAGCGTGCGATCACTGCTACGTGTACGAGCACGCGGACCAGAGCTGGCGCGGCAGGCCGCGGGCGATCTCCGCCGCCACGGTGGATGCCGCAGCCCGGCGGATAGCAGAGCATGCCGCCGCTCACGGTCTAGCCGAAGTGAGCGTGGTCCTGCACGGCGGCGAGCCACTGCTAGTGGGCAAGGAGGCAATGCGCGCGGTGCTGACCGTGCTAGAGACGCATGTTGCTCCGGTGGCCAAGCTAGATCTCCGCATCCACACCAACGGGGTACGGCTCGATAAGCAGTGGTGTGACCTGTTCAATCACTATGGCGTGAAGGTCGGCGTATCGCTGGACGGCGACCAGGCCGCCAACGACAGGCATCGCAGATTCGCCAGCGGGAGAAGCAGCCACGCTCAGGTCGTAGCGGCACTCGCGCTGCTGCGGCAGCCCTCATACCGCCATCTCTATGCGGGCATTTTGTGCACGATCGATCTCGCCAACGATCCGGTTGCGGTGTACCAGGCGCTTGTCGACGAGGCACCGCCGAACGTAGACCTGCTGCTGCCACACGCAACATGGGGACACCCGCCATACCGGCCGCCCGGCGCGGAATACCCGTACGCGGACTGGCTCATGCAGGTGCACATGTGCTGGGTCCGCGACGGTTGCCGGGTGCCGATCCGGCTCTTCAACTCGGTGCTGTCTGCCGCCCGTGGCGGACCGAGCTTCAGCGAGGCAATCGGTACCGATCCGGTGGACCTGCTGATCATCGAGACCGACGGCAGCTGGGAGCAGCCGGATTCGATGAAGACCGCGTACCAGGGAGCGCCGGCCACCGGCATGACCGTCTTTTCACACCCGGTCGACGCGGCAGTCCGTCACCCGGCCGTCGCCGCCCGGCAGGGCGGCATCGAGGCGCTATGCGCCACCTGCCGCGCGTGCCAAGTCGTCCACGTCTGCGGCGGCGGGCTCTACGCGCATCGGCATCGGCCTGGGAACGGCTTTGATAACCCCTCGGTCTACTGCGCCGACCTCAAGGCGTTCATCGGGCAGCTGCGGACCGAGGATGCGGATATGGCCCTCGCGCCTGCCGCGGAGCAGGAGCGGGATGTACACGTGCTTCCCGACGGGGCATTCGACGCGCTGGCGGCCGGCCCTGGTGACGCGCGGTCGGTCGGCGCGATAGCCGAGATGCGGCTGTCGGAGGCGTGCTCGCTTGTCGCCTCCGTGGCCTCGGATCGCGTCGGCTGGCGAGACGCACAGCTTCGCGCCGCGGCGGCCGAGGGCTGGGCATTGCTGTGCGCGCTCCAGGCGGAGCGGCCTGACGCCGTCCTTGACGTCTTCGCCCTTCCATATACCTATGCGTGGGCCGTCACATGCCTCCGCCCACCGACAGGAGCCGATACCGACAGGGACCGGGCGCACCTGGCGGGCCTGGCGCTAGCGGCCGCGATGCGGGCAGGGGTCATGGCGGAGCTTCCGCTGCCGGTGCGGGACGGGATGGTATATCTGCCGGGGACGGGCGCCGTGGCCGTGGGCTCGGGAGCAGGCACCACCGAGGTGGTATCGGTAACGCCCGGCGGCACGGCCGCGGCACGCGGCGGAGGCCGATGGCTTGAGGCACGTTTCGTGCTCAGCCCGCCCTTCTCCAGGCTGGCGGTGGAAGATCTCGATCCGTTCCGTGACTGCCAGGACTGGCCGGCGACCGGAAGGCTCTCGGCGGCTGAGTGGCTGGCGTGGCGCCGTGGCCTAGCGGCTGCCGGGCAGGAACTGGCCGCGGCGCTTCCTGCCTACGCTGGGGTGCTGCGCGCGGGACTTCGGGCCGTGGTTCCGCTGCGCCCTGCGACACACGGCCGAAGTGCCACGGCGCGCCAGGCATTCGGCGCGATCGCGGTCGCGCTTCCCAGCCGACCGAGCGAGGTCGCGGAACTGCTGCTGCACGAGTTCCAGCATGTCAAGTTCAACGCGCTGCTGGACATGTACGAGCTGTTCGACCCCTCATACAAGGGACGCTTGCGGGTGCCCTGGCGGGAGGATCCGCGACCGGTGGAGGGTGTGCTGCACGGGATCTACGCCTTCCTCGCCCTGACTCACTTGCAACGGTCGCGAGGGCAGGCCGGTCGTGCGGACTATCTGCGGCTGCGGTCCTGGATCGGCAGAGTTACCGACTCGCTGTCGGCGACAGGCGCGCTGACCAGCGACGGCGAGCGGTTTATCGCAGGGATTGCCGCGGCGTTGGCAGGCGACGGGGAAGGAGGCGACAGGGAATTCGTCACGGAGGGCTGAGGATGTCGGTGCCGCCTGCCTCGGGGCCTAGCTCGTCGGTGCCTTCCTCGTGGCCGAGGATGTCCGTGCCGCCGGCCTCGGGGCCCAGCTCGTCGGTTCCGCCGGCCTCGGGGCCCAGTTCGTCGGTCGCTTCCTCGTGGCCGAGGGTATCGAAGCCCGACTCGGAGTCATGTGCCATTCCGTCCTCCTTCGGCGTGATCGGTCCCAGTCTTCACCATCGGCCGCTACGGCGTATAGCCCCGCGAGACAAGTAGCGGCAGCGCGACGAGCACCACGGCCCGTTCGGCATAAAAAGGCCGGGGCATCTTCCTCGGGCACCCGGAGGGGACATAACCCGCGGCGAACTTAGTATGGCGTTATGACCGAGCAGGATGAGGCCATCCGTACCGCGATCCTCACCGTGGACGACGACCCGGGGGTGTCTCGGGCGGTGGCCAGAGACCTGCGGCGGCGCTACGGGGAGCGGCACCGGATCGTGCGGGCCGAGTCGGCGTCCGCGGCGCTCGAGGCGCTGCGGCAGATGAAGCTGCGCGGCGATCTCGTCGCGGTCATCCTGGCCGACTACCGGATGCCCGAACTCAATGGGATCGAGTTCCTCGAGCGCGCGATGGACATCTACCCGGGGGCCCGCCGCGTGCTGCTGACCGCCTATGCCGACACCGGCGCGGCGATCGACGCGATCAACGTGGTCGATCTGGACTACTACCTGCTCAAGCCGTGGGATCCGCCGGAGGAGAAGCTCTACCCGGTGGTGGACGCGATGATCGACGCGTGGCTGACCTCCGACCACCGGCCGGTACCCGAGACCAAGGTGATCGGGCACCACTGGTCGGCGCGGTCGTCGGAGGTGCGCGAGTTCCTGGCCCGCAACCAGGTGCCGTACCGGTGGTACGCGTCTGACGAGCCGGAGGGGCTCCGGCTGCTCGAGGCGGCGGGCGCGGACGGGCACTCGCTGCCGGTGGTGATCACGCCGGACGGCGAGCCGCTGATCGAGCCGACCGACGCGGAACTCGCGGCCAAGGTCGGGCTGGCGACCACGCCGTCGAAGGACTTCTACGACCTCGTCGTGATCGGCGGCGGGCCTGCCGGGCTCGGCGCCGCAGTGTACGGGGCGTCGGAGGGGTTGCGCACCGTCCTCGTCGAGCGGCTCGCGACAGGTGGCCAGGCAGGGCAGAGCTCGCGGATCGAGAACTACCTCGGCTTCCCTGACGGGGTCTCCGGCGCGCAACTGACCGACCGGGCGCGCCGCCAGGCGACCAAGTTCGGCGCCGAGGTGCTGACCACGCGGAACGTCGTCGGCCTGGAGATCTGCGGCTCGGCCCGCCGGGTCACCTTCGACGACGGCACCTCAATCGACGCGCACACGGTCATCCTGGCCACCGGCGTGTCCTACCGGCGGCTTGACGCGCCGGGCATCGAGGAGATGACCGGGCGCGGTGTCTACTACGGGTCCGCGCTCACCGAGGCCTCAGCCTGCCTGGGGCAGGATATCTACGTCGTCGGCGGCGCGAACTCGGCCGGGCAGGCGGCGGTCTACCTGGCGCGGCACGCGAAGTCGGTGACGATCCTGGTGCGCGGGCCCTCGCTGGAGAAGTCGATGTCCTACTACCTGATCAAGCAGATCGACGACATCCCGAACATCACGGTGCGCACCTGCACCGAGGTCATCTCCGCCGAGGGCGATGACCACCTGGAGCGGCTGACGCTGCGCAACACCGCGGACGGAAGCATCGAAACGGTGCCCGCGCAGATGCTCTTCCTGTTCATCGGCGCGGCGCCGCTGTGCGACTGGCTGGACGGCGTGGTGGAGCGGGACGGCAACGGGTTCGTGATCGCCGGGCCGGATCTTGGGGTGGAACGACCGCGCGGCTGGGACCTGGACCGGATGCCGTACCACCTGGAAACCAGCGTGCCAGGGGTGTTCGTCGCCGGGGACGCGCGCTCGGAATCCGCCAAGAGGGTCGCCTCCGCGGTCGGGGAGGGCGCGCTTGCCGTCATGCTCGTGCACAGGTACCTGGAGAAGAGATGACCGAACCCACGGCGATCGAGATGGACTGCGGCATCGATGAGCTGCGCAGCCTCTTCCTGTTCGAGAAGCTCACCGACGACCAGCTCACCTGGCTATGCGAGCGGGGGCACGTCGAGCTGATCGAGCCCGGGCCCGTCTACTCCGAGGGCGCCCCCGCCACCTGCTTTTACGTGCTGCTTGAGGGCAGCATCATCCTGTCGCGCCGGGTGGGCGCCGACGACGTGGAGGTCGGCAGGACGTCGGAGCGCGGCGTGTACTCCGGCGCCTTCCAGGCCTACCTCGGCGAGGCGGTGCCGCAGGTCTACAACAACTCGATGCGGGTGACGGAGCCCTCGCAGTTCTTCGTGCTGGACGCCAGCGTCTTCGCCGAGCTGATGCACTCCTGGTTCCCGATGGCGGTGCACCTGCTCGAGGGGCTGTTCTTCGGCCAGAAGAACACCCAGGCGGCGATCGGCCAGCGCGAGCGGCTGCTCGCGCTGGGCTCGCTGTCGGCCGGGCTGACCCATGAGCTGAACAACCCGGCGGCGGCCGCGGTCCGCGCCACGTCCTCGCTGCGCGAGCGGGTCGCCGGGATGCGGCACAAGCTGGGCATGGTGGCGTCGGGCAAGTACGACAAGGACAGCCTGCAGGCCGTGATCGGGCTGCAGGAGGAGGCCGCAGAGCGGGTGCGGAAGGCGCCGTCACTGGAGCCGCTTGAGGCCTCGGACCGGGAGGACGCCATCGGCGACTGGCTCGAGGACCACGGCGTGGCCGATGGCTGGGAGCTCGCGGCGACCTTCGTGGCGGCCGGTATCGACGTGGCCTGGCTCGATCACGTCGAGGCGACGATCGACGCCGCGACGATCGAGGGCACGGTGCGGTGGTTGTACTACACCATCGAGACCGAACTGCTGATGAACGAGATCGAGGACGCCACCAACCGGATCTCCACCCTGGTCGCCGCGGCCAAGCAGTACTCCCAGATGGAC
>Ga0335074_10005659_pt1 | contig 17285 bp, 13 predicted proteins | sample Lox_Sample_23_FD_206715 | JGI IMG/M metagenome (GOLD analysis project Ga0335074, IMG submission 206715) | Soil microbial communities from Loxahatchee National Wildlife Refuge, Florida, United States - Lox_Sample_2.3 | ecosystem: Environmental > Terrestrial > Soil > Wetlands | place: USA... | reverse complement strand
TGGCGCCGATCAGGAACGCGGCCAGGCCCCACTCCCATGAAAGGCGGCACGGCGGATAGAGGAACATGCAGAAGCCTGTAGCCATGCCTAGCGGCGGCATGATGATCTTTTTCAGGGTCACCGGGCTACGGCCCTCGCGCACGCGCCAGGCCAGTACCCCGGCAAGGCCGGCTAGGGAAACGAGAGCCGTGATGACGGTTTTAGACAGCATGTTCTTGCTTTCTCGCGAACTGCAGAAATTGCGCCGGTTCCCAAGGGGAAGAACCGGCAATCTGCACTTTGATTCTATAAGACTCGGCAATTCTCTGAACGTCCCGTCACTGATTGACTTTGGCATGGCCAAAGTCCAATCGCTTTCATTCACCCCTGACCCCTGATTACGGATCGCTCTCCTTCGGCCACGGGTCGCGCAGCAGCGACGAGAGCCCGAAGTCGTCTCCGTAGCGCTCAATCTCGACATCGTTCATGTGGACGAAGCTGGGCAGGCCGCGAAACGCGGGAACCGCGTCGGAGCCCATGATCTGCGGGGAAATGAATAGATGCAATCGGTCGACCAGGCCGGCGGCGAGAAATGCTGTGTTGAGGCGGGTTCCGGTCTCCGTCAGCAGGGTCAGCACGCCGTCTTCGCCGAGCTTGTCCAGCACTGCTTCAAGCGGTACGCGGCCCGCATCGGCCGGGAACACTTCCACGCGGACCCCGCGCCTGGTCAACTCCTGGATGCGTCCTTCATCGCGCGAAACCGTGAATACAACCACGTCATCTTGCGCGGTCGTGACCAGGTGGCAGTCCAGGGGCATGCGCAATGCCGAGTCGAGGACAATGCGCATCAGCGGCCGGCGCCGGCGCTGCCCGCTGCGGTCAGTCATCCAGGGGTCATCGGCGAGCACCGTGTCCACGCCGACCATGGTCGCGTCCGCGGCCCAGCGCAGCGGCTGCACGGCGGCCCGGGCCTGTTCGTTGGTGATCCAGTAGGGCGCGTGCCGCTGCTGGTGCCCGGCCGGCGGGGCGATGCGCGCATCCAGGGTCATCGCCACTTTCATCAGCACGAATGGACGCTTGCTCTGAATCCAGCGCGCAAAGCCCTCGTTCAATCGCCGGGCCTCGTGCTGGCACGCTCCAACCGTCGATTCAATCCCCGCCGCGCGCAGCCTTTCCATCCCGCCTCCCGCCACCTTTGGGTTGGGATCGACCGTAGCCGCTACGACGCGCGCCACGCCGGCCTTGATCAGCGCCTCTGTGCAGGGCGGCGTTCGCCCCGTGATGTTGCAGGGCTCCAGCGTCACATAGGCGGTGCCTCCGCGCAGGCGATCTCCCGCATGCTCGCGCGCCGCGCGCAACGCCACGATTTCAGCGTGGTCAAGCTTGTCGTATTCGTGCCAGCCCTGGCCGGCAACCTGCCCGGTCTCGTCGAGAATGACGCAGCCCACAGCGGGGTTGGGTGACGTGACGCCGATTCCGTTGTGCGCGAGCTCCAGCGCCCGGCGCATCCAGTAGCGGTCCCAGTCAGAGATTGGATCGGAGGCAGTCATGACTTACATGGAATGGAAGCCCCATCCATTTTGCACCATTGGAGCGCCTTCGCGGCTTTCGGCAGGAATCATCGCGGCCGGGCGCCGGCCTGAGGACGGTTCCTGGTCTAATTCTCGTCCAGCTCCGCCACCGCGGCCGCGCCGCCTTTGTTCGGCGGACGCCGCAGGGTCGCCATGCGATAGGCGTAGGGATCTTCCGGCTCCGGCCCGGGGCGCAAGAACTGCCTGAGCCGTTCGAGCAGTTTTTTGAGGGGCGACTTCGCTTTGTTGTGCGATGCCATCGATTCACCCGTTATCGATCATCTTAATCTTGTTCGGCGTTGGGAACCAGCTGATTCCCTGCGGGAGCGACAGCGCGAGCCCGCCGGGCGGCCCTGATCATCGCATAGAGCGGATAGGTGAACGCGATCACCGCCAGGGCAAAGAGGGCATGCTTGAGATCGGCGACGATGGCCGCGATGAGAAAGGCGCCGCATCCCAGAGTGATGCCCAGGTTGGTCCACGGGTATCCCCACATCTTGAACGGCCGGGGCAGGCCGGGCTCCCTGATGCGGAGGATGAAGAGCGAGAGGAACCCCGAAAGGTACAGGGCCACCATAAGCACCGAGGTCATGGCGATAAGCGTATCGAAGCTGCCGCTGAGGACGAGTGCGATGGAGGCGAGGGTTGAGACCAGGAGGGCGCCGCTGGGAGTGCCGCCGCGGTTGACGGCGGTGATCCATCGGGGCATAAGGCCGTCGCGGGCCATGGCGAAGAGAATGCGCGGCGAGATCATCAGCACGGCATTCATACAGCTGACGACAGTCAGAATCGAGAGGAGAAGGATGGCAATCCTGGCGCGGGCTCCGATCAGCAGCGCCGCCGCATCGGCCACCGGCACTCGGGAAGCCGCCAGCTTGTCGACGGGCAAGATATGGAGGAGCGCCGCATTCACCAGCAAATAAACTGCCGCGCACGCCAGGATGCCAATCAGCGACGAACGCGGGAGGCTCCTGGCCGGATCTGTATCCTCTTCAGTGAAGTAAATAGCGCTATACCATCCGTCGTAGGTCGCGATGACGGGCTGCAGCGCCGCAACAATTGCGATCAGAATAGCTGCCGGCCCCAGATGCAAAAGACTCTGCTGGACAGCGGCGTGCGCCGGAGGCGCAGGCGGTTTGATCAAGAAACAAGCTGCAACAAACGCCATGAGCGCCAGGCACTTCGCCAGACTGGTGATTTGCTGCGTACGGCTGCCCGATCGCAAGCCAATCCAGTTGAGCAGCGCGATGGCGAGGAGGCAGCCCAGCGAGGCGAGCTTTTCGTGTCCGCGCAGTGCGGGCTGAAGTTGAGCGGCGAATTCACCGAATGCAGCCGCCAGGTACGCGACTGAGGCAGACTCCACCATCCAGTCGCAGCAGCCGACCAGGAACCCTCCGTACTCGCCGAATGCGCGCCGCGAGTAAACCAGCCAGCCGCCGGCGAGCGGCAGCGCGGTTCCCAGTTCTACCAAAGCTTGCGTGCAGAAGAAGGCAAAGACGCCGCCCATGACCCAAACGGCGAGGATGACCCACGAATTTCTGAGCTGGCCTGCGATTTCGCCGGGAGTGAGAAGGATGCCCGAGCCAACCGTGCCGCCGACGATCACAGCGATTCCAAAGCCCACCCCAAGAATCCGCAGAAGGTGACCCCTCGCGTGGACCCCGGATCCGGTCAATTCAGATGGAGACGAGCTCATGGTGCGCGGCGAAGAACGGGGAACTGGGCCTTGGGGATACTCGATCCTAGCCTTCAGGCGCGGCTGCGTCAATCGAAATGTGCCTACTCCAGCAATGAATCCACAAACTCTGCCGGCGAAAATTCGAGCAGATCGCCGATCTTTTCGCCAACGCCAACGAAGCGGACCGGGACATTCATTTCCCGCGCAATCGCCACGGCGATCCCGCCCTTTGCGGTGCCATCCAATTTCGTGAGAACAATTCCCGTGACTCCTGCCGAAGCGGTAAACTGCCGCGCCTGCTGCAGCCCATTCTGTCCCGTCGTCGCGTCCATCACCAGCAGCACCTCGTGCGGCGCGCCGGGCGCCAGGCGGGCTGCCGTCCTGCGCATTTTGTCCAGTTCATCCATCAGCCCTGACTTGGTGTGCAGTCGGCCGGCGGTGTCCACGTAAAGATCGTTGATGCTCCGCGATCTGGCCGCGGAGATGGCATCGTAGAGCACAGCCGCCGGATCGCCGCCTTGCCGCGTCTTGATCATCTCCACATCCGAGCGCGCCGCCCACACTTCAAGCTGCTCGATCGCCGCGGCGCGGAAAGTGTCGGCGGCGCAGAGAAGCACCGAACGCCCCTGCGCCCGCGACCACGCCGCGAGCTTGCCGCTGGAGGTGGTTTTGCCGGTGCCGTTCACTCCCACCAGAAACGTGATCTTCGGCGGCGTCGTGGGCGTGGCGATTTCGCGTTGCGGCGCTTCGAGAATCGCGCGCAGTTGCTCCTTCAGCAAATCGCGCAGCTCCGCGCCGCCTTCAATGGCCTGATGTCTGGCGCGATCGCGGAGCGCATCCAGGATGGCGCTTGTCGTCGGCACCCCGAGGTCGCTCGAGAGCAGCGCGCTTTCCAGTTCTTCGAGTGCCGATTCGTCCACGGTTCGAGTGAGCGCCGCAAGGTCGGCAATCTTCGACGAAAAAGTCTCGCGGGTCCGCGAGACAGCCTGGCGCATGCGCTCGAAGAAGTTTGTCTTCCCGTTCTGTTCTGCGGATTCTTCGGGATCGGGATTTCCGAACAGGGTCTGGATCATTCCTCATTCAGTTTAGAACGGCGATATTCTTCGCGTCGGAGACAAAAGATGTCCCGGCTTTGCTGGCTCCATTCAATGAATCTCAGTGCACTTCAAGGCACGTGACAGCATGTTCGGCGCGAATCAGTCGGGGCTTCGGCGCTGACTTGGATATCTTGGTGATAGGCCGCTCCCCCGCCACGTGCTGCACGCGGCATTTAGAGCTGTTTGAGTAATTCGGGCCTCGGCCGCAATCGGCGAAGATTGGAACTGAAGGAAGAAATGACAACCCCGCGGGCCCAACTGCTCGAAGACGTTCTCGCAAAGCGCATCGCCATTATCGATGGAGCGATGGGCACGACGATCCGCGACTACCAAAAGACCGAAGCAGACATCCGGGGCGAACGATTCAAGGACGCAAAGAAAGATCTTTTGAACGATGGCGATCTCTTCACGCTTACCCAGCCTGAGATGGTCGGCGACATTCACCGGCGGTTTCTCGAGGCGGGTGCCGACATCATCGAGACCAACACCTTTGGCGCGACGAGCATTGCGCAAAGCGAGTTTTTCGTCGACGATCCGCGCCAACACGGTGGACGCAAGACCCCGGAGTTTTATCAGAAGATGATTGACGATCCATTCCTGAAGCAATTGGCTTGGGAACTGAACGAGAAGTCGGCGCATTTGGCGCGGCAGTGGGCAGAGCGGATCGAGAAGCAGACCGGGCGGCCTCGCTTTGTAGCGGGATCGATGGGGCCGTTGACGGTGTCGCTGTCGGCTTCGCCGGATGCGGAGAATCCAGGATTCCGCGTTGTGACTTTCGACCAGGTCAAGACCGCGTATGCTGAGCAGGCGCGGGCGCTCATCGCCGGCGGCGCCGACCTGTTGCTGGTGGAAACAATCTTCGACTCGCTGAATGCCAAGGCCGCGCTGGTCGCGATTCGCGAGGTATTCAACGAATTGGCGCGTGAGCTGCCGGTCATGATTTCGGCGGCTGTCGGGCGCGGCGGCGAGACCATGATCTCCGGCCAGACAATTGCCGCGTTCTGGACTGCGGTGGAGCACGTGCATCCCATTTCGGTGGGCCTGAATTGCTCGCTCGGGCCTGATCTCATGTATCCATTTCTCACCGAGCTGGCCGACAAGGCGAACGTGGCCATCTCGTGCTATCCCAATGCCGGATTGCCGAATCCTCTGTCGCCAACCGGCTTCGATCTCGCGCCGGAAGACATGGCGCGCTACTTGAGCGGGTTTGCCGAGCAGGGATTGATCAATATTGCCGGCGGCTGCTGCGGCAATACGCCGGGCCACATCGCGGCGATTGCGCGGGCGCTGGACGGCGTACCGCCCAGGAGAATTCCCTCGGCAGAAGCGGCATGGGCGGGCGAGGACGTTGCATGACGGCTTCCATCGCCAGGCAACTGCAAACGCGACCCAAATCTGACGTGGCAACGCGCATGCTGCATCTTTCGGGATCGCAGCCATTCGTGCAGCAGCCTGGAGTGTTCATCGTCATCGGCGAACGGACCAATGTGGCCGGTTCACCCAGGTTCGCCAAATTGATCAAAGAGGGCAGATTTGAAGAGGCCGTCAGCGTGGCGCGCCAGCAGGTTGAAAATGGCGCCAACGTCCTCGACGTGTGCATGGACGAGGGCATGATCGACGGCGTTGCGGCCATGACGCGGTTTCTCGAGTTGCTGCAAAGCGAGCCGGAGGTAGCGAAAGTCCCGTTCATGGTCGATTCCTCAAAGTGGGAAGTGATCGAGGCGGGATTGAAATGCCTGCAAGGCAAGGGAATCGTGAATTCCATTTCGCTCAAGGAGGGCGAGGCAACGTTTCGCCATCACGCCGCGATCGTGCGCACCTATGGCGCGGCCGCAGTGGTGATGGCATTCGACGAACAAGGCCAGGCCGCGGATTACTCCGGCAAGATTCGCGTGTGCGAGCGGGCTTACCGGATATTGACTGAGGAAGGGTTTCCGCCCCAGGACATCATCTTCGATCCCAACATCCTGACCGTCGCCACGGGAATGGAAGAGCACGCGAACTACGCGGTGGACTTCATCCGGGCCACGCGATGGATCAAAGAGAACCTGCCGCACGCCAAGGTGAGTGGCGGCGTTTCGAACATTTCATTCAGCTTTCGGGGCAATAACCTGGTGCGTGAGGCAATGCACGCGGCCTTCTTGTATCATGCGATCCTGGCGGGTCTCGACATGGGCATTGTGAATGCCGGCCAACTGGAAGTCTACGACGAGATTGAGCCGGAGTTGAAGCAACTGGTCGAGGATGTGCTGCTGAATCGCCGGGCCGATGCCACCGAGCGATTGGTTGCGCATGGAGAAAAGCTGAAGGCTTTGGGCACGAGTGCCGACACCGGCGATCAAAAAGTGGCGGAGTGGCGCAATGCGCCGGTTGAAGAGCGCCTGAGCCACGCGTTGGTCAAGGGAATCGACGAGTATATCGAGGCAGACACCGAGGAGGCGCGCGTCAAGCTTGAGCGGCCGCTGGCCGTGATCGAAGGGCCGCTGATGGACGGCATGGGCGTCGTCGGCGACCTGTTCGGCGCGGGAAAAATGTTTCTGCCGCAGGTCGTTAAGTCGGCGCGCGTCATGAAGAAGGCCGTCGCGTACCTGACGCCTTTTATGGAAGCCGAGAAGGCCGAGATGGCCGCGGCCGGCCGCGCAGTCAGAACTCAGGGAAAGATCGTGCTGGCCACGGTGAAAGGGGACGTCCACGATATCGGCAAGAACATCGTTGGCGTCGTGCTCGCCTGCAACAATTACGAAGTCATTGACATGGGTGTGATGGTGCCCGCGGAGAAGATCCTGGAGCGCGCGAAAGCAGAGAGAGTCGACATGATCGGCTTGAGCGGGCTCATTACTCCATCACTCGACGAGATGGTGCACGTGGCTTGCGAGATGGAGCGCCAGGCGTTCAAGCTGCCGCTGCTGATCGGCGGTGCAACCACAAGCCGCGCGCACACGGCCATCAAGATTGCGCCGCACTATAGCCAGCCGGTGGTGCACGTGCTCGATGCCAGCCGCGCCGTGCCGGTGGCGGCGAGCTTGTTGAGCGACGAAAACGGGGCGGCCTTTCTGGCCGCACACAATGCTGAATATGAATCCTTGCGCAGGCAGCATGCCGCGCCAAGGCTCAAGCTCGTTTCCATCCATGAGGCGCGTGCGCGCCGCACGCCGATTGCCTGGCGCTCCGGCGACCTGGCGAAGCCCGAATTTCTGGGCGTGCGGGTGCTCGACGATTTTCCGCTCGAAACGCTGCGCAAGTTCATCGACTGGTCACCGTTGTTCCATACGTGGGAATTGAAGGGAGTTTACCCGAAGATCTTCGAGCATCCCGATTACGGTGCCCAGGCCAGACAGCTTTTTGAAGACGCGAAAGCTTTGCTGGACGCGATCATCGAAAGAAAGCTTCTCACTGCGCGCGGCGTCTATGGTTTCTTTGCCGCCAACACGGTCGACGATGATGTTGAACTTTACTCCGATTCGGGCCGTGCCGCCGTTCTCGAGAGGGTCCACTTCCTGCGACAGCAAGCAAATCGCGAAGGAAGCGAGCCATGCCGGTCGCTCGCGGATTTTATCGCGCCGAAAGAAACCGGGCTGCCGGACTCTATGGGCGCGTTCGCAGTGACCAGCGGAATCGGTCTCAAGCAACTGGTTGAAAGCTTCAAAGCAGAGCACGACGACTACAACGCCATCATGGCTGAGGCAATTGCCGACCGGCTGGCAGAAGCTTTTGCCGAATGCCTGCATCAACGCGTGCGCGAGCAGTGGGGATATGGCAAGGGCGAAAAGCTGAATCAAGATGACCTGATTCACGAGAAGTATCGCGGCATCAGGCCGGCGCCTGGTTATCCGGCCTGCCCTGATCACACCGAGAAGGGAATTCTCTGGCGGTTGCTCGACGTGGAAAAGAATACGGGGATTCAACTGACTGAGAGTTTTGCCATGTGGCCCGGGTCGAGCGTGAGCGGGTTTTATTTTGCCCATCCTGAATCGCGCTATTTCCTGTTGGGCAAAATCGATCGCGACCAGTTGGAAGATTATGCCAGGCGCAAAGGCCTGAAGATAGCCGAGGCAGAGCGATGGCTGGGGCCGAACTTGAATTACGATCCGTCATAGTAACCAAGCGGAAGCGATTCGGCCTGCGAGACATGCAGTTTTCTTAATTCATGAATTGGACAATGTACTAAGTGATTAGTTGGTCCTGTGATTCATCGCCTCGGTGATCGATATTCAACTTCACGCGACGCGCAATTCTGCAAACCGTCACCTGTCCTCCCAAAATAATTTGCGTCCCCGCGAAACTTTCCGCGCTGCCGCGGGTTTCCTCTGCTATCTCGGGGACCCACGTTCAAAATCCTGTTTCAGCAAGCTGACTTTCGCGGACCATATCGAACGAAACGTAAAGTTTCGCCTTGGAGATTGTCTATGAAACGCATCCCCCTCGCAGTTCTTACGCTGCTCCTCACACCGCCTCTGTTCGCCGACATGGGCACACACCTGATTCCCGCCGGCACGCTCGTTTCATGCACCACCGGTGACGGAAGAATCTCTTCAAGATCGACCGGCGTGGGTGATCCCGTTCTCTGCAAAGTTGAGCATCGGCGCGGCGACTTCATGCTGCCCTATGGAAGCTACCTGGGCGGCGAGTTCGCCGAGTTCAAGGATCCAGGCCACTTTGTTGGCAAAGGCTGGATGGAGCTTTCGTTCGACAAGCTCTACGTTGGAGACTCCGTGCTGCCCCTCAATGCGAAAGTCGTCGACGTGCCCGGTTACAAGATTGACGCGCAGGGGCGGATCCTCGGTAAAGGCCATGCGGCTCGTGATATCACGCTGTGGTGCATTCCCGTCTTGTGGCCTGTGGACTTGATCATGCTGCCCATGCGAGGGCCGCGTCCAACCCTCAAGGCTGAGACGACCATGACTCTCCGTGTGATGGATGACATCCAGGTGCCCTCCGTGCCCGAGCCGCAGCGCGATCCGTACGGGCTGTACCAACGCCAGCCCGACGCCTATGCCCCGGAACCTCCTGCGCCGGCACAGGAGCCTGAGGCCGCGCCTCAGGATTCCTACGCAGCCCCGCAGCCCGTTCCGTACGATCAGGCGCCGCAGCCTCCGGCGATGGCCTATGCTCCGCCGGCCCCGCTCCCCTACGCTGCCCCCGTCGTTCCTCCGGTTATCGTCGCGCCGCCGATATACGCCTATGGCGGCATTGTTGTGGGACCACGGCCCGCAGTCGGGCCCTACTACGGCGCGCGCATGTATCCCGGAGCTCCGTTCAGACCCTACGGTTATGGTTATGCGCCGCGGGCGGTTGCTCCCGGCGCGGGCTTACACGCCTACGGTTACGGTTATGCAGGCCGTCAGTACGTTGCAGGGGGCTCGTCCTTCCGCCGCGGCCCGGCCATCGCTTCCCGTGGCGGAATCGGCTTTGGCGGAGCACGCATGCGGTAGCGCGGTTATTTAAAGCAGGGCAATCCTCCGGGGTTGATATAGAAAAGTGAAGACGCCGGCACGTGCCTGCCGGCGTTTTTGCTGGAGCGAATCCTGCCTGTTGGTGTGTGCAGTTGATCGCCGCCGGATCGGCGTTTACCGAAGATTCGTGCCGTTTTTGCGGCACCTTGACCTCCCTTTCACACCTAACCCTCGCGGAAATCGCCGAGTGGCGCGGGGCAAGGGTGCCCGTGCACCGATAGCTAAGATCTACCGTGCCCGAGAGGTTGCAGTAAGGTTGCCTTGTGGCTTGCCTTGCGGCGCGGGGTAACCGTCGTTACCAAGAAGCGATCGCTCGGGAATGCGCGTTGCCGCAGCGATGGAGCGCATGATGCGCGGCGACATTCTGGCGGCGCGGAGGGCAGCGGTTCCGCCGGCAGATGTGACTGCGACACGGGAGAGCAGCGTGGCAAGAGCCATCGAGCCGCGAAGCTGGGCGCGCAGAACGCCATGGAAGCGTGAGGCACAATCGCCATCGAGAAACATCTTGGCCGCGAGCACGGCGCTGTGAAGGGCGATGGAGATGCCGTCGCCGGTAAAGGAAGGAATGACTGCTGCCTGGTCGCCCACACGCCATAAAGCGCCTTGATCGTCGGCAAGGTGTCCGTACGGCACGGGCGAGATGGCCAGCGGTCGCGGCCAAAGCGGTTCAGCTCCGTGGAGCAGCGCGCGGAGGTGCCGGTTTTCCGCGAGAAGCGCAGCGAGCAGCTGCGGCCATGCACCGTAGACGCGTAACGCGGAGCGGCGAACCACAAGACAGAGGTTGGCATGGTCGTTTTCGATCAAAGACAGGCCGCCATAGCCGCCGGGAAAGAGGAAGAGATCCATCGTGCGGCGCAGCCGGTGCACCTGCTGACGCGACAGTTGCCAGTGGAGCTTGAAACCGATGAGGTCGTTCTGCCGGCCTGCGGGACGCGCCCATCCGCGCAAGTCATGTTTACCCGTGGCGAGGAAGACCGCGGGCGCGAGAACGGTTCTGCCGTCGCTGAGTTGAGCCGTCCACTCCTCGCCGCAGCCGGTGAGCGATTCAACAGCCGCGCCACGGATCGTTCGGCATCCGCATTCTGCCGCACGTGCCAGCAGAGCCTCGTCGAGTGTGCGTCGTGAAAGCGAGAACGCCTGAAAGGGAAGTGGGGCCGTCGCGACCGCCCTCGCTGAAGAAAGGCGAACGGTATCGATTCCCTGTGCTCCAAGCGATAGCGCGTCGATGCCGGCCTGGAGCAGATAATAGACAGCCTCGCGGCTGAGGAATTCGCCGCAGACCTTGTGATGCGCTTCGCGCTCTTTTTCAAGCAGGGTTACGCGTTGGCCCGCATTGGCCAGAAGAGCGGCGAGCATGCTGCCGGAGGGGCCGCCGCCGATCACGAGACAGTCATCAGACAAGTGTGATGCTTTCATGGTTTTCTCCGCGCCACACAAAGGCGCGCCGGCCGGGACGGCCGAATGGAGACAGCGCCTGCGTCGAGGCCCGCTGCCCGGCACAGGCGCTCCCAGTCATGTGGACGGAAAGAGCGAGCGATGGAAACCGGACCGTCGTGCCGGACGAAGGGATGCAGACGAGCAATCCTGGAAAAGATGCGCAGCAAATGATACGGAACTACGGCGCGGGCAAGGTCGTTGATGAGCCAGCCGAGCGCGGCATGCTCCTCCATCCAGAGGAGGAAGCGAACCACGTCCTCATCGGAGAGATGGTGCGTGAAGATGGTGCTGAAAACAAGATGCAGAGGTTGTTGCGGCCTGAATGCGAAGATGTCTGCCGAGACCCAGCGAATGCGGCTCGCCGGTGGAGCGAGTTCTGCGGCAATGGCCACGGCGTCGTGATTGATATCAATTCCGGTGAGTTCGACAGCGATTCTCCGCTTCGCGGCCCAGCGCTCAACGCGGCGCAGAGCATCGCCGTTTCCGCAGCCGGCGTCGAGGATGCGGATAGGATCCAAGGCCGGCTTTGAAACGAAGGAGTCCAGCCAGCCAAAGAGCGGACGGTAAGCAAGGAACCAGCGATTCAGCCGCGATACGTCGCGCAGGCAAGCGCGCAGTTCTTCACGGGTACATGGCTCGTCGATGCGCTCGGTGAGTGGCGCGCGATGGTCGAAATCGATAAATTGCGGCAGCGGGAGAGCGTCAGACGGCATGGAACAGCATCGTTTCTGCGGTGATGCCGGGCCCGAACGACATGGCGCAGCCGGTCTGTCCGGCCGACGCCCGGCGCATGAGCCGCTCGAGAACGAAGACGACGCTTGCCGATGACATATTTCCGAATTCGCGGAGAATGGTGCGGGAGTCGGCCAGCAACTCGGCAGGCAGCGCAAGCCCCTGTTCTGCCGCGTCGAGGATGGTGCGTCCGCCCGGATGCACAGCCCATAGATCGATCTTCGACGGAACCACCCCCTGAGAGATTCGCGTGCCGGCGGCGGCCAGGGCGCCGCGGAGCTCACCGGGCACCTGCCCCGAGAGTTGCATGTCGAACCCCTGTTCGCCGATGCGCCAAGTGATCAGCTCATTGGTTCCGGCGAGATGAACGGCGAGAAAGCTGTCAAGAGCGAGTCCGCGAGGCTGTGCGGTGACCAGGTATGCCGCGCAACCATCGGCGAAGACCATAAAGGCAAGCAATTGCTCGAGCTTGCTGGTTTCCTGCATGTGCAGTGAGCAAAGCTCGAGGCTGAGAAGCACGATCTTGGCGTCAGGCTCTGAGCGAATGATATGACGGGCGGCCTTCAGCGCGCTGATAGCCGCATAGCAGCCCATGAAGCCAATGAAAGTGCGCTCGACGCACGGGTTGAGTTGGAGATGCGCGACGACCTCAAAGTCCAGGCCGGGAGCGTACAGTCCGGTGCAGCAAGTCACGATGACGTGAGTGATGCCGCGACGCTCGCTTTCCGTCAGTGCCAGCTTGTCAAGAGCGCAGCGGGCAAGGCGTGGCGCGAACTGCTCGAATGCCTGCATGCGACGCGCGGTGCTGGGGAATGCGCCGGGAATATAAAAGCCCTCGGCGTCTTTCCAAATGCCGTTTTCGGTGGGGACGGGGTGAACGAACGTGTAGCGGTGTTCAATCGCGGCCTGGCGGGCCATGCGGCGAAAAAGATTGCGCGGCGTGCCTTCAGGCAGCAGCGTTTCAGCAAAGGCAGCGAATGCGGGGTGCATGTCGTGCGGCGGAGCGGCTGTGGCGATGCGATTGAGATATGCAGTCGTCATAAATGCGGCTTCGGCCAGGCAGACCAGCCTTATCCTTCTTGGACAAGCATACCGTGGGATTGGTGATCGAGAGGCCGGGAAAAGGAATTTGGTGAAATCGAGCCCAAAAAGCCGTTCAGCGGAACATGCCGCGCAAAAAGCCTGCAGGATGATCAGCTCACGGGGTGAGGAGCAGCCGTGGAGCCGCGCAACACGAGGCTGGTGGAAACCAGGAATTCGCGTTGCATATGAGGGTTGCGAGGGTCCTCGGCCTGCATGCGCAAGGCGTCGAAGGCGGCGCGGGCTAAATCGCTGCGGGAAAGCCGGATGGTCGTAAGGGGAGGAAGAGTGTACTCGGCAAAATCGATGTCGTCGAGCCCGATCACCGAGAGATCCTGGGGAACGCGCAGGCCGGCCAGGTATGCGGCCCGCAGTACCCCGATCGCCGTCATATCGTTCGAGCAGATGATGGCTGTGGGGCGCGCGGCCAGCTTTTGCAGTTGATCGAAACCGGCGACACCGCCTTTGAGGGTATGATCGCATTCGATCATCCATTTCTTCTGAATGGGCAGATTCACCGCATGCATGGCCGCGCAGAAGTCGTTTTGGCGGGTGATGGCAGAGTGTAGACTGTGCGGTCCGGCAAGGAATGCAATGCCCTGATGTCCAAGCTCGGCCAGGTGGCGAACTGCGGCGTGAATCCCGGACGAGTAATCCAGCAGGATGGTGCTGGCTTTGGGATCGTCAAGCTTGAATTCAGCGAGTACGATGGGAACCCCGTGATGCATGAGCTGATCGAGGACAGGCTCCTCTTCTCCGAAGGTCATCACCGCGACACCGTCCACTTTGCGCTCAAGCATGCGGCGCGCGCAGGCGGCCAGCACAACGGGATCGCTATTGGTCGAGCTGACAAGAATCTCATAGCCGTGGGACACGGCGATTTCTTCAAAGCTCTGAATCAGGTCAGGGAAAAAGGGGTTGCTGATGTTTTCCACGATGATGCCGAGCAGCCGGCTACGGCCGCTGACCAGGGTCCGCGCATGAGTGTTGGGAAGATAATTGAGTTGCTTGATGGCTTGCCAGACCCGGCGGTTGAGGCGTTCGCTTACCAGCGGAGAACCATTGATGGTGCGCGAAACCGTGGCAATGGATACTTTGGCCATCGCGGCAACCGCGCGAATGTCGGGCATTTTGCCGGCGGACTTGCGAGCTGATTTGCGGGCCACGAACCAATCCTAATCCAGGGGGTGGAAAGCCGATGGCAAAAGTTGCTGGGGTTTTCCACCGGCGAAACAAGCTGGCTGCCGCAATCGCGCTAGGCTCTTTCTGAGATGAGCAAACGAAGGTCGCGAAGGTTCTGCCCGGTCGATCCAGTCACCACTGAGTCGCCGAGCGCCGTAAAGAGCGGGCAAGCATTAAATTCGGCGAGTGATTGCGCGGGATCGTAGCCGAAGAAGCGGGCGCGTTCGACTGTGGTGGGATCGGCGATGGCTCCTGCCGACTTCGTGTTCCCGTCAATGCCGTCGGAACCTGCGCTCAGCACCGTGAGGCGCTCGGCAGCATGGTTGGCCAGCTCAAGAGCGCAGGCCAGCGTGAATTGCTGGTTGCGGCCGCCGGCGCCGGGCGTCCGACTCAGCGTAACCGTCACTTCCCCCACTGAGATGAGGCAAAGACGGTCGTGGTTTGCGCGGAGAGCGTGAAAGCGATTGAGCAAATAGCGGGCGGCTTCGGCATAATCCCAGTCGTCGCAACTGTTATCGACCACGACGTGAAACCCGGCTTTGCGGGCCATGGCACGCGCATTCTCGACCAGATCGTGGCTGGATAGAAGGATCTCGTACACTGAATCACGAAATGCCGCGTCTTCGCTGCTCATGCTGGCCGCGGAGGTGACGCGGCGGGCGTCGGCCCAGGGCAGCTTGGGCAGGAACGACGGACGCCAGCTCTTATTGCCCGGAGACTCGGGTAGATCCGAACGCTCAAAGAATGCGCGGACAGAAGCGGGAAACTTCGGCGCGAGATCATATTTGGCGAGCAGCTCCCGAACTTCGGCGACAGTGGAGTGGTCCGGCGAACTGGGTCCCGACGACAGCGCATCAAGGGCACGCAGCGGAACGTCGGGAAGCAGCAGGCTGATCTTCGTTGACTCAGGAGCGGCCATGGCAAGGCGCCCTCCCTTGACCGCGGAGAAGTGCTTGCGCAGCGTATTGACCTCGTGAATGGGCGCGCCGGAAGCAACCAGCATTTTATGAAATGCGATGGTCTCTTCAAGCGTGATCTGCGGGTCGAGAGGCAGATCGAACATGGCGGAGCCGCCGCCGGATATGAGGAAAAAGATCAGTGTGTCTTTCCTGGCTTTTCGCAGCAGGGCGAGTGTTGCTCGAGCGGCGGCGAAAGAGTCTTCGTTGGGCAAAGGGTGGCCACCCTCAAAGTAGCGGATGCGCCAATTCCGCTTGAGCGGCATCTGGTTGGTGCAACAGATGCCGCGCAGGCCTTTGCGGCGCTTCATGCGATCGAGAAGCGTGTCAAGCATGGGCCCGGCAGCCTTGCCCAGCGCAACAACAAAAACGCGCTTATAGGCGGAGAGGTCGACGGCCGATGGTCCGCTTCCGTCGGGCATAAGCCGGTGAAGCGTATTGCCATCAAAACGCAGCCGCCGGTCGAACGCCGAAGAGATATTGCACGCCTTCAATGCGCCGGTGAAAATTTCCGTCGCCGCGGAATGCAGAGTTTCAAGAGGCGTGTCGCTCACTGGAGTCATAGCAATTGCTCCTTGACCCAGCTCGTGAGCGAGCTTTGTATTGCTTCAGATAAAGCGACACCGGCCAATCCTGCTTCGCTTTCGAGGTCGGTTTTCGACGTCCTTCGTTCGGTCGGTACGGTCGGGGCGATCATTCCACGCTCCATTCTACGCTCAACCGATTTACTCCAACGAGACTGTCGTACAGAGCGGGACGGGTTTTTGGCCGCGCAGGCGAGATCGGTGACAGGTGAAGCAGCGTCAGAATCGCCGCGTGCTCCCTTAAGGTATTCTGGCTGCATCATGAAAGAAGGCTCTGAATCTGCTTTACTTGACCCCATCAGGTTGACCCGCCAGTTATGCGAAATCGAATCGACTACCTACCATGAGGGCCGGGTTGGAGACTTTCTTGCCAGGTTTCTTGCGGGGCGCGGTTGGGCGGTGGAAAAGACTCCTGTTCCACAGCCTGAGGAGAGCGGAAGCAACGAGGAACGCTGGAATGTTTTCGCAGGATCCATTGGACAGAGGCCGGACCTGGTGTTTTCCACGCATATGGACACTGTGCCGCCCTACATCCCGTTCACTGAAGATGCGGACTTCCTGTACGGCCGCGGTGTCTCTGACGCCAAGGGAATTATTGCCGCGCAGATTGCCGCTGCCGAAGTCCTGCGGGCGGCAGGATTTCACGTTGGACTCTTATTTGTGAGCGGCGAGGAGCGCGACTCTGCAGGGGCGAAAGCCGCCAATCTCGCGTCGAAAGGCAGCCGTTTTCTCATCAATGGCGAGCCCACGGAAAACAAGCTTGCCCTTGCGTCAAAGGGCTCGTTGCGCGTTTGCCTGCGCGCGCAGGGCAAAATGGCCCACTCGGCCTATCCGGAACTTGGTTCGAGCGCCGTGCACAAGCTGGTGCAGGTGCTCGATCGTTTGCTCAGGATCGATCTCCCGGTGACGGAAGACGTAGGAGCGAGCACCCTGAACATCGGGCAAATTTACGGCGGTCATGCGCCGAATGTGATTGCCGACAAGGCAGAAGCGCAAATCCTTGTGCGCCTGGTGGGAGACTCGGCGCCGATTCGCGAAGCGATTCTGAAGGCCGCCGAGGGGTTGGCGGACGTGGATTTCACATTGGAGATTCCCTTTGTGCGGCTCAAGGCAGTAGATGGATTTCCCATGATGGTGGCCAAGTTCACCACCGATATTCCGCAACTGAGCAATTGGGGCGAGCCGCTGCTGTTCGGACCCGGCAATATCCATGTTGCGCACACACCTCACGAGAAACTCGCGAAGAGAGAACTTCAAGAGGCCGTGCAATTGTACGTGGAAATAGCCAGGCGGCTTCTTCAGCAGCCGAAAGTCGCTGCGGACTAATTTGATTCGCCAAATGCCGACTTGAGCTTGGCTGCCGTGCGATTGAGCGCGTCATTCCAGGCCTCAGCGTTGTAGTTGCTGCCGCCCTTGAGAAAATCGTGACCCGCGCCGGGGTAGCTGACGAGTTCAAAGGGTGCATCTGCTGTTTTGGCATCTGCCGCAAGCGAGCGGGCTGTCTCAATCAGGCAGCAATTCTCAAAATGATCCGGT
>Ga0335074_10005658_pt1 | contig 17285 bp, 18 predicted proteins | sample Lox_Sample_23_FD_206715 | JGI IMG/M metagenome (GOLD analysis project Ga0335074, IMG submission 206715) | Soil microbial communities from Loxahatchee National Wildlife Refuge, Florida, United States - Lox_Sample_2.3 | ecosystem: Environmental > Terrestrial > Soil > Wetlands | place: USA... | reverse complement strand
TGATGATGGCATCGACTCCGTGGCCGGTGCCGCACCATGGCATGATCTTGTGCAAGTCAGGATTGCTGTAGTTCAGCGAGACATAGGTGACGTCCGGTGCGCACAACTCCTTCACGATTTGTGGATCGCGGATTCCTTCGAGAAGCCTTGTCACGATCGCTTTGGGTTCACGCGCCATGTATTCCTCGTTTTGCGAATATGCACTGCCGGATTCAGTCCTGATCGAGACCTCAGGCGACCAATAGAACCTTTCCCCCGGCGCCTTTCTCGACCATGGTGTGGCCCTCGCGCGCTTCCTTCAGTGGCAGCTTCTTAGCAATTGGAATGTTCAATTTGCCGTCCTTCACTGCATTGGCCATATAAAGGAGTGTCTTGGGGTCCTGTTTCGAAACGAATGCGACACAATGGACGGAAGGAAAGTCTTTCGCATTGTCGGGTACGCCGGTCACGGAGGTGAAAGTGCCGTGTTCTTTTACCTTACCCAGCAACTGCTCGGCGGTCTTTCCACGCACGGTATTCGCGACCACGTCAACGGGTGGCACAACCCTGAGTGCCGCTTCATCATCGAGCGGGACGATCTGGTCGACGCCCAGGCTCTTCGCTTCGTCTAGCTGATCTTTCCGGACGCCGGCAATCACGACCGCCCCTTTGTCCTTTGCTGTGCAGACCGCCGCACGAGCAACACTGCCTACGGCCCCGGAAATAAGAATCGTCTGCCCAGCTTTAACGCCGCTTGCAACCGATATCAACTGGCTCCCGGTCATCGTGACGAGCGGCAACGCTGTCGCCTCGACTATGCCGAGGCCATCGGGGACTTTTGCCAGAATTTTGGTTTTTACGACACAAAGCTCGGCATACGTGTGAAATGCCCATGCGAACACCTTGTCACCGACAGAAAAATCCCTTACGCCGGGGCCAATCTTAAGAATGGTTCCTGACAGATCCCATCCGATGACGCCAGGAAACTCGATCGGGAAATAGGCCTTGGTTCCTCCAGAGCGCTGAATCAGGTCTACCGGATTAATGCTGGCAGCTGCAACCCGGATCAGAACTTCTTCCGGGCCTGGTGTCGGTTCTGGGTAGTCCGCGTATTTCAAAACTTCGGGACCGCCGTACTCATTCATAACGATGGCTTTCATCGAAATTCCTCCTGTTCCGTCTGAGGCGAAACTCACACCACAACTGCGAGTTGCTGCAGAACACCGTCAGCGGTCACCCCAGCAGAATAGTTCTGCTGACCTGTGACCAGGTTGCCGTCGATAACGACATGTGGCGTCCAAGGCGACTTTGCAACATAACGCGCTCCAGAAATGCGGAGACGATCTTCCAGGAGCCACGGTGCATTGCCGGCGAAGCCGGCCTGCGTCTCTTCCACATTGCTGAAGCCAGTGAGCTGTCGATCCTTAAAGGCCCAGGTTCCATCCGCACGCGACGCTGTAAAGAAGCCTGCTGGCCCGTGGCACACAGCCGCAACGATCTTCCGAGGATTATCGAGCATCGCCACGAGCACTGGTCCGATCGTCGGATACACGGCCATGTCCTGCATCGGACCGTGGCCGCCCACGAGGAAGATCACGTCGAAATGATCGGGACGAATTTCCTCTATGCGCATGGGTGTTGTGAGCGCCGAACCCAAACGCTTCATATAATCTTGCTGCTCTGTGACTTTGCTTTGGTCGTTATTGTTGTAAGCCAGATTGAAACTCAAAGGGTCAACCGTCGGAGTTACGCCACCGGGACTCGCAACAGCGACCTTAAATCCGGCTTCGGTGAACTTTCGATGCGGCGTCACGAACTCTTCCGACCAGAAGCCGGTTGGATGAGGTTGGGCGTTCTTCATCGTCCACACATTTGCACCTGAAACAACCATCACTACGGAGGACATTGTTCATATCCTTTCTGATCTGCAAATGCACTTGGGTCAGCCGCAGCGAGCCCTAGTCGCAAGCGACTGATTAGTGTTCGCCTAAGCCACGTCGTGCAACAGGGATTCCCAGTCTGGCGGCACCTTGCCTTCGGGACCGGGAGCCGGCTGAGTTTCAGGGCGCCAACGGGGCCCTAACAGCCGCGGACCCTTCAGGACCTTCTTCGTTCTGTAGTCGTAAAACCAATTCTGAAGCGGCTCGAAACTGGCTACGACTGGATGACCCATGAGAGAGGCGTGTTTTGCGGCATGCTGACCTGGTGAACTATCGCAACACCCGACATACCCACACTCCGCACACCTGCGAAGATGGAGCCACCAGCCTCCTGACTTCAGGCAATCCTCACAGCCGTTTCCGTTGGGTTTCGAAACAGGATTTATCCCATGCAGTAGTCTTTTCATGGCTGATCAACCTCTCCGAAATTTTTCAGCCAGATCGTCGCGAATTCAATCGCCAAATCGGTCTGAATCAATACCCCCCTTTTTGACTATCCGGTCGATAGCGAGAGGGCACGATTGCACAAACGCTCTAGCACCGGTTAGGATCGGTCCCCGCATGGATGAGGTCACTCGAGGAACTCAAGCCTTCTGAGCATTAGTGGTTGAAAAACTGTAGCGGGCGATCTTGAAGTTGCCATCTTCTTCTTTGTGGAAAATGAATAGTTCCTGATTCGCCTCTTTGCTGGTTGCTCCAGTCGCGTGGTTTAAAGTCGTGCCCTCCGAATTGGTGCGGGCAAACGCCCATTCCGGGCTCATTTCGACAATCTCCGCAACATTGAATTTCACAGTCAGTTTAATGGCGGCAAACACCGCGTCGTAGGCATTGCGCACGTCGACCCAGCCAACAGCAGATGAACTGTACGGCGGCATGAAGACGCCATCCTTGGCGTACAAAGGCATCACAGCACTCGTATCCGATGCGTTCAGGGCTTGATTGTAGGCCGATAGCACTTCTGCGACAGCCCGCTCAGTAGCAGTCATGAGTAGCGATTCCCCTTGATGTCAAGTAACGTTCCAGGAATATAAACCCGAAGACAGGTGGCGACAAGATGCCGGAGCGAAAAGGTGAATTCCAAATTTGGAACAATCCTGGCCGACTGGTCAGAAGGGCAAAGACCAACCCCAATTGGAAAAACTAGGGTTCAGGTGAGTTAGAGTCGGGTGAGTCCGTCCCGGTCTCCAAGACGCTTTAGAAGATCAACTAGCATTCCCCGCTCGGCGCGCGAAAGGTTTGAAACCGCCTTTTCCATATCGATTCTGTGCTGGGCAAAGCCCTTCTCGATCAATTGGCGACCTTTGGGAGTCAATTCGACAATCCGAATCCTACGGTCAGTAGGATGATGCTTGCGCACGACGAGCCACTTGCTTTCCAGCCTGTCGATGGCGGTAGTTATGGAGCCAGTCGTGAGATCCACGATCTGTCCAATGATGTTTACGGGGAGGGGGCCTTTGTGTAGCAGAGCCTCAAGGACTCGAAAGTCCGAATCGCAGAGGTTGATTCGGTTTATGCTGGCTTCGGCATCAGCCAGCAGAGCCCGGTACGCCTTCCAAACCACAAGGAAGACGTGAGTCCCATCGGATTTAGCCATTTTCCTGGCTTCTATATCCATGCAAAGGATTATTCTAGAGGGAAAAGAATCTTGATGCCATGATAATTGAGATGCCAAGGGACCAAGTCGGGCCTGCTTCGCGAAGCGCCCAAGCGTTCGACAATTCTCTTAGATCTCAAAAAAGCCGCGATGCAGTGCGATGGTGACGGCGTGAGTTCTGTCGTTCGCCTTCAGTTTGAACAGGATATTGCGAACATGTCCTTTGACCGTATCTTCGCTAATATTCAAGCGGTCTGCTACAACCTTATTTGAGCAGCCCTTTGCGATAAGCTTCAACACTTCTACTTCTCGTTCCGTCAGGGATTGCTCAGCGGCGTGTTGCCCCAACTCTGTCGCCACTTCTGGCTGCACATGACGCAGTCCGGTATGGACTGCACGAATCGAATCCAGAAGATCACGGCGCAATGTGGCCTTTAATAGATACCCTGAAGCACCAGCCCGCAGCGCACGGATTGCTTGGACGTCCCCCAGGTACGTAGTGAGAACGATGATCCGCGCGTCAGGGTGTGTCTCTCGCAGCATTTTGATCACGTCAATACCGTGCACGTCCGGCAATCCCAAATCCATTAACGTAATGTCGGGGAGATGCTCCTCAAAGAGAGCGATCGCTTCTTTCCCAGTTCCCGCCTCCGCAACCACCTCAAGATCGGATTGGCTTTCAATGATCGCGACCAAACCCTCCCGCAACACAGGATGATCATCGACGATGAGAATGCGGATTCGAGAGGGTGACTGCTTTGGCATTCCGTGGCTCGCTTTCCGGTTGTGCCAGCCAGGCTAGTAATTTTCGCACTAATCTGGAGCCTCCTGATACCCTCCTTTCGAGTAGTGTTTGTTACGGCCGTCGGCAAATCAACTGAAATATAATTGACAACCAAGACGAGCCGTCATCGCTCCCGCGACGCGGGCGGCACCTGCAACATTGGCCTCTGTTGTGGAGGCAGACTCAAAATGGCTGGCAACAAGAGTAGATCGGCTTGCGGTTCGCAAGTTCTGATTGCGATCTCGGTGTTTGTCTGGCTGGCGCTTGACCCATTGGTGTCTGTGGGTGCGGTGGCTGCCGAGCCGCTTTTGCTCACTCAGCTTGACCATAGAGTGTGGACAACTCGCGACGGTGCGCCAACCCCAATTATTCAAATTGCCCTCGATCATAATGGCACCTTGTGGCTCACAGCGCGCAGTGGACTTTACCAGTTTGACGGTCTGCAATTTAAGGAATTTCATGCGCCAGTTGGGGAACCGGCATTACCCACCGGAGGGTATGAATCAGTGTTGGTCGCGAGGGGTGGCGATGTCTGGGTTGGTTCCATGCTTCGGGGAATCGCTCGGATTCGAGGCAGTCACATTAAGTTTTTCGACGAACACGACGGATTCCCATCACTCACGGTGATGCAGATCTGCGAGGGGCCGGATGATTCGATATGGGCGGTCGTCCATGGGCGATTGATGGTTTTCGATGGAAATCGTTGGACAAACGCGGGAATCCTAGGCGGCATTCCCAATGAGGGAGGAGTAAAATCCGTTTTTTTTGATCATGAAGGGACTCAGTGGGTCTCAACTGCGCGGTCTATCTACTATCGACCTGGACAGCAACAGAAATTCTCGAAAACCAGCATAACCTTTGGCCGAGGCATTGATACAAGCAATTTCGCCGAAAGCAAGAACGGAGAATTGTGGATTGGGATTGAAGCCACGGAGCCTGCATCATGTGACCTTCGACAGCTCGATGTCGCGGGTCATCGAGTATCCGATCCCAAGGTGATCCACCTGCCTTTTATAGTCCAGCAGATAACCTTCGCCTCCGATGGTTCAATGTGGGTTGCAGGTTCCGAATTGAACAGATTTGAGCCGGTGACAAACGGAGGTAAGCAGGAGTTTTCTGACGAGACATTCGGGACTGCTCAAGGCCTCACTTCAAAAGAGACGGAAGCTATTTTTGAGGATCGGAACGGCGATATATGGTTAGGCACTCAAAGTGGAATCGAGCGGTTTCAGCGTCCAGTGCTCATCAAGTATGTGGACAGGCCGCTTGATCCATTCAATCCGGGCCTCGCGCGCGACGCTCAAGGAACAATTTGGATCGGAGGTACGCGAACGCCACTTCTTTCCGTCCGGGGCGCTCAAACCACAGAACACGGTCCACCGTTGTCCCATGCAGGTCTCCTCTTCCCGGATAGCGGCGGTGCAGTATGGGTGAAGACGTATGAAGGTGTCATCCGGGAAGAGCGGGATCATCTGGTGAAAGTGAACTTGCCAAAAGGAGTTCCGAGCTTTGCACTACGGGAATTCTTCGAAACGAAGCCTGGGGAGCTGGATGTTTCTTTTGGAACCCTTGGCGTTTTCCGGCTCGTTCATGGCGCCTGGTCTAAGGTGGATTTGCCCAACCAGCCTAAAGGGGCAGCTCCTCTCAGTTTCTTAGTCGATAAACAAGGCCGAATTTGGATTGGGTATGTCGAAGGCCAGGTGGGCATGGTGGACGGAACAACCGGTCGTGTTTTTGCGGTCGGGAGAAATGCAGACCTAAGCAGCGTGGAGACCTTTTTCGAGAGTTCCGAAGGGCTATTATGCGGAGGATTGAACGGAATCGCTGTCCTTCGGGGTGACCACTTCGAATTCTTACCAGCTGCCGAGCCAGCCGCGATCACCGGCATTTCCGGAATGGTGCAAACGGGGGACGGGGACCTTTGGCTGAATGGCATTCACGGTGTCTCAAGGGTTGCTTACTCCGATTTGCGCGCCGCCATTTCGCAGAAGCTGCCGATGACGGCACAGCTCTACAGGCAAACTGAGATAACCGGACCGTCACCAGTCTACGGATTCCCCACAGCTGTGACCGATGCAAGTGGGCGACTCTGGTTCAATACGTCCGGTGTGATCGTGTATGTGGACCCAAAGAACATACCGCATAACGTGCTACCCCCGACCCTGGTCATCTCTGCAATCGAAGAGGATGGGCAGCCAGTCGGACAACAGAGTCAGGTAAGGGCAGGTGTCAGTACCGTACGTATCCCATACTTTGGCGCTAATCTATTCGCGCCGGAGAAGGTGACGTACAAGTACTGGCTGCACGGAGTCGATAAGACTTGGCAAGATGTGGATCGACGTACCGAAGCTGTCTACACGCATCTTGGGCCGGGCAAGTATCTCTTTCAAGTAAAGGCAATGAACGGCGAGGGCGTATGGAGTGCCCCTGTCTCTACCAGCTTCACCGTGTTGCCAGCCTTTTACCAAACCATCTGGTTTGCCGTTGTCTGCCTGCTTGCAGGTGTCTTGCTTCTCTGGCTGGGACTCACCGCGAGGGTCCGGTACGTCACTGCGGGAATAAGGGAGCGCTCGGATGAACGCATTCGCATTGCCCGAGAGCTTCACGACACGCTGCTGCAGGGTGTCCAGGGTTTGTTGCTTAGCTTTCATGCAGCCGCATCAAAAGTGCCCGCCGAGCACGAATCGAAAAGAGCTCTTGAGAAGGCACTGACCAGAGCCGACCAGATCATTCTCGAAGGGCGCAATCGAGTCACGAGACTCAGGTCAGAGAATCTCACAGATGCTGAGCTGAAGTCATTAATCGAGGGCGTTGCATCTGATCTTAGTGGCGTCGCCCCCATCAATTTTGCCGTTGAGCGCACGGGAGGAAGCGATTCACTTCAGAGCCATGTTGTCGACGAAGTCTTTTGTATTGCCCGAGAAGCTCTTACGAATTCGTTTCGCCACTCTGCGGCCTCACAAATCTCCGTGAAGCTTGATTATCAGAGTCGCGAGTTCAGAATGACTTGTCGCGACAACGGCCGTGGCTTCAATCCGGAGGCATCCCTGGCAAGCCCGACCAATGGACACTGGGGAATCCGCGGGATGGCGGAACGCGCAGAAAGGATTGGCGCAAAGTTCTGTTGCACCAGCGCGCCCGAGAAAGGCACGGAAGTGTGCGTCGCGGTACCGGGTCGCCTGGCTTATGCGAGAGCCAGTCGCTTCCGAAGTTTGTTCGCGCGAAGCTCGGCCATATCGTAACCCCTGGATGATCCATCCTCGATATCAAGAGGGTCTCCGGATGACGGGGGAAGTCCTAATTCGCCGGTGGTTATTTGTACAAATCTAGAGGCCCGACAGTCATGGTCGTTTGTCCGACCTCAATGAGGTAGCCGTCCGGGTCGCGCATGTAGCACCGCAACTCCGTGGCATGTACCTTAGGTTCGGTGATGAATTGCGCGCCGCGCGACGACCACAGGTCATAGTAGCGTCTGATATCAGTCACGCGAAGATTCAGAAAGTTGCTTAGAAGGTTTTCATCACGCGGCGGCGACGCGATGACATCAGGCTTATCATCCGTTGGTCCGCCGCCGCGGTTAATCGTTAGCCAAATGTTGCCGAATCGCAGAAACGTCGGCTCACCCTCACTCAACACCGTAGCGCCGAGGACATCGCGATAGAACGCCACTGACCGCTGTATGTCTCGAACGATCAGCGTATTTGTGACAACAAATTTCAGTTCAGCGGTCTGATCCGGGGGACTCGGCATACTAGCTTCCTTTTCTAAAGTTCATATCCGTCCGACATCCATTTGGCGAAGAGCTCAATCCGAGATTGAGGCCAAGGACCTTCTCCTCTCGGTGGCGGGGGCGGCATGACAGGCCCACCGATACCTCGAATGCGGTCGTAGATGGCGGCAGCGTGGGCTTTCACATCGTCATAATTTCCGAGATCGAAAGCCTTGCTCATCCCGTGAATATCTCGCTCCGTGAAAAGCGGGCGAATGTCTGTTTGAAAACTCGTCAGTTTAGCCATTGTGCCTCACAGCTTAGCGTGGTTCCATTCATCGTTATTCACCGGTTGCTTACGCACCCGTAACTCCCGCTGCTCAATGCAGATGGGATTGCCAGTCTCCAGGCACCTTTCCGGCCGGTCCCGGAACAGGCTGGTCTCCAGGATGCCAGCGCGGTGGTGCCAGTTTTGTCCCGCTGATCATCTGCTCAGTCTCATAGTTCCAGAACCAGGCTTCGCCGGGCTCAAAGCTTGCAGCGATGGCATGACCCGTGACGTGAAAATGCTTCGTCGCATGTTGACTGGGCGAACTGTCACAGCAGCCGATGTGCCCACATTGAGCGCAACGCCGCAGGTGCAACCACCATCCATTGGAGGCCAGACATTCGACACAACCATTGCCGCTTGGAGCCACCGCGGGATCGATACCAGGATGATGAGATTTCATGCACCCTCCTGTGCAGTTTCATTTCGGGCGTACACTGCCTTGACTTCAAGACGTCTTTCTCTCATATTGGTACGGTGGGTGTCAACTGAAACACTTCGTTGCCCATCTGGTTCTTCAGGAGCCTTGCAGACGATGCGAGGGTTGTTACACGATCTCGGTGAATGGCCCGTTCTCGAATGGGAGCAATGGAAAGATACCGCTGAAACTCTGCACATGTACACGCAGATAGTCGGCAAGACCCGCCTAGCTTTCGCGCCGATCCAGAACCACTGGTGGAATGTGCCCCTCTACGTAACAGCGCGAGGACTGTCGACATCCGCTGTGCCTGTTGGGAACGGGCAATTGCTAGATATTGAGTTCGACTTCCTGTCCCACGAACTCGTGTGCCGGAAAAGCGACGGGAAAACTCGTGTCCTGATACTTCGAGCGATGGCGGTGGCTGATTTTTTCGCCGAGTTCTTTCGAATGCTGGCTGCGCTCGGAATCGAAGTCGAGATTGATCCTGTACCGGCTGAAGTCGCGAACCCGGTTCGCCTCGATCAGGACACTATCCACGCGTCTTATGACAAAGATCCCATCGTTCGGTTTTGGCGGACCTTGATCATTGCAGACACCCTACTCAAGAGATTCTCGACCAACTTCTACGGAAAAATCAGCCCGGTACATTTTTTCTGGGGATCATTCGACTTGGCAGTTACACGCTTCAATGGAAGCAAAGCTCCGCCTCGTCCGGGCGCTGATTCGATTCAGTCAGAGGCGTACTCGCATGAGGTAATTAGTGCTGGTTTCTGGCCCGGCAACGGTGGGTATGGTCGTGCTGCATTCTATTCTTATGCGGCACCCACGCCGGATGGGCTCAGCAAGGCGGTTCTTCAGGGGAAAGGCGCGTTCAACCAGCAGACCGGGGAATTCCTGCTCGATTACGCCGATGCACGCGCGGCCCAAGATCCTGCTCAAACGGTCCTTCGCTTTCTGCAGGAAACATACTCAGCAGCGGCAGATCTGGCCAAATGGGACCGAGCGAACCTCGACCGGGACGATCACATCGGACGCGCAGCTCTTGGCGGCAGTCTGATGCGGGATAGCTCCGGTTCGGACTCGACGTAGCATTAACATCTCTGCGCCTCACGTGCCGCCATCACCAGCCTTGGCAGTGCTATTTTTCGTGTCGATGATACGATAGTTGCTTGACATCAAGACGAATCTAATGAATTGATCAGAGCTGCTTCAGGGAAGTACGAATCGTCTGGAGAATCGCGATATGCCGCCGACTCCCAATTTCACTCTAAGTTATGGCAAGGAACAAGTTGTGAATTCGGTGAACGAGCTCAACAAAGCAGCTGCTGACCCCGAAATCCATACCATCACTGTTGCACAGGACTTGACTGGAGTTCCCCAGATCCGACTTTCGCCGAACAAAACTCTGCGCGGGCCTCGATGTCGCCGCTCTGTTTTGCAGTTCGCGGATGGTGCTGACGGAATATGCCTTACCCGTGACAATCTGGTTGATGAGCTCGACCTCGTTCTATCGCCCGAACGATTGGCCATCCGGAACGACGAGTCGGTCAGCGGTCTGGGCACACTCACGCTCCGTTCGGTGAGCACTGTCGGCCGAGTACGTCTTCTCGCTCGCGGAGCGGTCCGCGGCGGTCACGTGGAAATTGAAGGTCTGGACATCGTCGCCGCAGATGCTCGTGCGGAGCAGGAAAGACCACATGAATACGGGGTTTACGTGCTACAAGGCGCTTTCACTCTCTGGAATATGCAGTCTGACCCCGACGTCCGAATCACAGCTAACCTAATCGGTTTGTCTGCGGGGAGACTGGGCTCGCCTGTCCTTGGCAGCGGAGTATTCGTCGGCGGAGCGAGCGACGCGGGTGGTCGTTTGACGGTGCAACACCTCGAGACCCAGGGGGTGTACAGCGATGGGCGTATTGAGCCCGGAACGGCTGACCAGATCTCCGGAGGAGTTTTTGTAGTGTTCGGAGCAAGTGCAGACGTAGTCGTGAACAACGGACCTGTTACCACCTACGGCGCCAACGATATGGCTCTCGACAACTGGGGAGTGGTCGACCGCTGGATCAGCAAAGATAAGGTGACGACCTTCGGACCGAGTGGTGTGGGTTTCGTCAATTTTGGGCGGATTGATGAGCTCGTCATTCATGCGCCGATCGAAACATTTGGGGTCGGAGCCCGCGGCTTCAACGTCTACACCGGATCGATACGCAGCGGTGATTTTGATCGCATCGTTACACATGCGGACGGCGCCGTTGGGGTTCAAATTAGCCAACCCGTCGGACGCCTCATCTTTCGCCGCGGCATCGAGACCCATGGAGCAATTGGACAATCACTTGTGAAGGGTGTGCTACAAAATCTGCCGGCGACGGCATTGAGTATTAAACCGGGTGGATCGGCGCAGGAAATCCAGGTGCTCGGAGGATTGCATTCGCATGGGAAAGACGTGCTTCCTTTCGAGCAGCATGGTTCGATCGAGTCTCTTCGGATTGAGGGCGGATTCTCTTCCGCGACAGCAAGTTCTAACAATCCTTGAATAGGCTCGCGTGGATGCAGAGGCGTTCGATAGCTGCACCCCAGAATTTCGAGTCTTAGAGGCAGAGGAGATTCCCGATGAGCAAAGGCCGGCTTGAAGCATTCAGTGACGGAGTATTTGCCGTGATCATCACGATCATGGTGCTCGATATGAAACTACCGCGAGGAACGGACCTGCAGGCTCTCAAGTCAGTCATTCCAGTTTTCCTCTGCTACGTCTTGAGTTATCTCTATGTGGGAATCTACTGGAACAATCATCACCACCTGCTGCACGCGTCAGAGCACGTGACCGGCGGCATCCTCTGGGCGAATTTGATTCTCTTGTTTTGTCTTTCTCTGGCGCCTTTCACGACCGCTTGGATGGGAGAGGACCATTTTGCCCCGCTTCCGGTCGCGGTGTACGGGGCGATGTTGCTTTTTGCCGGAATCGCTTATTTCATTCTGACGAAGAGTTTGATCGCGCACCACGGAGAGAACTCGGTTTTGGCGAGGTCCATCGGAAAAGATTGGAAGGGAACCGTGAGTGTGCTGGTGTACGTGGTTGCGATACCAGTGGCACTCTTGAAGCCCTGGTTGGCTTGCGCCCTTTATACCTTCGTAGCCATTATGTGGCTCTTGCCAGATCGTCGCATCGAAAAACACGTGCATTAGCGACGCAACGGTACTTCAAGTTGACCTGCGTAACGAAGGATTAGGGCACGACTACAATCCTTCCACGACGCGCAGGATGCTCTGCAAGTTCATGAGCACGAGCAATCTCTGCGAGCGGAATTCGCTCAGCGACTTCGAAACCCGACCAACCGGCTTCCAGCGCAGCGTTCAGATCGCCGGTCGCCACGATCTTTGCATCCGTGGGAAAGTCGTCGCTGCCAAGAAAAAACACGCGAACATTCTTGAACACCATGATCCAGAATGGGATCTTCGGCGGAGCAACATTCGTCGCATACGTCGCAATCGACCCACCCATTTTCAGGAACTCAACGTCGGCATCGATGTTGGCTCCAAACGCCACTTCGACGACGTGATCGATTCCGTCAGGAGCAAGGGTATTGATGCGCGCTCCAAGCTCCCGGTCGTTGCGAAGCACCTCGTGGGCGCCGGACTTCCTCGCGGTTTCCTCCTCCGATGCAGACATCACCGTCCCAATCACGTGCGCTCCCGCGCGGCGCGCCAATTGAACCGCGCACATTCCTACGGAACCTGCTGCGCCGTGCACTAACACAGTTCGTCCATCCACCGAACCGGCCACGTGGACGGCCCGGTGCGCGGTTATGCCGGGAATGCCCAGGCACGCACCCTGATCCGCCGAAACGTTCTGAGGTAAAGGGACGGCTTGTTCGACAGGAACAACCGTGAATTCCGCCGCAGTGCCGAAAGGACGGTAGGATTGGGCTCCATAGCACCACACCGTGCGGCCGAGCCATTCAGCGGAAACGCCGTCACCGATGTGATCCACTGCACCGGCACCATCACTGTGAGGGATGATCCGAGCGTAAGGCATGCCGTACCCAAACGCGTCCTGGCGTTTCTTTATGTCGCCCGGGTTAATTCCCGAGGCGGCAATGCGAATGCGAACCTCGCCCGCCGCCGGCATCGGATCGGGCATTTCGCCAACCGTAAGAACATCGTGTGGGGGACCCTGTTTCTCGTACCAAGCTGCTCTCATGGAAACAGCCTCGCTTTCTGAAGAGTTACAGATCTCACGCGGGGAGCTTTGCGAATAGCTTGGGAACTACCTCCGCAGCGAAGTCCTTGAAGACTCGTACCGCCCGCGGTATGTAGCGATTGCCTAAGTGTACTAACGAAAGATTGAAAAGCCGCAGGTGCCAATTTGGAATGACTTCGACCAGCCTGCCTTGACGCAGCAAGTCAGGTTGCACAATGGGCGGAAGCTCGCCGATTCCAGCGCCTGCAACCAGTGCAATCGCCAATCCGGCGTATTCATTGATTGACAGGTGTGGCTGAAAGGTGACCGAAGCCTTTTCCTTGCGACCCGCGCGGGTGAAAGACCAAGTATTCTGCGGAGTCCAGAAAGAGAAGGCGAGCAAACGATGCTGGAGCAGGTCAATAGGCCGCTTCGGCGCCTTTTGGTTCTTTAGATATGACGGGCTCGCCACCAACTGGTGCCGATAGGTCAGCAGCCGCCGCACGACAAGTGAAGAATCTTCGAGTTCGCCAACCCGGAAAGCCAGATCGATGCCTTCCGCGATTTGAGGAAGGATACGGTCCGTGGTGAACACTTGAACTCGGACGTCCGGGTAAGCCTCCTGGAAACGGATGATGAGAGGGGCAAGCAAAGAATCAGAAATTGTGGGTGGAGCTGAGATTCGTAGTGTCCCCGACACCCGTGCGCTATGGTTCGAGGCTATATTGCTCACAGCTTCACTGATCTCCGCGCTCCGCCGCGCGTGTTCGAGCAGTTCCGAACCAACGTCCGTGAGCCGCAGGCTACGGGTGGAGCGCTCAATGAGCCGGACACCGAGTTGTGTCTCTAACTCGGTAATGCGTCGACTGACCGTTGACGGCGGGATTTGGAGTCGCCTAGCTGCGCGGACAAAACTATTCAATTCCGCGACTTGCGCGAAGATTAGCAGCGAGTTTAGGTCCGTTCTCACGTTTGTGGCAGCGACCGCTGCCTCCCGGAAACAAATCCGCAGTGGACAATGATTTACAGCTTGAAATCAAGCTATTTTAATGTCAGTTTTCCGGGATATCAAAGCGCGTTTTCATCGGCATAAGCTATGCGAGCAGTCGGTAACGAGATTAGGCACGGGAGCTTATAGACCTCGCAATTAACGAGGCCCCACATCCCACTCGGCATAAACCAATGCGGTGCGGCAGTGGCTGGGAGCCCAAATATCCACGCCTTCCAATCTGTCGATCCAGCGGCCCTTGATCTCCTTCGCGCACTGGTCGACCTCGCTGTCGATAAGGACGCTGGCTACCGCCCAAGCGTTCTCCGAACCGTATTTTTGAATCGCCCGTGCTTTCAAGGCCTGATGATTCTCTCCCAGGATGCGGGTCATCGTGTGAAGAACGTCGGTCACGTAGCTCTTCGCAATTTCCACGTTCTCTTTGGTCGCCGGAGTACCATGATGGCCGGCCACGATCACGTCGTAGTCCATTGCCTCCAGTTGATCGAAGAACTTGAGGTACTCGTGCATATTCATCGTCAGATCAAAATTCATGAAGGGCGTTGCGCCCGCCGAGAACGCATCGATGGCGATGACAACCTGCTTGGCCGGGATAGTGATCAGCAGGTCGCCCTCCGGCGTATGCCAGTGGCCAACTTTCATATCAGCCGTCAGGGAGCCCAGTTTGAGCGTGTAGTGATCCTTAAAGAGGCGAGTGGGCACGGGCCGATGCGGATCCTGCATGTCGCGCAAGAAATCGGCAGTACCTTCCTCAGCCAGAATCTGCATTCTGGGGTGCTCCTTGAGGATCAGGCCGGCGCCGCCGATGTGGTCGACATGCATATGCGAATACACAAGCTCCACGATCGGCTCGCTGGTTGTCTCCGCAACAGCCTGCGAAATGTGCTGAGCAAAAGAAGGAGGAGCGTCAAAGAGAACGACACCTTTGCCGGTAGTCACGAAAGCCGATTCATAAGCGCCCTCCGTAATCATGTAAACGTCGGGTTTTAGCTTCAGTACTACGTAGCCCTTGGCCGGGTCGATAACCGGGGCACTGGCCTTGACCTGCGGTAACAACGCTACGTAGTCGGGAAGATTGCCGCTCGTTTGTGCGGCGACAATACTTCCAAAGGTGAGAACCAGAGCGATCAGGACAGCGCTTCCTTTGGGCCTGAAACTCATAATCGTCCTTCTTTTTCCTGTCGAGATAAGGCCTAATAACGAAGCTGTAAATAAACCTTGACGGTGCATGAGAAGGTATTATATCTTGAGATCAAGATACTATACGTGAAGGAGACGCGCAATGTCCAATTGCGACCCTGGCGAGGAGTCGAACCCCAAGAAGCCCGTCACTGCCGATCCCGCGCTGAACCGGCGTGACCTTTTAAAGGGAAGCATCACGTTGGCCGGCGCCTTAACGATGGGTGTGGGATTCAGCGTAATTGAAGGCGACGCGCTGACCAAGCAAAGGTCGAACGCCGATCCGGGTGTGGCAAGTGAGCCAGACGCTATGCCTCTGGACGCAGCGATGGAAGCAAAAAAGATTGCGTTTGACCGAAAAGGAAGCGGAGAAAAAGTGTTGTTGATTTCGGGTTTTCCGCAAACGCGTCTATCCTGGAATCCGTTAATTCCGTTGTTGTCCCAAAAATTCGAAACCATACCCGCTGATCTTCCTAGTTTCGGGGATTCAGGAATACTTTCCGCCCCGGCGACGACAGAGAATGTTGGAAGAGTCTTTCACGAGTTCGTAAAAGGCCTGGGCGCGCCACTGCATGTCGTGGCGCACGATTTTGGCGCGTGGTGCGCATACAGCTGGGTCCTTCTTTTCCCGGAAGACTTTAGGTCGCTCACATTGATCGAAGCAGGAATCCCCGGCATCACTTTGCTAAACGATATTCAACTCTCGGACTACAAGAGAAAGTGGAACTTTATTTTCATGATGCTTCCCGGTTTACCCGCCGAGCTCACAAAGGGCAAGGAGGACATCTACGTCGGCTGGTGGTACAAGAACAAAGTGTACAACCCGGGAGCGGTTCCGGCGGACGCCGTGGCCGCTTACGTGCGGGCCTACGCGCGCGAAGGACGCATGGATGCAGCTTTCGACTATTGCCGACAAATCATCAAGGACATGGATTTCAATAAGAAACAATTCAAGAACAAGATTCCGGTCCGACTCTTGGCAATCGGTGGACAATATTCCATTCCGAATATGGGTCAGTTACTGCGTCCTTACTTTCAGAACGTTAAGTCTGCGGTGATCGCCGATTCGGGCCACTTTGTCCCCGAAGAGCAGCCCGAGGCGCTGGCGAAGGCCCTGCTGTCCTTTCTCTGAGTCGCCGGGCACAATCGAAATCCGCCTAAGGGGCCAATCGTGCGATGGAGTTCGCGTTTCGTTTTGCAGACAACGAAAAGTGAGGTATGGAATGAAAGGGGAGCATCATGTCAACTTCTCTGACGCAATCAACTTCTTTGAGTCAAAACCTGCCTGAGATTCTCAAGAGCGTGCGAACCAGGCCGTTGTTCCTATTGCGCGAGCAGGTGCCGCCACTGCTGGTCGTCGGTCAAACTCCGAACGCGTACCGCCGCATCGGCGTAATTACGGGAGGTGTCTTTGAGGGCGAGCGGCTTTCTGGCGAAGTTGTTACGGGCAACGACTGGCAGGATGTTCGCAACGACTCTTGCATTAAGTTAGATGTGCGGCTGGTGCTAAAGACGACCGATGGCGCGCTGATCGTGATGACCTATCAGTGCCTGCGCGCTGGTACGCCAGAAGTGATGGAGAGACTGGACAAGGGCGAGGACGTCGATCCTACCAGCTACTATTTTCGGATGAATCCCGTATTTGAAACCAACTCGAAGAAATACGATTGGATAAACCGCATCATCGCCGTGGGCGTTGGCCACAGGCCCCCCGACGGCCCCATCTATAGCATCTTCGAGGTTCTTTAGATTCTCGGTTGTCGGTTTTTTGCTGTGGAGGTAGAACATGAGTTTTGCAGAAAAGCAGCTTCTCGTGACAGGCGCCAGTGGACACCTGGGAAAGGCTGTCGTGGGGGAACTCCGGCGGCTGGGAGCGAAAAAAGTGATCGCCGCCACGCGCACTCCAGGGAAGCATCCGGAACTTGCCACTTCGGGTGTGGAAGAGCGGGAGGCCGATTTCGATCGGCCCGAGACTTTACAGGCAGCATTCCGAGGGGTCGAACGCTTGCTCCTGGTCAGTACCGATTCTCTTCACGCGCCGGACGTGAGGATCAAACAGCACCGGACAGCCATTCAAGCCGCGGTGGGTGCCGGTGTGGAGCACGTCGTCTATACATCTCTACCCAACGCCCATCCGACGGAGGGACCCTCGATCCCGGACGATC